>Ga0114999_10001268_pt1 | contig 35337 bp, 30 predicted proteins | sample ArcticOcean_MG_C_3_FD_89820 | JGI IMG/M metagenome (GOLD analysis project Ga0114999, IMG submission 89820) | Marine microbial communities from western Arctic Ocean - ArcticOcean_MG_CB8_126 | ecosystem: Environmental > Aquatic > Marine > Oceanic | place: Arctic Ocean: Canada Basin | collected...
ACGACCTGGAAATCCTGGACGGCATCCAATCCGCCTTCCACCAGTCCCCCAACCTGCCAGCGCACATCTTCGTCACTGGGTAGTTACTAAGGATAAAGGAATCACAGCAACGGGTGCGATTGGTGCCGACGGCTCTTACTCGCTGCAAATGCGTGATGGAGGCAACATTCTCGTTGGCACGTATCAGATTGGCGTGGCTCCGCCGACTACAGAGATGACACCCGCCGAACAGGAAGCGGTCAACCTCACTGGAAAAATGCCGGCGGCGAAGGAGTGGCCTAACATTCCCGAGAAGTATCACGTCCCAGAGAGCAGCGGGGTTGTCTTTGAAATCAAAGAAGGCAGCAACGAGTTTGACCTCGACATGCAAGGCTGAACGGCATCGTCGCTGACAGCTGACGGCCTGCTGCTTCTCATGCGACTGCGTGGGAAGCAGCTTGTGAACGTCTGCGGTCCCGCCCCGGCCGCCTGATCTTGAAACTGGTCGAAGTCACAACGTTCGTGCCGCGATCCCCGCGGTCAGATCTTCATTATAAGCAAACAACGCCGGAGTGCCGCCGGTGTGGATGAAGATGATGTTGTCGCCTTCCTGGAATCGGCCGTTTCGGATTTGGTCGATCAGGCCGGCCATCGCTTTGCCGCTGTAGATTGGATCGAGGAGAATTCCCTCGGTGCGGGCCAGTAGCGCGATGGCTTCCAGACCGCCGGGTGAGACGATTCCGTAACCGGGGCCGATGTAGTCGAAGTTGACGCTCACATCGTCCTTTGAAAGGCGGGTGTCGATGTCGAGCAGTTCGGCCGTCAGGTTGGCGATGCGGGCCATGTCTTCCTGTGTGTCCCATTCCCAGCGAATCGGGCAGATGCTACGGACAGGGAAACTGCACCCCATTGCCGCCGCCGCCAATGCCAAACCGGAACCTGTCGAGCCGGCAGAGCAAATGTAGAGAGCGGTTGGCTCGACGTCCTGTTGGCCGCATTGCTCCAACAGTTCGGTGAGGCAGAGCGCATAACTGACGGCGGCCAATGGTTTCACCGTGTCGCGGTCCCACGCATACACGCGGCGTCCCGCGCTGCGATACTGTTCGGCCACCGCGTCGATGCGGGCATCCAATTGTGAACCGACCGGTTCCTCAACAATTTCGATACTCGCGCCCACCAGGTGATCGATCAGCAGATTCCCCTGAATTACATCGGGGCCGTCGGCCGGCTTGCCGCGACCTAACACCAAATGACAGTCGAGCTTCGCTTTGGCGCAGGCGGCGGCCGTTTGCCGGCAGTTGTTGCTCTGCACGCCGGCACCCCACACGAACAGGTCGGCTTCTTTCTTCAGCGCGTCGGCCAGCAGAAACTCGTTGTGCCGCGTCTTGTTCCCACCGAACGCCAGCCCGCTGCAATCGTCACGTTTGATCCAGACCGTCGGGCCACCCAACACGGCCGAGAAGCGGTCGAGCCGCTCCAACGGCGTCGGCCAATGACCCAGCGGAAATCGAGGCAAGCGGTTGATTTGTTCGTTGAGACGTTCCCGGGAAATGGCGGATGTCGACATGCTGTTTTCAACCCCGTTCGAGTGGTTGCAGTTCGCGCAAGACGACATGAGTATATGGAACACTCAGTGACTGGCGATACTCTATGCCCTGTAGGCAGCGCCCTCCGTGGCGATTCGGGTCGCGAAATCGACGGCGGAACGGGACGGAGTCCGACCCCTGCAGCATCATCTTTGTCCCGGCAATATGGCCGGAGTATGATCCGGGGCAACGCCTCTCAGGCGGCCTTAGCCTGTCGCTGCACCGGTTTGTTTCCGGCGCTGTTGTCGGCATCACCCGCGCGTGACTTCATGCGGTCGGCCAGTGTCAGCATGGCGGGGAGCGTTACCAGCGAGACGAACAGGCAACTGCCGATGCCAATGACCAGGACCAGCCCCACGCTGTACAGGCCGCGATGGGCGGCGAACATCATGCTGCCGAAGCCGATCATTGAGGTAAGCGAGGTGAGCACGATGGCGTTGATTGTGCTTGATGAGGTGCGGTATGCGCCGCGGCGCTGCATGCGGTAATCGTGCACGACATGGACGCCGTCATCGACGCCGATGCCCAGTACCAACGGCAGCACGATGAGATTGGCCGGGTTCAAATCGATGCCGGTCAGTCCCAGCACGCCCAGCATCAACAGTCCGCCGGTGATGGGCGGGACCATCGCAAACGCGGCATCACAAAGATTGCGGAAGTCGAGGATGGCGGCGATAGCGACGGCCATTCCCACAAAGCCAATCACCAGCATCACCGGGTTAATTGTACCGCCGCGCGTGCTGACGATCATGGCCGACAGCGTCACCACCACCAACGGCGGCAGGAGCGTCAGCAGTTTGTGATCGCGATGCAGGAAGTCGATCAGCAGCACGACACAGATGACGGCCAATGCGTAGACGGCGGCCGATTTGTAGCTGTCGAAAATCTGTCGCGATGCTTCGTAGTTCTGTAGCGGCGTACCGGTGACATCAGGATCGACCGAGCGAACTTCCTCGACGAATTGCGTCAGCGGCTCGACATCCCAGATTTGTTCTTTGGGGTAAATCTGCAGCAGCCATTGTCCCTGCGGGCTGACAAATCGCGTTGTGAGTTCATCGGGGAGATCGTTCAAGGCGACCGGTTGGGTGTCGGAAGCAGACTCCAAGGCGCGAAACTGGCCGAGCAACGCCGCCGCCGTGCGGTGTTGAAACGCGTTGAGAAAGTCGGTTTGATCTTTCAGCGACATATTTTCAAAACGGTCGAGAAAACTATTGAGCGTGCGAGCCACCTTTTTGGCCTGGGGATCATCACTTTGGCGCAACGACTGGTACAATCGCTCCGTATCGCGTCCGATGTTCGACGGATTGACCGAGGCAAAACGTGGCGGTCGTCTTGGAAGTCGCGCAAGCTGAGCGCGGAATGCCTGCACCAGCAGCCCGGTTTCTTCTGTTGGGTGAGCCGGCAGTCTCGACGCCAACTCTTCGACGTGATCGACGCTCGACAGCTTTTCAAACTTCCATTTGAGCGCCCGCGCTTCGGCCGGTGTGTCGGCGATTGCCACCGCAAATAACAACGAATTATTGGCGTTCTCGAAGACGCGGTTCTGCACATCGACCGATTCCAACCCCGCCGCCTGCAGATTCAACAGGTTGTAGTCGTACCGAACGCGCGGCTCGAAACCGCCTTCACTGTACCGCACCACTTGCGAGCCGACGCCCACTATTAGCAGTATAGAAGCGATACCGACAAGTGCCGGGAACCGCGCGGTTAGTCCTCGCAGCCAACTCGCCTCGAACGGCGTCGGGAGTTTTTTCGGTTCGACATTCTTGTCGGCCAGCGACACCAACGCCGGCAGAACGAGAAATGTGGCCGCTGCACACAACAGAATGCCGCCGCCCACAATCACGCCCAGTTCGGCAACGCCGAGAAACTGCGTGAAAGTCGCGCAGAAAAATGCGAGCGAGGTGGTGATTGCTGCAGTGATAATGCCCGCGCCGACTCCGGAAGATGTCTTCAACAAAGCAGGCTGCAGTGACTCGCCTTCGTGCCGGAGTTCCAGGTAGCGCGCGAGGTAGTGAATTGCGAAATCGACTCCCAGCCCAATCAGAATGACGGCAAACGAGACCGAGAGAATGTTCAGATGGCCGATGGCCAATGTCGTATATCCCACCGACCAGGCGATGCCGACGACCAACATGCCGAGCGCCAACAGGGGGTGACGGAACCCGCGAAAGCCGAGAAACAATAACAGGCCAACACCGACAAACGAGACGATCGATGCCGTCGTCATGTCCGATTGCGAACGACGCATTTCGTCGCTTTCGAGGACGGGGATGCCGGTCATGCCGATCTTGGCATCGGGCTGGGTGGCCGAAACCTCGGCGATGACTTCCCGCAACCGGTCGATGGAATTCGACGCTCCATTGAGGTCGTCGGCATCTTCTGCAGGATAGGTTTTCAGGAAACCCATCGTTCGTGCGTCGTTCAGCAGGTAGACGAACCGCTTCTGTTGGTCGCGTAACCGCGAATCGACCGGGACGACCTCGGGCCAAGGGGACCGAAAGTCGTTCGGATCGATAAGAAAACGCGACATGCTGGTCGCAAACAGATCGGCATGCTGCACTAAGTGGTCGTTCGATTGTCCGGCCGCATTCGACGTGTTTGCTTCCTGTGCACGCAACTGCGAGTCCATGCGGTTCAGCAGTACGTCGAGCCGGATGAGATCCCAGCGGCCCTGAAGAACGGGGCGATATTCTTTGAACCGCGACAGTCCCGCTTCCAATTGCTTGGGGCTGAGATAGTGCAAGCCTTTGTTACGCAGTCGGCCCGGCTCAATTTTGTAGAGCACGTTGCTGAATAATTCCGGCTCGGCAGAGAGTCGCGAACCGAGATCTTCGAGTGTCTGCTCGATTGTCGCGGGGTCGCTTGCCTCGACGACGACGACGATGTCTGACGTGTCACCAAAGCTCTCGGTGTAATTGATCCAACGCCGTTGAAAGGCGGCATTCGAGTCGATCAAGTCCGACCGCTGCGTCTTGAAATCGAGCTGCGTTACCGTCAGGCCAACCGCCGCACAAGCCAGCAAGAGAACAATGCCGAGAGTCAAACGCGGGCGGTTGGAGACCAGTTGGGTGACAGAGCGCAGCGCGTCTGTCAGCAACGTGTCACCTTGCTGCTTCGTGTCGCTTTGGCGATCAGGGGCGTCCTGCCGCATTCCTTGTTTTCCCCGCATCCTTGCAGAGGTCGATCAAAGCCGTCAGCGATTCGCTTTCAGCCAGAAATTACCGAGGGGCCCGCATCAATGGAAACCTTCGACACTGAAGGGAAAGAGCATCGACACGATTAACATTCCGGCTGGAGGCGAAAACGTTGCACATACCGTACCAGAAGCCGCTGTTTTGTACGGTGTTTGAGAGGCGACAAGACGCAAATCCCCACTGGAAAACAGCTTGTTGCGCGGAGCCGAATAGATGTCAGAAGGCGGGGATTGTAGCGACAACAGTGCTGACGAGGCAAGGCGGCTTGACGCAAAATGGGAGCTATAGGGCAACTGTGGGTTGCGAGCCGCCGAAAGTCAGAGACAACTGGGAATCGTTCAGAATGGCAGTTCAGAATGGTAGTTCAGATCCCAGTCCCGCCTCGATGGCGCGCTCGACGATGATCGCCGCCAACGCAACGTCTTCGATTGCCAGACCGACCGATTTGAATAACGTCACGTCCTCCGGAACGGCGCGGCCGGTCTTCTTTCCAGCCACCACGTCGGACAACTCGTACATCAGCTGCCAATCGGTCAAACCGTCTTCGAGCGATTCGACGAAATCCCCTGCTTCCAGTCGGCAGGCTTCAATGCTGTCGCAGACGATACGGTCGGCCCGTTGCACGGTCGTGGGGTCGATCTCCGCCTTGCCAGGAAAGTTCGAGCCGACCACGTTCAAGTGTGTGCCTTCATCGAACACCTTGCCATCGAATACCGGGGCCTTGCTGGTCGTTGCGGTGATGATGATGTCTTTCTCGGCGGCCGCTTCATTGGGTGAATGCACGGGGACGACTTCCGTGGCGCAGAATTCGGTCATTTCTTCGGCAAACGCGCGGCGACGTTCGTCGTCGCGGCCGTAGACTTCAACGCGTTCGATACGGCGGACGCTGCACACGGCCTTGAGTTGTGTACGGGCCTGTTTGCCAGTGCCGAACAGTCCAACTGTCTTTGCATCGGGGCGGGCCATATAAGAGGTCGCCACAGCGCTGGCGGCCCCAGTTCGCATCTGGCCGAGATAATCGGCTTCGATCAGCGCGGTCATCTCGCCGCTTGCCGCATCGTAGATCGCAACGTGAAACCGCGCACCGCTTTTGCAGGTTGTGTAGTTCTTCCAGCCGAGTAATCCCAGATATTCCGCGGCGGCCGACATCGAATGCAACACGATTCCCGGCGCGAAAGCTCGCCGCCGTGCAACGTTGTTCGCCGTTCCGTCGGCGAGTCGGCGGAAGGATTCTTCCACCGCATCAATAGCCGCCTCCATGTCAATCACGCCACGGACATCATCTTCGGTCAGATACAGTGCAGGCATGCTTCACCGACATCTTTGGTGGAAATCAATTGAGGGTCGTATTGTAGCCGTCGCGGGGACTGGATCCCTCGGGACGCAGCCCGAGGGCTTTAAAGCGTGACATTAACACTCTGGGCTTCAACAAACGTCAGGCTTCGTCTTCTCCCAACTCGTCGTTAATCAAGTCAATCATCTGTCGCAATCGGCCGATACTTTTGCGGTCGAATTGAAACGCGATTCGCGACAAGTCCTTCAAATGTTCGTCGTCGGCTTCGAGCTTGTGAACCGTTGTCTTTTCGATGCGGCCCGCTTCGATGATATCGCCGAATTCGTCGTTCAGCCGTTCGATGAATTGTTCGTTCGGATCGCGATGCAGCCTCAATACCAATTTGCCGCGCACATACCGCAGGCTATTGTAGACCGAATAGAAGCCCATGATTTCATCCACGGCTTCATCGACGTCGTCGGTCACTTTGTACAACGAGCGGTCATCCGGGCAGATGAGTCCGTTGCGCAAAAGTTGCTCTTCGATAAACTCGACCCACGACGACCAGTAAGTTCCGCCCGGCTCATCGATGCAGATAATGGGCATCAAATCGCGTTTGCCGGTTTGCACGAGCGTCAACGTTTCGAAGCACTCATCTTGTGTGCCGAATCCGCCGGGAAATGACGCGACGGCGTGCACTTCTTTGACGAACAATAATTTTCGGGTGAAGAAGTACTTCAGGTGGACAAGTTTGTCATCGTTATTGATGACGTAATTGGCTTCCTGCTCGAAGGGCAGCATGATATTGACGCCCATCGCCATTTCTTTTCCGGAACCGACGTGCGCTCCCTCCATAATGCCGCCGCCGGCTCCAGTCAGCGACATCCAGCCTTCTTCCGCCATCCGCCTGCCGAACAACGTCGCCTGTTTGTAGGCCGGATGATCGGGTGACGTTCGCGCCGAGCCGAAGACGGTGACCTTCCGCTGGCGACGGTAGGGCGTAAACACCTTGAAGGCGTATCGCAGTTCCCGTAGCGCCCGACTGAGAATCTTCAGGTCGCCCCGCGTCGCGCCGTCGCGCGCCAGCTTGTCGGCCGTTTCCTTGATCTCGTCGATCAGTTCCGAATGCTGTGTCAGCACCGACTCGTGTTCGGTCGGCATGACATCCGATTCGGAAACGTCGGACGGCGCGTGTTTGTGTCTTCGTTTCATGCTACTGACTTGCCCTCGTCCGTGGAACGGTCAGTTCGGCACTCGATATGTCGCACTCACGATACGTCGCACTCATCGGCTGGAAAGTGAATGGTTGGTGAGGCCGCGTCAATCCGCGTTGGCTCATCCCGCCAAGGCACTCAGTGCTTCTTCGCGCGTGTCATAAATCGCCCATAGCGTATCGAGTGCTGTCACCCGCAACAATTCCGATGCCATCGTACTGGCCCCGCACAACACGAGTTCGCCACCGCTGCTCTTGACCAGCTTATGGCATCTTAGCAGCAACGCCAAAAATACCGAACCAAAATAGCTGACCTCGCTCAAATCGACGACGACCATCGGGACTTCCTGCTCGCGCAGTGGCTCCATCACAATGTCGGCCGACTGTTCGATCAAATCCCACCGCATCGACTCCACGTCGGGTGCCGGAATAATGACGACGGTGTTACCGTGCCATTCCAGTTGAAAGTTCTGTTGCCCATCCGGCATTTGAATTATCCAGTGTGCCAATTTGGGTCGAGAGTCAAGAGTTGAAACTGCAAGCCAAGGGGTGATTGACTATCAACCATCAACGTTCAATTCGTCGTGCAATGCGACTGCGATGGCCAGATTCCCACCATTCGTGCCACTTCTTGATCTTAGCATCATAACCGTTTTCGTCGACCAGGTTGGCTGGTCTTTTTCCGGGAAGTGTTAATTGGTCGAGACTGTTCAGGATGGCACGGCGAACGTCGATATGCCGCTCCGTCCAGCCGCGACGGATTAACGGCTCGATAAACCAGGTGCTTTCGGTCTCTCCCATGGCTTGAATCGCCTGCATCCGAATTCTCGGTTCGGCGCTCCAACTCAGTCGCGAAAGCTCCTGCATTCCCAGTCGATCTCCCAGATGCGCCATGGCGATGACCGCTGCGATTCGCAGATCGGCATTTGAGTGTGTCAGCAGTGAATGAAGACCCGGATTGCGGGTTGCAGTATTTGGTTCGGTGTCGGATGAGTTCCCATTGCCGGCCCGTTCTTGCAGCACGCTCGGGTTTCCGCAAAGTCCCGCCGCTTTGACAGCGGCCAGCCGTACGCGTTGATCGGGATCTCCAAACAATTGCAGCTGCTGCAACCAGTTCGCATACTGCGGACGCGGATGACGCCGGACATACTCACACCCAAGAAACCGTATGTCGGCCCGTTCGTCGTTCAACGCCCGCAGCGCCACTTGCGCATGGTCGTCCGTTGCGTCGTGCATCACAGCCGTCATTGCGTCGTGCCAGATCAAGACATCCTGCCTGCTATCGAGATGCAGCAATAATCTGCGAACAACGAGACGGCTCAGTGATCCCGCAGCCGCAGCCTCGCGTAATTGTCGGGCGCCGCGGCGCTTTCGCTGCAAGTCCGGATATTCCATTTCATTCAATGCGGCATGGGCGGAACTTAGCCGTGGCAGCAATTTGCGATAGACAAAGCCCGTGTCCCCCCCACGCAGCTTCAACAGGAACTCTTCGACAATCGGCAAGTCATCCCGGTGTAGCTGCATGAGCTGCGATACCGCTTCGGCGTGTCGCGGTGACCCGGGCGATCGGTCGGCGGCGGTCGCAATCTGCAGCAGCGATTCGACATCGCGCACGAACAGCGCGTTCGGCTTGTGCGGCGAACCAAACGTTTCGACGCCGACACGGTCGGTAAAATGTAGCGGGACATCGAGTCTCGATCCCAGGTCGGCGACGGCACGCGTCCGAACTTCATGCCGGGGCGAATTGAACGTAGAGAATGCGTCGGCAATCGGGCGTCGTCGTCGTAGCTGTTGGAAGGCGAGTCGGCGCGTCGGTCCCGAGCTGTCGCGTAACGCAATCAGTAACAACGTCAATGCGGGGTCGTCGCGCCAGTTCTCGATACTGGTGACCGCCGCTTCCTGAACCTGCAGGTCTTCGTCTCTGAGCATGTCCTGCATGACGAAGTACGATCGAGTTGACGGATAGAAGGCCAGCTTTCTGGCAACGACCTGCCGCACCGGTGACGATTTATCGGCGACGAAAGGTGCCAACTCCTCAACGCCCCAGCGCGAAAGCCCGCCGATTGCTGCTGCACGAACGGTTGCTTCGGGCCGCTAGGCCTGTTCGTGTAATGTCTTACGGGCCGCCGGTGTTCCGAGCCATCCAAGACTTTCAAGTGCGTCGAGGCGAACCTGAGTGTGCCGATCTTGCAATTGGGATTCAAGAATTGTCGAGGCATCGGTCACCCCGCCACGGTAATTGACCACTGCCGCCCATCGACCGAAGGTGCGGCGGATTGTCGCATCGGTATCCGATCGGCAATTGAGAATTGTCTCGGGCCACAGTGAACCGTCATACGGTAATGCCAACGCCGACGGTTCGCTGACGGCGATGGAAAACTTTCTGTCACGACGGCGGCGGCGCGCCAGCGCATGAATCAGGCAACTCTCGACGGCGGCCCGCCGAACCTGCAGTGGCACGCGATGGCCCTCTTCAGACACTCGCAGTGCATTTGAGAGACGAGGAATGAGAGCAGGGGCCACGTGACTCGCGATACTGAGACACAACTCGCTACGCACTCGATTGGGAAGGTCGGGCCGTTCCAGGACGCGGCCAGCGCGAGCCAGCTGTTCGTGCGGATCGGTGGCATCGCTTGCCAACGTCAGGCACCACGCCTCGCCGGCGGCGGCCCGCATCGAGGCGGAAAGTTTTTCCAGATTGTTCTTTTCCTCCGCAGCTTTCTTCAACGGTGAGACATCGTTGACGCGTTCCAAAACGTTCTCAAGCAACTTGGCCTGCCGCGACTGGGGCTTCGCGTCAACTGGGGTTTTGGACTTGGCATCGGTTTCGTTCGCCAGATCCAATTCCGTGTTCAGTTGCTGGGCGATACGTTTTATGAGCGCGTCGATGGACTCGTTTGTGCTGCCGATGGCCGCGATGTCGGCCCTGGCTTTTGCGAGGGTCCCGCCATCAACGATGTCTGGCTGCGATGTCTTCTTGTCGGGCTTTATCGCATGCTTTGGGTAAGAGGTCACAATTCGTTCGAGAACCGGCAGAAACTCACGGGCTGCGACCGGGTCGCGTTGGGCGAGAAGAATTGCGGCGTTCCAACCGCTGAGGGTGTTTTCGCCGGCAAGTCGTTTCAAGTAGCGCTTGCCGAGGCTGTTGACGGCGGTGTGCTGCGACATTCGTGACGGATCGTCGTCCAATGAATCCAACACGTCTTCGACATCGAGTGGCCAGAAGCCATTCCAATGCTGTGAGCCGGGCGATGTGGCATCCGCCGACTCTCCGTGAGTCGATTCTTCCAAGCCGGTCGCTGAGGAATCGGCCGGTTCATCGGCTTTTGTCCCATCTGTCGAAAGAGGCGTCTTGGGGATGTCTTTCGTAGCGCGATCTGTTCGTGCTGTGTCGAGTTGGCTGATGGCGTTGTCGAGTATTTGGTTTCCAAACACCCAGCGGCGTGCGTGATTCATCTCGTCGTTTTTGAGGTCAGCGAACTCCAATTCCAGCAACGACGAGTTCGGGCTTGGTTGCCACGAATCGCGGTCCAGCTGTTGACGCATCGCGTCGAGCATTTCGGTCGACAACGAACTGCCAAATGGCAGCGCATCGGTATCGAAGAGACGGCAGCCGGAGCAAGCCATCATCGCGATCATGGCGAGTGATGCGTATCGGTTCACGAGTCGTGACATCGTCATTCAGACGGCGCGACACTACCGGCCGCCATCTGTCAGAAAGGATTGGTGGGAATTGCCGGAAACCGGCCAGGAATGTTGAGGAGAGGTGCGGAAGGATAGCAAGAATGCCGCTTTTGGTGAAGTGCAGAAATACAGGCGTACGGTTCTTGGATATACGACGCAGCCTGCAGACGCGGCATTTGATAGGGGAGAAGCAACCCGAGGCGGCTTCGCTGCCTCGATTCTACTTATTCCCGATTGACGCGGTCGGTTCGACCGCGGGGCCACCGCCCTTAGCCGCCATCGGTTTTGGGGCTTGCAACTGCGGCAATCCCGGTGCCACGCGATCGACACTTGGCTTATTGTCGTTGGACCACGTTTGCTGGGCTTGAAGGATTGCAACAGGAATCGGCGCGTTGGTGAGTACGCCGTTGATCACCGTTGGCTGCTTCAATATGTGCAGAACTGGCGGAAGAATCTGCTTGTACGTATCGCTGACTGCTTTTTGCGCGGCGAATTTTGAAATGAGAGTTGCCGGCTTCACCTGGGTAATACGCGCCCTCTCTGTAGCATCCAGTGGCTTGAACGCAAGGTAGGTATCCAGAAAACATTGCTGCCAGTAGAACTGGTTGGGGTTCTTATTGTACGCCGCAGACATTCCACCACTGAGAACAACAATCTCATGGGCGATCAGATCCGATCGGACGGTGGGATGCAAAGAGATCCGCCCCAGCGATTTGGCCGCTTCTGAGCGGACAATCCATGGGCGATTTTGATCTCGCATGACGTCCACCAACTTTTGGACGTGGAACGGCTTTTGTGTCGGCGCGGGATCTCCGGGAACGGTTTGCAGAATCAGAGGTTCGTCGATGCAGCCGATTGCTTCGACCAGCACCCACGGATACCAGTACATCGATGCCTTCTGATCCAGTTGCGACATCAACTCGACGGCAATCGCGTTCTTCTGATCGCGAGTGGCCTGGCTGGCCAGCAGGACGCGTTTCAGTCCCTGCACGGCGGCAATCTTTACAGGTTCCGATTGGTCCTTGTCGCGCATGATGTCCATCAACGGAACTGCGATCTCTGCATAGGAGACCGACCCTTTTCCGCCTAGTCCACCGGCGACGATGTCCAGTCGGTTCAGCAACATCACAACGTTCAATCGAACGTAGAAGTTGTTATCGAGTAAGTCTTGCGACTTCGTGATGATTCCGTCGAAAACGTACTTGCGAAATAGCTTTTTCAGACTCGCTGAATTCTGATCTTTTGCGGCACCTTTGATTTCTCGCAAAAACAGATCGTTGAATTTCGGCAGCTGGCGACGAAACGGGATGGGCGGCAGCGGCTTTGGTGGAGGCGGCGCTGCGGCCACCGGTCCAATGGCACCCGGTTGCATGGGAGCGGCGGCCGCGGCTGGCGGCCTCCGAACGAACCCCCGCCTTGGCGGATCGGGGAGTTCGGTAATCGTCATCCGGTAAAGTCGCCACTGGATCCAGTCGTCGATCATAGCGGTCGTCTGTGCGTTGAGAACGCCGTTTTTGAGAATCTTCCCAATTTTCAGTTTGATCCTCCGACTGGCGGCCTTGTCTTCGGCCTGGGTCATCAAGGGTTTGTCGATGGCCATTTGCGCCCGCAACTTGGCGTCGGCAGTGGGGCGAGCAACGAGTGCCGGTGCGGCTGGCTTGGCAGCTGGCGGCGCAGCGCCCTTTGCTGCCGGCGGTGCTTGTGCGGATAACGTGCCGGCCAAAGCAATCAAGATTCCACCAGCCAAGACCAGCATCGCACTGCCGCGCGAAAACAACGGCAGCGATCTGTCGCCTTGTGGCGCTCGAGTCGTATGTCGCACCGAGAAGTCCCTCACGCGCATGATCGCCTTCAGTTCCAACAAACCCCCGCAGCTGCCACCGTTCGGCGTCACAGTTGCGGCCGAAGCCTGCATACCAAGGTACCATCTACCAAGAGACAATACCAACAGCACAATTCCATTTTTGCCTTTAATGAAGCGGCGACAAGAATGAATGACGACTCGAATCACAGACACAGAATGTACCGAAAGTCACGAAAGGTCGGATTATTCCAACATGGCGGAAACACCGACACGGTATCAGAAAAAAGTCAGATTATCGCTGAGAAAGATGTGACAACCGGCCCAAAAAACGGACACAAATTGCCGCGATGACATGCCTCTGGCGTGGCCCACTGCAACTCCTACGTTACCATTGAGATTCGTCGAATGTCAAGTTGTTTCGGCGGTTGGTGGTGGCTCAGCTTGGGTGAAATTGAAATCTATGGCTTCCTCTATTGTCACCCGAAGCCTAAGCGGGGGATCGCTTTCGGTCCTCGCTGACGCTCATTGAAGTTGTGCATTTCAGTGTTCAGGTTGGAGAAAGGGCTAAAAGCCCCCCGCTTATCGAAGCCTGAAGCGCAAGCGAAGGATGATTCCAGGGCGATGCCAGCAAGCTCCTTCGCTTGCGCTTCAGGCTTAAATACTGGGGGGGGGTGTCCCCCGTCAAGCCATGTGCGCAACTTCAAAACTTACGCTACGGGTTACGATGCAAATCGCAAAAGTGAGCCAGTACGCAGCGGTTGGCGGGCCGCGCAGTCGTGTGAGGAACGTGACTTCTGCTGACCTACCGAAACCGGCTACGTGTCAAACCGGTCGCGGCTGACTACAATTGGCTATCGCTGTTTTTTACACTCTATTATTGCGACCGGTCCGAAGAATGTTTGCCCGCATCCAGCAGCTTCTGGAATTAATCCGCTTCAGCCATACCGTGTTTGCGCTGCCATTTGCGCTGTTTGCGGCCGTGTTGGCGTGGCGGGGGCGCGAACAGCCGTTTCACTGGCGCGAATTGGCCGGCCTCCTTTTATGCATGGTGCTGGCCCGTTCGGCGGCGATGGCGTTTAACCGCCTCGTCGATAGAAAACTGGATGCCGGCAATCCCCGCACTGCCGGCCGGCATCTTCCGGCTGGATTGTTGAGCGTGACTTCGGTCCGGCTGTTCACCGTTATAAGCGCTGCCGGGTTTGTCGCATCGACACTGTTGTTTCTGCCGAACCGGTGGCCGTTGTACCTGTCGTTGCCGGTTCTCGCGTTTCTACTGGGATATTCCTACGCCAAACGTTTCACCAACTGGTGCCATTACTGGTTGGCCGCCGCGCTCATGCTCTCGCCGTTGGCCGCATGGATCGCATTGCGGGGCGAACTCGACTGGCCGCCGGTGTTGCTGGCGGGCGTCATCTTTTTCTGGGTTGGAGGGTTCGACATCATCTACTCCTGCCAGGATGCCGACTTCGATCGCGACTCGAACCTGTTCAGCGTGCCGGCTCGTTTTGGAGTGAAGGCCGCTTTGCAAATTGCCGTGTTCAGCCATATCGGTGCAGTCGCCTGCCTGTTCGGTCTGTGGCAGGTTGCCGAGTTGGGCTACGTTTTTCTGATCGGTGTGATTGCAGTGACCGCATTACTTGTCTACGAACACTGGCTGGTGCGGCCCGATGATCTGTCGCGAGTCAATGTCGCCTTCTTCAACGTCAACTCGGTCATCAGCATCGGCCTGTTTCTGATTGCGGTGGCCGATATTTATCTGAGTTGAATAGCAAAATCAAAGCCTGAAGCGCAAGCGAAGGATGATTCCAGGGCGATGCCAGCAAGCTCCTTCGCTTGCGCTTCAGGCTTTAATGATCGGTCGTCTTGCAACGTCATGCAAGAACTTGGCCGTTGGCGCGTGGCCGAATGGACGTTCGATGGCTAAAATCCGATAGATATTTCTGCGATGCGTTGCATCGCAGCTAAGTAAAACTCACGCGATAAAAAGAACCATGCTGGACACGATCACAAAAAAAGTGGAAACAGGCGAGCGTCTCTCATTCGAAGAGGGCGTCTTTCTCGACGAACAAGCCGACCTGCTCACCCTCGGCCGGTTGGCGAACATCGTTCGCGAGCGAAAAAACGGCAACATTGCCTACTACAACACCAACATCCACCTGAACCCCACCAACGTCTGCGTTTATCGTTGTAAGTTTTGCGCCTTTCGAGCCGACCTGCGCGACGAGAAGGCATACACCTTCACCAACGACATGATTCGGCAGCGCGTGCAGGAAGCACATCAGCAAGGTGCGACAGAAATCCACGTCGTCGGCGGCCTGCATCACCAGAAAACGTTCGAGTGGTACTTGGACGTCATCCGCGTCATTCGCGAGACGTCTGCCGAACTGCACATCAAAGCCTGGACGCCGGTCGAAATTCACTGGTTCAGTTACATGACGAAGAAACCCTATCGCTGGGTGCTGGAGCAGATGATGGAAGCCGGGCTGGGAAGCATGCCGGGCGGAGGCGCAGAGATATTTCATCCGGAGGTGCGCGATGAGATCTGCGAACACAAATCGGGTGCCGAAAACTGGATCGAAATTCATCGGCTCGCCCACGATCTCGGCCTGCGAACCAATGCCACCATGCTGTATGGGCACATTGAGCAGGCAAAGCACCGCATCGACCACCTCTGTCGTCTGCGGGAACTGCAGGATGAAACCGGCGGATTCCAGACATTCATTCCGCTGTCGTTCCACCCCGAAAACACGGGGATGGCCGACATCCAACAAGCCAGCGGCCTGATGGATCTGCGAACGATCGCCGTCGCGCGGTTAATGCTCGATAACTTCGATCACATCAAAGCCTATTGGATTATGCTGGGCGAACAGACGGCGCAGGTTGCGCTTGGCTTCGGAGCCGACGATATTGATGGCACCGTGGTCCACGAATTGATCTACCACGACGCGGGTGCAAAAACTCCCGAAGGTTTGACGGTGGAGCAATTGCACCGGCTGATTCGAGAAGCCGGGCGCGAACCCATCGAGCGCGACACGCTCTATAGACGGGTGCATCGCGACGGCGCAAGCTGGAAAATCGGCGAGCCAATTCTCATCGACGCGGTGACCTCATAATTTCAACTTCGCGCTGAATACCAGCCCGCAGCGGAAGCAAGGGTTTCCGCTCACATTCGCAGCCCGTCACCCTTGCTTGCGCTGCGGGCTGGTTGTACATGTGAGGTCACCGATTGTTCAACAACGCGATTTCGAGAGCACTTCCATGGAAAAGACGAAACCGAAACGCCCCCGTAAACGCCACATCGCCGTCGATGACATCCACAACTTTCAACTCGTCGCCGATCCGCAAATCTCACCCGACGGGCAAAACGTCCTCTTTGCCAAGAAACACGTCGGCGACAAAAACAATTACATAACCAATCTATGGATTGTCCCGACGGACAAGGGAGAACCACGACAATTCACGTCCGGCGGCAAGGACGGGCATGCGCGCTGGTCGCCCGATGGTGAAACCATCGCCTTCCTCTCCGGCCGCGAAAAACCGAGACCGCAAATCTTCACCATCCCCGCTGCCGGTGGCGAAGCGACGGCGCTCACATCGTTACCCGAAGGATCGATCGGTTCGTTGCAATGGTCGCCCAACGGAAAGCAACTGGCGGTTTCGTTTCGTGAGACCGAGTTCGAGCGGACCGACGAAGCAAAAAAGGCCCGTGAAGAATCGGGCGAAAGCATTCCCGCCCGCGTCATCGACGACATGTTCTACCGGCTCGACGGCGACGGCTATTTCAATGTTGCCCGCTTTGCGCTCTACATTGTCGATATCGAAACCGGCACGCATCGAAAACTGTTCGACCGCGACACCATCGGCTGGTTCACTTATGACTGGTCGCCCAATTCCAAAGAATTGGTCGTCGCCTGCAACACGCATCGCGACGCGTTGCTCAAATGGTGGAAACACGACCTTTACCGCGTCGATGCAAAAACCGGCAAGGCCCGTAAGCTGGCCGGACTGCCGGAAGGAAGCAAATCGACCGTCAAATGGTCGCCCGACGGCAAACGCATCGCCTTCGCCGGGGTGATCGGCAAGGAACTCTGGGGCGTCCACAACACACGGCTCTACACCTGTGACACCGATGGCAAGAACGTTCGCGACTTGACCGGGCATGCCGAGTATTGCCTGTCGGCGACGTCCATCAGCGACACGGCCGAAGCGGTCTTCGAAGACGTCTTCACCTGGAGCAACGACAGTCGCCGCGTCTTCATGAACTTCGGCTGGCACGGCAGCACGCACATCGTGTCCGTCGATGCGAAGGCGACCGGAAGCAACATCGTCTTTCATACTAAAGGCCGAAAAACGGTTTCGATGGGCAACTTCAGCAGCGACGGCAGACAGGTCGCGCTCACCGTGGGTGATCAAACGACGTTGCCGGAAATCGCCGTCGGCGAGTTCTCTGGCGCCGATGGTAAATTGAAAATCAAAACCCGCACGCGGTTCAATGCGGCGCTGCTGGGTGAGTTGGAACTCTCGGCCCCCGAGTCGCATTGGATCGATTCGACCGACGGTGCCAAAGTGCAGGTCTGGCTGATGAAGCCGCCCGGTTTCAAGCCGAAGAAGAAATATCCGGCCGTGCTGGAAATTCACGGCGGACCGCACGCGCAATACGGCGAAGCGTTCTTCCACGAGTTCCAGGTGTTGGCGGCGGCGGGATATGTCGTCGTCTTCAGCAACCCGCGCGGCAGCAAGGGCTACGGCGAAGAACACTGTGCCGCCATCCGTGGCCAATGGGGACAGGCCGACTGGGACGACGTGCAAGCGGTCACCGCATTCATGCAACAGCAGCCCTTCATCGACAGCAAGAAAATGGGCGTGATGGGCGGCAGCTACGGCGGCTACATGACCAACTGGGTGATCGGCCACACGCACGATTTCGCCGGTGCGATTTCCGACCGCTGCGTCTCGAACCTGGTGAGCATGGTTGGTTCGAGCGACTTACCGCTGGTGCCGGGCGAATACTGGGACGGCAATTCCTGGGACAACACCGAAGCCATCTGGGAGCAAAGCCCGCTCAAACATTTCGGCAACGTCAAAACCCCCACACTCGTCATCCACAGCGAAGGCGATCTCCGCTGCAACATCGAGCAAAGCGAGCAAGTCTTCGCCGCCCTCAAACTACGCGGCATCCCAACACGTTTAGTACGCTACCCCACAACCACCAGCCACGGCATGAGCCGCCAAGGCCCGCCGGATTTAAGAATGCATCGCCTGGGGCAGATTCTGGAGTGGTGGGCGAAGTATCTGCGATGATTCCCATGACGTTGGAGAATTCGCTCGTGCATTTTTGAAAGCAGTGGCGGATAATGAGTGTTCGTGTTCTCTCTTTTCGGTCATGTGGGTCGTGGACATAATGGGAAATTAGATCGTGGCGAACGACGAGTTCCGACCGTTCGGATTCATGTTTGCAAGTGGTTCGGCGCTCGCTATGCTTCTGATTACCTTCCTCTGGGTTTCTTCATTCAAGACGGAACCGGTTGTTGTCTGGTCGGCTAACGGCAGAAGGTACAGGGTCCAGCCGGGGCAGGGGACAGTCGTAATTCTACGACTCGACGAATACCAGTTTAACACCCCCCTGATATTGGGATTTCTCGATCCCGAAAATCCAAAGCAATACGGGCGATTCAAAGAACTCGGCTGGTGGCACGGTAGAAACTCGTGGTGGGAGCGTGTGGGGTATACGGTAAAGAAACGCACCCGCTTCGCGGGGTTTGAAAGCGCATCGGGCCGTTATTGGCCCCCGTTTATCTGGCAACATCCAAGAATGCCTTTTACTCTGGTTCAACTGCCGTATTGGGCATTCCTGTTATTGGCAGCTTCTCCGGCGACCATTGGTCTGATTCGTTGGGTTAGACGCCGTCGTCACCGAAAAACTTTGCCGGACTCGGCAGAGTGACCGGGCTGAACCAACGAGAAGCCTCGGTTTGTGTCGCACAGAACAAAAAGATTTGAATCACGGATTGCGCGGATGAACGCGGATTGAATCGTAAATCGCCCGATGCGGCCAGCGGCGAACGCCCGCCCTGCATTCACCGGGGCTTCGTAAAGACTCCAGCCCCGGCCACCCGGACATCGCGATTCCGTGCGAACCGCTGAACGGAATTCAGACGCTCATGCCTTTGACGCGTTTCCACGCCAGCACGCTGAGTTCGTCCTTTTCCTGGCCGACAAGGGCGTTGGTGATTTCCAGGAAATGGTCCCCTTGGACCTTGTAGAGATAACTTCCGCTTCCCTTGATCTTGCGGCCTTTGTCGGGACCGCCAGTGATGGTGTAGTCGGTGTAACTGAACAGCCGGGCTGGGCCAAGGCGTTTGAGTTCCACCTTGACCGTGTGAGCGTGAAACAGTCGGCCGGCAGCATCGAAGTAAGAGATGGTTTCGATTTCGCCCTTGATCTCCTTCACCGCTCGGCCGACAGCGTTACCGTTGTTGTCGGTCATCGGGCGTTCCCATCGGCCCTGGACGGCCGCCAAGTCCATTTCGACCGGCGTTTTTGGCTTGGGTTGTTCTTTTGATTTCGTTTCGTCGGCGGCACTGGCCGGAATTGCAACGGCAACCAACAGCATGAGAACCTGTGTGAATCGGGCGAACTGTTTCATCGCTTCATCGCTCCTGTTTGGTTTCTAAGCCCCCTCTCCCTGCGGGAGAGGTTTGCGTGAGGGGCATTCCCTCGGTCCACAACCCCGCACTCCAACTAATCCCTCGCCGACCAGAACCGCATGAATGCGGTCACTACAACCCTTACAGCGCATGGTCGGATGGTTTGACGCCGCGTTTGAATTTGCCGAAGCCGAAAAATGTCGGCTTGTATTCGCGGATGAAATCGACACTGCTGGTTGGTGAAATCTGTTTATCCAAGCCGGTGCACCAGTAGCTTGCGTTGACGACGGCCCGTCGCAATCCTTCGCTCTCGAAATCGACCGAAGCCCCCATCGTCGTGCAGACGATGCGAGACGTCTTGCCCGACGTGCCGGTGTATTCCCTCGTCCAAAACAACGGCATCATCGGCTGATTCTTCTTGCCTTCGACCGGTTTGTCGGACGGTTTCATGCCGGCGAGCACTTGGCCGTGGACGAGAACATTGGCAGAGGGGAGCAGGTTCTTAACGCCGTAAACGTCGGTCGGTCCCCAGATGTCATCAACGCCGGTGAGAATCGGATGCTTCGCATTCTTGGGATTGATTACGCCGCGGGTGCTTTCTCGACCGTGGTGGCCGTGGTGGTTGATCCAGGTATCGCCGAGCACTTGCCGCCCGAATCCGCCCTTCCAGTCGCCGTTGTTAAAGCTGTACTTGGCAAACGGGCTTTGCTTGTTGCGGCTGTAATTAAACGAATGGGTCGCCGTCCGCAGGCCGATAATTGGCTTGCCCGAATTGACGTACTGGTCGAAATGTTTCATGTCGGCATCGGGAAGTTCGCGAAACCGCAACGCGAGAATCATCAGATCGGCGCCGGCGAGCTTTTCGATGCCGGGAATGTTCGTTTGATTTTTGGGATCGATCGTGCCATCTTTGGGATCGATGGAAAACAGAACCGTGCATTTGAAACCGTGCCGAATGGCAAGAATCTGCCCGAGCATCGGCAGCGCCTCTTCCGAGCGATACTCTTCATCACCGGAAATCAAAACAATGTGCTTGCCCTTGCCGGGGCCTTCTGTGCCTTGGTATTCGACCCACGGGTCGGCAGCTTGTGACAAACCGGCAGACATGCAGATCAACCCTGCAAGCAGGGCTGTGGCGATGCGAGTGAAACTGCGATGACACATGGTGTACCTCGATAGGTGACGGAAATGGATTGGGTGGGCGGCATCCCAACAGGATACTGTTCCAGCACGGGGAATGGAATCGGAATGGGAGGGGCGAACGTAGATCCGATCAACGTGGAATCGACGTTTGGTTTACATTCCGGATTCAGTCTGGCATAACAACACCGTGACAAATCAGCCTTCAGCTCAATGCCGTCACAACCTTCTCTCCTAAATGAATGTGGCAACAGACATGTATCGAGCGGCTCCAATCTTCACCGAGTTGACTGCTGTCATTGTCATTCCGTCGTGGATGGTAATTCCGTTGATCGCATTCGGCTTCATCTCCATAATCGTCATCGTGTTGTGGATCGTCACCAAATCCAGCGTGAACTCGAAGAAACTCAAAGAAGCCGAAACGCTGACAGATACCGGCAATCTGTCGGCTGCTGTTGATCTCTACAAGGAAGTCATTCGATCGTCTGTTGCTACGGTTGAATTCAAAATTCTACCCACCGATAAATCGGTTCTCGAAAAGGCCGTTGCCGGCATTCAAGCCGCGTATGAAGCAGCGGACGAGACTGTGAATTTGAAACCGATTGTCAGCGTGTACGCGAAGTGGCTGAAGTTACAACGCAAATCGGCCGTCACCGACTATTCCGCTGAAATGAAAGCCGTTCGCAAGAAGGCGGTTTCGATTGCCGATCGTCTGCCGGAGATTTAGTTGCAGCCGCCCAAGAGGTGAATGGAGATGAGCCTTAGACGCTCATGCCTTCCAGCACCCGTGCAAACGCGCCGAATGAGCCCTCGCCAAACAGTACGAACCGTGTGAGTTCGGGTTGCCCGTGTTCGATGAGGAATTCCCGGACGGCGTTCAGCGATTCCTCGGCAGCGCGATCGGTCGGATAACCGTAGACTCCCGTGCTGATGGCCGGGAAGGCGATTGTTGCACAGTTGTGTTCGACTGCCAGTTCCAGACAGCTGCGATAGGCAGATCGCAGCAGGTCGGCTTCGCAATGTTGGCCGCCACGCCACACCGGACCGACGGCATGAAAGACATACCGCGCATTCAAATTGCCGGCGGTTGTAACGACTGCGTCACCGGTGGGGCAGCCATCGGGATAACGCCTGCGGGTTTCGTCCAACAATGCTGGTCCGCCTGCACGGTGGATCGCACCATCAACTCCGCCCCCGCCTGCCAGTTGATCGTTGGCCGCGTTGACGATGGCGTCCACTTGCTGGTTGGTCACATCACCCTGGACCAGTTCCAATCGACAGTTGCCGAATTGCACAAGCATGTTTTGCTCTCGTTGGTTGGTCCCACGGGCCGCAGCCCGTGGGGTTTGCGGTGAAACGGCGCTCATTCCATCGGCGTTTACTATACAATGTCAACTCCAACGGCGCGAATGCGTGCCTGAGATATGCTTCTGTTTCCTATGTGCATGCTGTGAATCCTCAATCGAAACGACTCACATTCGCTGGTTTGACGAGACACTCTCGGCGACTCTTCACGCAGATTCTGTGCTGCTTGATCGTTTTTGTGCTCACGTTCGCAATCTGGGTGACTGCCGGTTATGCCGGTGAACCGTCACCCGTGTTTCTCACCAACGACGGCCGTTTGAAACAACGGCCAGCGTGGTCGCCCGATGGAAAGTCGTTGGTGTTTGCACGGCATCATGGGTCGAAAATCACATTGTTTGTCATTGCGGCCGACGGCACAAACGAACGCCGGCTGACAAAACGCGATGAACCCCAGTACGATGCCGTCTTCTCGCCCGATGGCAAACGGCTGGTATTTGCCCACGTCAAGACGTCGCCGAACCAGGGCGACGTCGATGTGTATACCATCCGGGCCGATGGCAAAGAGCTGAAACCATTGGTGGTCACCGACGGAAAGCTGTCGCACGAGGAATCGCCGACGTGGTCGCCCGATGGAAAACGGATCGCGTTTTCCTCGACCCGTGACGGCAATCAGGAACTCTATGTCATCGGCATCGACGGCAAAGATCGCAAACGGTTGACCAATCACAATGCAATCGACGCGCACCCAACATGGTCGCCCGACGGAAAACGCATCGTGTTCGCCACCAATCGGTGGGGCGATTTGGAATTGGCGGCGATCGAGCTTGGCAGCCAGAGCGTCACTCGGCTGACCGACAGCCGCGGTCTGGACGACTACCCCGCTTTCTCGCCCGATGGGAAACGGTTGGCATTCACCAGCAACCGCGACGGGAACCCGGAAATCTACGTGGCAAACGCCGACGGGACCGATCCACGCAACATGACGCAGAACCCGGCCATCGACAACTTCCCCACCTGGTCGCCCGAAGGCCGATTGACGTTCGTCACCAATCGCGCCGACGGTTTCGACATTTGTATTATGCCGAAACCGGCAGCCGACTGATTGTTATGGTGTCTGCTTGGCTGTCGTTCAGATTTTCCAGCCTTCGCAGAAATGAGGTCGCAGGAACTTCTCGGAGTTTTCGTTGCCCGAGGATTGCAGCGTCTTCGCATCCCAGTCGAAACCGCCACCGGCGCGATAGGCCGCGTTGCCCAGCAAGACTGTTTCGGTCAGCGGGCCGGAGTAACCGAACTCGCACGTCGCCGCGGGGCCGCCTTTGCAGGCATTGACCCACTCGCGATGAAAACCGGGCGAGTTGGGAATGGAACGCTTGGGGGCTTTGACGCCCTCGAATTGCTCTTCGGGCAACAGCTTTCGCATGCCGAATCCACAGAGCAACATGCCGTCTGAGCCAATGAACAACGTGTTGGCCCCCTTGGCGCTCAATCCATGCTTCTTCAAAATCGGCGGATTGCTGGAGTGGTACCAGTGCAGCGTGAGGGCTTTGCGGTCGCCGTCGGCTGCGAATGCAAACTTTGTCGCCATCGACTTCGGCGTCCGCTGTCCATCGATTGTTGGGCCGGATGCATCGACGCGTGTGGGGTACTTCAAACCCAACGCCCAAAATGGGATGTCGAGAATGTGGCAGCCCCAGTTGCCGGTTTCACCGGTGCCGAAGTCCCACCAGAAACGCCAGTTGTACGGCGCGAATGCCGGACTGTACGGTCGGCTTGCGACCGGCCCCAACCACAGATCCCAGTCGAGGTGTTTGGGAACCGCCGGTCGATCGGTTGGAACGGCCGGCATGCCGCGACTGCCGCCAATCCACGAGTGAACTTCAGCCACTTGTCCGATCGCGCCCGCCTGCACCAACTCGACCACGCGGTGGACGTTGTCGATCGTATGTCGCTGCACGCCGAGTTGCGTCGCCACTTTTGATTTGGCGGCCATGTCGGTCATTCGCCGCGTTTCTTCGACGGTATGCGCCATCGGTTTTTCGCAGTACAAGTGCTTTCCGAGTTCCATCGCCGCCATCGACGGATGAAAGTGCGTGTGATCGGGCGTGCTGACGACAACCGCGTCGATTTGCTTGTCCATCGCATCGAACATGCGGCGATAGTCGGTGAATTTCTTCGCCCGTGGGAACTTCTCATAGGCGTTGCCGGCGCGTTGGTCATCCACATCGCACAGCGCGACGATGTTCTCTCCTCCAAGGGCGTTCAAATTGGCCCGTCCGCGTCCGCCAATCCCGACGACGGCAATATTGAGTTTGTCGTTCGACGAGGCCGCAGCAGCCTGCGTGGCGCTGGTCCCCAACCAACAACTGCCGGCAATCGCCGCCGTTGTCTGCATCATGTCGCGGCGCGTGAGATTCTGTGTCATCGTATCGTCTCCGGTCTGATCCAAAATTCCGGTTCAATCCGGCTGGTCGATAAGTCCCCGATTGTATCACACGAGCGGGCAGCAATCCAAACTGCGACGTGGATCGCAGGCTGCATTTGGCCTGTTCACAATTGAAGTTTCGGCATATATACCGGTCGATTCGGTTTGCGGTTCCACATTTCAACGTGAATGCCGGAGGGAACGGATGCAATTGCAGGACAAGGTTGTCGTTGTGACCGGAGGTGCAAATGGCATCGGGCGTGCTCTCTGCCGACGTTTCGCCAATGAGGGCGCTGCAGCGGTTGTCGTGACCGATATCGACGAGACGGCAGCTTTGAAACTGGCCGACGAAATCGGCGGCATCGGCATCGGCTGCGATGTTGGCGTCGAAGCCGATATACAACAGGTTGTGGCCCATACCATGGAAGAATTTGGCCAAATCGATCTGTTCTGTTCAAACGCCGGTATTACCGTCAACGGCGGACTGGAAACGGGCGATGCCGAATGGCAACGCATGTGGCAGGTGAATGTGCTCTCGCGTGTTTACGCCGCCCGTGCGGTATTGCCCTCGATGCTCGCGCGCGGTGCGGGTTACTTTCTGCAAACGGTTTCGGCAGCCGGTTTGCTCACCGAGATCGGCTCGGCATCTTACTCGGTTACCAAGCATGCCGACCTGGCGTATGCCGAATGGCTATCGTCGATTTATGGTCGCGACGGCATCGGCGTCTCGTGCATTTGTCCGCTCGGTGTTGAGACTGACATGCTCGATCCCGACGATCCGATCCACCAGTTCCTGCAAGTCGCCGCCATCACTCCCGAACAGGTGGCCGATTCCGTTGTCGAGGGGCTGAATGACGAACGGTTTCTCATTCTTCCCCATCCGGAAGTCGCCGACTTCTTCCAAATGAAAGCAGACGATCACGATCGCTGGTTACGGGGCATGCAACGGCTCAACCAGAAGCTGACGAGGAAACGCTCGCGCCGGGCGGCTTGAATCCCTCGCGCCATCCGGCTTTACGGAATCGGTGTTTGACGGCGTCTGGGAGTTCTGGGCGGCCGATTCTGTCGCGGCTGCCCACCTCGCTGCTGTGGCGTCAACGCGGGGATTATCAACCTCGGAACATTGTTCGGTGGGCGAGTTCCGAATGCTCCCAGAAAGCTCTTCAGCGTGTCGTCCAGAATCGGTGCAGGCACCAACTTCGGGTCAGGCACACTTGTCGTGCCGCGAATCTTGACGCCGACCAAGCCTGTTGTCGCTCCGCCGACAACGGCGCTCACCAGCGGAATCCGAAAGCGGCTTCGCGGCAGCTTGGAATAGAAATCGAGATTCAGTCGGCCGTCGAATCGCGCCGAACCACGGCCGAGCATGCTGAAGGTGTCGCCGACCAGATCGATGGAGTTAAAGAGGAACTGCCTGTTGGCAATGTTGAAATCGAGAAACGCATAGCGAAACGCCGTCTTGTCCGGCGGGCCAATCAAATTGGCAACCTGCACGATGACGGGCAACTCGTAGAGCGCAGCCGGGTTGATTCGCAGTTGGCCGCGCCCCGTCATCTTATCTTCTGACGTACCGCGACCGGACACGTCAATCCACCCGTTCATCACGCCTTGCAGATTCTTCTTCCCCGTCATGTAGCGTGCCGCGTATTGTTCGAGGTGTCCCTCCGACATGGTCGCCTTCACGCGGTAGGTTGGCTCTTTGAGCAACGCGACGGCGGCGGCGAGTGTAAACACGCCGCCAATGGCGCGGGCGGTGACCCGTTCTTCCGACGTCACGCGCCCACGATTTCGAGGATTCTCATCGGGAAAGACAATCTGCCGACTGCCGACAATCACCTGACTGCCATCGATGCTGTACGGCCCTTGCACGTGCATGAAATGGTAGTCCCACACCTCGACGGAATCGAGGTCAATCTTGCCAGTCATCCTCACGCGGTCACCGTCCCACTTGCCTTGTGCTGAGAGGCGACCATAGACTTTCTCCAGATCGAGTCCGGTCGTCAGTTTCCCTCCAGTGTGGATCGTCTGCAAATCCCATGCAGCGGTCACCGGGACTTGCGGATTCGTGGTCCCGCGAAACTCGACCATGCCATCCAGCGAGATCGGCCCCGCCGGATCGATCTCTTCGACGACGGTGCGCAGATCGGTGGGCAACGCACGGCGGAACAGACGATCGGGCAGGAGATCATCGACGGTCAACTCATCCAACCGCACGGTCCAATCACCGTCGTCCGTCCACGACATGCGGCCGTTGGCCTGCACACCGGTGTTGTCGTGGTGCCCCTTGAGCGACTTCAGAATGACCTGCGAATTGGCGTAGGAAAAAGTCGCTTCGACCTCATCCAGTGGATAGGGAAACGCACGCAATGTGAGTTCACCGCTGGTCAGTTTTGCTTCGGGCAGGGTGACAGTGACCGGCCGACCGGGAACCCAGCGAATCTTGCTGACCAGATCGAGCCGTCCGCTGGGGGAAAGCTGATTCCACACGTCCTGCAACGCCGGCGGAAGCGCGTGTTCGAGTTTCCCATCCATGTCGGCATTTCGGGCCGTCACTGTTAACTGCAGCAGACCGGGGGCTTGGCGTTTGACGAAACTCGCTGTACCGGTCAACCGCGCCTCGCCATGCTCGGCTCGCAGGTTTTCAAATAACCAGGTCTTCTCTGCCGACGAGAACTTGATGTCGCCTTCCAACTTGTCCAGCCGGTAAGGGAAGTTGACGAAATTCATCGAGGCGTCAGTCAAGCGGGCCGACACGTTAACCGCAAACTTTTGATCCGCTCCTGCCGGTCGATAAACCGTAAGGTCGGCAGTGGCTGCTCCCTTCAATTTCAGGGCCGCGAGAGTCTTTTGTAATTCCGGTTGGCATGCTGCCACAAATCGTTCGTCCAGAGTCATGCGATTGGCATGAATTCTATAGAACACCTCGGCCGTCAGCCCGGGATTTCGAATGCGACCGACGAGAGTTGCCGGATGTCCGCCGGCCTGCCCCGTCAATTCCACGTCAATATCGCCGCCGTTCTGTTTGAGCGTTCCCGAGATGTTTTCGACAGGGTAGGGAAATTTGACGTGCCGACCTGAGCAATTGCGAAGCGTCATCACAGCATTCTGTGGCTGCCAAGTGCGTTTTCCATCGAAGTGAAGCGTCCCTTTCAGGTCGGCTATGCCGCGCGGTTCAACGCTGTCGTAAATCTTGCGAAGGCTCGCCGGAAGCCGGCTCCGCAGCCGGTCATCGAGCGCCAGATTCTCAATCTTTGCAACGATCCGTCCCGGCGAGATGGTCCCCTTGCGGTCGAATCGGCCATCGAGCGTGATCCGTGTCATGCCGTTCGTGGCGATCACGTCGGCTAGAACAAACCGCTCATTGTCCCAGAATATTTTTCCCGTCAAATCGCGCAGCGGAAACGGCAATGCCGCGTTCTCGATGAGCCCCTGCTTCACGTTCACCTGAAATGTGAATTTCGGTTCCGCCTTCGGTTCTTTCACAGCAACCTGAAACTTCACATCGAGAGTCCCGCTGGCACCGAGATTCGGAACACCGTCGTCCGGGGCGATCGGCATTCCGGTCTCTGCAGCCGACGGACGTTCTCTCCGCGAAGATGCAAACAGAAACGGGTCGCGCCGGCCGGTGGAAGTCTCACCCGGTAACGATTGCAAATACGTACTCACAGCCGTCTGTGCGCGAGCGAGTTTCATGCGTAATTCGGGCGAACTACCGATGACCAATCCCGAGAGTTCACCGCTGCTGGAAACATCGTTCATTTCGCCGTTGAACCAGCCCACGCCGTGATCGAGATCCCACGACCCATCGACGGTCAATTTGCCCGCCTGACCGACTTGCGTGAGACCGGTGATGAGGAAACTCCGTTTGCCGGACGGGATCAGTTTGAGGTCGGCATTTTGCAGTCCGAGAACGGCAGCGGGAGAGCCATCGGTTTGATCGAGTCGCACTCGCACCGTGGCTTGGACAATTTCCAGTTCCGGCAAACTCTGATTCGACTTGGGTGGCGGCTGCAGTTGCTGCCAATTCCACTTGCCGTCGGCATCCCGAACCACATCGAATTCCGGCCCCAGAATTCGCACCTTCTGAACAACGATTTCCTGCCGTTCGGCAAATAGTTCTCGGTCGATGCTGACGACAATCTCCGGGATCGTCGCAACGTTTTGCGACTGCCCTTTCGCCTTCAACGTGAAGTCGTACAGATGAACTCGGCGGTTCCAATCGAATCGCACGCGGCCGAGTGAAACGTCCCACTCGGGAACGATTTCCTCACACTTGGCCAGAATGCCCTCGCGGATGCGTTCGTTGCTCTCGTTCCACAAGTAGAAGCCGTAACCTCCCCCGCCGGTCGCTGCAAGCAGCACCAGAATCACCAGCCATTTTGTCGTCTTGCGAAACGTCACAACAAAACTCTCGCGTTTTATTACCCTCTCCCCAGGGGAGAGGGACAGCTTCAAAACCGAAGGTTTGTGAAGCAGGGTGAGGGCGGCCGATGCTCAGGAAGACTGCCCTCACCCCAACCCTCTCCCAGAGGGAGAGGGAGTCCTGGAACCAGTTCCAGGAAGGAAAAGAGATTCTTTTGAACTCCGACCGTTCAAGTCTCCTTGTGTTTTCCACCGCCAAACCACGAATGCAAACCGGCAGCCGACAGCACACACAACGGATACTCGGCCGGCAATCGGTACCGCAGCGATCCAACGAAAATCAAATGCAAAGCAAAGAAATACAGCACCGGCCCCAATGTGAGTAACCAGGCCCACGCGCGGCGGCGATACACCCACCATCCGCGCGCCGCCAGAATAATAAGTGGGACAAAAAACACCGCGACGCCAACGCGATAAACAATATGGTCGAACTGCGCCGCGTTCGGCCACGGTTTCCAATACCGGCCCGCTTTCACCACAGCGAGCTGCAACGAACGGCCCGGGTTTTTCTCGACAAACTGCCACGCCTTTTTGCGGTAATGTTGATCGACTTCGTATTCGGACATTCGTTGACCCAGCCGATCTCGATCGAAAAACCCCATTTCGCTGTCGCCGGTCGCCTCGGGATTCAAGCCGTCGTACAAACTGGGACCGGCCCAAAGTGTCGTAAACACCCAATGGCCGCTCACTTGGTAGTTTCGGTAAGCCCAGGGCAATAACGCCGCGAATGCAGCCGTCGAAAGGAGCAGGCCGCGAACGACGGCCTGTTTCTTATTATCGGACAACACAACGATTCCAATCGCGAAGAATGGGGCCGCCAGCAACCAACTCGGGCGAACGTAAACAGCAATCGCGACCATCACCCCGGCCGTCAAAGAGTACGCAATCGCGCGACGCTGTTCCCCCGCCTCGCTACCGACGGCGATCAACTTCGCCAACCAATACAAACTGCCTAGTAGACACAACGCAAACAGTGTTTCGCTCAGAATCAAGACACTGAACCCAACCATCACCGGCGCAACGGCAGCGAAGCCCGCAGCCATCAAACCGACCGTCTCATCGAACACCTCACGCCCCAGCAGGAAGACGACCCAACAAGCCAGCGTTCCCACCACGGCCAACAGCAACCGAGCCGCCAGAAAACTCGGCCCGAACAACTTCATCGACATCGCCAACAACGCCGGAAATCCCGGCATCCGATGCACCCGTCGCGGCGGAGAATAGAGCGAAAACTCCTCACCGTCCGCCAGTTTTTGCCCCAGTTCCCAATAGCCTGAGGCATCCCCGGCGATGACAAAATCCCGCTTCCAATCGTTCTGCAGCCGATCTTGCACAATCAGGGCCGCGACCACGCGCAGGAGCATCGCACCTAAGAGGATTAACAGTAATGGGTTACGGCGGACAACAGACAGCATGCCAGACTCCGCCAGTGACAGGGAAGCGGAGAATGGTACGTCTGGTGCCTCAGGTGGGTCAAGACCTCATTTTGGGTGTGCAACTGGAATTTCCGCAGGCTCGGAGTGACAGCATTCATGCGGTTGGCCGGTCTGGAATCTCATTCGCTGTTCAAGCCCGCCGCCGTAGCGGCTTTCGCGCGTGCGCTCGCCAGTTTCGACAATTCGACGGCCCTATGTCCGTACATGCCAATGCGAATGATCCAAGGCAGCCAGCGTCCTCGACGATGGACATACAACAACCCCGGCCCGCGGCTGTATTGAACCTTAGAGATTTCATGCCAGGCGACGAATCGCAGTTCCAGCACTGGGACGGACAACTCGATCCCGTCACTCGTCAGGCGTATTCTCTGCGACACAAAGGCAGCGCTGACAGTGCCAGCAATCACAAGCCCAGCCGCGAAAACAATGCCGGCGACATGAGTGCTGAAACAGCCGACCGCCATCGCAGCAACAAGAATTCCGCAGGGCATCAGCCACCACAGCGGGTGTGCGCGAAAGACCCGTACTGTCTGCAGGTCGTCGGTGCAGACATCGGTCTGCCGATCCGATTCAGACTGAGTTTGCGGCGTTTCATTCATAATGGTCACAAACGCAAGAAGTCAATCAGCCGTCACCGTGTCCGTCCATGAGAAATACGGTTCCAGTGGTCGCTTGGATCACTTCTTCTTGCGAACATTCGGTTGAGGACCCATGTTCTGCGTTTGGGAAATGCGTTGCCACACGCTACGGGACTCAGTGCGATCCAGAAACAACCGCCGATACGGTTTCTTATCCGCGCTTATCAGCGCAATCCGTGGTTATCTAAAATTATTGGTCTCGGCCCGCTGGAGAGCAATCGAACCGCATGAATGCGGTCACTACGAACCCTCTTTCCCGCGTTCGGCGACGGGGGGAACACTCGCAGTCGGGTTTCACATAACCAGCCCGCAGTGCAAGCAAGGGTAGGAACCACAATCGTGACCGTAATCCCTTGCTCACGCGGCGGGCTGGTGCTTGTGAGTCACGAAGGGGGTGTCATTCATCTACAACGGCAAGCTTCGTACATATCGCACCAATCACAAAAAATGTTGTCCCCCCGACGAACCCGGTTGCTGCAGCGAAGCCAACAACGCGTGGAAGTTTGACGTCGAACAGAGTTACGGTCATGCACAGAATCGAGAATATCGCCATCCAACATCCAATGCGCAAAACGCGATACCAACGCGCATCCCATGAGAGAAGGGTCGAGCACTTTACGCAGGGAACCACTTTCCGTCGTCCGAGCCACGAGTCAAAGTTGATTTCCCAGGATTTGAACAAGTAATCGCAGACCGGGCATCTTGGCCACATCATTCGAGAACTGCTCGCGATGGAGTTTTCGGTGACACAGTGTCGCAAACAGAGCGACACTTGAACATTATTGCACAAGCCACCCCGATTTCCAGCAGTTTTCTTGAACAAGATTCCATTCAAGACGGACTCCGCAAGAAAGCACCGCAGACCGGGTTTCTCAGCCCACACCACCATCCCCGACGTTGCGACTTGGGACCGAAATTGTAACAATGTGTGGCCCATGTAACGAAGTGGCGGCTCGCCGCCTCAATTGTGAACCACTGTTTCAGCCAGAGTCAGGTCGAACATCCATGCCACACAAGCAAGCAAATCTTGAACGTCAATTGGCAACCGCCCAACAAGAGCTCGATGTCCGTAACGCTGAACTCAGCGAAAAGGGCGTGGCAGACAACAGACGGCGAAAAGACCCGGCGTGGCGGCAGTTGAACGCCCAGCGATTGCGATTGAAATCGCGAATCCGATCCGCAATCGCCGTCACCGACCTGACCGAAGAAGTCATTCGCCGCAAGGCCGATAAGCCGGCCAAGGGCGAGAAGGACGACGGTAAGAAGTCGGGCAAGAAGTCAAAAAAAGGTGACAAGGGCGCAAAGGCCGAAAAAGGCGACAAGAAAAAGAAGGCCAAGAAAGACGGCGGCGACAAGAAGAAAAAGTAGTAAGCCACGGGCAACGCCGTTCTTGCGAAGAACGCGCGACTTATTGCAATGAGTCGCACTGCCGGTCTGTCGTCGGTCGAAACAGACGTATCCCACGTAGCGCTGCTAGTCAGAGTTGAACAGGCCGGACCGTTTCCTGTGAGAGTTCGTCGAGCGTGCAGTTTTCGGAACACTAATCTCCACTAATCTGATTAGAGAAGATTAGTGTTCAAAGATTTGTTGCAATTGTGACCTCGCCTCATCGGCTCTACCGGCGGTTCTGGATCACCAGGCCCCGCTTCTCATCCGCTATTCCGATCAGTGTTCTGCCTGTTCGTCTCTCGCCGTTGCCGCCGCCTCTTGCGATCAGGAATTTGCCCGGGCGGATTCCGATGATTCCCAAGCCGCAATCGAAGTCGTATTTGCCCACCATTTTAAACGACGTGTCGGTCTTGATCAGCTTGTTGCCGTAGCAGCCGAACCACCAGTGGCCGTCGGCGAACGCTGCCGTCTGAATGCCGAGTTGTGTGTGGCCGCTTTTGATGACGTGCTTCTTGATAAACTTGAAGTCCATGTCGTATTCGTAGGCGTAGTTTTCCTGCACGCCGTCCGGCAAGCCGCCAACCACGATGAACTTCTTATTGTGATACGCCGTTCCGCCGGCCCCGTGGAAGACTTCCGACGTCTTGTGTTTGGCGACGAACGACAGGTCGTCGGCATTGTAGACATAGACCCACGAGTCGGCGTTCCCTTTCGGATCGTTGAATCGTCCCAGGTTGACTGCCACGTACAGTTTGCCATCGTGATGACACAAGTCGCCGTGATGATTTGCCACGGGAACTTTCTTCACAACTTTGCCCTTGGCGTCGGTTTTGACGAGCGTGGTTGTGAAACTCCAATAGACGGCATCTTTTTCCTTGGTGCAGATGCCTTGCAGATGGTGGCGATAAATGCCCTCGCAATTGACGCCGCTAAACGGCGAGGGCGGTAGAACTTGCCGCCGCTTCTCCTGAAACAAGTCGAGCCAACTCAGCACAATGGCGTCGCGATTTGTTGCAGCCGGGCGATATTCGTCGGGCGTCTTTCCCCAGTAGAATCCAAACAGCCGTTCGCTGCCTGCCTGATGATCGTAGTTGAATCCCCAGGGGGTGAACGGTCGCCCGGAATCCTCAAGGACAAACGAGCGGCTCCCTTTGTCCACCCGTACCCATTCGAGGTCTGCCGCGAGGCAGTGGCCGGTCAGGCCGAGCCAGAAAACCAAAATCATTTGAGGGAGATTGCGCATGGTGACTTGCTCTTCTGTAAAGAAAGGAAGCTCTTGTCCGCAACCGTTATTCTATCGAGCGTACGGAGTGGGTGGTAGAATCGGACGAAGTGCGGGCCGACAATCTGCTCAACGAGCGATTCGTTTGCGGCAGCACATCTTTAAAGAGAACAACATCCTGTTCAAGATGGCTGAAAGCGTATTGAGTGCAGCGGACGATGACGCTTTGAACGACAGTTTCACCGAGGTGGAACGGGAGCGAGAGCTTTCCGATTTGCACCAACGATTCACAGCGGACGTTGCACGCTGGGAAGAGGCAATGACATGAGCGACTACAAAAAAACGAAGCCGACGAAAAAATCGCCGGCTTCGTCGTTGTTCGAATTGCCAGAGTGATTAGATCACTGTGACATTCTCTGCCCGCGGTCCTTTAGGACCACTTCCTTCGGTGTACGACACGCGTTGCCCTTCCTGGAGTTGTTCGTAGCTCACCCCTTCGAGGTTCGAGCTGTGGAAGAACATGTCCACTCCGGTCGCCGTGTCGATGAAACCAAAACCCTTGTCCGTCAGCTTCTTGATTGTGCCTTCTGCCATCTTCAATCCGATTCCTAAAAGATTCCTCTGCTGCGTTGCCCGACACAACTGGTTCAGGCTGCTTAACCGCAGGTTTAATTCTATCGGTCGGCGTGGACAAAACAACGGTGTGGGGAGAAATGTTGCCGCCGCGATTGGGTGAATTGCGAGAAATGCCGTAAAACAAGGCGATTTGTACGACTTGCCATTTGGAGTTTCTCGTCTCGAAAAGCAGCCGTTGCCAAAGGGATGTCGGTTTTTTACATTCGTCTCATTGGGCCATCCTGCCGAAGTGACGTGAGACTGCACCTCACGTTTCGACAACTTTTCGTGTGGTGACGGCGTACAATAGCCGTCGGCGAATTATCGATTTCGCAATTCGCGAGCGACAACAAAGTGTGGCACACGGGCTGACGGATGAATTCACTGCACTCGATTGGGACGTTAATTGATGGATGATTCGGAAAGAGAATTGGTCGAGTTCACGAAGAAATCCGTGCGGCAGATCCTGTCCCCAAAATTCTCATGGGCATCGATCATCGCTGTGGGTTGCCTGACTGCATACGTCCTCATCCGCTTCCCCAGCGTGACGGATCGCCTGCCCTTCCTGTCGAAGATATTGCCTGCGGCAGCTGTCTGGGACTTCGCCTTGCTGCTGATAGCAACCATCTGCGGCTTTGCAGCCATGCGGAAACGGTTCACGCGTGGGAGATTCCTCGGGGCGATGTGCATGATCGCCTCCGTCTGCCTGCTGTTTCGCCGACTGCAGGAGTTGTTGTGACGAGCCACGTTGCCACGGAAACAATTTTGAGCGGATGCGACCTATGGTCCGCTGATTTTGCAATTCGGCAGGGATTTCCGGAGATCGGCAACTCCCTGTACGGTGACGTTAGTGCCGTCGAGGTAGAGAATGGTTAGATTCTCCATTCCCGTGAGATGCACTAAGCCGGCATCGCTCACCTGCGTACCTGAGAGCATGAGTGACTGCATCTTTGTCAATCTTTTCAGATGTTTAATCCCCGTATCGTCAACCTTCGAGCTCTTCAGATGCAGGAGCGTCAGGTTCGTCAAGCCCGCGAGATGTTTCAGATCACGAACTTGAGTGGCACTGAGGTGGAGAGTTGCCAGATTCGTCATCCCCTTAAGGTGAACGAGACCCGCGTCACTGACTTGTGTGCCGCTCAGGTGAAGACTCGTTAGTTTCGTCAGCCCCTTCATTTGCTCAAGGCCCGCATCGGTGAATTGGTGGGCTGCAAATTGAAGATACGTGAGATTGGTCAATCCCTTAGAACGTGTCTTCAAATTGCATGAATTGACAAAAATCGCTACGACTCCGTGTCTTTGGTTCTCAGGTCAAGGACGACGGAGACGCAACGATGAAGCGGCAGTATCCCAGCGATGTGACGG
>Ga0114999_10001269_pt1 | contig 35333 bp, 51 predicted proteins | sample ArcticOcean_MG_C_3_FD_89820 | JGI IMG/M metagenome (GOLD analysis project Ga0114999, IMG submission 89820) | Marine microbial communities from western Arctic Ocean - ArcticOcean_MG_CB8_126 | ecosystem: Environmental > Aquatic > Marine > Oceanic | place: Arctic Ocean: Canada Basin | collected...
AAATGTTGAGAAGTCTTAATACGGACGTTGACGTTTTGTCCTTTTTGATCTTGCTTTTCGCGAACCGGGTCAGACCTTGATCGGAGCAGCCCTAAACGTTAGTTAAGATGCTTGGAGGGTAGCAAGACTGAGGAAGTAATAAGGTTGCTTTTTAAGATTTGTTGAGCAAATCCCCGTGTTTACATTAGTTTTATATATTCTAATTATTAATTTATATTAGAGGTTGATATGAGAGATAGGTTTAATAAAAAGGGTCAATTCTACCTGATAGCTGCGATATTTATTGTTATGATACTATTTGGGACTACTAGTATTGCAACATATGCTACAGTCAAGCCAGAACCCAGGTCAATTACAGGTGTTAGTGCTGAACTTAATCGTGAGACCTATAATATTCTTGAATATGGAATAATTAATAATATTCTTGGGACGGACCTTAATGATTTATTGGAGACATTTACTGGAGAAGATATCTCAAAATATTTCTTAAAAAAATCTGAAGATGCAAAGATAGTATTTGTTTATGGAGACAAGGCAAATATTGAAGTTCTATCTGTAGGTGAGGAGGATACTGGGAGTATTAGTATTGGGGGCACAAATTTTGGAGCAAATAATGAGTTCTCTAAGAAAGCCATATTAGTAGACTCGGATGGAGATGGTTTTGTTAATGTAACTATTCTTGAAAAAGAATATAAATTTAAAATTAAGAATAATCAGATGTTTTATTTTTTAATAGTTAAAGAAAGAGGAGAAGAAATCTTTATTGAAAGAAATAAGGAAGATCAGAGTAATAATCCAAATAGGCCTGGAGGGCCTCCTAGAGATTTAATTCTTGTGGGAACACCAGCAGATTTAGAAATTGGGAAAGTTTCTCATTGGAGTTTTGAAGGTAATTTTGAGGATGTGAAATCAGACAATGATGGTTCTGGAATTGGAAATCCTGGCCTTGTTACAGGGATAGTGGGTCAGGCAGTTAGCTTTGATGGAAATGATAATATTGAGGTTTCTGATTCTTCTAAGTGGGATTTAGATGGAGATGGGAATAATAAGGATTATAGTATTACTTTGTTCTTTAATGCTAATTCATTTACAACTAATTGGTGGGAGGGTGCATTTATTTCTCAGGATGAAGGGCCTGGAGCTACGAATAAATGGATACTATCTTATGATGAACCAAATAGTAAATTTATATTTCATCTGAATGGGGTTTCTGGAGAAGAACATAGGAGCGATATAATTAATGTGAATAATAATCAGTGGTATCATCTTGCTTTAGTGATATCTGGAGATGACTATGAATTTTATGCGGATGGAAATCCTCAGGGGAGTGGGACTTTAGGAGATGTTCCTAATGTAGCTGCCCCATTAAGGATTGGATATGCAGAAGGGCCTGAAAAATTTAATGGCCTAATAGATGAAGTTAAAATATGGGATAGATCTTTAAGCCAGAGTGATATTGTAGGTATGTTATAATGAAATTTAAAATGCAAAATAAAAAGGGAGTTAGTTTAATGATTTCATATGTACTCCTAGTTACTGTGGCTATAATTATGTCCATAATAGTCTTTTCTTATCTTCAATATATCGCTAATGTCGAACCAGTTATTGATTGTAAAGCTGGAACTTCATTAATTGTTGAAGATTATATCTGTGAAGAAGGGAAAATAAGTTTGATAATCCGAAATAATGGGAGATTTAATGTTAAGGGGTTTATTCCTACCTTTGGAGGGAATCGACTTAGAGAACCTGCAGATAAATTTGTTACCTTGGATACTGCAAGAATAACCCCTAGCGGAGATTATGAGTTTGAAGAACCTTTAGCTCCAGGAGATTTTATTAAAACTAACTTTAGTTCGAATGTTAAGAGGGCTGATGCAGAAATAGTCCCCGCAAGTTTTGAATTTCTTAGAAATTTAAAGATCCAACCATATATTTATGATGAAGAAGCTGCATTAAATGTTCCATGTAGTGCTGGAATAATTAGACAGGACGTCGAGGATTGTAGGATAAAAGCAACCTATGCAGTTCCAGTTCCCAAAGTGTATTATGAATTTGAAGGGACTTTCTTAGATACTCAAGGTAATGCAAATATTGATAGATCTCATCCAGCCCGAGGTGCCCAAAAATATGTGGAAGGATATTTAGGGCAGGCTATTAATTTTGATGGAACATATTATCTTAAAACTAAAAGACAAGATATAAATAATGATTTAAGTGGTGAATTATTAAGTATATCATTCTGGATTAAAAAAGAATCAGATAATTCAGTGAGACTAATTAAAAAAGGGAGTGCAGGTGGGTTTCATATAAGGTTAAATGACTCTCAAATTATTACGCTTATGGCTCAATTTGCGACAGAGCCATTTTCGGGATGTACAACTAATCTGCCTGCCCAATGGACACATGTAACATTTACTGCTAAAAAGAATGGAAAGCAAAGAGTATATATTGATGGGAACTTGTGCTCAGAATTTGATGTAGGGACAAGACAATTCCTTAAATCGCCAAATCATATGTATATAGGTTCTGGAGAATTTATAGGTAAAATGGATGAAATTAAGATATGGGATTTAGAGTTAAGTTCGGAGCAGGTTTCAGCATTGTACTCTAGCTACACAAACTAGGAAGATATATAAATAGAAAATGGTTATTTTGAACATGAAAGGAAGAGGGATAAATAGTAAGAGGGCTTTGAGTCCAATAATTTCTACCACTATACTTATTGTTATAGTAATAGTGCTTGCAGCGATAATCTTGTTATGGTCTAGTTCTTTTTTTGGAGAGGCAGTTATTAAGGAAATTGCAGGAAGTGAAAAGAGAGCTGAGGAATTCTGTGCTGAAATTAAGATGAGGGGCATTGTTAATGAAGACGATACATTTGGATTTGAGAACTCAGGTAGTGTCCCTATATTTGCTTACAGAGTTAAGTTAGAAGGTTCTGGAGGTTCAAATATTATTAGGATAGGGAATGAACAAGGAGGGAGCGTTAATCCCGGCTATAGTGTTATTGTAAAAAATTCTCAAATAGGTGCTTACTCAGAATATGAATCTATAAAAATTATTCCAATATTATTGGGTAAAGTTGAGGGAACCACTCAAGAGTTTGAGTGTCCAGAGATAAATGGGGTCCGAATATCTTAAAATGGATAAGAGAGCTCAATCTCAGGTTGTTACAGCAGTTTTATTGATACTAATAGTTATTGCACTAGCAGTTTTAATTCTTAATTTTAGTACTAACTTTGTTAAAGATAGATTAGGAGGAACTGGATGTTTTGATACAGTTGGGCAGGTTAGTTTTACAGGTAGCAATAGATATACTTGTTTTAATAATAGTGATATTGGAGGAAATCCAGATATGGATGAATTAAGATTGCAGGTACATATTGGAGATGTAAATAGTAGTATCTCTGGTTTTTTGATTGAAATAGGTGGAGCAGATACAAAATCTATTAAGATTGAAGATGGGGAAGATGTTACTGGAGTTAGTATGTATTCAGGGATAGCATCATTAGAACTGCCAGGTAAAAATGAGGAAAGAACATATGTTTTTGATGTAAGTGTTGTACCTGAAAGCGTTAAAATATATCCAATTTTAAATGATGAAGATGTTTGTGAAGCTTCGGACGTTTTGGAAAAAGTTATTGCCTGTAGATAAATCTTCTTACCAAAGTTTAAATATTGTGTTTTCTTTCTTGAGGTTATGTTAAAGAGAGGTCGTATGGAAGATAAAAAAGGTCAGATTTGGATTGAGACTGCAATATATACACTTATTGGACTAACAATAATTGCAATTGTTCTATCAATTGCTACACCTCAAATTGAGAAGTCTAAGGAAAGGGCGATACTGTCTCAGACTGCAGACGCACTTAATATCTTAAATAATGAAATTCAAAAGATTGAACAATCTGAAGGAACTGTAAAAATAATTAACCTTAAAATTACTAAAGGGCGATTAGAAATTGATTCTAAAAAAAATAGGACCGTCTATATCTTAGAAGATACTAAGTTAGAATTTAGTGAAGAGAATCAGACTATTAAGGAAGGGGATTTGTATCTTACCACTAGTAAGTCAGGTAGGAGATTTGATGTCAGTTTGGAGCTAAAACATGAGGGATTAAATATTACATTCAATGGAAATAAGAAATTAAAGGTATTACATGGGGCAGGAGTCCCCTATAAGATTAGAATTGAAAACCTTGGTGCAGAAGATTTTGGTTTGCCAATAAATATAGATTTTAGTTTGGTATGATCCTAGAATGATTAAAAAAGTTTTAAATAGTCTTTTGAGTATTTAGTATAAAGAGGCATGAATGAATGGTAGCACCTATAAAGATTAATTTAAATCCAAATATTCCTCCACTACCTAAGGTGGATGATAAAACTAAAATAAATATAAGGTATATTCTTATCAGCCCATATGTTAGTGTTCATATTTATTGGAATAAGGAGATTGGGGAATTGATTTATGAATTGGAGGAGCCTGCGTTAGATGATAATGAAAAAGCATTACTCCATAGTTTAGAAAAGAGCCTGGAGGAATTTATTAATGTAGACGTAGTAGTTGAAAATAATACTGAATCTATGATCGCCTATATTGATAAGACTTCAAGGTTATTAATTGAAGAGTTAGCTATGGAAATTAGTGAGACTAGTTATAGAAAGATATTTTATTATTTATTTAGAGATTTTATTGGGTTGAATAAAGTTGAGCCAATTATTAGAGATTATTTTATTGAAGATATTGAGTGTAATGGAGTTAATACTCCTATCTATGTAATTCATAGAATCTATAGAAATATGAGGACAAATGTAGTCTATAAGGATATAGATAAGATATCTAGTTTTGTTGAAAAGTTGGCTCAGAGATGTGGAAAGTATGTTTCTTATGCTACTCCCATCTTAGATGGTAGCTTGCCTGATGGAAGCAGAGTTAATGCTACGTATACCAAAGATATTAGTTCTCGCGGGCCTACATTTACAATTAGAAAATTTACTAAAATTCCTTGGACCCCCACTCAGTTGCTTAATATGGGGACTCTAAGTCCAGAGATGCTTGCCTATTTCTGGGTATTATTAGAACATAAGTCTAATATATTAATATCAGGGGGGACGTCAAGTGGAAAGACAACGCTATTAAATGCTATTGCATTTTTTATACCTCCTGAAGCTAGAGTTGTTAGTATTGAAGATACAAAAGAATTAAACCTCCCTAGGGAAAATTGGCTCCCTAGTGTTACAAGATCTAGTTTTGGTTCTCAAAAAATAGGGGAAGTGGATCTTTTTAGTTTATTAAAGAGTAGTTTTAGACAGAATCCAGACTATGTCATAGTTGGAGAGGTAAGAGGGAAAGAAGCATCAGTTTTGTTTCAAGGTATGGCCTCAGGACACTCATCTATAGGAACTATGCACTCAGATTCTGTAGATACCTTGATTAAGAGGCTTGAGACTCCTCCAATTAACCTATCCCCTACATTAATTAATATTCTAGATGCTGTTGCAATTATGACTCATGCAGTTATTAATAAACAAGAAACTAGAAAATTAAGAGAGATTGTAGAAATTGTTAATGTAGATGCTCAAGGTGTTGCACTAACTAATACCCCTTTTGTATGGGATGCTAAAGATAATTCATTTTATTTTAAGAAAGACAGCAGAGTTTTTCAAAAAATTAGTAAGAAATTTGGAACTACAGTTGAAGAGCTTCATAATGAAATCCAGTTGAGGGCAAAATTACTATATGAAATGCAAAGAAGAAAGATCTTTGATTTTAAACAGAATCAAAAGATAATTAATCAATATCATAGAAACCCTAAAGAGGTATTAGCTGCCTTTGGAATAACATCTAATAAAAATAATTAATTTCTAATAAAAAAATAAGTAACTTTAAACTGGAGGAGTATTTCCTGCAGTGGTCCCATCCATACAATATTCTGTCATACAAACATATCCTGCACCGTATAAGCTTTCACATTCAAAGTTAGTTGTAAGAACTGCCAAATGTTTTGCAGTTAGAAATCCTAGATTAGGAGAATATGTAGTTAGTGATGAGACTGGTGAAGAATTATCTAGAAAAATTCATGAGATTCATTACGGCTTAAGTAAAGACCTAGGGGATAGATTCTACCACGCAGTTGCTGCAGAAATGCCAAGTGAGACCAATGAAGTTGCGTTAGAGTTATTGGGGAGAGGGACTGTTAGTGAGGATCTTAGAATAGGAACTAAAGCTAGATGGATTATTGATTATGCTAATGACACCAAAGGCAGTGATAAACTTGTAGAAATGGGACTTAATTTAGGGCATACTCTCGGTCAAAGAAAATTAATATTAGGTGATTGGGATCAGATGGAAAGTATAGGAGATATAAGATTAAGGAGGCAGAGAGTTAAAACGGATAAACCTATGAATGAATGGAGAGAGATGTCTGGGGGATATATAACTAGTTTAGCTAGATGCAATTATGAAGATGCTAGAGAGTATCTGAATAGACTTAAAGTTGCAGCTAAAGATATTGAAGGTAGACTTCCTGTGGCAAATCATTTATAATCTATGCTATTTCAAGAAAGAGCTAGATTTGATAATAGTTTAAGGGAGAGAGATAGAATTGGGTTACTTGAGGGCCCAGTAGAGATGATTAGAGCTCAACTAGAAAGTGATTCTAATTTAGAGGATAAGGATAGAAACCATTTGCATTTAGTATTGGTGCTCTAGCATATCATGACATTGAGGATAAGGAGACTCTTTTACTAGATGGGGAGACTCAGATATTATAAGCCTTAAAGGGAGAACCTAATTCATGGTCTAAGGCAGAGTACATAGAGACATTAGCCCAGATACAAATGTTGCAAGGCAAATTAGATGAAGCTGGGATTACATTAGATGATGCAGATGCAATGTTTGAGAAATATGGAGATAATTTGAGGGTTAGGTGCGAGGACTTAACAGTTAGAATAAGTCTTGCTAGATTAAATGGTGAAAATAATAGGGTAAGTGGCAATCAAACTCATCTTAGGAGTTTATTGAAGAACTCATCTCCTGCAAATTTCTTTAATTTTCCATTTTTGGTTGAAGAACAAAAAAGATTGCTAACTGCTTAGAGTAAGTTTAATAAATGATAAAAGATTGTTCTAAGGATGGTCAAAAAAGAGGACAACCTACAGGATGTTCAAGAGCTACAAGTTATTGCTCAGTTAATTGATAATATGGATGTAGTTGTAGGCAAATTAGAAAAAGCCTATGCTGATAAGGATGGAGAGAATTTTAAGAAAGCTAAGGAGGAAATCTTGAAATCTCAAAAGAGTATTAAGAGTATGGTTGGATGAGTGATGAGTTAAGAGAAAATATTCTGCAAATGAAGGAGATTGTTAGAGAGCTGCATTCTTTTTCTAGCCAGTATGATGCAATAGGAAATTTTGAATATAGTAGTAATATTGAAATTGATAAGAAGGAGAAGAATGTCCTTAAAGATGTTATAGTCTTCTTAACTAATCAACTAAAGATACTAAATAATACCTTGCCAGGATTAATTGATAGAATTGGATTATATAAGGGGCTATCTACGAAGGAGGAAACTAAAAAAAGTGGAGGTGGAGACCTTACAAAAATTAGATATGAATCTGAAGATGGAAAAGAAATTTCATTAGTTATTAGTCAGAAAGATAAGAATTCATTTTTGGAAAACCTGAGTAGGAGTAGGTTCTCTATCCAGAAGTTGAAGAAAAAATATGCAGTTAATAAAAAACCTGAGACATATATGAAACCAAATTACTATGCAAAGATGTCTAATAAATTCTTTAGAAAACTTTCAAATGAATTAATTGCTGCAGGTTATTTTAATAAATTAAATAGGTCTCTAAGAAAAATAAACTCAAGATTTGTTGTTGGATCTTATGTTTCTATGATCTTTCTTACTGGACTCTTATTTCTTATTGGAAGCCTTATGCTTTTTGTTGTCTTATTGTTTTTAAACGTAAGCCCTATCTTTCCATTCATTAGTGTTGCTCAGGATCCAGTTTATTTGAGGATGATAAAATATTTCTGGATTGTTCCAGCATTTCCAGTTGTATCTATGTTTTTATTTTATGTGTTCCCTTCAGCTGAGGCAAAGAATCTTGGAAAAAGGATTAATCAGGAATTGCCTTTTGTAACAATTCATATGTCTGCAATAGCTAGTTCAGGTGTTGAGCCTACAAGTATATTTAAGATTATTTTGAAAGGAGATGATTATAAATATACCAATATTGAATTTAAAAAATTAATGAACCTTATCAATTTTCATGGGGAAAGTATTGCAAATGCATTGAGAAAAATATCTATTTCCACCCCATCTAGTAAATTGAAAGCCTTGTTAAATGGTTTAGCAGTTACAATTACCTCTGGAGGAGAATTAGGGAATTTTCTAGATCAACATGCAGAGACTATGTTATTTGATTATAAATTAGAGAGGGAGAAAAATAATAAAATTTCTGAAACCTTTATGGATATTTATATTAGTGTTGCGATTGCTGCCCCGATGATTTTATTAATGATCTTTGTTATTATTGGAAGTACGGGTTTAATGGGAAATTTATATGGACTTAGTACTGAGGTGCTTAGTATTCTACTTATACTTTCGATAGTGGTATTAAATATATTCTTTTTGGTGTTTTTAAAAATAAAACAGCCAGCAATATAAAATGGATTTAAAAAAAATAGGAAAGAAGCAAATGAGGATCTTTGGTTTTCCAATAAATAAGACTGAGATAATTGGAGTTGTGATTGCAATTGTTATTCTCTTGGGAAACTTATTCTTCTTAGGAACTAATTTATTTTATTTTATAGGAGGAATTGCATTTGTTATTGGGGGTTTTCCATTTTTCTTATATTTGATCTTTGAGAATAATACCCTTAGAGAGAAAGAATCTATGTTCTTGGAATTCTCTAGAAATCTTGTTGAAAATGTAAGGGCAGGTACTCCAATTAGTAAAGCTATAATGAATGTTAGACAAAAAGACTTTGGACCTCTTAATCCTCATGTAGTAAAATTATCTAATCAAATTTCCCTGGGAATTCCAATTCAGACTGCATTTGAAACTTTTGCTAGAGACCTAAATAGTTCCACAATAAGTAGATCTATTACTATAATTAGTGAATCTCAAAAAGCTGGAGGTCAGATTGAAAATATTCTAGATTCAGTTGTGAGTTCAGTTAGTCAGATTGAAAAACTAAGAAAAGAAAGAAGGAGTTCAATTTATAATTTAGTTGTGCAGGGATATATTATATTCCTGATATTTATTGTGATCATATTAATAATGGAGTTTAAAATATTGCCAATTGCTACAGGATTGAGTGATAGTCTTGGGGGGAGCGGCAGTAGTGACGCCATTGGTTCCCTTGGAGGAGCATTAGGAGGTAGTGGAAAAATTGCAACTCCAGAACAATTGACTAGGCCGTTTTTATGGTTCATAGTGGTCCAAGGATTTTTTACAGGGTTAGTAATAGGAAAATTATCTGAAGGTAAAATCAAGGCAGGATTGAGGCATAGTTTTATCCTAGTTGTTTTAGCACTATTGATAAATACTGGAAGTAAGGTTATAGTTGGTGGAGCATTTGGTGGGGCCTAAAATAGGTTCAGCCCAGAATCATTCTGGACTAGAAAAATCTGTAAATTTTTACAAGGTAAACTTGAATAAAAATTTATTATTTAACTTAGATAAAGAATGATTAGGTGCAATAGGGTTAGAATAAGGATATTTATATAGGACATATTTTTGAAATTTATATGAAACTATTTGATAGAATAAGTGATACTGCACCAAGTTTTGTTGCTAGAGAGAACCGAGGGGATATTAGGCTTAGAGGGTATCTTCATGAGGCAGGATTAGATACTGCATTTGATTCAGATAAAGTAGAGGCATTTGATTATCTAAAAAGTGTTTATAACGCCCATCAAGAAACATTAGGGGGGTATAATTGGGCAATAGGTGCTGTTTGGGGGAAAGGTTATGATAAAATGAGGGATTTATATTTATTGGGGGATTTAGATGTATCTGAAGATCTAAAAATATGGCAGAGTGCAAATCCTGATATAAGGCCTATTGTTTTTAAGAATGGGATGAAGGCTGATGATTTTGTAAACTGTGGTGATGCCTAAGTGGTGGTTGGATTTGAGGAACAATATCGTAGACAAACTAGGAACTTTAGAGAATTTATGGAAAATCCTCCCTTACTAGGTGAAATTAGCCTTCGCGTTTCCTCATAGTATCAGTTTATTATTGTTCCGACAAAATGTTTTTTATTTAGAAGTCTATCTAGGTTGTTCATATTCTCTCCTACGATAAATGTCCTTATATCATATTTATTGATTATTTTGGCCGCAGTTTGATCTAGGACAAAATGTTGTCCGGGTTTGAAAGTTAGTTTATTTGCCATCTTTAGAAAATCTTTATGAGAAATTTCATGTATGAATTCTGCAGTCTTACTTTTCTTTGGATCTTTATCGTAGAGTCCTTTTGTGTTTGTAAGATTAATGAAATCTGAACGGAATAAACGTGCTAGTTTTGCAGCAGTAGAATCAGAAGTTTGTTTTGTTTCGTATCTTAGAGCTCCGCAGAAGACTACATCATGTTTTGCTAGAAGGTTTCTAACTTGTTTCATTTCATGAGGGATTCCTTGATTTGCATCCTTTCCAAAAAAATAAGTCATAAATCTCGCATTAGTTCGAGTTACCGAAATTCCTAGAAGACTCTGGAAATAATCTTTCTTTTTTATCTTTTGTTTTTCTAGTCCTTGAATATAGGTTCTAGCTATAGATCCTCCGCCACAGACCACTACAAACTTGTATTTCTTTGTATTTTTAAGTAGAACTTTCTTAAATGATTCTAGAAATTTTACATCAATATTATCTGGGACTATTAATGAGCCCCCTAGACTTAGAACTATTACTCTTTTCATTTCATCACCTTGTTTGAATAAAGGGAGTTTGTTATTTAAAGGTTATTAAAGGTTATTGAAATTAAATTGTGAATAAATCTGTGTCTGTAACTTTGTACACCTTGAGTCTAGCGCCTGCATCAAGCCAACCATGAGCATAATTTAGTGCACCATAAGCTAAGACGTATTCACCTTTTTTCTTAAAGTGTTGTGAATCTGAAAGGTACGCTTCGACCATAATGAATATTTCCTTAGCTTGTTTTTGTTTACTTTTAACGACTGCTTTCTTTGCTATCTTTAGAGCCTTACTTGATAGATTAAAATATTTCTCTAGCTTTTGTTTTGTAACTTTGTTGTTTATCATTTTCCTGGAGGGTATTGATATCTGATACATCAAAGATTAGTTTCTTAAATGCTTATTGAGTTATCTAGTATTGTATTGTTTATTTCCTTTAAATACATTTTCAAAAATAGGGATTTGAAAAATGGGTTTGGAATGTTTTATATTGCATTACCTAAATCGTTTAAATACTCAAATTATTAGTAAAATTGAAAAAGAGAATGGGAGTAGCAATACTCCCTCCCTTTTTATTATTATAATTTATCCTAGATAATTTAACGAGTCAGTAATTTCATTAAGGATCTGATCTGTAGACTCCACGTTTTCAAATGCAGAATCATCTGCATCTTCTAGATTAACTCCAGCGTCTTCTGAATCATAATTACTATCATCTGAACTTCCTAGTAAGAAGTATCCTAATCCTAAAATTATTAGTATTGCTATTATCCAAACTACTGATTTATTCATCATCTTGATCTATTGTTGACTTTATATTTTTTAGTAAAGTTCTAAGCTGCAACATCTTAGGGGTTACTTCTCTTTTTGTTTTCCCATTAAGAATATCTTCTTTTATTTCTACAATCTTATCTATTGCATCTGCTCCTGCATCTGAATCAATCCTATCATTTTCTATAGCTCCTTCAATTTTCTCTTGAATGTCATATAATAATAAAATTACATAATCTCTAGCCTTTAGTCCCCTTTCTTCTTTTTCATCCTTAAGGTTTGCTTTTGCAAAATTAGCTAGACGTTTGAAACATTTTATTTTATCTCCTCTTTTTTTATCATAACATGCTTGGGATTTTTTATAGAAAGCTACACATCTTCCCTTCCCATCTTTTTCTAATTCCCTACAAGCTTCTGGAGCCTTACTATAATGAGCTTCAAAATCTTCATTATTATCTTTAATATAATCTAGTCTGCATTTTATTCTAGTCCTTCGATTATCTGAATCTTCACATGCTCCTCTAGCAGCCCTTTTCTCAGCCCCAGTAATTTGTCTTGCAGTATTAACTCTCTCATCAGTTCCAAAATTAGTTGTTGGATCTGATGCAGTATTAGTTCTTGATCCAGTACTAGAGCCCGCAGCAATTACTGAGGCTACAAGTAGAAGAATAATTAATATGTTAAATAGATACAAACTCTTTTTCATTTTATATCTAGTTATCTAGATTATATAAACCCTACATTAAAAAATAATAACCTTCAACCTATTTCTTGTGTTGTTTGGGATTCTTTAGCTATTTATATTTCCTATCCGACCTATAAGATCGTAAGGATTTCTTTTACTAATTATAAACCTGGATCCTGCATATTCAGATACTACTGCAGAGATTATCATAGATTCTATGGAAGTTTTTAATATTCCTCCAACTATAGGAATTCTAGATATGTCTGAGAAGTACATGATTATATTTTTTATTTCAGCCTCATTTAGATTGAGTTTGGTTGCGTTAACGTTATTTCTTACCTTTACTAGAACGTTCTTTCCCGGACCTGCACATTCAATCATCTGTATATTTTTATCATAAATTAGTTTGTTTATCTTTTCCATAAGTTGTTCGGTATTTCTAGTCTCATGCCCCTTAAAATCATGTTGATTATTTTTGTTCATCCTAGGTCTTGGACCTCTGATTATCTTCTTGTTTTTTCTAGGAGGCCTTGTCCTATGGAAACTATGCTTTGCCTCTAGGATCTTTTTTGATTTCTGAAATTCTTTATTTGGAGGATTATTAAAAATTATGGAGTTCCCTATATGTTCTAAACTTGGTTCAGCTTCAGGTATAAGCTTTCTTTTTATTCGCTCTACCTTTATTAGCTTCTTTAAACGTTCATCTTCTGCAGAGTGGGTTACAATTTCTGCTACAAATTCTCTAAGAAATAATATTCTCTTTATATGTGAAAGTTGTTGGAGCGACATTATCTTTACCTCTGAAGAGGTCGTGGGAATCTATTTACTCCCTGTTGAGGTGGCCTTTGCATTGAGTGTATTCCTCCAGTACGATTCTTTATACGATCTTCCATCATCATTATACCTTTAGAAATGGTTTTATTCTGATCTAAAAGGCTATCTAATTTTTTAAGGAATTCTTGATCTACTCCAGGAGTTGCAATAGGTTTATCTGCGAAACTTTTTGCTGATAATTCAAATAATTGTAATAATCTAGAGATGTTGTTTGAAAGATCTTCAAACTTGACTGCCATATTTGTTAAAACATGTTGTAAGGTTACAAAATTTTCTAGTAAATCTTTGTCAATATTTGTGCTAGACTTCATTTTGTTCACTTCTTTTTTTGGCATATGTATCTTAATTGAAGATTGTTTATAAAAGTTTCCTAGGAAACTTTTATCTCATTCAAAATTCAAAATTCAAAATTTTGAAGATATAAATATTTGTTTTGGAACAATAGTTTTTATAAATGCTGTAGAACCTCCGTTAATTATGAGTGGAAGTGATGGACCCCATATTGATAGTATCTTGCTAGATGATGTTAGATTAAAAGCTGCTTATGAAGATTTGTCAGAATCTATTTCTAGATCTGTTCAACATGGAGTTCTTGGAGAAGATGAGCCTGGAATATATCATGGAGGAGTTTTTCTCAGAGATGAAGGCAATAGAATATTTAAAAGAGCTTATCAGCAAAGAGCAGATATGAGAACTGGTGCAAGCATAACTAGGAATCATACTGAATGGAATGATAGATATGAGCATATAACTAGGCAAGTTTATGTGATGCCTGGTGGCGAGAAACAGACTGAGTAGATATATTTAAATTTGGATTATTATTGATTGTAGGATGGTTACATTGTTTGAGGCAGTTGTTCTAAGCATTATACAAGGAATTACTGAATGGTTTCCAGTAAGTAGTTCGGGGCACCTGGCCTTAATTCAGCAATTTTTTGGTTTTCAAAATTTACCGTATGATGTGTTTTTACATTTTGCAGGGATCTTTGCAGTTTTGTTTGTTTTTAAAAGAGATGTTTTGAAATTAATGAGTTTTAATAAAGAGAGTTTAAGGTATGTGGGATTGTTAGTAATTGCTTTAATTCCAGCAGGGATTGTTGGATTCTTTTTAGCTGACTGGATTGAAAGTTTATTTAGTAATATGCAGTTTCTAGGAATATTTTTTATTGCTTCAGGAATTGTAGTTTATTCTACTAAGTTTAGTAATGAAAAGAAAAGTGAAATTAATAGTAAAGATGCTTGGTATGTTGGACTGTTACAAGCACTTGCAGTTCTTCCTGGGATTTCAAGAAGTGGGATGACAATAAGTGCAGGATTGCATCGAGGCATAAGTAAGAGAGCTGCAATTAGATTTAGTTTTTTGATGTCTATACCATTAATATTAGGAGCTAGTGTTTTGAAGGTGAAAGATTTGGTGGTTAGTAATATTGAATTAGATATTTTGGTTGTAAGTTTTATTGTGACATTTTTGGTGAGCTTGGTTACTATAAAATTATTGATTAAAATTATTCAGTCAGATAGGTTTTATTTGTTTGGAATTTATAATATTGTGTTGGGGATTGTTGTTTTAGGAACTAGCCTGATCTAATCTTTGTTATAAAAAATGGGGATAGCCGGAATCGAACCGACATCGAAGGCTCTGGAGGCCCCTATTCTACCGTTGAACTATATCCCCAATGAGATTCTTAAATCAAAAAACAATAATATTGTTTTAGGATCTACAGTAATCATGCATAGATTACTGAGAGAATTAGTGTTTTAAAGTTTATTGGTAGACTACATTTTGGATAGTGCTTGAACTTCCTTCTCAGAAATAGAGGTCCCTTTAAACTTTAATCCGTAAACAATTGCCTCAAATGCTTTGGGATGTTTAATCTTGAAAAGATCTTTCTTATGAATAATATATGCTAGTTCGGTTGAGCGAATAATCTTGAATCCTTTGAAAAGATCGTAAGTTTCGGTTTTTGCATTTATTTTTGCATGAAGTTTTTTCTCCATAAGTTTTTTTAGATTTTGTGGGTTTTCTATTATTATTCTAGTTGTTCTTTCGTCAATTACTATTGGTACATCTTCCTTGCATTTTCTCTTCATTATTGTTGAAAGTGCGAGAACCGCACATTCTCCCTTATCTAAAAGATGAACTGGTTTCTTTTTTGTTTTAAACATTGAATTTGCTTGTTGCATATAGGTGTCTCTTAAACGTTTAAGTTCGTCAACTTCTTCAGTATTTAGATCTGCTAATTTAAAAACACCTTTGTTGAAAAGTTGTTCTAATCTAATTGCTCCAAGTTGGAATCTTTTTACAGTTTTAGGGTGGTCAATAATTTCTTCTTTTACTTCCTTAGTAATAAGAAATTCTCCTTTGAAATTCTCTTTTAGCCTTTCTAGTGAATCTAGTAAACCATTCATTGAAAAATTAATTAGAGGGCCTGCGTCAAAAATAAGATACTTCATTTGAATATTTCTTCAGCTAATTTAATTCTGTCTTTTAATTCCATTGTGACCCCTAAGTTAACGTTTCCCACACCGGTCCTCCCAGAATATTCTGCAAGCTCCCATAATGTTATTCCTAAGATCTTTGCAGTTTTTCCCATAGAAATCCCGTGTTCATATATTCTTGAAGCCTTGTTTATCTTAGCTCGATTTAAAACATCTTTCATATTTGACTTTAGAGAACCTGAAAGCTTTTCTAGAAGCCTTCTGTTGGCCTCTATTTCTAAGTGGAATGCCTTATCATCTTTTTTCTCTAAGGCTTTTATCATTCTTTTTATTGTGGTTAAATAACTACTGTAGAAAGCTTTCCAATCCTTTTCTTTCTTATAATCTTCACGTTCTAGCATTTTTGATAATGAATAAATTATCACTGCAATTGAAATAACATCAGCATCTTGATGGACTGAGGAATGGTGTACAAATTGGTTACTTAGATTTTTTATCTTTATGTAATCTTTTTTCTGTAATGCATCCATTACTTTCTTTAAAATATCTAAAATATGTTTTTGTTCTTCTATTTTGATCACCTAAGTGTATTAACATATATAATTATTTAAAGGTTGGCCTCGGATTTTTTAGATGAGGCCAGTTATTGATACTGAAAAAATAAAAGAATTCTTTTTTGGTAAAAAATATAATAGAGGGAAAGATTTGCCAGTTAGCCAGTATGGAGAATTTCCCCCTGTACCTGAAAATATAGAGTTAATTGGGCTTAGGGAAAAATTTAAGGAATTAGGTGAGATGATTATTAAGAAGTTTGAATTTGATGGATTGATTACTCCCTCTTCGAAAATATTGGACATTGGTTGTGGTAATGGGAGAGTTGCAATGCCTATGACAAAATATCTTAATAAGGAGGGCAGGTATTTTGGAATGGATATAAGTAAAGAAAGAATAGATTGGTTAAAGGAAAATGTTACTAATAAATATCCTCATGTTAGGTTTGTATATAATGACATTTATAATAAAATGTATAATACTGAGGGGAAAGTTAAGGCCTCAGAATATGGGTTTCCATTTAAAGATGAAAGTTTTGATTTTATATTCCTTTACTCAGTTTTTACACATATGCTTCCAAAAGATGTTGAAAATTATATGAAAGAGATTCATAGAATATTAAAGAAAGGTGGGAAATGCTCTATAAGTTATTTTTTGATAAATCCATATACAATCGAACTCATCGAAAAAGGGAGATGCCATAGAAAATTTGTGAAAGATGAAGGAGTTTATATGACTAATTCTATAAAAAGACATGAGTCTATGATGGATTATAAGGAAAATTATATCTATAATCTGTACAAAGTAAGTGGATTTAGGGGTAACATTTCTACAAGATATGGAGAGTGGCGAGAACTCAATTATGGTGGAAAGGGTGCAAGTCAGGACATTATCATTGCTGAGAAATAGAATTGTTAGTATTAATTGGAGCTTGGAAAACTATTCCACATTCTTCACATTGAGCATTTACTATTGTTGTTATTGAGGTAAGAATTTTACATCACCTAGGTTTTATGTTTGCTGCCATTTTTATGTCAATATGATTTCAACATTTACATTTCATAAAAATTGGAGTTAGGAAGGTTTTTTATAGATTGTTATAATTTATTGTTCATGAAGGTCATATTAGATACCAACTTCTTGATTTATTGTGCTAAGGAGAAGCTGGATTATAATGAAGAAATTGGGAATCTTATCAATGAAGGGTTGGAGTTAGTTGTGCCTGATCAAGTCATTGGAGAACTAGAAAGATTGAAGGTTAAGGCTAAAAAGGGTAAAGACAAGGATGCGTGTGACTTGGCTTTGAAGTTGTTGAAGAATAATAAAGTGAAGGTGGTTAAGCCTGTTGGAAAAACTGTGGATAATGCTATGATTAATTTGGCACGTGAAGATCCAAAGAATATTGTTTGCACACTTGATAGGGAAATGAGGCATGAATTAGGAAGGGTTATTTTGGTGAGTCGAGGTAAGAAATTGATACTTACTAGATAATCAAAAAAACAATGGCCACTCCACACTTTAGTGTGGAGTTTGATATAGGCCTTGTTTTTAGGAGTTAGAAAAAATGACATTGCATTTTAGCAATGTCCACTGTCTAAAGACAGTGGTTTAATTTTTTCTAAATCAAAAAATTTGCCAAAATCTTCTACCCTCCTAGAAAGGGATTTTTATTGGAAATTTTTTACACAGACAAATTTTAGGCTCTTCAAAAACTCATCTACAGACTAAGATCTGTAGTTTTCGCTGTTGTTTGAAGATAAGCTAATTATTAAAGAGTGGCCCCTAGTAGGTTTTATGAATATTAGTGTTCGAAATGGAGAGGAAGTTTATGATTCTCTTTATGATGAAGATTTTGAAGAAGTTGGAGATGATTCTCAGGGAGGGAATGGATATCCTATGAAATTAAGTTTTAGGTATGAACCAGCGCATCTTCCATTTCCATTCAATCAGGTGCATTTAACTCTCCATAGGAAGGGGGAGCTATTTTATGGGATAGGGATTATTAGTGCTATTGATGAGGAGGTCTTTGAGGGAGATAGTAGGCCTTTTATTAGAGATATTGATAGTATGAAAGGTTATTCTTTTCTTAGTACTAGAAAGGATAGATTTAGTGGGTATGTTCTTAGTAATGAAGGTAATCGGATCTCTATAGAGAGATTTTCTTTTCAGTATCATGAAGGAGATAAAGGCCATCCGGCAATAGGAATTCAGTTAGGAACAAATGGGACTAATCCCATCCCTTTTCCAAAGAGCTTAGACGACTTTTTAGAACAGGTGGATCTTCTTGAGGCTAATGTAAATTTAGTTCTTAGGCACTCTTTTGCTCAAAATATGAAACCCCATGATCTTGAATACTATGCTGAGATGGAAATGCCTTTGAATTTAGGTAGTGTTAGTTGAATTCTGTGTCAAAAGCTTTTTAAACCTACTTTTTTTAGTAATCTTATCATGTTCTATATTGTTGAAGTTGAGGATTATGTACGTGTCGAACCAAAGTTATTCGGACTTAAGACTAGCGACGCTGTTGCTAAACAATTACAAGATACTTATTCAGATTATCACGATAAAGAGATTGGAGAGGTTATAGGAATTATTAGTGTCTTAGAAGTAGGGAATGGGATTATTATTCCTGGAGATGGAGCTGCCTATTACAATTCTAAGTTTAAATTAATTGTTTGGAAACCTGAATTACAAGAATTAGTTCATGGAATGACTGATGAAATAACTAACTTTGGAGCATTTATGAATCTAGGAGTTATGAAAGGAGTTATCCATATTAGTCAAACAATGGATGACTATGTTACATTTTCAACTACAGGGACGCTATTAGGTAAGGACTCTAAGAAGATTTTGAAGAAAAAAGATCCATGTTTAGCAAGAATAGTTGCAATTTCCTATAAGGGAGACATGCCAAAAATTGGTCTAACAATGAGGCAGCCAGGATTAGGTAAGTTGGATTGGATTAAGGAAGAAAAGAATGCAGCTAAAGCAGGAGCTAAAAGAATGGTTAAGGAGGCTAAGGCGTAGAATGGCAAACAACAAAATTAAAAATTTTGAGCTTGTCATCATCAATGGAGATAGAAGATAATGGCAAAAGATAAAGCTTGTAAGACTTGTAAATTAATACATTATGAAGATAGTTGTCCTAGTTGTGGTAAGAAAGAAGTTAGTGAGACATTTAAGGGAAGGGTAGAAATAATCAATAAAGAAAAATCTAAGATAGGAAAAGAGTTGAAAATAAATAAAAATGGATTTTATGCTATAAAGCTATAATTTTAAAATGGAACAAATTTCTGAAAATAAGAATGTATTGTTTAAAAGACAAGAATTAGTTTTTGAGACTGATAAGAATATGACTTTTGATGAGGCTAGAAAAGAAGTTGCAGAGAATATTGGAAAGACTGAAGAGGTTATTAATGTTAGGAATGTTAAAGGTGGATTTGGGAATCAGAAATTTATTGTTAGTGCTAATGTTTATGATAATAAGGAAGATTTAGAGATTATGACTAATATGGAATTAAGTAAGAAAAAGAAGAAGGAGATTACTGAAGCTGCTACAAAAGCTGAAGAAGAAGCTAAGGCAGAAGCTGAAAAACCTGCTGAAGAAGCTGCTCCTGCAGAAGACGGAGAAGATAAGCCTATTGAAGAAGCTACTGTTGAGGAAAAGGTAGAAGAAGCTGTTGTTGATGAAAAGAAGGGCGAAGATAAACCTGTTGAAGAAGTTAAAGAAGTAACTGGGGAGAAAACTGAATAAGATGGGAAAACAAAGAAATTATAAATTTCTAGCTTCCCCATTATCTATGGAGGAGATAAGATAATGGGAAAGGATTCAAAGGGAAAGAAGAAGGCAAAAAACAAACCTACTAGTAAAAAATATTCCAAGTATACTATGGAGGGAGATAGTTTAAAGAAAGCTAGATGTTGCCCTAGATGTGGACCTGGAGTTTTCTTGATGGATGCTAATAATAGGCAGTATTGTGGTCGATGCCATTATACTGAGTTTAAGGTTAAGGAAAAGCCTGCTGCAGAAGAAGCAAAAGCTTAAAAGTAAATTCTAGTTTAGATTTTTATGACATTTAATTTTGAAAGTACAAAGGAAGATATTCTTGGTAAGAAAGATAAGAGCAATGTTGGGGGGATTGATAAACCTATAATTGAGTTGTGTGAGTCTATAAATAAAAGTTTAGATTATTTTACTAATAGTAGTTGTAGTGGGAGGATAACACTGATAGATGATAAGGAAAAGAAGACTCCTGACGTTTTTTTGTTTAGGTCGCATGAAAAGGTTGAATTGGATGAATTGAAGAAGGGTTTAAATCAGGCTAGTGAAAAGGTGAGTTCTGGATTGGTGTTTTTTAAACAAGAGCCATGTTTAATTGTGGTTAGTTCTCGCGATAAAGATAAACAATGGGAATTGTTCTCTGAAGCTAGAAATAATGGTTGGAAGAAAAGTGGGATTCTATCAATCGACAGAAAGATGTTGGTTGAACTAATGAGCTCGGAAAATATTAGTTTCCCTGTGATTAAAGATGGAGAGATTCTTGTAAGTGATGAAATGCTTAGAATTGTTTTAGAGAAAGCTAATTTGAATTTAGAAAAGGGATGGGAGAAGATTGATAAATTAAAAGAGTTATTTGAATAACTCAAAATATATTCTTACTTCTTTGTTTGCATTATCGCTCATTTTACCAAATTGGTTAGTATCAATGATGAAGTCTGCTGAAATTGAATCTTTTGTTATTATTACTGGGAAACTAATTAGGCTGTAGGTTCCTAAGAAAGTTAATCCCCCAGTTAGTTTGCCATTATCTAAGTTTTTTGATTTGAAAGTTATTGTAGGATTCTCTTCTGCATTGAAAAAATCTTCTGATTGGAGATGAGTGTTTAATCCTCCAATTCCAGTATCTGCAGAATTAGTTTTTATTATTCCTTCAAAACCTATAATGTTTCCATCATCTATGTGGATCTCTCCAGACCATTCATTGAATTTTCCATCATGTTCTTTACCAGGGCCATAACCTGTGAAAGACATATGACTCTTAGAAACATCTATAGGATCACGAACTCCTGAAAATCCAAGATTTTCCTCAATATCTTTTAATGAATTCCCAGTTATATCTGCACGATCTGCATCATCATCGGGAGAAGTAATTCTTAGAAGGAAAAAAGCTGCTAGTGCTAAAATTAGTATGAATGCTATGAGATAAATCTGACCTTTCTTCTGCATGAATAATTATTGGATGGAAGGTATATAAGGATTATTGGAGTTAATCTACACAAATACTTATAAAGAATTATGCCCTCTCTTTTTTTATTATAATCAATTAAATCATTTGGGGTGATTCGATTGAGGTAAAAGAGGTGGTTTCTCTTATTTTGGTCATTCTACTTGTAGTTATACTAATAACTACATCTATATATAGCATGCATAATATTTAAATGTTATGCTTGTGATAGACAAAAGATTGTAAGGAGGTATGAAAAAGAAAGAGAAAAATGGTACTTGATTTTGCAAAAGAAGCAATAGGTAATATTGATTCACATAGTATCAATTTTGACGATTTGAAAGCTGGTAAAGCTAACATCAAAGTTTTTGGTGTTGGAGGTGCTGGTGGAAATGCTACAACTTGGTTGTTTAATAAAGGTATAAATGGTGCAACTGTTTATGCTGCTAATACTGACGCGTTACACCTTAGTATAACTAAGGCTGATGAGAAAATCCTTTTAGGTAAGGAGTTGACCCGAGGTTTAGGAGCTGGAGGTAAAGCTGAAGTAGGACGCGAAGCTGCTAAAGAATCTATTTCTGAGTTGAAAAAAGCGGTTGGAGGTTCTGACATGACATTTATTATTAGTGGAATGGGTGGAGGAACTGGAACTGGGGCTAGCCCAGTTATTGCACAACTTGCTAAGGAATCTGGAAGCGTAGTTATTGGAGTCGTTACAATGCCTTTTGAATGTGAAAGGGCTAGAATTGATAAAGCTGAATTTGGATTACAAGAATTAAGAGACCAAGTTGACACTGCTATTGTTATTGATAACAATAGATTAGTTGATATCGCAGGACAGTTGCCGATTCAACAAGCCTTTGCTGTTGCTAATGAATTAATTAGTACAATGATTAAGGGCATTGTTGAAACAATTACTTTGCCTAGTTTGATTAATTTGGATTATGCGGACGTTAGTTCGATTATGAAGAAAGGACAGGTTGCAGTTATTGGAATTGGTGAATCAGATTCAAGTGATAGGGTAAATGAAGCGGTTAGACAGGCTCTGTCACATCCATTGTTAGACGTGGATTACAGAGGTGCTAATGGGGCTTTAATCCATATTACATGCGGTCCAGATATGAAACTAGAAGAGTTTAGTCAGATTGGTAAATTAGTTACAGAAAATATTGCAATAGAAGCTCAAGTTATTATTGGTGCTAGAATCAATAAGGACTTTGAAGGTCGTGTTCGAGTTATTACGATTATGACAGGAGTTTCTAGCCCATATATTCTTGGGAAACAAAAAATCCAAGAGTATGGGGCTGAACCAGTCAATCAGGAATTTAATGAACTAGGGATTGATTATGTTAATAATTAGTTAGTAGGGGAAATTAAATTTGCGTCTTATTTATTATGCCTCTCTCAAGAAATTGAGAGGGGCTTTTTTTATTTTAATTAAATATCTTTTCGAGAAACTTGCGATGGCCTTGAACCATGGGTTTTATTTCCGAATGAATCATAGAATATCTTGTTTACTAAAGAGGGTTTCTTTTTTCTTACAGGACCACCAATTCCTTCTCCGGCAGGGATAATCATTTCTATTTCCTTTCCATCAGGAATTCCAAAATGATTTTTTAGAGTTGCATCTGAGAATGGAGCTACTAGACTTGTTGAGATCTTAGATTCAGCTAGTTGGAGTGTTAGATTTTGTATTGCAGCTCCGACGTTTTGTTTTAGATACTTACTGCCATGTCCATCATAAAGTCTTTCCATTTGAGTGAGATCTGAAGTTATAATTATTACATAGGGAGCCTTTGCTATGAAAGATTGTTGGCATGCTTCAGCTATTGCTGCAATTCCTTCTGGATCTTCAACAATAACATATTGAATCGGTTGTAAGTTTCCTGCTGAAGGACCCATATTGGCCGCCTCTATTGCGTTTATAATTAGTTCTACTTTGGGTTTTTTGTTTGAGTAATTTTTTATAAATTCTGTTTTTTCTAGAAGTTCTTTGAATTTCATAGATAGAATAAGTAGATGGCGTATAAAAGTCTTACCTTGATTTGAAGAAAGCAAAGATTATTTCTATTGAGAATAATGACCATGCAATTAAAGATATTGTTCTACTCTGTGTTGCCTGAGCTAGTATAAATAGTAAAAGGGTTGTTAGTAATAAGTATACTATGAATGTCATTTTATTTGGGAATATGTTTAAATTCTTGTAGTTGGTATAATGGAAGGTATAGCTCGCAACTAGGATTTTTGGGGGTATCTACGCCCCCACATATAGAATAGCACATAGTATCTTGTTTTGTTAGAGGTTCTTTGCCCTCTAAAGATTTTGCTCGCGCTTCAAAATAATGAGAGCATCTTATTCCACGATTATTATCTGTCATTTTATTATTATCTTAACCCTCTTATTAAAAAATGTAATTGTAAGCTATTAGCCTAAACTTTAATACGTCCCGAGGAGGACTCGAACCTCCGACCCTTCGATTAACAGTCGAATGCTCTACCAACTGAGCTATCGGGACATAATGTTTTGAGAAAAAATCTATATATAAACCTGTCGGGCATATTTAAATCTCTCAAAAATTGATAATTTTGTGGGACCTATAAATCTATTCTTTTTCCATATCAATATCTAACTCGGGATCATCTTCGCCCTTCTTTTTTCTTTGTCTCTCAAGTCTCCCATAGACGTTTCCTTGCTTACTTCCATGGATTATAGATGTTATTGACTGGACTGCATCCTCCATCTCCTCAGTTGGACCAATTAATCCAATTTCGTTGCCATTTACTGCTAAATCGCAATTAGTTAGATTTTGGAGAGTCTTTAATGTTCTTCCATCAGTCCCAATAATTCTACCCCTAACCCTTTCTAGATCATTTCTCTTAGTTAAGTCCTTAATATGAACAGTTTGCAACATAAAATTATTTTGCTTTAGTTCTAATGCCCTATCAGCTGAGAATCCGGCATTTATTGCTTGAAGAACTTCGATGGCTAAAAATTCCTGTTCTGCTGATCCGTCTACAAAAACATTTTTACCCTTATTAGTAATCTTTACATTTAGATCTCTAATTAATCTCTTCTTAGAACGAATAACTTCTTTCAAATTGTCGACATATATTTCTTGCATTTTAATTAAATTACCATTTCAGATTGAGCTTTAGATTCTAATGAAGTTAACCTAGTTTCATAAGCCATACCGTATTTAGTTGGAGAAATATTCTTTTCAGCACACCACCTATTTATTGTAACCCCATGCCTCATTTGTAAAATATGATAAGTTTCCATCTGTCCCTCTTTGAAGAATTTATGTGCATTCTCAGCTAGTTTGAGTACTTTTCCGTATAATCCTATTGACATCTTTTAAAATTCTGAAGCTATTTCTTTAATGAATCCCTTCTTCTTTAGCCAGTCAACTTGAGCTGGAGTATATTTGAAGATTAGATCTCCACGAGTGTCTCCATCAAATTCCCAAGGTTTTACTATTACTGTGTCTCCAGTTCTAATCCATAACCTTCTTCTTTTTGCTCCAGGAATTCTACAATTTCTTTCTTTATCATCAAAACACTTAACAATCATTCTATTTCCGCCAACTCTTTGCTCAACCACTCCAATTACTTCATCGTCCCTTGGAGTTTTAACTCTAACCGGGCCATCAAAAGTTGAGGCCTGCCTAGGAGCATTTCTCTTTGATTTATCTTTAAATTTAGGTGGCATTTTATAATTAAAGGGGGAAATATGGATATTTAAGGTTATCTTATTAGAATGCACTGTCCGGAATGATTCTGGACTAGATAGATTCTTAAATCTTCACGAGATAAACTTGATGAAAATTTATTGTCTAACTTGGATCAGGGATAAATGGACAAAGAATTATTAGAATAAGCCTAAGGCGATAGGGATATTGTCTATCTTTATGACTCCATTTTCATTAATGATTCCTGCCTCAATTGCTGTAGCAATAGAGTTTAAACCTACTATGTTGAATGTGGCATCTTCTTTATCTAAGGTCCTTAACATTAGCAATAATTCTTCCCTTGTTTTCTTATCTCCCTTAAAAAAAGATTCTGTAACCTCTATTTGCCTTATACCTTCTTCAAAGGTTTGGCCAATGATTTCTGCATCAGCTACTGCAACTATGGTCCTATATGCTTCGTGGATTTTAATGTACATGTTAGATGATACTAAGAAGTGTTTAAAAATCCTTGGGATTTTTAACTTGTTTACGATACATTCTTTGAAAATTAGCTAAAAATAATAAAAATAAAAATAAAAACTTGGGTTTAATCTACTTTGAAAGTACAAACAGTAGTTCCACAGTGAGGGCATGATCCTTTCATCATATCCTTACCTTTTGAAGTTTGAGTCTTCTTTGCATCTTTGATCTCAACTCCCTTCTTCTTGCACTTTACACAATATCCAGTTGCCATATTATTTTTTACCTCCGTAGATTTATTTAAGCCTATCAAAAAAACTATATGTTTTTAGGATCTAAGAAATTAGTAATCTCCTAGATTATAGCTAATTTACACAGGGATTTGGGGTATTTAAAGGTAATTACAAGGGGATTATGTGTGAAATTAATCTGAGAACCACATTTTTAAGAATTCAATTTTCTTTTCAGATCTTTTTAATAAATCCCCAATAGTATATAATTCTCCAATCTTGTAATTAGATTCCCTTGCATAACTATTGTCTGCTCCATTTGGATCATGATTTATTGGTGCGTCTTCTATTGAAGGATTAAAATCTGGGCACCTATATTTAACTGGGCATATATCACATATGTAATCTCCCTGAGTCCCTGCAGTAACTTCAATTAGTTGATCAGGATTATTTCTAAGATCGTCAAGGAACTGGAAGGTATCTCCTACATAAGGGTGATCCGGACTATCCACATAACCTACCGAACTTTTAACTAAACTTGCTGCATAGGCTGGAAGTTTTTCTTCTAAGGCTCCAACTCTTGCTACATGATGAGCCCTCAAGGGTATCGGTTCTTCCTGGATTATTCTTTTCTCTGTCATTTTATATTTCTCCCTCTAATTCTGCTAAAAGTTTTCTTGCATTTGTTCTAGGTAATCCATTCCACATCATGTCAAAAGAATCTAAGGGGCGAGTATAGAAAAGGCAACGTTCATCGGGCCTTTGCATTACCTCATATCCCATAGGGATTTCATTAGTGCTATCATTCCCACAATGAACTTGAATCCACCTTCCATCTTTTTTAGGCCTATTTCCAAATGCTTCAGTAACTTCGTCATAGCTTACAATTCTATCTGTGGCCTCCCAAAGTTCCCTATTCCCATGTCCAACACATGCTATTGAACTATAATCTGGATTTCTAACTGCATCAATTAGATCATCTCCTTTTGCTGTAAAATCCCATTCAGGAAAAGATCTTAGATTCAGACTAAAATAATCATTTAATTTTCCAGGAATATTAGTTGAGGTAAATAATCCTAATCGGTCCTTAATCGAGCCTCCAACCAATACCTTTGCCCTCTTTCCATTATCTTTTGCAGCTTTTGCATAGTGAAATGATGCACTATTTTCTATCATACTGTTAATTAATATTGGGTAGGCTAGAACAGGCGAAGCTAACTTAAACCATAATGGAGCCCTTGTTTCTTCTCTTTCTTTCATAATCTATAGTGTATTTAGAAGTATATAAATGTTACTACTTTGAAGTAACTTATATCTTAGCTCTTACAGAATGCTTAGCTCCGCAAGCTAGGCAATTAAGTGTGGCATAAGTCTTTTCCTTCTTAAATTCTGTGTCAGGTTTGCCGCACTGACTGCAGATAACAAATTCTTTTGAGTAGCTTTCTATTTTCTCGTTGATTTTTGCTGAATTGATCTTTCTTTGTAGAATAGTACGCCCATTCTTTATAGCTCCAGAAGTTGCTAGCTCCTTAAGTAAGAACTTCATGAAATGTGCAGGATCTCTTCTTAGGTGGGATGCTATTTGTGGAATATTAGTTAGAATTGTCTTAGTTCCCTCTAGATGCCCCTCAACCTTAGGGATTGTGAATCTTTCCCCAATATCTTCTATGGGTTTAAGATCCTTATAGGCTGCATCGAGTAATTTATTATAATCTTCCATGTAGAATTGTGTGCGAGGGGGTTTTTAAAGTCTTTCTTGAGATTTTAACTCATTCAAGATTAGAGATTTTGAAGATCAAAAAAACAATGACACCACATGTCAAGAATCTTTGTGATTCTTGAGCACTGTTCAAAATCAAAGATTTTGAAAGTCTTGAAAGGCGTGGTTTGTTACAGGCCTTGTTTTTAGGATCTACAGTAATCACTACACACTAAAGTGTGTGGTTTTCTAGAGATTACTGAGATAAAAGTGGTGTGCTGAAGTTCATTCAATTAACCCCTCTAAATCAAGGAAGTATGTAAAATTAACCCAATTCATTTCATCTCTTGTTTCTAGAACTGTTGCGACTGGTTTTTCTTTGTAAGGTAAAGTATGAGTAGTATCATCACTTTGTTCGTGATTGTGAACTCTAGTTTCGTAGGGATCTGGAGAGTTATTAGGAATTCCAATTTCTGCCTTAACTGCCTCAAAAAATCTTTCCATTTCACCGTATACTGACCCCCCTCTCCCGTATTACAATGATATCTTTTGGGAATATCTATCATCTTACCCTAGATATCTAACTCTTCCAGGTTTAGGCTCATAGATGATTCCTTCCTCTAGTAGTTTTTGTATCTCTTGACTAATTATATTTGGTTTAGCCTCTTTGAATTTTAAGATTATTTCTTCCTTATCAATTCCTTCGTTTTCCTCTGATGCTTTGATTAGATCTATTATCTCATCCCTATGTGATTTGATTTCTTTCTTTTCTTCAAGAGTGGGTTGTTTAGGTGCATCTTTCTCTAACTCTAGCTTTCTTACAAGAAGATATTTTGGAACCTGTTTTCTTACTATTTCAGGCAGAATATATAATTCTTGGTTGTAAGACCTTATTAATCCTATAACTATAACAGTGTCTCCCTGGATTATATCTTCTAATTTATTTAAATCATCTGAAAATACTCTTGCACGTATTTGTCCAGATCCATCGTCTATTGTTAGTGTTGCAAATTTAGTTTCTCCTTGAGATTCAAATTTCTCTATTACATTTGCAATTATATTAACTCGAACTATTTTCTTATCCCCCAGTGCTACATGAAGAAGTCTAGGGTTTGTAATCTGAGTTCCGGGTTCTGCTGGAGTCTCGTCAAAAATAGGGTTTCCCTTTAGTATGTCTCCAATTCTTATCTTATTTGCAATCTCTCTTTTTCTTATTTCAGGCATTGTGGAGAATAGTTAGATTAGGTTTTAAAGATTTGTATGGCAGGTAACAAGAAATAAATCTCTAATGATTTATTTCAGGGGAGTGTGTAAACCTTATTTATAGCCTGTATTTATATAATAGTTATGCTTAAGAGTCATATGAGTTTTGCTCCTAATTATTCTAGAATGACTTCAGGTCAACTTATTTCTTGTTATCATATGGCCTACTTTGAGTTTGGCCCTAATGTGGGAGGGCTGGAAAGTGTTGATCAAGGATTATCTCAACTTCCTAGAAGAAAAATTCTTGAAATGTATCATAAGATGGCAGATCAAGTGCATGATTATGAAGAAACTTTTGGAGATAATAGTCTGCTCCGTAAGATGCAAGATCATTTTGAAGTTTGGATTCTTAACTAGTGACTCTGGACGTCTTGAATAAATCCTTGTTTAGGCTCAAAAAGATCTCCAGATTTCTTTAATTTTTCTATAGATTCTTCAAATTCTGCATCAGACATATCTTTCATTTCTTTTCTTAAATTTTCTATAGGCACTTGCTTACCAAATCTATCTTCTAGTTTCTTTATTGAGTCTTTTAATAACATAATCTTACTTCTCTTGCTCGAAGAAATCTTAGTTGAAAATCGGTCTATATCAAAGGTTTTTGTTTCTGGATCGTATCCTACTTGCATTAAATAGTAATTGGTAAGCCTTATTGCTACTTGAGAATCTATAACCTCTACAATAGGGGATAATCTGGACTTTGCGTGTGCTTCAGCCAAACGAACTAATCCCTGTAATTGTCTTGCTGAAATCGAGACTGATTTGCCATCACCATCCAGGCTTGCCTTTCTCATCTTTATGTAAAAACTTTTTATTTCATCTACTGCATCAGGGGTTAATTTGGGTTCTATTTTCTGTTTTGCATAGGCTACATATTTTTTGAATAAATCTTGTTCTATATCTGGTTTTACTTCATTGTGTTGATGCATATTTAATACATGAGTTGCAATTTTATCATCTTGATCTAAATTGGGTAGATCCCTTTGTATGAAAATAAGATCAAATCTATTTATTAGTGCTGGAGGTAGATCGATTTGATCAACTACCGATTGAGTAGGTTCAAAACGCCCGTATTTGGGGTTCCCTGCCGCTAAAACTGAGGTTTGTGCTGAGAGTGTTGCCTGTACATTTGCCTTACTAATAGTTACTGTTTGCTGCTCTAAGGCCTCATGCATTGCAGATCTATCTGATTCATCCATTTTTTCTATCTCATCTATACATATAATCCCCTTATTTGCTAATACCATTGCACCTGCTTCTAAAGACCATCCCTTAAGAAATTCGTCCTTAACTACCGTTGCAGTTATACCTGCTCCAGTTGCAGCCTTACCAACAATATATCTCCCCTTGGGGGCTATATTTGAAATAAATTTTAGGGTAACTGATTTTGCAACTCCGGGATCTCCCATTAAAAATACATGAATATCTCCTCTTGAAATAGTGCCATCATCACTTTTTTTTCTAACACCTCCAAACATTTGTAAAACTAAAGCTTCTTTTATTTCCTCATATCCCCAGATGCTTGTTGCTACACTATCCCTTAATTTTTGGAATAACTCTGGATCAGCAGAAAGTTCTTCGATTTGTCTTTCATCCTCATCTGAAATTTCTAAATCATCATAGGTTGTTTCTAAAGGTATTAGATTGTTTGATTCTATTGCAAGATCAAAACGAGTGGATATGGCTCCGGAAGGCAATGGAACTGGAACTTCTTTTAAAATTCCTAAAACCCTCACCTTGCTTCCAGGGGTTGTTTTCTCCTCCATAAATGGTTCAACAAGATCTTCGTTAAGAAAAACATTCATTCTTCTGGGTTGTTCTCCACCAGTCAGAGCGTCAGGAGCCTCCTCAATTACTAATCTTTGTGCATCGACCATGGTTTTAGAGAGTAATCTAAATTGGCCCTTACGGCCACAAGAACATCTTGAAGGTTCTCTAAATTTCTTTTCTATTTGCAATACCGAGATCACAGTGCCACATGAAGGGCATTCAAATTTTGCATTTACTACCTGGGGCCTAACTTCTGAAGCCTGCCTTACTAATCCTTCAAAATAGATAAGCTGATTAAGATGTTCTGCCCTAATAGTCCTGATCTTTACCTTTTGTGTTTCTGGAAGATTATTGAATCTTATCCTGGGGTTTTTTATTAATCCTGTGTCCTCTAAAGCAGCTTCCAATAATTGTAAGACCTCTTCAGGTTGTGCAATAAGTGCCTCCATGAGTATTGGTGAAGTTGAGATTATATCCTCATAATTTATGAAAACAACCTTCTTTCCCTTTCGGATACTTTCACCTATTTCTTTCTTATAGGTCTCGAAAAATAACTTTCCCTCTGCAATTAGCTCTTCATTATTTAATGGCACTCTTTTATACCTCTATTTATCTAAATAGAATATGGTTGTAATATATAAAGATTAATGGGGATCTTTATCCCATTCAATATAATAGATATTGAAGTTTTAAAGATTATTGAGAGTTATTATCTCAGTTGAATATTATAGAGAAATTTAAATTACTTTTTGTTCTTTTGGGCCTCATCTAAAGTAGCTACAAGTTGTTCCATTGAATCTTGTAATTGTTGATTGTTTTTTGTGCCTGTGCAAACTAACTTTCCATTTGAGAATAAAAGAAATGTCGCAGTAGGATCTTCTAATTTGAAGACTAAACCAGGAAATTGTTCAGGTTCATATTCTGTATTCTCTAATTCTAGAGATAAGTAGTTAAGATTAAGAGTCATATTAATATGGCCTGATGCAACAATGTTTTGTACAGTTATTTTAGGTTTATCAGTAACTCTCACATTGATCTTTCTAAGAGTCTTAATAACTTGCTCAATAACTTCCTTTACTTGAGCTATTGATTTTGTACCTGTACATACTAGATTCCCACTTGAGAATACTAAAACTGCAGATTTTGGCTCTTTGACTCTTAATACTAGTCCAGGGAATTGTTCTGGATTATATTCAGTATTTGGAATAGTCTTAGCTAGCTTTGTTAATGGTACATCTTTTCCTAATGAAGTTGTAGCAACTATATTCTGAATCTTATGAGAAGTTTTTGTCTTTGTCATCTTAAATTATGTTATTTATAAAGGAAATGAGTTTATAAAGGTTTTGTTTTTCAGATAAATTGTCGACGAGATGATTAATTTCTTAAGCAAGGTTTAAAAAGCATTATTATTAAAGAATCTGCTAAATCTTTAAAGATCTCCAGAATTAATAATCTTATGGAAAGAGGGGAAGTTACTCTAAATTATTATAAACTAATGGATAAGTGCATAGAGCTTGCAGAAAATACCTCTAATGAAATGTATAATCTGCATACGGGGTCCCTTATTTGGTTGGATGGAGAGATTGTCGCAGAAGGTTGGAAAACTTTCATTGAGCCTACTAAAATGACTATGCATGCTGAGAGACATGCATTAGATAGAATTGTTGGAAGGGCTAGTTTGAGTGAAGCATATTTATTTACTACATTAGAACCTTGCGTGCCAAACAGATCTAGAAGAAATACAATATTTCATTCTTGTTGCGAGTATATTGTTAAAAGTGGAATTGGGAATGTGGTTATTGGGCAGAAGGATGATTCCCCAATTGTAAATGGTTCTTCAGGGATAAAGTATTTAGAAAGTAATAAGGAAATCGCTAAAACTTGCTATCCCCAAGGCAAGCCTCAGAGTATTTACCGCAAGTTTTTTTGAAACGCGATTTCTAATTTTCTTTTTGACAGGCACGGCAAGCCGGGGGGCATTAACCCAAAAAGAAAATAAAATTAGGGTGATACATGATAGATTCCTAAGTCTTATGGTTAGATCTTCTAAATGCAACTACAATGATAGAGAATTAAATTAATAATGAATCTTTAGTTCATGCCTATTATAATCGCTTGCGATTTCATAGGTAGTTGCAATGTCTACAATTGATCTATCTTCCCTTAGGCTAATTATTCTTGGAAATCTTAGAGCGAAGCCCGAATTGTAATTAGTTGAACGTTGAATATTCTGGTAAATTATTGATACAACTATCTTCGGCTTAACATATACTATCCGCCCATTTTCCCTAGTTACTAAGGGTTTTAGAAGTTTGGTAAGTTCTGTGTAAGATAATCCTAATTCTTCTTTTTCCTTTAGGCCTGTAGAAGCTTTTCCAATTTCTAGTAGGTTGTCATCTTTATCTTTGCAAGATAATGTGAATGAAGAAAAATTTCCTACGTGTTTTCCCTTGCCATATTCTGCTGCAGTTATTACAAGATCAAGCTCATTTTCTGCAGGTTTAAGTTTAAGCATATGGCCTACCCTTAATCCTGGTTGGTAATTTGCTTCAAGGTTTTTTATCATTACCCCTTCCTGGTTATCTTTTAAGGCCTCCTTATAGAATGCTTTTGCCTTCTTAGGATCATCAGTTATTAATTGATGAGAATATCTGAATTTATGTTTTTGGGGCCTAATTAATTTTCTTAAAATTTTAGTACGCTTTTCAAAAGATTCGTCAATTAGAGATCTGCCATTTAGATATATAATGTCAAATGCGTTGACCTCAATAGGTAATTTTTTAATGATTTCTTGAATATTATGTTTTCTTCGGATCCTTTGAGAAACAGCTTCAAAAGGAGTGTATTTTTTAGTTTTTGGGTCAAAACCTATAGCCTCTCCATCTAGCATGAAAGATTTTGCTTTAATGTGATTCTTAAGGTAATCTACAACTTCAGGAAATTGATTTGTAACCTCATCTAAACGCCTTGTGAAAATTCTAATTTCTCCAGATTCTTTTTTATTCATTAACATCCGGAATCCATCATATTTATATTCAAATGCACAAGGCTTTCCACATTTTTCAAAACCATCTTCTATGCTTTCTGCTTTTTGTGCAAGCATTAATTTTATAGGATGGCCAGGAGTTAGTTTTATTTTGTTTAGTTCTTTAATCCCTTTTTGGGCTTTTTCAAAAACAACTGCAATATCAGTTGCCTTATCATATGCGGACTGTACAATTTTTGCAAATTTCTTTTTTTCCTCAATGGATTTAGGTTTGAATGCTTGTTCAACTATTGAGTCTCTTAAAGTTCCCGAAGCTACTCCAATTCTTAAATCTCCAATTAGGGTTCTAACGATATATTTGGACTCTAAGGAATGAGCAGAAGTTAAGAGTTCGGAAATTAAAGCTAGTTTTTGGCTTTGAGTTCCATTACCTACAAGCTCTGGAAGCCTTCTTAAATTATCTAAAACTTTCTTTATTGTTAATTCCTGAGAGAATAATGTGTTTTGTTTTTTGTTATTAATTACATCTTCAGCAACAAGACCTAGGTCTCCGAGTTCCTTCCATTTGATTATAAGTTCGCTATCTGAAACTCCTGATGCTTTTGCTAAAGCTTTCATCGCTAATTTTTCAGAAATTCCAAACTCTTTTTCAGAATAATCTGGAAATGCCTTTCCTTGAAGTAGATAGATTGTTTCTGGAAGTTTTGAATTTTTTATTTTTGTTAGAAACTTAGAAAGTATTTCTACCTTTTTTAGTCTTGAGGGATTGCTCTCTAATTCATGATATGTATCTGCTAATTCTTTATATTTCATCTTCTCTTTTTATTTATTTATTTAATAAAGAAAAAGGGGTTTTTATAGTTTTTATTTGGATTGTATAGATTCCACTAAAAGTATTGCTGCAAGAGTATAGAGTAATGCAAAATGACAATAGATAGATGCAAATCTTAATCCAAATCCAGGAAATATTTGATATAGAACATAAGTTATAATTACTGAGCTACAAAGTATTGTAAATAATATCCTATTGAATAACTTTGTTTTAATATGTAGGAATCCTAGAATAAGAATAATTATAGAAATTAAAAGTAATCCTATACTTGTAATTATCCAATTCTGAGAATAGTTGGATTCTTTAGTCATTAGAAATATTAATATTGCTTGAGCTAAAATTAATGCTCCAGGACCTAGAAGGAACGCAGTTCTTAATTTCCATCCACTTTTATTCTTGATCTTTCTTCTTTGATTGATTAACTTAAATACCCCCATTATGGGAAATAATCCATAATATAATAAATAAACCCATGTTAGAGGCCTATTATTCCAAAAGAAAAGATTTTTTGTGCTGATAAAAAATGATTCACAGGTTGTTGAAATAATAAATTCAGGATGGATCAAGGCTATAACTGAATATGCTAAAGGGATTGAATAAAATAGTTTGTTTAATTTATTTCTAGATAGATTGTAGAATAAGTGCATTAATAATACTGGTAATAATGTATAGGCTATAAATCCAATTTTTGCCCAAATAGAATTACCTGTTGTACATAATAGAAATTCGGTTAGCTGATATACCCCTAAGAAAAATATAAAATATGGAAGAGGCCTTAACCTTGGGTCTTTAATTTTCTTGAATAGGTAGATAACTACAATGAATTCTATTATTGCAGTTGTTAATGAAACTATTGGAGTGAAGCACATCTCATATTATTAGGAAAGAAAGTTTTATAAATATGCTGTATATACATAGTATATACTTAGTTTTTATTACTAGGATTTTCTATAGCAATATTTATAAAGGGTATA
>Ga0114999_10001270_pt1 | contig 35331 bp, 32 predicted proteins | sample ArcticOcean_MG_C_3_FD_89820 | JGI IMG/M metagenome (GOLD analysis project Ga0114999, IMG submission 89820) | Marine microbial communities from western Arctic Ocean - ArcticOcean_MG_CB8_126 | ecosystem: Environmental > Aquatic > Marine > Oceanic | place: Arctic Ocean: Canada Basin | collected...
GTATTAATATCATGTGCTCTAAAATATGTATCATTAGACGTTCTTTGAATTTTTAAAGCTAAACTGCTATCATAAGGCTTATCTTTTCCTAAATTCAAAAATAGATCAGAAAAAAAATGGTTACGAGATCCAGCAGTTTGTGTTTTTGATGTACTTTTATATCCAGAAGTATAGCTGGTATCTAATGTTAAAAAACCATTTTTAAAAGCTTGTCTATACTCGTTTAAATATAAGAAATTTTCTTCAGCATAAATTTTTGGTGTAAAAGTTAAATCTTTATTATTATTTATTGCCCAATAGTAAGGCAAGCCAAAACCAGTTCCAACACCCGAAGAGTCAGTAAAAAAGGGAGCAAGAAAACCTGATTGTCTTTTGACAGTAGGATCTGGGTGAAAAAATTTTGGAAAATAAAATATTGGTATATCATAAACCTTTAATATTGCATGGTCATAATAAATTGTTTTTTTTATTTTATCGTGACTAATTTCTTTAGCTTGGATTGACCAAGGAGGACATTTATCTTTTCTTATTTTACAAACTGTAAAAACGCCTTTAGATAAAATAGTTTTATTTTTTGATACAAAGATATCATTAGCTAAAATTCTTGGATCATTCTTATCGTCAAGACCAAAATTTTCTTGATCTAATAAAACACTAACATCTGATCCAATCATTTCATTTTTTTTAGTATCTACATGCAATTCTTTAAAGTTATATCTATTTTCATTTACATCAACGATTCTTATATTTCCTACTGAAGAAAATAAATTTTCTTTTACTTGATACTGAAACATATCAACCACTATAATATTTCCATCTTTATCAGTAAATTTAGAATTTTCTTTAGAATTCATTATTTGTTTTTGAACATTATAAAAAATATCACTTGATATTAGTTTGTACCCATTAATCATTTTTAATTCAGTATCATTATAAGTGGTTATCAATTCATTAATCTTATCATACGTAGCTCTATTACTTTTTAAGATATTTCCTTCTTTGTCAAAAATTTCTACAGATCCTTCTGCTATTAGAAGTTCATTTGTTTTTTTATAAGTTATTTTTTCTGCTTTTATAATTCTTCCATCAGAATCTATTGCTTCAACTGAACCTTTTCCAATAACAGTATTATTTTTTTTATCTACTACAATTTCTAAAGCAGAGATATTGAATTCATCAGATTGAACAAAAGTATTAAATAAAGAAAAATTTAATAAATAAATAATTATTAAAATTATTTTATTTTTGGTTTGCATGTATAAGCCCCACACTGCTGAAAATGAAAATAATTACAATTGGCATCCAAACTGAAATTTCAATTGGTAGTTTGTTTGTTTTTCCTAAAGCCGCTGAAAAATCATTGAAATAAAATATTAAGACGCTAGTAATTATTGCGATAAATACATAGGTCCAATTATTTTCTTTAAGATTTGATCTAAGAGTAAACACACCGCTTAACAAAACCATGCTTAAAAGAAACAAAGGAAAAACTAATGATTTTTGCAATTTTGACCTCATTTCTCTAGTCGAATAACCCCGAATTTCCATAAGTTTGATTTCATCACTTAGAGACCAGAACGATATTGTGTTAAGGTTAGAATATAAGCTTCTAATTTTTTTAATGTCATACATACTTCTATGAGCATAGCTTTCTATGTTTTCGTCTAACAGAGCACCTTCTTTATCAAAAATTTTAACATCTTTAAGTTCCCAATCTAAAAAGCTGATATCTGCAGATTTGGCATTAATTCTTTTTAAAAAATTATTATCATAGTCAAATTCATATATTGTAACATCAATCAGGTAGTTATTTTCTATATTTGAAGATCTAATTATAAAATTTTTATCTAAACTTTTTTCTTTAATGTAAATCCCATTAACAGTAACTGATGCTAGATAATCCTGATCCTTTTCGTAAGCTCCTTTAATAGATTCGTATTTTTTTACTAAGACTGATGTAACGGGATTAATAGTTGTTATAAAAATTATACCTAAAAATATTGCTAATATGCTAGGTATTAAAATTATAGAAATGTTTGATAATCCTGAAAGTTTTAGAGCTATGATTTCATCATTTGTTTTTATTTTTAAAAAAAACCATATACCAGATAATAAAACTATAAATGGAAACATTTCATAAAGCAAAGTTGGCACAAATAGAGTTGATAAAATAATTGGAACTTCAATACCAACATTAAAGTCTTTAAAAAAATTTATTTCTTCAATTACGTTTAAAATAAAAAATAAACAAAAAAAACCAAAAGTCATAGCAGCTATTATTTTTAAAAACTTCTTTGCTAAGTATTTGCTTATGATAAAAGATTTTAGCATTTTAGTTAATTTAAGTTTTCGTATTTAAAAATTCTTATTAATAATAAATAAATAAAAGGAAGAAGAATCATTGGTATTGTGTAATAAAGAATGGTGTGCTTCATAGAAATTCCTGAGTATCTAACAGATATTTCGGATATTACCAAAAACACAAAACCAATTAAAAAAAATATATATTTATATGAATAATAAATTTTTTTGTCTCTATTGGATGAAAGTAAAAAGCACGCCACTAAAGCAATTAACGGTATAAAAAATGGCATTCCAAACCTTTTATTAATTTCTATTTTTATATCCTTATTAAATTTTTTAGAATTATCACAGTTATGAGTATAATTATTCCTTTTTAGTAAACAGTTTATTATTTTAAAAGTAGATGTTTCTTGTATTTTTGGTTCAGAAATAGTACTTGTAGCTATCCCAGATAAATTTATAGAAGTTTTTTGAAAATTAACTATACTAACAGATTGGTCTCCTTCTTCTTTTTGAATATTTCCATCTATTAAGATTAAATTTTGTTCATCTTCACTGATATAACCAGATTTTGCAAATATTGTAGATGAGCCAGTAGAAACTTTTGTCAAAACTTTACCATCATCTCTAATAAAAATATTTTCATAAATTTTATTTTCATTTTTTTTCTCTACAAAGATCGTTAACCCTTTTACAGCATCATTAAATTCCTTTTCTTTTAATAAAGAGGAAGCAAATTGTAATTCAGAGTTTTTCAATAATTTTCTTGAATGATTTAAAGTTTCAGGATTAATTATTATTGACATTAATAGTTGTAATAACATTACTAACAAAGAAATTTTAAATATAAGATTTACAATATAAATTTTATTTAACCCAGACGTCCACAAAACAATTAATTCGTTGTCCTTTTCCATTTTTAATATTGTAATTATTAATGAGATTAAAAATGAAAAAGGAATTAGCTTTGTTAATATTTTGGGAATAGTTAGGATAGAGTAATAAAAATATATACCAAACGCATGCCCATCGTCTGTTACTAAATCTAGAAAATTTACGGCCTGAATAGTCCAAATAATGGCTGTTAAAGCGAAAAGCACGACACTAAAGTGGCGAAATAATTCATAAAAAAAATATCTGTAAATTCTGTTTTTCATTCTAAATGAGTGTCGTACATAGTTAATAAAACAACTTTGACTAGAATTCAATTTATACGTTAAGATAGAAGTCAAAATAGGCTAAAAATGGCTTAAAATCTAGCTTTTTAAGAAATTAAGAGCGTAGCTTATATCTAAAATAGATGTCAAAATAGGCTAAAAATGGCTTTAATTATAGGTTTTTTAGTATTTAGAGTCTAATTTTACAACTCTTTTAGGATCCACAAACAATATGTTGTTTAAGCCCACTTGCCATCTGGAATATTGATGTTATGTCTATGTTTGTATCTTCTAAAATCTATATATCGGAGAGATAAATGTTAAGTTTTACGTCCAGTTTTACTCAAAATAGTAACGCATTCGCCTTGTTTGTGGATGAAAAATACGAATATGAGGACAAAAAAAAAATACTATCTAAAGATGTAAGTAAAAAAATTAATTTATTTCTAAAACTGTTAAAATCAAAAAATCAAAGAGTCGAAATAAGCTCTCTTGATATTTCAGATAAGAAAAAATGCTTCATAATTAAAGTTAAAAATAAAAAAGAAAAATATTATTTTGAAGAGATTGGTGGATCTTTTTTCACTTATATTAAAAATGATAAAACTATAAATTCAATTGATATTTATGCTGATAGCTTAAATGAAAGTAAAGATAAGCTATCAAAGATTTTTGCTGAATTTGTTTTTGGGTTTAATTTAAAATCTTATACCTTTAATAAGTATAAAACCTTAAATAAAGATAAGATTAATAAAAAAATTATTTTTAAAATTATCTCTTCTCATAAAGAAAGTATACAAAAAGAATATAAATATTATGACGCTATAAAAGAAGGTATTTTTTTAAGTAGAGATTTAGTTTCGGAACCACCCAACGTGTTAAACCCAAAAAAATATACAGAAGAGATTAAAAAACTTTCAAAACTAGGTTTAAAAGTAGAAATTTTAAATGAAGCAAAATTAAAAAAATTAGGTATGAATTCTTTGCTGGGTGTTGGGCAAGGTAGTGAAAATGAAACTTTTTTAGTAGTTATAAGATGGAATGGAGCTAAAAATAGTTTCGGTAAACCTTTAGCATTTGTTGGTAAAGGAGTTTGTTTTGATACCGGAGGAATTTCTTTAAAACCTCCAAGATTTATGGAAGAAATGAAATATGATATGGGTGGCTCAGCAGTAGTAGTGGGTTTAATGAAAAGTCTTGCGCTTAGGAAAGCCAAAGTTAATGTAGTCGGTGTAGTAGGTCTAGTTGAAAATATGCCAGACGGAAATGCACAAAGACCTGGTGATATTGTTAAATCTTATTCAGGAAAAACAATTGAAATTCTCAATACTGATGCAGAAGGTAGACTTGTTTTGGCAGACGCACTTACTTATACAGAAGAAAAGTTTAAACCAAAATTTATTATTGATCTTGCCACACTAACGGGAGCCATTATTATTGCTTTGGGAGAAGAGTATGCCGGTTTATTTTCTAACAATGACAAATTATCAGAAAATATTTTTAAAGCTAGCGAGAATGTTAATGAAAAAGTTTGGAGATTACCTTTGCATAAAAATTATGATAAGCTTATAGATTCTCCTATAGCAGATATACAAAATATTAATTACGCTGGTGGGGCGGGATCAATTACAGCTGCACAATTTTTACAAAGATTTATATTAAATAAAACTCCTTGGGCCCATTTAGATATTGCTGGAATGGCTTTTTCAAAAAAGGCTGCTAATTTAAATCCTGGTGGTGCCACAGGTTTTGGAGTAAGACTTTTAAATAATTTAATAAAAGAATTTTATGAGTAAAAAATGAATGAACAAACTTTATCTATTATTAAACCTGACGCTGTAGAAAGAAATTTAGAAAATAAAATAAAAGATTTTTTTAAAGAAAAAAATTTAACAATTTTAAAAAGTAAAAAAGTACAAATCACTAAAGAAGAAGCTTCAGAATTTTATAAAATTCACCAAACTAAGCCATTTTACAATGATTTATGTAACTATTTATCATCAGGACCAATAGTAGTTATGATACTAGAAGGAGAAAATGCAGTTTCAAATAATAGAAAATTAATGGGAGCCACAGATCCATCAAAATCAGAAGAGGGAACTCTTAGAAAAATGTATGGAATATCAATTGATAAAAATTCTGTACATGGTTCTGATAGTGTTGGAAATGCAAACATTGAAATTTCTTTCTTCTTTAGTAATTAATTATCCAAAAGCATATCTTATTGCTTTTGTATAAAGTTTATGTTCTTGTTTTAAAACCCTTTCTCTTAAAGTTTTTTCTGTATCATTGTTATGAACAGAAATTTTTTTTTGAAGAATAATTTTTCCAGAGTCCAACTTTGAAGTAACAAGGTGAACAGTGCAACCTGTAAACTTTTCTCCACTATTTAAAACTCTAGTGTGGGTATTTAAACCTTTAAATTTAGGTAACAAAGAGGGGTGCATATTGAAAATTTTATATTTAAAATTTTCAATAAAGTTTTTTGATAAAACTTTCATAAAGCCTGCTAGACATATAAATTTAATTTTTCTTTCCTTTAGTTCTAATAAACAGTTTTTTTCAAAAATAATTCTGCTTTTGTTAACAAAGATTTTATAAGGTATGTTGTACTTACGAGCAAATTTTAAACCATTAGCGTTTTTATTGTTAGATATAATTAGATTAATTTTTATTGGAGAATTATAATCTCTTGAGTTTTTTATTAAACACCTAAGATTTGTTCCTGATCCAGATATAAAAACGCATGTTTTTATTTTTTTCACCACTTTAATTTTCCGTATTTTTTAAATTGATCTTTATCATTTGATATATGGCCAATTTGATATGGTTGATATCTTTTAGAAAAGATTTTTTTTATCTTATTAACTTTATTTTTATTTGTTATTAAACAAAAACCTACACCACAATTAAATGTATTAATCATTTCATTATCTGAAACTTTATTATTTTTTAACCATTTAAAAATATTTGGAATCTTTATTCTTTCTAAATCTATATTAAGACAAAGATTTTTGGGAACAGCTCGAACTAAATTGTTTATAAGACCGCCGCCAGTTATATTTGCACAACCGTTAATTAATTTTCTATTATTTAATTTGCATATTTCGTTTACATAAATTTTTGTAGGTTTAATTAATTGACTTCTAATTTTTTTAGGTAAATTTTTCCCTAAGTTAATTTTTTTTTTTTTTAAAATATGTCTAACAAGAGAAAATCCATTTGAGTGTAATCCAGATGATGGTATAGCCAAAACAACATCATTATTTTTTACTTTATTTTTTAATAGTAATAATTTTTTTTCAACTACTCCCACTGCAAAACCAGCTAAATCAAATTTATTTTTAGAATATGTCCCGGGCATTTCTGCTGTCTCTCCGCCTACTAATGAGCATTGAGCTTTTATACATCCTTTTACTATTCCATTTAAAATTTTTTTTACTTTATTAATTTTTAATTTATCAATAGCTATATAGTCTAAAAAAAAAATAGGCTTAGCTCCCTGAACTATTAAGTCGTTTACACACATAGCCACCAGGTCTATCCCTATGGTGTCAAACTTTTTCATTTTATTTGCTATCTCAATTTTTGTCCCAACTCCGTCAGTTGATGAGACAATAATGGGATTCTTTATTTTTAGTTGCGAAAGGTCAAATATTGAGCCGAAGCTTCCAATATTTTTGAAAGTCTTCATTTCCTTATTTTTTTTATAAGTTTTTCTTGATATTTTTGATATGTAATTTACTAACTTATCAGCGGCTGCCATATTAACACCGCTTTTTTTGTAACTACTATAAGTTTTTTTCATGAAGGCATTAAAATGTGCAAATATTTAATAATAAGATTTAAAGAATATATTTTTATTATTTTAACAGCAACTATATTTTTTTTATCAACAATCGTAAATTGTAAAGCTGAACAAAATGTCTTTACTGTAGATAATGTTGAAATAAAAGCCGAGATGAATCTTAATTTTTCAAGAAAACAATATATAGATAAGGCGTTATTAAATTCTTTTGAAATGCTTATGTCTAAAATTCTATTGGCAAAAGATCTAAAAAGAGTAAATAACACCGAATTAAAAAAGATAAAGAATCTAATTAATAGCTTTCAGATAGTCACAGAAAGTTATCGTAATAATATATACGAAGCAAAATTTAATATATTTTATAGTAGCCTAAAGGTAAAAAAATTTTTGGGTAAAAAAAATATTTCTTTTTCTCAACCAAAACAAATTTCTGCAGTTTTTTTTCCTCTACTTTTGATAAACGATGAAATAATACCATTAGAACAAAATTTTTTTTATAAAGATTGGTTAAATACAAGTATTAAAAATGAATTAATTAATTTTATATTACCCTTGGAAGATTTGGAGGATGTTTTAAAGCTCTCTAATTTAAAAAATAAAATTGAAGATATTAATGTTGAAGATTTTGTAAACAAATATGAAGTAAAAAATTATGTTTTTGCTTTAGCAAACTATGAAAATAAAAAATTAAATATATATTTAAAGATGAATTTTAATAATAATAAAACCAGTAAAAATATCTCTTATGAAATTCACAATATAAATGATAAAGAAAAATCAAATATTATTTTAAAAGATTTAAAGTTATTAATTACCGACTTTTGGAAAAGGGAAAATGTTATAAGTCTTACTTCACCATTAACTCTAAAAATTAAATATAAATATAAAAACTTAAGAGAATTGGATAAGTTAAAAAAAAATTTTTACAAAATTAGTATAATTGACAATTATTTTCTAGATGAATTAAGTACAAAAAATTCTATTATTAAAATATACTATTATGGAAATCCAAAGAAACTTAAGGAAGAATTTAAGAACCTAGGATATAAATTAGAAAACAATAATGGCTCCTGGGAAATATATAAATATGAATGATCAATTAGTATTAAAATTTCCAACAAATAAAATTTATTTAAAAGAGGATTATTATGTTTCTCCAAGTAATAAGGAGGCTTATGATTTGATAAATAGTTGGCCAAAATGGATAAAAAGAATAGTTAATATATTTGGACCTTCTGGCTCTGGTAAAACGCACTTATCTTCAATTTTAAAAACTAAAACCTCAACATTGCAAGTTGAAGCTAGCTCAATAGATGATGAAATCTTTTTTAAATTTAAAACAAAAGAAGCTTTAATAATTGATAATTTGGATGAAAATATTTCTGAAAATCTATTATTTTCTTTATGGAATTCAGCAATACAAGATAACAAATATCTTTTAGTCAATTCCATAAAACCTATTATTAAATATAAATTTAAGTTACCAGATCTAAAATCAAGAGTTAGTAGCAGCTTAATGGTAGGTATAAATTTACCAAATGACGATTTAATAAGTGTTATTCTTGCTAAAAACTTATCTGATAAGCAAATTAAGATTGAAAAAAAACATATAGATTTTATTATTAAAAGAATTGATAGGTCTTATGAAAATATTTCACGATTTATTTCAACATTAGATAAATATTCATTAAAAAAGGGCAGTCCTTTTACTTTAAAATTAATTAAAGAAGTATTAAAAATGGTATAAAATTATAAAGGAATCATTTTGCATAAATATAGAACTCACACATGTTCGGAGCTTACCAAAAAAGACTCTGGAAAAACAGTTAAACTCTCTGGATGGATCCATAGAAAAAGAGATCATGGAAATTTGCTTTTTTTTGATTTGAGAGATCATTATGGTCTAACCCAATGTGTTACTGAGAATAGTGTAGATTTTTTCAAGAAAATCGAAGCAGCCAAGCCTGAGTCGGTTGTAAGAGTTTCTGGGAGAGTAGTAGAAAGGTCTCAGAACACTATTAACAAAGATATATCTACTGGAGAGGTTGAAATAGTTATTACATTATTTGAAATACTTTCTTCAGCCAAAGAACTTCCTATGCCAGTATTTGGTGATCAAGAATATCCTGAAGAAACAAGATTAAAATATAGATTTTTAGATTTAAGAAGAAAAGAGATGCACGATAATATTATTTTGAGATCAAAAGTTATTTCTTTTATTAGAGATAAAATGAATAAAATTGGATTCATGGAGTTTCAGACTCCTATATTAACGGCATCAAGCCCTGAAGGAGCGAGAGATTTTTTGGTTCCAAGCAGAGTCCATCCAGGAAAATTTTATGCTCTACCTCAAGCTCCTCAACAATTTAAACAAATGATTATGATTTCTGGTTTCGATAAATATTTTCAAATTGCACCTTGTTTTAGAGATGAAGATGGAAGAGCAGACAGAAGCCCTGGCGAGCATTATCAATTTGATATAGAAATGTCTTTTGTTGAACAAGAAGATATTTTTAATACTTTAGAACCAGTATTTTTTGAATTATTTACTGAGTTTGGAAAAGATAAAATAATTTCAAAAAATCCTTTCAAGAGAATTAAATATAAAGATTCAATGATAAAATATGGAACTGATAAACCAGATTTAAGAAACCCTATAGAAATTGTAGATGTTACAAATATTATTAAATCAGAAGAGGTAACACTAGATATTTTTAAAAAAATGATATCTCAAGGCTCTGTAGTTAGAGCTATTCCTGCACCAAATACAGCGTCGAAACCTAGGAGTTTTTTTGATGACTATAATAACTGGGCAAAAGAAGAAGGTGGAAAAGGATTGGGTTATATAATTATAGAAAAAATTGAAGAAAAATTATGCGGAAAAGGACCAATAGCAAAATTTTTTTCTGATAAAGCGATTTCTGAAATTATTAAAATTTGCAACTTAAAAGAAAATGATTCTATCTTTTTTTCATGTGATAAAGTTAAAAATGTTGAAAGAATAACTGGTTTAGCAAGACAAAGATTAGGAAAAGCTCTTAATTTAATAAATTATAAAAAATTTGATTTTTGTTGGGTGGTAGACTTTCCAATGTATCAATACAATGAAGATGAAAAAAAAATAGATTTCAATCACAATCCTTTTTCAATGCCACAGACCGATTTAGAAAATTTTGATAAAACTGATCCGTTATCAATGTATGCTTACCAATACGACTTGGTATGCAATGGATATGAATTGTCTTCAGGAGCGATAAGAAACCATTTACCCGAGCTAATGTATAAAGTTTTTTCTAAGGCTGGATATTCAAAAAATGAAGTTAATAGTAAATTTGAAGGCATGATCAAAGCCTTGTCTTTTGGAGCTCCTCCACACGGAGGAATGGCGCCAGGTATTGATCGAATTGTTATGTTGTTGGCTAATGAATCAAACATAAGAGAGGTCACTCTCTTCCCAATGAATCAAAATGCTGAAGATTTATTGATGGGGGCCCCAGGTAAACTTGAAGAATCTCAATTAAAAGAATTAAATATAAAAGTTTTAGATAAAAAAAAATAATGCTTATTTTTTGCTCTTTAAATTGATTCTAACATTACTTAAATCTACTAATTTATCTTTGTAATTACTTCTTACAAATCCTTTACTAGTTATATCTTTTACTAATTTTAAAAATGTATCTTCTTCACCAACTTCTAATATTCTATCATTTGAAGTTTTGCTTATAGATGGTGTGTGAGCTAGGTCTTCTCTGCCGAGGTAAGATATGGCAAGTTCTCTGAAAATATAGTCTAAAATTGAGGATGCACTTAATATTCTATCATTTCCTTTTATTTCTCCCGAAGGTTCAAATTTGGTTTGAATAAAAGCATCCACGAATTCTTCTAAAGGAACGCCATATTGTAAGCCTAAAGATATAGCTATTGCAAAATTATTCATTAAAGCCTTAACCAGCTCACCTTCTTTATTCATATCAATAAAAATTTCACCAACTTTACCATCGTCATACTCCCCAGTATGCAAATAAATTTTATGATCAGCAATAGTAACTTTTTGTATATATCCTTTTCTTCTATCAGGCATTTTTGATCTATTATTATTTTTTTTATTAAATTTTTGTAATTCTAAATTATCTGTATTAATTTCATTTTTGTCGGAATCTGCAATTTTCTTATTAACGAGAGATGAAAAACCAGGCATTGCATTCATCGTAGTTTTTTCTGGAGTTAAATTTTTACTTAAATTGTCTATTGTTTTAGTTTTTCTGTTATTTAATTTGACATCAATTATCTCATACTTTCCATCTTCACGATTCTCTAATTCTGAAAGTTTTTTTTCATTTAGCTCATCTATTGTGTGAATTATTTTAAAAGTGCACGTATAAAAGGTTTCTACTAAATATTTTGACATTGTTTTAAAATCTCCAAATTTTGATTATTTTTATATAATGAGGTCATTTATATGATATATACTAAAAGCATTTTAAGTCTAATGAATTATTTACAATTTTTGATTGTGTTAATTTTTTTTATACATGAGTAAAGTTTTTAAATTAAAGAATGGTTGAAATTTTTTGTGATTAGTTTATTTAAACAAATATTTATCTGGTGGCATCGACAAACTTTTGGCACATTTATCTACACACTTTTTACTGGAAAATATGTAGGAAAAGATGAGTTTGGAAATAAATATTATTCAAACTCAAAACAAAAAAGGTGGGTGATTTATAGAACCAGAGTTGAATCTTCAAAGATACCTCCAGAATGGCATCTCTGGATACATTTTTTAAAAGAAAAACCACCTCTTGATAATTTAAAAAAATTTAAATGGCAAATTAAATATGAAGAAAATTTAACCGGAACTGAAAAAGCACATAAACCCAGTGGCTCTTTAAAATCTAATTATAAAAAAAATGTTAAAAAATATGAAACTTGGAAAATATAGAATTTTTATCTTTTGTTTTATTTTATTTTTTTTTAAAACCTCGTTATCAATAACTGATGATAAAATTGAGTCTATACCATTGATAAATTTAGAAGATCTTCCCCCCACGTTTGAAGAAGATAAAAGTCAATTAGAAAAACAAGAAGATAAAAATTTAAACACGAGCATAAAACAAGAAATAAATGAATCTTTTAAATCAGAAAGTGATAAAAAAATTTATATTAATTTGACTGCTTTAGATAAAATAACTGCTAAAACTTCCTCGATTAGACTAGCTGTTGGAGAAATTAAATTTTTTGGATCTTTAGAAATTAAAGCTCTTAAGTGTGCATATTCCAAAGATGAAGATAACCCTGATACTTTAGCCTACATACAGGTAAAAGATTTATCTAGTAAAGACAACAACCAGGTTTTTTTATTCAACGGGTGGACGTTTGCCTCAAACCCAACTTTGCAATCTATAGATCACCCAGTATACGATTTGTGGATAATAAACTGTGAAAATATTTAGTAAAATTTTTCTTTAGCTAGCCAATTCACATCAAAATCAGATCTAATAAATTTTTTGTGTATTAAAATTTTTTTATGCAAACCAATAGTAGTTGTTATTCCTTCTATTACAAATTCATCAAGTGCTCTAAGCATTCTTTGTATTGCTTCATTTCTATTTCGTCCATGACATATTAATTTGCAAATTAAACTATCATAATATGGTGTAATTTTTGCTCCTTGAAATATTGCTCCATCTACTCTTGTTCTAAATCCTGATGGTTGGTGAAATACTCTAATTATTCCTGGTGATGGTTGAAAATTTTTACTTGGGTCTTCAGCGTTAATTCTACATTCTATAACATGACCTCGTGTATTAATATCTTCTTGAGTTAGAGTAGTATCTCCTTTATTTGCTATCCATATCTGTTCTTTAACTATATCTATTCCAGTAGCAACTTCTGTAACTGGATGCTCAACTTGAACTCTTGTATTCATTTCTAAAAAGTAAAACTTTCCATCCTGATATATATATTCAACTGTACCAGCTCCTTCATATCCAATTTTTTCTACCATTTTTACTGTTTGTTTTAATAAGTTTGATCTAATTTTTTCATCTATTACAGGGCTAGGAGTTTCTTCAATTAATTTCTGATGATTTCTTTGAACTGAGCAATCTCTTTCATTTAGGTGTACTGTTCTATTTTTTCCTGACAACACTTGTACCTCAATATGTCTAGGGTTTTTAAAGTATTTTTCTATGTAAACATTATCATTGTTGAAGTATTTTTTAGCTTCCATTTTTGCCATGGAAAATAATTTTTCTAATTCTTCTGGTTTATTTATAATTTTCATACCTTTACCTCCTCCTCCTCCAGCAGCTTTAATTAAAACTGGATAACCAATTTTGTTGCTAATTTTTTTTGCTTCATCAACAGATTCGACGTTATTTATAGATCCTTCTATTACAGGCAATCCATTTTCTTTTGCAATTTTTTTAGCCTCTATTTTATCTCCCATTTTTTTTATTAAATCTGAACTTGGTCCTATAAATTTGATTCCATGTTTAGTAACTATTTCTGCAAATTGTGCATTTTCAGATAAAAAACCATAACCAGGATGTATAGCTTCAGCTCCAGTAATATCAGCAGCAGACATTAATGCTGATATATTTAAATAGCTATTTTGTGGTTGATGAGATCCAATACAAATACTTTCGTCAGCTAATCTTACATGCATAGAATCTGCATCTACATCCGAATGCACTGCTACAGTAGAAATTCCCGACTCTTTACAAGCTCGAATTACGCGTACCGCTATTTCGCCACGGTTTGCAACTAAGATTTTTTTGAACATTATTTATTTAAGAGAAATGAGTGGTTGTCCAAATTCTACAGGCTCGCCATCTTTAACTAGAATTTTACTTACTATGCCGTCCTGCGTAGAAGGAACGCGATTCATAGTCTTCATTGCTTCTATAATCATAATAGTTTGCCCTTTTTTTATTTTTTGTCCCTCTTCTACAAATTTTTTAGCACCTGGTTCAGACGCCAAATAAGCAGTACCAACTATTGGAGAGGTAACTTTTGGGCTTGAATCGGTATCTACCGTCGAAGAAGATTTTTTTTTTATTACACTTTCCGTGGCAACTATAGAACTGTTTATTAATTTAGATACTTTTACTTTTGTAGTTCCTTCAGCATACTCAATCTCACTCAGATTAAATTCTTTCAAGTATTGAACCAATTCTTCAATAATTTTTTTATCAATTTTCATTTAATTAATAATTTCTTTCATAGAGTTTAACGCCATAATATATCCTTTTACACCAAATCCACAAATAATTCCATTTGCAGCTTTGCTTATCAAAGAATTTTTCCTAAATTCTTCACGATTATATATATTTGTTATATGAATTTCTATTGTAGGTAATTTAATTGCCAAAAGTGCATCTAAAATTGCAACTGAAGTATGTGTGTAGCCTGCAGCATTGATAATAATTCCATCAAAATTACCTTTTGATTTTTGTATCATGGTAACTATTTCCCCTTCAATATTGGATTGATGAAATTTAATTCCAACATCGATTAATTTTGCATGTAATTCGCAATTTTTTTTAACTTCTTCAAGTGTAGTTTTTCCATACTTAGACTTTTCACGTTCTCCAAGCAGATTTAAATTAGGGCCATTTATTATTAGTATTTTTTTTGTCATTTAAATAAGTTAAAATAATTCAAATGAATAACTTAAATGTGGCAAAAATACAATTAAATGGAGATCTTTACGAAATAAATAAAGGTACTAATTTAAATGAATTGTTAAACAACCTTAAAATACAAAGGAATAAGGTTACTATAGAAGTAAACGGAGAGATCGTAGAAAAAAATAAATATTCGAAATTGATTTTAAATAGTGATGATAAAGTAGAAATAGTCCATTTTATTGGGGGTGGATAATTTTATGAAAGATATTTTTTCAATAGCTAATAAAAACTTTAATTCCCGACTAATTGTTGGCACGGGGAAATATAAAAATTTTGAGGAAACAGCAAACGCTGTTAAAGCATCTGAGGCAGATATGGTCACAGTAGCGGTTCGTAGAGTAAATATTTTAAATAAAGATCAACCTTTGTTAATGGATTATTTAGATCCAAAATCTATTACATATCTACCAAATACCGCTGGATGTTTTTCATCAGAAGAGGCTCTAAGAACATTAAGATTAGCTAGAGAAATGGGGGGGTGGAGATTAGTAAAATTAGAAGTACTTGGTGACAAAAAAACATTATACCCAAATATGATTGAAACTATAAAATCAACAGAAGTTTTAGTTAAAGAAGGATTTGATGTAATGGTATACTGTACTGACGATCCTATTATGACTAAGAAATTAGAGGATGTTGGAGCTTGTTCAATTATGCCATTGGGAGCACCAATTGGTTCTGGGCTTGGCATACAAAATAAAAATAATATAAAATTAATAAAGGAGCAATCTTCGGTTCCAGTTATCGTTGATGCCGGTGTTGGAACAGCTTCGGATGCTACAATCGCCATGGAATTAGGATGTGATGGAGTTTTAGTTAATACAGCTATCGCAGAAGCAAAAGATCCTATTTTAATGGCCGCATCGATGAAGCATGCTGTCATCTCAGGAAGAAAAGCTTTTAAAGCTAAAAGAATGAAAAAAAGAGGATATGCAAGCGCATCTACTCCAGAAGAAAATTTAATATAATTTTTTTAAAAAAATTAACTTACTTTTTTTTTGTTATGGAAAGTATTTTTTTTTATTTTTACAGTTTGATTATAGTTTTTTTTAAATGGCGTTCGTTTATTAAATTTCTTACGAAATTTAGTTTTTGAAAAAATTTTATTATTTGAATTAGTATTTTGCATAGTTCTTTCAGTTTTTATTAAGCTTTCAATTTTTTTCAGAACTTTTTTGTTTTTATTTAATAAACATATTTTATATTCAGGTAGAATTAAATTTTTATCACCAATTAGGTTAAATTCCATTTTATTCCTTTTTTTAAAATAGTTTATTTCTTTAGACATATTTTCTTCTATATAAATTTTAACTTTTTCTGGTATATTTATATTTACGATTTTAGCTTTATTAGAAAAGGCAGACTCTTCTGATTTTTTTACTATTTTTAATGCAAAAGAATCAAGAGAAAGAACCATATTCCATTTAATAGAGCTTTCTCTCAATCTTTGTCTTGTCATTTCGAGTAACCCAAAATTGCTTATCCTTCCAAATTGGATTCTAGCTCTATCATCTTTTAATTTTTCTCTTAATTTTTTTTCTACTAATCTACGATTATAAAAATTTATCATATCGATAAAATCGATTACAATTAAACCAGAAAGATCTCTTATTTTTATTTGTCTAGAAATTTCTTCAGCAGCCTCAAGGTTAGTTTTTAAAGCAGTCTTTTCTATATTAACTTCTTTTATTGATTGCCCTGAATTTATATCTATTGAAACTAAAGCCTCAGTTGGATTTATCACCAAGTATCCACCAGATTCTAACTTAATCGTTGGCTCGAAAATTTGATTTAATTTCTTTTCGATTCCAACTTCATGAAATAAAGGTATTTTTCCCCTAAATTTTTTTATTTTTTTAACGTTTTCAGGCATCAAAGTTTTCATAATATTTTTTGCTTTTTGATATCCTTCATTACCTTCTATAATTATATTTTTTGTATCTTTGTCGTAAATATCTCTAAGGGCTCTTTTAATAACATCTCCTTCTTCATGCACCAAAGCTGGAGCTATTGATTTTACAGCCTTATTTTTTATTTCTTCCCATGTGTTAATTGTGTTTGTGATATCATTTTCAATTTCGTTTTTAGTTTTATTTAAACCGGCGGTTCGAACTATTAAACCCATGCTTTCTGGAATTTTTATTTGGTAAAGTATTGATCTTATTTTTTTTCTGTCGTCAGGACTGGTTATTTTTCTTGAAATTCCTCCTCCTTTTGAAGTATTTGGCATTAGAACGCTATACTTTCCAGCTAGAGAAACAAAAGTTGTTAGTGCTGCTCCTTTTTGACCTCTTTCATCTTTTAAAATTTGAATTAAAATAATTTGGTCAGGTTTTATTACTTCTTGTATTTTGTACCTTCTAATACCATGTTTTTTCTTTAATTCGTTAAATTGATTATTTCTATCTTGTGAAAAGTTTTCATCTTTCTTTGCGCCGCTTAAGTTTAAATCTTCAGTATTTTTAACTTCTATTAAAGCATTTGATTCAGAAGATTCTTCAGGATTTTTTGCAGCATTTTCTATATTTTTACTTTCCTCTTTAAGTTCCAGTCTTAAGTTTTCTTCCTCTTTTTTAAGTTTAGATTTGTCATCATGAGGAATTTGATAATAATCAGATTGAATATCATTAAAAGCTAGAAAGCCGTGTCTTTGCTTTCCATAATTTACAAATGCAGCTTGTAATGAAGGTTCTATTCTACTTACTTTTCCAAGATAAATGTTATTTTTTAAATAAAGTCTATTCTTGTTTTCGTATTCGTATTCTTCAATGTAATTTTCTGATTTAAGAACAACTCTAGTTTCATCAGGATGCGAAGCATCAATGTATAGATTCTTCTCCATAAGAAATTCTCTCTATTGTTAATGATATTTGTTTTCATAATTTTGAATTTTGTTAACTTATAACCTATTTATATATATTAGTTTTGTTGAAAAATATATGCAATTATTACATGTATTTTTTTAATAATAAAAATGCCATAAGAACGCCAAAATTCAATCATTTTATTAAAGTTATGCTATTTTTTCTAAAATCATCAATTAGAGTATTAGGCCTACTGACAATTGGAGGTTTGTTTTTTTTGTTTTCTACATTATGGTATTTTTCATCAGATCTTCCTGATTATAAAATATTAACTAATTACAAACCACCAGTCTCAAGCAGAATTCATTCAGGTGAAGGAAAATTGATTGCAGAATATGCTTTACAAAAAAGGTTTTTTATTCCTTATAACGCCGTACCAAATAAAGTAATTTATTCATTTCTATCAGCAGAAGATAAGAACTTTTTTTCTCATCCTGGTATAGATGTTAAAAGCATAACTAGAGCTTTAATTAAAAATATAAAAAATATTTATTCTGAAAAGAGATTAGAAGGTGCTTCCACTATAACCCAGCAAGTAGCAAAAAATTTTTTTCTTACCAATGAAGTGTCAATAAAAAGAAAAATCAAAGAGGCAATATTAGCTTTTAGAATTGAAAGAGCTTATTCTAAAGAAAGGATAATGGAACTTTATTTAAATCAAATCTATTTAGGTGAAGGCACATATGGGATAGCAGCAGCTAGTTTGGAGTACTTTGACAAATCTGTCAGTGATTTAAGTTATCAAGAATCTGCACTTCTCGCCGCGTTACCAAAAGCTCCAAGCAAGTATAATCCCTATAAATCTATAAAAAAGGCAACTCTAAGAAGAAATTTTGTTTTAAAAAATTTATACGAAAACAATTATATTAATGAAAAAGAGTATAAAAATTTAAAAATAAAAAAAATAAAATTAAAAAAAAGAAAAATTGAATTATTAGAAGAAGCAAATTTTTATTCTGAAGAAGTTAGAAGAATTGTTAGTGACAAATATGGATACGACAATTTATATAAAGGAGGTTTGTCGATAAGAACTCCCTTAAATTCCTATTATCAAATAGAATCGCTTAAAGCCCTCAGAGAAGGCCTAGAAGATTATGATAAAAGACATGGATGGAGAGGAGCGTTAACAAATATTAAAAAAAAAGATTGGTTTAGTAGTATTGAAAAAGTAAAACTTGATAAAAGTTTAAATTGGAAATTAGCAAAAGTAATAGAATTAAATAGCTTATCTATAAAAATTGAAACAGAAAATAAAGAAAAAGGTTTTATAGATTTTAAAAATGTAAGTTGGACAAGAAAAAAAAACTTTGATGAGATTTTAAATCTTAATGACATAATCTATGTAAAAAAAATAAAGGATAAAAAATGGAATTTAAAACAACTGCCTAATGTTAATGGTGGAATAATTGTTATGGATCCCTATACAGGTAGAGTTCTTGCTATGGTTGGAGGTTTTAGTTTTAAATTAAGTGAATTTAATAGAGTTACCCAAGCAAAACGACAACCTGGGTCTGCATTTAAGCCTTTTGTTTATGCTGCTGCGTTAGAAAATGGTTTTACTCCTTCAACTCTAGTTCTAGATGCTCCTTTTGTTGCTGATCAAGGAAAAGGATTAAAAACTTGGAAACCAGAAAATTATGGAAAAAAATTCTATGGACCTTCAACTTTAAGAACGGGTATAGAGAAATCAAGAAATTTGATGACAGTGAGAGTTGCTCAGAAAGTAGGGTTTGAGGAAATTTCAAAAATTTCTAATAATTTTGGTATATATAACGATATACCAGAATTGTTATCTGTATCTTTAGGATCGGCAGAAACAACACTTTTACAACTTACTAATGCATATTGCACTTTTGTTAATGGAGGAAAAAAGGTAAAGCCTATTTTTATCGATAGAATTCAAAATAGAAGAGGAAAAACTATTTTTAGTGGAGATGAAAAAAAATGTTTACGTTGTGCAGAAATATCTTATTTGAAAGATGATCTTCCAACAATAGAAGATAATAGAAAACAAATAATTTCTACTGAGTCCGCTTATCAGATAACTTCTATGTTAGAAGGAGCTGTTAAGAGAGGAACTGGCCGAAAACTGAGAAGTTTAAATTTAAATTTAGCTGGAAAAACAGGAACAACAAATAAAAATATGGATGCTTGGTTTTTAGGCTTTACTTCAAAATTAGTTATTGGAGTATATGTGGGTTTTGATGAACCTAAAAGCTTAGGTAAATACGAAACAGGAGCTAAAGCAGCTTTACCCATTTTTAAAAAGTTCGTAAAAAACGTAGTAAAAAAGAAAGATTCGCGCCCCTTTAAGGTTCCAAAAGGTATTAATTTTGTCATAATTGATTCTGAAACTGGAGGGTCGCCTAACAAAAATACCAAAAAAGTAATTTATGAATCATTTAAAAGCAAAAGTGAAATGGTAAGAGGGCTTGAAAATAGATTAAATAAAGATAAATTGAGATTACAGGGTAATGAAAAAGAATTATTAAGATTTTATTAACATGGATGATTTAAAAGAAAATATTTCAAAGACAAAAAAAGTGATCGAAAATGTAAGGGGGTATCTTTGAAAAAAATAAAATTAGTAAAAAAATTAAAGAACATAACAATCTAATATCTACAATTGACTTTTGGAAAGATAAATCCTTTGCCCAAAAAATACTTAAAGAAAAGAAATTTTTTGAAAATATTACTGATAATTTTAATTTAAATGTTAATGAATTTGAAAATCTGCAAGAATTAATAAAGTTAGCATTGAAAGAAAATGAGACTCAAGTAATTAATGATTGTGAAAAAAAAATTAAATTAATATTGAATAATATCAAAAAGACCGAAGTAGAGTGTTTTTTGTCTTCAGAAAACGATCATTTAAACACATACCTTGAAATTCATGCTGGGGCTGGAGGTACCGAAAGCCAAGATTGGGCCCAAATGTTGAGAAGAATGTACGCTAAATGGGTAGAAAAAAGAAAGTGCAAGCTTGAAATTATAAGTGAACACAAAGGTGATGAAGCTGGAATTAAATCCACAATACTTAAAGTAACAGGTGCATATATGTATGGGTGGCTTAAATCTGAATCTGGAGTTCATCGACTCGTTAGAATTTCTCCTTTTGATTCTGGGGCTAGAAGACACACTAGCTTCGCCAGTGTTTGGGTTTATCCTGTAGTAGATGATAACATTAATATAGATATTCAAGAAAAAGATTTAAGAATAGACACTTATAGATCAAGTGGAGCCGGTGGTCAGCATGTTAATACTACCGATAGTGCTGTTAGAATCACACATCTCCCAACTAATATTGTTGTACAGTGCCAAAACCAAAGGTCACAACATAAAAATAAAGAGACTTGTTTTAATATGCTGAAAGCACGTCTATACAAGTATGAAATACAAAAAAAAGAAGAAGCTTCTGAGAGTTTGGCCAAATCTAAAAAAGATATAGGTTGGGGGCATCAAATTAGATCATATGTTTTGCAGCCATATCAACTAGTTAAAGATTTAAGAAGCAATATAGAAAACACCGACCCAGAAAGCGTTTTAGATGGAGATTTAGATACTTTTTTAGAAGCTTCGCTTTATAAGTTAGATAAAAAAAAAAATATATAAATAAGTATGGTAAAATTATTATTAAGAGTATTTATTTTAACTTTTGTTATTATCTTTTCTTTTTTAATTTATATTAGTTATTTTGGTATTGAAACGACCAAATTTAATAATTTAATTAAACAAAAGGCTAATGAATCACATAAAGACATAAAGTTTGATTTTAAAAAAACAAAAATACATTTAAATCCAAGTAAACTCAATCTTATAGTAAAATTAAAAGACTCAAAAATTATTGTTAAAGATAGAGAAATAGAATTATCGAAATTAAATTTATATTTATCATTAAAATCTTTTTTTAGCTCAGATTTTTTACTAAATAAAGCTGAAATTGCTTTTTTTGAAAACGATATAAAAGATTTAACTAAAATAACAAGATTATATCTTCCGAAAATTGTTAACAAAAAACTTAATAAAATATTTGAAAAAGGAAAAATAGAGGGTGAATTTATCGTTCCTTTTAATCCTGATGGGACCATGGGCCAAAAATACGGATTTTCAGGCAAAGTTTCTAATGCTTCTATTAACTTAGCAAAAAATTTTTCGATTAAAAATCTAAGCACAAAAATAAATTATGAAAACTATGATGACGGCGGATTAATTAAAACAGAAATTAAAAAAGGTTCTTTTTTTGATTTGGAACTGGGAAATAGTATATTAACTATAAAACAAACAGAAAATGGAAACAAAATTGAAACATTTTTGCATACAAATGGTAAATTTAATTTTGAACAGTTTGAAAAAATAGCATTCTTATTACGCACCGATAAAAAACTTTTTAAAGATCTTAAGGGTAATATAGATCTAAAAACAAATATAAATTTTTTTATAAATAAAAATTTTAAAATTAAGGATTTATCATATTCAACGTCAGGTAATATTTCCTATCTTGAAATGCACACTAAAGAAAAACAGATTATTAAAAAATATTTACCCGAATATGACCCAATAATAATTCTTAAAGATTCTAAAATTTTATTAAAAAATAATCAAATAGAACAAAATATTGAATTAAATGGTTTGGTAAAAATAAAAAATAATTTTACACCCTATAATATAAAAGAAAAATATTACTATAATAAAAATAGTTTTGATGTAAGTGGAAATATAGATTTAACAAACGCAAAAGTTGTGATTTCCAAATTAAACTATATTAAAGAAAATGGAAAAAAGTCTGATTTATTTTTTGATATTAATTTTACTCCAAATAAAAATTATAATATAAAAAATCTTAAATTTTCATCAAATAAAGATAATATAATTACTTCTAATGTGAAGCTAAATAAAGATTTACAAATTAATGATCTTAAAAAAATAATGATTCAAACTTTTTCTAATAATAAAAAAAATAATAGTTTTTTAATTGAAAAAACAGATAAAATGCACATTACTGGTGAAATTTTTGATGCTGAGCCTTTAATTAAATCTCTTTACAAAAGAGATAAAAGAAAAATTTTTAGTAAAAACTTTAAAAGCGATATAAAAGTTAATTTTACTAAAACATTAACAGGAACAAGTGATGTTATTTCAGATCTCTCAGTGATAACTTTAATAAACAAAGGTTCATTTGATAAGCTAAGTTTAAAGGGTCATTTCTCCAATAATGAAATTATTGAAATTACTATACAACCAATTGATGGTGATAAAAAAGCTCTTTATGTAATGTCTGACCGCGCAAAGCTCTTTGTAAAAAACTTTAATTTTATAAAAGGTTTTGAAGGTGGAAAGCTAGAGTATGAATCGGTTATTTCAAAAGAAGAAAATAAAGCAAACTTAAAAATTACTGACTTTAAAGTTTCTAAAGTACCTGCTTTTGCAAAATTATTAACACTGGCATCTCTCCAGGGTATCGCAGATACATTGAGTGGTGAAGGAATAAGGTTTGAAACTTTTGAAATGAAATCTATTACAAAGGGCGATTGGATGGAAATAAAAGAAACATATGCGTCTGGCCCTGCTGTTTCTATTTTATTAGATGGGTATATAGAAAAAGGAAAAACAATAAGTTTAAAAGGAACATTGGTTCCTGCAACTACTTTAAATTCAATTATAAGTGCAATTCCTATCGTAGGTTCAATTTTGGTTGGAAAAAAAACTGGAGAAGGTGTTTTTGGAGTTAGTTTTAAAATGAAAGGTCCACCAAAAAATATAAAAACAACTGTTAATCCAATAAAAACTTTAACACCAAGATTTATTATAAGGGCTGTTGAGAAAATGAAAAAGAAAAAAAAAGATGAATCTAAATAACTTTTATAATAACGTGTTGTTTTTTTCCATGCGAAACCTTTAAGTTACTATCTTCGTTAAAATTATTTTGATATATTGTTTTTGTTTCATCTTTAATGATTTCATTATTTATTTTTAAACCATTGTTTTTAATCATTCTTCTAACTTCACTTTTCGAATTACCTAATTTTGTTTTGATAACTAGGTCTAATACATTTATACCATTTATTATCATATTTTTTTTAATTTTTATTATTGGAAGATTCTTTCCTATTGATTTTTCACCAAAAGTTTTTTGAGCTGTAATTTCGGAATCCTTTGCTTCTTTAGATCCATGTAACATTGATGTCGTTTCGTTAGCAAGTAAAACTTTAAGTTTATTAATATCTTGATTTGTATTTTTTAAATTTTCTATTTCTTTTAGATCCAAATTAGTAAAAAATTTTAAAAAATTTATTACATCTTTATCTTCTACATTTCTCCAGAATTGCCAATAATCGTAAGGAGAAAGCATTTTTTTGTTTAACCAAATGGCACCTTTTTCTGTTTTTCCCATTTTTGCACCTGAAGAAAGTTTTATTAATGGTGTTGTAAGTCCATAAGCTTGTTTTTTATTTTTTCTTTTAATTAAATCTGTTCCGTTGACTATATTTCCCCATTGATCTGAGCCACCAATTTGTAAAATACATTTATTTTTTTTATGAAGTTCATAAAAATCATATGCTTGTAACATCATATAATTAAACTCCATATAGCTTAACGATTGTTCTCTTTCTAATCTTAATTTAACACTATCGAAAGTCAGCATTTTATTTATAGTAAAATGTATTCCAATTTCTCTTAAAAAATTTATATAATTTAATTTACTTAGCCAAGAATAGTTATTTACAAAAATAGGTTTAGTTTTTGGGTTGCTTGTTTTTAGAAAAATTTTAAATACGTTTTTAATAGCTTTTATATTTTGATTGATGTTTTTTTTATCAAGAATTTTTCTAGTCTCATCTTTCCCAGATGGATCACCTATTAATGTAGTTCCTCCACCCAACAAAATTATAGGTTGGTGTCCGTATTTTTGAAGTAAACGTAAACACATTATTTGCATTAAACTTCCAACATGTAGGCTTGGAGCTGTACAATCAAAACCAATATAAGCTTTAATTTTAGAATTAGTCATTAATTCATCCAAACCAGTTTCATCAGTGCACTGGTTGAAGTAACCTCTATTTCTGAACTCTGACAGATATGAATTTTCCATATTTTTTAAAAACAGTGTAGAATCAATATACTTTATTTAAATTAATTTAAAAATACATATGAAAAAAATTTATACAGCTCTTGGAACTATGAGCGGTACATCTCTAGATGGAATTGATTTTTCTATTATACAAACTGATGGAGAGGACCATTTATCCTTAATAGGCAATAAATATTTAGAGTTTTCAAATAATTTAAAAGAAAAAATTAGAAGCATTAAAAGTAAAATAAGCAGCACTAACGAATGTAAAAAAGTTATTAAAAGCGATGGATATAAAGAGGTTTCAAACGAAATCACAATGTTTCACCAGAAGGGAATAAGACAGATGTGTTATGATGGAGATCACTCAATTGATATTATAGGCTTTCATGGTATCACGTTATGGCACAAGCCAGCAGATAAATATACGCATCAAATAGGTGATGCTCAATTATTAAAAAAAAATATAGTCAAATATACAAATTTAAAAAATACAAAAATAATTTTTAATTTTAGAGAAAATGATATTTTAAATGGAGGGCAAGGTGCACCATTAGCACCCATATATCACAAAGCACTAATGAAACATTTAAAAATTGTTGACCAAAGGCTCATAGTTAATATTGGAGGCATTACTAATGTTACTTATCTTAATAGAGGTAATATTTTTTCAACAGATATTGGTCCTGGAAATTGTCTAATAGACCAATGGATAAAAAAAAAATTTGATAAAGATTTTGATAGAGATGGAAAAATTTCCTTAGAAGGTAAAATTAACAAAAATTTAGCAGATAATTATTTAAGTAAATTAGAAAAAAATAAAAATATTTCTTATGATACGTCTGATTTTAGTCTTTCGGAATTTAATGAATTAGATCCAAAAGATGGAGCTGCAACTCTTACCTATATTACTGCTAAAGCAATATTAAATTTCGCGAAAGATCTTGATTTAAAAAAAATCATTATTTGTGGAGGAGGAAGGCTCAATCAAGCCATACTGAACAATTTAAAGAAAGATAGATTTAACATTTCTTTAATTGACGATATTACATCTTCACAAGATGATAATCGAATTTTAAATCTTGATGGAGATTTTATTGAGTCACAAGCTTTTGCTTTCCTCGCTATTAGATCTTATCTCAACTTGCCAATTTCTTTTCCAACAACAACTGGAGTTAAAAATGAATGTGTGGGTGGTGTAGTTTTTAATTTTAAAGAACAGTAACTTTATCTTTAATGTAACTTTCCACTGAAGAAAATAATTCTTTTTCTTTATTTTTGTAAAAATGATTTGCGTTTTGTATACAGTCGAATTTTACATCAATATTTTTTTGTAAGCTTAATCTTTGTTTTAATTTTAATACTTGTTCTTCAGAAACCAACTCATCATTTTTTCCATAAATCATTAATCCTGAAATTGGGCAGGGTGCTAAAAAGGTAAAATCATAAACATTGGGCTGAGGAGAGACTGTTATAAATTTATTGACCTCAGGCCTTCTCATGATTAGCTGCATACAAATAAGAGCTCCAAAAGAAAAACCTGATACCCAACATTGGTTATAACCGGGGTTATCCTTCTCAATCCAATCTAGTGCTGCCGCTGCATCAGATAGCTCCCCTTGTCCATTGTCAAACATTCCATCGCTTTTATCAACCCCACGAAAGTTTATTCTAATTACAGAAAAACCATTTTTATAAAAACTATTATAAATTTCATAAACTATTCTATTATTCATAGTTCCTCCATACTGTGGGTGAGGTGATAGAATAAGAGCGACTGGCGCTCCTTGTTGTGTACTTTTATAATATTTTGCTTGTATCCTTCCACTTGGTCCAGGAATAAATATTTCTTTGTTTTCACTCTTCATAATTTATTTAATAATGATTATTATTTTCAAAAAAAGAATAGTTTTATAACACGTTTAGGGCGCGTCACTTTTATTTATTTCTATACTTGACCTTTTTAGTAGGATTCTTTAATAAAAGCTTGTAGAATCAAAGAAGATTAATATGAAATTGACTAATAAAGGTAGATATGCGGTAATGGCTATGGCTGATTTAGCCAATAATAACACAAAGCAGCCTACCAATTTAACAGAAATTTCATTACGACAAGGTATTTCTATATCCTTTTTAGAGCAAATCTTCTTAAAATTAAAAAGAAATAATTTAGTAAAAAGCTCCAGAGGACCATTTGGAGGTTATTTTCTATCAAAACTACCTGAGGAAATAAAGTTATTGAGTATTATTAAAGCCGTTGATGAAAAAGTAAAAACGGTAGGGTGTAAAAAAGATTCTAAAAAAGGATGCAACGGCAAATCATTTAAATGTATCACTCATAATATGTGGGATGATTTAGAGTCACATATAAATAGTTTTTTTGAAAAAAATACATTAAGTGATGTTGTTTCTAAAGAGCGCAAAGAACAACAAAAGAAATTAAACTAATGGAACAGAAACAATTAGAAAAAGATCAAGAATATAAATATGGTTTTACCACCGATATTGAAAGCATTAGAGCTCCCAAAGGCCTCAATGAAGAAGTGATTAAATTTATATCAGAAATAAAAAAAGAACCAAAATGGATGTTAGATTGGAGATTAAAAGCTTTTAATCGACTAAAAAATTTAAAAGAGCCAAATTGGCAAAAACCTAAATATCCTAAAATAAATTACCAAGACTTGTATTATTATTCAGCTCCCAAAAGCGCACAAGACAAACCAAAAAGTCTTGATGAAGTTGATCCAAAATTATTAGAAACATATGCCAAGTTGGGAATTCCTTTGCAAGAACAAAAAAAATTAAGCGGTATTGCAGTAGATGCAGTATTTGACTCAGTGTCTGTTGCTACAACGTTTAAAGAAAAGTTAAATGAAAAGGGAATTATTTTTTGTCCTATATCAGAAGCTATACAAAAACACCCAGACCTAATAAAAAAATATCTTGGTTCTGTTATTCCCATAACTGATCATTATTTTGCAACTCTTAATTCAGCAGTTTTTACCGATGGTTCTTTTGTCTATATTCCTAAAAATGTAAGATGTCCTATGGAGCTATCAACATATTTTAGAATTAATGCTTCAGAAACTGGACAGTTTGAAAGAACATTAATTATTGCTGATGAAGGTAGCTACGTTAGCTATCTGGAAGGATGTACCGCCCCAATGAGAGATGAAAACCAACTTCATGCTGCTAACGTAGAATTAGTAGCCTTAGATAATGCTGAAATAAAATATTCTACAGTACAAAATTGGTACCCAGGAGACAAAGATGGCAAAGGAGGAATTTATAATTTTGTAACAAAAAGAGGAGCTTGCAGAGGTAAAAATTCTAAAATTTCTTGGACTCAAGTAGAAACAGGCTCAGCTATTACATGGAAATATCCAAGCTGTATTTTACAAGGAGATAATTCTGTTGGTGAATTTTATTCAATAGCAATTACGAATAATCATCAAAAAGCAGACACAGGAACAAAAATGATACACATAGGAAAAAATACAAAAAGTAAAATTATATCAAAAGGAATTTCTGCTGGCTTTGCAGATAATACTTATAGAGGTTTGGTGGACATTGGTAAGAATGCTCTAAATGCTAGAAATTATACACAATGTGACTCATTATTAATGGGTAATAAATGTGGAGCTCATACTATTCCATATATAAAGAATAAAAACTATTTATCAATAGTAGAACACGAAGCTACAACCTCAAAAATAAATGAAGAACAATTGTTTTATTGTAATCAAAGAGGACTAAACCAAGAAGAGGCTATAAGTTTAATCGTAAATGGTTTTTGCAAAGAAGTATTGCAGCAATTACCAATGGAATTTGCTGTTGAAGCTCAAAAATTAGTGGGTATTAGTTTAGAAGGAAGCGTAGGGTAATGTTAGAAATTAAAAATTTAGAAGCTTCTATTAATAATAAAAAAATTTTAAATGGTCTAAATTTAATAATCAAATCTGGGGAAGTGCATGCAATAATGGGACCCAATGGTTCTGGAAAAAGCACTTTAGCTAACGTTTTGTCAGGAAAAGCTGGTTATGAGATTTCTGGTGAGTTAAATTTTCAAGGAGAGAGCTTAAAAAAGCTTGCTGTTGAGGAAAGAGCACAAAAAGGAATTTTTTTAGCCTTTCAATATCCTTTGGAGATACCTGGGGTAAACACCAATATCTTTTTAAAAACATCATTAAATTCTGTTCTTAAGGCCAAAGGGAAAAAGGAATTAGACACATTATCTTTTTTAAAAATGGTAAAAGAAAAATCTTCTGAACTAGGGATTGATGAAAAAATTTTATCAAGGCAGCTAAATGTTGGCTTTTCTGGAGGAGAAAAGAAAAAGAACGAAATTTTGCAAATGAAAGTTTTAGATCCCATCCTTTCAATATTAGACGAAACAGACTCAGGACTAGATATTGATGCTTTAAAAATTGTTGCAAAAGGTGTTAATTCTTCAAGAAGTAGTAAAAAATCTTTTTTAATTATAACTCATTATCAAAGACTTCTTGATTATATTAAACCAGATTTTGTTCATGTTTTATCTAAGGGTAAAATAGTCAAAACAGGATGTGGAGATCTAGCCGAAGAGTTGGAAAAGACAGGATACGAAAAGCTCAATTAAAATGTTTGAAAATTTTGATATCAACTCTAACGAAATTGATAAAATAAAGAAAATTACACAAGAAGAAAAAAATTTTAGAGTTAAAAATTTAGAATTTTTCAAATCTGCTGGATTTCCAAACAAAAGATCTGAAGATTGGAAGTTTTCCGATTTTAATGAAATAGTTAATAAAAATTTTTATAAATTAGATATAAAAAAAGTTATTTCTAACAACAGCAAAATAGATTTGATTAAAGATTTTGATCATAATTATATTTTTCTTATAAATGGAGACTTTCACTCAAGTAACTTCGATTTTGAAGAAAAAAATAAAATTAAAATTAATAAATATAATGAAGATATAAAATATCAAAATACTAAAAATCCTTTGATTTGTTTAAATCATGCCTTAGCCGATAATGGTTATTCTTTAGAAGTTGATAAAAATTATAAGTTTAAAAAAGTGCTAGTAATTTACAATTTTTTTACTAAAGATATGAAAAATAAAATTTTAAATAATAAAAATACTATTAAAATAAATGAAAATTCTGAATTACATATAATAGAATATACTATTAATGAATCTAAATTTAAATTCATAAGCAATGTTTATGAAAATGTAGTTTTGGAAAAAAATGCAATACTTAAAAATTTATATGTACAACATAATAAAAGTGAAGGGTTTTTTCATAAATTTTTAAGAAGCAAATTATTTTTTAAGTCAGATTATTCAAATTTAATTTTTTCATCAGGATTAAAATTTAACAAATTAGATATTGAATGCGATTTAATGCAGGAAAATTGTACATGTAATATATTGTCTGCTTTATTTTTAAAAAAAAATGAACATCAAGAAATTAAGACTCGTATAAATCATTTAGCACCTAATTGTAAAAGCTATCAAAAAGTAAAAAATGTTATAAGTTCTGATAGTAAAGGTGTCTATCAAGGAAAAATATTTGTTAAAGATATTGCTCAAAAAACAAATGCTTATCAATTAAGCAAGGCTTTGTTGTTAAATGATAATGCTGAATTTAACTCAAAACCAGAACTTGAAATTTATGCTGATGATGTAAAATGTTCTCACGGATCTACATCGGGAAGTATAGATGAGAGTTCTCTTTATTATCTAATGTCGAGAGGGATAAGCCGTAAAGATTCAACGAACCTTTTAATAAAAGGTTTTTTAAATGATGTCATTGAACTTATTAAAAGTCCGATTATAAAAAAATTTATTGAAAAAAAATTAGAGGACCATGTTAATGGATATCACTCATATTAAATCACAATTTCCAATTTTTTCTAGAAAGATAAATGGAAAACAATTAGTTTATTTAGATAGTAGTAATTCAGCTCAAAAACCTACAAGCGTTTTAAAAGCTCTTGATAATTTTTATAAAAATGATTTTTCTAATGTAGGACGAAGCATTCATGCTTTAGCTGTAAATGCTACAAATAAGTTCGAAGAGACTCGTGTTAATGTAAGAAATTTTATAAATGCCGAATCTAAAGATGAAATTATTTTTACCAAAAATGCCACCGAGTCTATAAACTTAGTAGCTAATACATTTGGAAAACAAAATATTAAAAAAGGAGATGAGATTTTAATAACTGAATTAGAACATCATTCAAATTATGTACCTTGGCATTATTTAAGAGAAATGTATGGCGCTATTATAAAGTTTGCTCCAATAAATGAAGATGGTGATATTATAATTAGCAAGTTTAAAGAGCTTATTACTTCAAAAACAAAAATAATTGCTATCACTCATTTGTCAAATGTAACAGGCACTATAGTTCCTATAAAAGAGATTGTAGAGATAGCTAGAAAAAAAAATGTACCAGTTTTAGTAGACGGATGCCAAAGTGCCCCCCATATAAAAATTGATGTTAAAGATTTAGATTGTGATTTTTATGCTATTTCTTGTCATAAAGTTTATGGACCTACAGGAGTTGGAGTATTATATGCCAAAAAAAAATGGCTTGAAAAACTCCCACCTTATATTGGGGGAGGAGGAATGATTTCTGAAGTTAAAAAAGATAGAATCACTTACGCTCCTTTACCTGAAAAATATGAGGCCGGAACTATGCCTACAGCAGAGGTTATTGCATTTAGTGAATCAATTAAATTTATGGAATCTATTGGAATAGAAAATATAGTAAAACATGAAAATGAATTAACTAATTATGCTTTAGAAAAAATGAAAAGAATAAATTCTTTAAATATCGTAGGAAACCCAAAAAAAAAAGCTGGAGTAATATCATTTACAATAAAAGGTATTCATCCACATGACATTTCTACAATAGTTGATGAGGAAGGAGTGGCAATCAGAGCCGGTCATCATTGCTGCCAAGTTTTACATGAAAGATTAAACTTAATAGCAACCGCTAGAGCTTCTATAGGAGTTTATAATAATAAAGAAGACATTGATATTTTTTGCAATGCTATAGAAAAATGCAGAAAGGTTTTTGATTTAAAATAATGGATTTGAAAGAGCTGTATCAAGATATAATTTTAGAGCATGGAAAAAGTCCAAGAAATTTTGGAAAATGTGAGAAACATACACACCAAGCAAAAGGCTACAATCCTCTTTGTGGCGATCAAGTTCATATTTATTTAAAATTAAATGATGAAAAAAAAGTAGAGAACTTAAGCTTCGAAGGATCTGGTTGCGCAATTTCAATAGCATCTACATCCATAATGACTGAATTAATTAAAGGGAAAAATTTAGAGGTAGCAAAAAAATTAATAGATGCGTTCATGATTATGATTAAAAGTACTAGCGAAGTACAATTTCAAGAATTAGATGATGATCAGAAAACAAAAATAATGTCTCTATCAGGGGTTCAGCAATATCCAATGAGGGTTAAATGTGCTACATTAGCTTGGCATACTCTGATTTCAGCAATAAATGAGAATGGAAAAATTGAAAATACGGAGATTAATGAAACATGAGTGAAATAAAACAAAAAGTTATTGAAGAAATAAAAAAGATTTTTGACCCTGAAATTCCAGTAAATATATACGAACTTGGTCTAATTTATAAAATAGAAGTAGATGAAAAAAATAAAGTTACTGTAGATATGACGCTAACATCACCTAATTGCCCAGTAGCTGAAAGTTTGCCAAATGAAGTTAAGGAGAATATAATGAAAGTTGAAGATGTATCTGATGTGAAGCTTAACCTAGTTTGGGAACCACCTTGGGATAAAGATAAAATGTCGGAAGCAGCAAAATTGGAATTAAATATATGAGTAAGCAAATTATTACTTTAAGTGATAGGGCGGCTGATAGAGTTAAAGAAATTATAGCTACAGCGAAAGAACCAATAGTTGGCGTTAGAGTCGGAGTTTCATCTGGAGGATGTGCTGGCATGTCTTATGTAATGGAGTATGCAAAAAAAGCCCAACCAAATGACGAAATTATTGAAGATAAAGGTGTAAAAGTTTTAATAGACCCAAAAGCAATTATGTACCTTTTGGGCACTGAAATGGATTATAAAAAGGAAGAACTTTCTTCTACTTTTGTATTTAAAAACCCTAACGAAACAGAGCGTTGCGGTTGCGGTGAGTCTTTTAAAACTTAATTACAAAATTTATAATTTAGCAATTAAATTTGCTTCCAAGTTTTTTGCAATATTTAAATTATTTTTTTTAACATGGCCAAAACCCCTAATTTTTTCGGGCATTTTAGCTATTTCACATGCCGTTTCATAATTTTCTTTTTTTAACTTTTGCATAATATCTAAAATCATAATTTCATAATCTTTAATAAGTTTTCTTTCAGTTTTTCGTTCGTCAGAATAACCAAACGGATCAAAAACCGTACCCCTTAGAAATTTAAGTGGTGCTATCAATTTCATCAAATAAAGAAACCATTGTCCAATTTTTATTTTAACAGGCTCACCATTAGATGAATTTTTTTTTGCAAAAATAGGTGGCGCCATATGAAAATTTATTTTAAATTTTCCATCAAAAGCTTCTTTAATTTTTTTTTTAAATTGAGGATGTGTATATAGTCTTGAAACTTCATATTCATCTTTGTAGGCCATTAATTTGAAATAGTTAAAAGCTACAGCTTCGCTTAATGTAGTTTTATTATTTGATAATTTTTCTTCACATTTTTTCACGTTGTTAACTAAGTTACTATATTTTTTTGCATATTTTTCATCTTTATATTCAATTAAAAAATTATACCTTCTATTTATTTTGTCATTAATGTTAGTAGATATTTTTTCAGAATCTTCCTCAGACATTTTACTTTCAATTAATTTATACATGTTATCTTTTTTAAGAAAAGTTTGTCTGCCCAATCTAAAAGCCATAAGATTAAAATCTATACTCACATTATTTAATTTTATGGCTTGTTCTATCGAAACAGATTTTATTGGTATGAATCCTGCTTGATATGCATATCCAACAACAAACATATTAGCAGGAATATCATCCCCTAGTATCTTTCTTACAATCTTTGCTGTTTGTATAAAGTTAACATTATTATTTCCAAGCAAACCAAGAAAATTTTCTTTAATTTTTTTAGCCGGAAATGTTAAATCGGGATTTCTAGTAAATTCTCCTGTAAGAACTTCGTCTGAACTTATAACCGCTTTTGATTCATTCTTTTTTAATGTAAGTAATACATCTTCATCATTTGACACAAGAAGATCGCATCCTAACAATAAGTCTGTGTCATTATAAGATAATCTTATTGTGCTTATTTCTTCTGGTTTTTCAAAAACTCTTAAAAAACTTTTTACAGCACCACCTTTTTGCGCTAGCCCGGTCATGTCGAGAACACCAGCTCCTTTACCTTCAATTAGTGCTGCTGTTCCGAGTAGAGCGCCCATTGATACTATACCGGTACCACCAACACCTGTAATCATAATGCCATAAAAGCCTTTTATCTTTGGCAATTCTGGTTCTTTGAGATTTGATTCTAATTTATTAATTAAAGATTTATCAATATTTTTTTTTGTTTTTATATCACCTATAAGAGATACAAAGCTAGGGCAAAATCCATCAACACATGAGTAATCCTTATTACAATTAGCCTGATCTATTTGCCTTTTTCGTCCAAATTCAGTTTCTAATGGTAAAATAGAAACACAATTAGATTTAATCCCACAGTCACCACATCCTTCGCAAACCAAGTCATTTATAAAAATTTTTCTTTTTGGCTCAGGTATCAATGATCTTTTTCTCTTTCTTCTTTTTTCTGCTGCGCAGCCTTGATCATAAATAATTACAGTAGTTGAATTAATTTCAGATAGCTCTTTCTGAACTTTTATTAAATCTTGTCTATGATGTATTGTTGAATTTTTTCCAAATATTTCTTTACTATCATATTTTTTTGGTTCATCAGTTATAATAGCTATTCTAGTGACGCCTTCGGCATCTAGTTGGCGAGAAATTTGAGCAACTGTAGGTAAACCATCAAGAGCCTGACCGCCTGTTAGAGCTACAGCCTCATTATAAAGTATTTTAAAAGTTATTTTAGTTTTTGCTGCAACAGCATGTCTAACAGAGAGAATTCCAGAATGAATATAAGTTCCGTCACCAAGGTTTTGAAACACATGATCTCTATTACTAAATAAAGATTCACCTACCCATGTAGCGCCTTCAGAACCCATTTGAGCAAAGCCTTGATTATTTCTTTCCATATTTTGAACAAGGTAAGCGCAGCTAATACCAGTAACCGCTCTACTTCCAGAAGGAATTTGTGTAGATGTGTTGTGCGGACATCCAGAACAAAAATAAGGAGTTCTTTTAATAGTATCTAACGATCTTTTTTCAAGTACTAAAGAATTTATTTTTTCTATATTTAATTTTAAGTCATCA
>Ga0114999_10001271_pt1 | contig 35317 bp, 18 predicted proteins | sample ArcticOcean_MG_C_3_FD_89820 | JGI IMG/M metagenome (GOLD analysis project Ga0114999, IMG submission 89820) | Marine microbial communities from western Arctic Ocean - ArcticOcean_MG_CB8_126 | ecosystem: Environmental > Aquatic > Marine > Oceanic | place: Arctic Ocean: Canada Basin | collected...
CATTGGCCGTCTCACGGACTTCGAACCCGTACAGCGAGCCGTACATCTCGAAGATTTCGCGGGCGCGATCCTTCTGGTCGTCGTTGATCTGGTTCAGCAGCGGGTTGCCCTGCGAGTCCGATCCGTAGACGGAATTGAAGTTGAACTGGATGACATCGATCGCACCGGCTGCGGAGTAGGTCGTGCCGGGGCCCAGACCGTGTGATTCAGCCGGGATATCACGATGTCCGGGCTCGTCCGGTCCGCCCGGATACTGAGGCAGCAGCAGCGATTGTGGTTCGATCTGGCTTGAGAACCGGATCTCAGACGTGCCCAGGTCGCCGAACTCGGTCGCCGTTCCGAAACTGGAATTCAGGTCGCCAGCGGCGGACGCTGAAATCGTGATGCTGTACGTTCCGGACGACGTCCCACCCGCTCCCACTCCGCCGATGGCGTATGACTCATTTCCATCGCTGGAAACACCAATGAAGAAAGTACCACCCGCTGTGAGCACGTCGGCGCGGAGTTCCACGGCTCCGACCCCGGTGACATCGCGGGGCGTTCCGATTTCCGTTCCCGCCGCGTCGAACAGTCGAATAGCCGCGTTCAAAGTGCCGGCACCGGGTGGAGTTACAGTGACGTTCAGAGTCGTTCCCGCGGCGACCTGGACTTCGTACAGCTCAATATCGTTGGCTGCCGCGATGTTCCCGGTGGTGCTGTTGAACGTATTTGCGTCAAGGATCGTGCCCGCCTGGATGGCATCGACGCTGTTGTTCTGGTCGCCGGTGCCGATCTCAACTCGGTATGTCGAGTCGGGCAGATCGGCCGCGAAGTCCAGTGTCGCCCGGTTGTTCGCCCTGTCGTACAGGACGCGATCGGCCAGCAGCAGCGTGTCGTCGCTCTGATCGAAGGTGCCGTTGGTGTCATAGAGTTGGAAGAAGGCCGGATCCGCGACCGCTCCGGAATCGAGCATGTCATCGACCAGGTAGACGTTGACCATGTCCCGTCGCTGAACCAGGTTGCCGTCGCGCCGCGTGATGGCGGTCGTGTCCGTCAGCGTCGTGTCGACACGAGTGTCAAACGCACCACCAAGTACGGACACGGTCGCGCCCGTGCCACCGGCAGTGACGTCCGGGTCGCCCAGCGTGGCCGCGGTGATCGCATTTCGGATCGCCGTGGCGGCCGCTGTGGGCGCCACGGTGGCCAGATTCGGCAGGGCCACCACAATGTTTCCGGGACGAGTGCCCGCCAGCGCGCCAGCCGTGTCGTCGATCTCGAATGTGAACAGGTCGACGCCGCCAGCCAGCGGAAAAGCAGTCGACGCGGCGGCCGTACCACCGACGGCTGTGCTTGCCGTACCCGTAACCAGCACATCGATCAGCGCGCGGGCCTCGGCGTTGGCTGCCACAGCGGTGACCAGATCGGCCACCGTGCTGCCCGCCCCAAAGGCATTCAGTGTGATGGTGACAGATCGCCCGGAGACACTGACCGTGGGAGGCGCCGCACCACCAGGGTTTGCCGTGTTAACCGTGACGCTGACGTCATTCCCCAGGATACCCTGCTCGACCGCTTCGAACCTGACCGTCACCGCGCCACTGGAACCCAGATCGGAACTGGCGGACGTAGCGAACAACGCGACACCCGGATCAATCGTGATGGTGTCACCATCGCTGAGGGTCGTGAACCCGCCGCCGTTGTCGATAATCGTCAGCGTCTGCTCGCGCAGGACTGGTTGTGGAACGATCGCATTAACCTGGCCACCAAGATTCACACCAAACGTCTGGAACAGGTCCTCGAAGTCTTCGAACGTCTGGCCGGCAGTATTCTGGAGCCTGTTCTGTCCGGTGCCGCTGATCTGAATCTGGTAGACGTCGTCTCTTAACGGCTGCGCGAATCGGTACACGACCTCATTTGCGTTGTCGGTCAGGCCCTGGAATCCGGGCGTTAACAGTTCGTCGGCTCCGGACAGACGCAGCAGTGTCCCGTCTGTCACCCCTGCCACACTCGTCGTGCCCATCCCGATCTCGACAGACGCCGTGACCAGCGCTGCGGCGGCAGTATTGCCATTAATCGCGTTGACCAGTTCCTGTGCCGACGTGGGCGTGGTGGTGTTCTCGTTCACCACGACCTCGATCCGATCACCAACCACGCTGACTCGCGGCGCGATACTGGCGCCGAGGTCCAGACGCGTGACTTGGATTGAGATGAGGTTTCCGTCGAGCCCTGGCGTATTCGCGGTGAACTCGACGCGCAGATCGCTTCCGCTGTCAAAGCTGGAAATCGCAGAGGCGGCACCGGCGCCGTTTAAGGTTCGCACCTCGGTCACTGGCAACCCGGAGATGTCCTCGGATGCCAGACCTTCCAGCAGCTCAACACGCAGTAACTGTTGCGCCACCGGATCGTTGGCCGCAAAGTCCAGAAGGTCCTGGACGGTCGTGGGATCGGGAATTGCGCTGGAAGCATCGGTGTCCAGAGTCAGCGTCAGAAAGCCCGTCGTTCCCGTAGCGCGGGTCGTACTCGTAGCGTCCTGGTTGCCGGCGGACAAAGTCGACACGATCACTGTCGGTGCCGCGCCACCGGTCAATGCGCTGGCGCCCAGCGTGAACTCAGCCACATCGGTGTCGGCCGCAGACCCAATGAACTCGATCGTGACTGTCGAGTCAGGCAGCGGGCCGTCCGTGACCTGAATCAGACCGTTCAGGGCCGGGATGCCCCCGATAATGGCTGCCTGCACGGCCGCAGCATTCGCGTTGAACGGAATGTTCTGGCTGGTCCCCGTGATGGTCAGCCCGACGTCATCGAAGTCCAACTGGAACGTACCGCCGGTGGGATCACCGGTGACGGCCAGCGACTGGATCTCGTTGTTCTGCAGGTTCGTACTGTTGACGACCAGCGAAGCCACGTCCTGCTGAAAGAACGTCCCCACGAATTCCACGGTGAGGGGTTCGCTATTCAGCGGTCCTCCGCTGACGACGACGTTGTTGGCGCCGATTGAGGTCAGACCGGTCAATGCCGTTTGCACCTGCGCGGCGGTTGACGCAAAGCTCAACGCGGCGGTTGTGTCGGTACCGAACGTCAGTGTGAAGGTGCCGCTGGTGAAGGTGGCGGCGGGAGCCAGCTCCTGAATTTCGTTCGTGAAGGTACTTCCGGTGAGCTGCGGACCGAGCCCGCTATCGGCCGACAGAATCGTCAGGACAGTGCCGTTTTCGCCCGTGCCCACCCGCTGAGTTCCCAGACGTACCACGGCCGCGCCACCCGTCCCAAAGTCGGTGATCGTGGACGCGGAGCGGAAGGCATTGTCCCCCCCGGCCGCCGTGATGCTGATCGCTCCCAGGGTCGCCGTGTCGAGCGTCTGTCCGGGACTGATCTGGAAGACCAGTTCCTGCGGAGCGTCCGTACGCACGTCGCCATCCTGCAGGAACGTCCCCACGTTCGGACTGACCGAAACGAAATCCGGGGTGGTCAGCAGCGTACGCTGCTCAAGCAGTTCGGCCTGCTTTCGGAGCGTCTGATTCGGCGTTTCGTTTTGCGAACGTCGGCGGTTGCGGCGCAACCAGCGGGACCAGGCAAGACGATTCTGAACCGGACGAAGCCAGGAAGTAAGAAACATGCAATACTCCTCGAGGGATGATGCCGTTCGGCAACAACCAGAGGTAACTGGGATACACAAAGTCGATACACCGAGCCCAGGTCACCCTGAATTCGGGGGAATTGTTCACACTACATATGCTGCGCCACCACCGGCAACTCTGTCTTCTGCCTTGAAATTCGCTTTGAATTCGCCGCGTCCCGCTGGCACAACTGGTCGTTCAGACGGGCATGTCACGACGCCACGAAGTGTCACTCAAACGGTGCCCGCTCGGTCCATGGATTCTCATTTCAGCCATTGCCGCCACACCTGAGAGTTGACACTCAGTTCCCCAGAAACAACCCACACATCCGAACGTTGCGACATCCACATGCGATATACGATATACGCACAGGGCGTCGTGAAATTTCCGAAACTGGTTGAGACGACACAACAACGTTGTCCGGTTCCTGGTTTCCTTTCCGCTGGGCGCAATTCCTCTATTTTTCACAAGTTACGGTCGCGCCGCACGCCCTCTGACACAGAGGCGCAACCGGGAATTGACTGATCAAAGTCCCTGTTCAAGACGAACACCCTTCAGAAAACGCTCACGATCCACCTCGCCCGCAGACTGCTCCGCCGATCCGCAGCCGCATACCACATCCGGAGAATTCACCGCAACGATCGAGAATCAGGCCTCAAACTGGTACCGGCCTGAGTCGTCGAAGACTTCGACTTCGTCCGTCCAGCAGTCCAATGCTGAGTGGGCCGTTAACGGTGGAACACCCCATTTCCCCACCGCCAAACTGACAAGTCCGGTCACAGCCATACAGCCAAGGGGTGCAAACGCGATCGCTGGGTGATTGGCCCTGGGTCCCAGTACGACCAGCAGAGTCAGCAGCGAACCGATCGTTGTGGCCACGACCAGAAAGATCAGTGAGCTGGTCACAATTCGACGAATCCGGTTAGTTCCCGTCGGTCGCGGTGGCCACTCAGAACTCCGCCGCGCGTATCGGAGACGACCGTCAAGCCACACTTTCTGGCGATACCACCACGCCAGTACCATGGCGAACCAAGTGGCCACTGATGACGCAACAAAACACAAACCAACAATCATGAACGAAACGCCAAGATTCAATTGAGCCTCTTTGGCGCCCTGGCCCTGAATTGGCTGTGGCCCGTCTATGGCTTCGATAATGGCCATGCAGGCCATTCCGACGACGGTCATCAAGAGTGTCATGACCGTGATCTGCCAGAATCCCGCGGCGATATAGAAGACACCGCAGGTGCGACCTCGCCCGCGACTCGAATCCTTCCGCCACAGCCAGAATCCATTCTGGAAGTCATCCAGCCCGAACTTGAGCGCCGCTGTGGCGATACTGAGCACTGGTTGCGCAAAGAGTTCGAACAGCAACCACGCGATGCTCAACACGAGGACCCAGTCCCAGTGTTTCAGCCACCCGACAGAGCTTTGCGGAGCTCTGTCAATTTCGAACCGTTCCGCGTCTGACACGCTGCCGCCCACCCTGAATCGAAGGCCCGTGCAGTATTCTGCGGTTCTTGGGCGTCAACGCAACAGTTCGGCCTTCAAGTGGTCTCTCCAAATCGATGTGTCCGCCTGAAATCGCTCAGAAACGGCAACTTCCGCATCTCTGTAGTCCGCGGAATCAGCGTTTGCCGGACTTTTCGGAAAGCCTTTTCAGAGACTGCGTCGATCGAGTCGCCGGCGCGGTTGTCAGAAGTTTGGATGCCCGAACGGCCACCCTGCAGCGACGGCGATTTGACCTCGATCGCCAGATTGCTCCATCCGATTCCTGACCGGTCCCCAAAGGCCGCTCAGGTGGATTTATGTCACTGCTCTTCGCCGACATCCGGCGTCACGGCCGCCGCTTCCCGCGAGCTCTCGAGTGGAGCCGCGTGGACGGCTGGAGAAGAACGCGACGAAAAGTGTCCCACATGGTAGTTGTGGCACTTCAGGCAGCTCTCTCCAGCGCGTTTTCGTGTGTGGCACTCGCCGCACAGTTCGCGCTGGACTGGAGCGAAGCCGCTGGTGGCTGTGGCATGAGGGTCAGTGTTGGCCGTAATTTCCGGTAAGTTGACGTACGCGCTATCCCAGGCGGGCCGGCTGATGAAATCACTTTGGGAGAACACTTCAGCTCGGTGCATTAAGCGATTCAGATGGTGGCAGTGGGCACATTCACGTTTCGTCACGACGGCCTCGGCTGTGTTACCACGAGCCAGCAAAGTGACGTGAGGTGCATGCGAAAAGCGAATGAACTCTCGGTCTCGCGATATCTGCCGACGACCATGCCAGTTGACAACAGTAGTGTCACCCAATGCATCAACGGTGTGGCATTTCATGCAACCGAACGATGCACCTGGAGTGGTCAGGATCGAGAATAACTGATGTGTGGCTTGAGGCTGCGACGCGTCAGCAATTGTCGTCACGCCAGGAATCGAAACCAGGGCCTCGATTAACGTCTGCACGATTTGATCTGCATGGCCAGTGGGCAGATAAGTGATGGACTCGGAACGCACGGTCCACCCGGAATGACTTTCACTGGTCAGTTTATCAGTGTTGCCTTCGGAAGTCTCATCGGGCGACGCATCACCACTTTCAGTAGCCGGCTGGCCGTCCCCATCCTCCTTGGGCTTTAACGGTTCACCGGCATCGTGCCGACTCAGCTCTGTCTCAAGATGAGGGAACCACTCCGCACTGGCCTTTCCAACGGCATCGAGGAATGCGCCGTCTCCGGCAAGTGCACGGATTAAGGATCGTTCTCGGCCAGCATCGCCAAGGCTCGCAGGAAGTCGCTGACTTAGCGCCTCTTCACCATTCTGAATCAGGTCGTTGATCAGAAGCTTGGTCGCCCAGACCATCTGGACCTGCGCCCGCAGTTTCGCGGCATCCCCATCCTGCTCGGCTAATTGAAGGAACCGTCTGGCTTTCGCCCAGGTTTCGTCGTTCTCCAGAAGGAGCTGCATGAAGGCCGGTTGGCCATCCTGGCCCCTCGCAGGGGCACCGGGCTTCGGCCACTCTCCAATCTCCTCGTCTTTCAACAAGTCCAGGTCGATGCGAGGCAGCGCCACAAATGCGATGGCGTCCAGTGGATTCTCGAACTGTTCATCGTGGCAGCTTCCGCAGGCCAGTGCATAATCGACGATCGGCATCGTCTGGTGGGCCGGGTCTGGCTGGTGACACGTTTCACAGTTTTCCGGCGTCCGACCGTTTGGCATGATCCGTTTGAAGTTCGCAAAGTGAATTTCATAGTGCGTACCGTGGTCAAAATGAATTCGCGTGCGGCGCGTGTACGGAAAGCCGGAGTACTCGGGATGACCGTCATTGAAGCCGTGAAACGGACTCGTGTGGCAAACCTGACACTGAGCGTCCGCCATGCGGGTCAAATCAAAGAACTCGCCCCGGTGTTCTTTGTGGCAGCGGCTGCAGGCCAGTTGGCCCGCTTTCATTGGAGACCCGGCGAGCTGAGTCGCCAGAGACACCAGAAGCGGTGGCGTGCCCGTTGAGCCGGTGCTGACCGCTTTATTCGTCAGGGTCGCCAGTACGTCCGCGTCGAGCGAGTGCGGATTCAGAGCATTCGGTCCGAAATCATGGCACACTCGGCAGTTCTCGCTATCCGCGAGCGCGACCGATCCTGTCGAAGTCAATGAGTCGGTCAGTTCGTCAAACTCGGCTGCGGCGCGATCGTGACAGCTTTCACACGTCTGAATACTGCTTGCATGCTGCAGCGTCAGTGCTCCAGGAGAGGTCACTGCATTGCGAACGGCAGCCTTACCTCCAAACGTACACAGCAGGACGCCCAGAGCGAGGCCGGCCAGAGTGGTTGTCACGACTCGACGACGCCCGAACAACGTGCGTTTGGGATGACATGTCACCAACGGCTGGCGGCAATTGCCATCCGGCAGCGGTCCTTTTTCACACATGCCGCCGAAGGATGGGGCGCGGGAGCAGATATAACCCCCAGCATCCTTTGCCGGAACGCACTCCAGGTACACCTGGCAATTTCCACCGTCGCTCGGACCGATACTGCACGGTTCGCCTTCGGAGTTCTTACCACAGACCCACCCAAGCGTCGGGCGCTCATAATTACTTTTGCCAGGACTGAAATCCTGAAGTGGCCTATTCATCAACTGCCTCCAGCAAACGAATAAACCAGAAGAATGTGAAACAGAGCAGCGACCAGAAGGCTGTATGTCAGCGGAATGTGAATAAACAGCCAATACTTCAGGGTCTTCTGCATCGCATGATGATAATCAAGGTCGTCCTTCGTTCTGACGTACTCCGTAATCTGATCGACGAGCGATCGTTCAACATCACTGAGGTATCGATGTTGAGCCTCGATATCAACCACCAGAGAGTGCAAAGGCCGCGTCGAATGACACAGATGACTCCAGTAGTGGCGCGGCCGGTCGAAGAATGGTTTCAGTCGGCGGATGTAGAAGTCCGGCACGGCCGATGAATCCGATTCAGAAATGCACTTGAGAACAAGGCCCTCCACATCATCCCGCGTTCGTCGAATAAACTGTGGAATTCTCTCAAAGATGACTTCCTCGCCACGTGTCGCGAGACGTGGAGGAATGATGCGCGACAGAATCAGACCAGCGACTCCACTGAAAAACACGGCCAGGTAGAGCAACGCCAGAATGACTTCGAACGGTCCGTTCGGAATGCGGAAATCGATATGCACAACGAAAACGACAAACGTCAGAAGGCCCACATAGATATGAAACTGCAACCAGGTGGCGGATGTACCCAGCGGGAGGGCGGTCAGCTTCTTCCGAATGTTGTAAAGCGCCAGGAACACACACAGTCCCAGCAGGAACCACCCGGACACGAAAGCGACATGGTACATTGCGACCCGTAGAGCCGCATTGGCGACCAGCACCAGGACAGCCACAATTATCAGCATGCTTCCGAAAAACATGCGGCGGGCGACGAACGTCCTCATCGGTTAACCATTTCTCTCAACGACACCAGGCTTCTCAAGTCGATGCGCTGTAACGCATCGTGGGGGCAGGCCCTCTGACAGGCCGGTCCACCGATCTGATCGACGCATAGATCACATTTCGTGGCCTGGACGATGGGCTGATTGCGGGAGTCAATCTGCAGATTGCCCTGCCCGTCGCGAATCTCAACCATCCGAATTGAGTCATATGGGCAGTTGTTTGCGCAGCGGCTGCACCCAATGCAGGTCTGGTCATTAATAATGACATTACCCTGCAGTTGATTGCGGTGAATTGCCCCGGTCGGACATTCAATCATGCAGACAGGATCTTCGCAGTGCATGCAGGCATTCGCGACCATGTAGTTCTCATGGATGGGACCATGTCGAATAAATCGCGGGTTGTTGTCATGGGCAGTCGCGCAGGCTCGAACACAGTCATCGCAACGGGTGCAGCGATCGAGATCGATCACCATCGATGCTGTTCCCTGGATAAACCGTCCTTCTACGACGAATTCCAGCAGGTCGTTGTCGACCTGCAATCCGGCAGTTTCCGCATCGGCTGACTGCATCGGACGTCCATCATCCAGGAGCAAAGGCTTGCTGGAACTTTTCCGGCCCTGGACGACCAGAGTCTCGACCACGGGCGCGGGGACAATGACAACGGCGAGATAACCGATCGCTCGCAATGACAGCCGCAGTGGCTTGCCTCCTTCCGCGATTTCCTCGTAACCGAAAGTCTGCCCCGGTGTCAGGTAGCCGACCGTCTTATGTCCGTTGTGGAATTTCTGACTCAGTCGAGCAACGCCGCTTCGAATCAGTATGACCCCGTTGGGGTAGTGACCTTCCTGGGCGACGATCGGTTCCGACTGGATGTCATCAGTCCGGTTGGTCTGCGCTGAGTCATACTGTCCGAAAGTCTCAAATTCGGCCGCGGCACAGAGTTCATCCATCTGGTCGTCGCTCAGATGACTGAACATCGACGACGTCCGCAGGAATGATGAGAGTGCCCGCTCACGAAACATCTGCTCGATGTACATCCGCAAGGCCACGTCACGACGCATGATGTCGCGGAGTCCCTGCCATCGAATCTCCAGCAGTTCTCCCTCACCTTCCGAGAACACGGTCGCGACTCGGGGCGTGCGCCCGAGTGCCGCGATCTCACCAAAGAACTGTCCGGAATCGATCGTCGCCGTCCGGTACTGGTCCAGAACAGTGCCAACGTCCTCAAGATAGACTCGAGTTCGGTCACCGGCTCCACGGGAAGCCACGCCGGTGCCCCCGGCTTCAGCGCGAGCGACGGAACGGAATTCCGGACTGCGGTGGTTCTTCCAGAGTTGTGCGAGTGCTTCGAAAACATTCTTTCGCTTGATCTCGCGACGCCCCAACACGCTGGCGGGCATGGACGTTTCCGGCGGCTCGATTTCGACGCGCATGCGTCCGGAAAGAATGAAGAACGCGGAACTTCCCCAATCGCCCTTACGAATAACGATGTCCCCCGGCTCGCAGGGAACCAGACGCGTATCGTTCTTGAGGATATCGGTCAGAGACGTCGACGCCCGGAATTGACTCTCGTCAATCTCGGAAAACGGCGGCACCGACATCAGACGGGCAATGTCTTCGTCCGTCATCGTGTCAGAGAACGGTTTGTCCCAGCGCTTAGGACGCTGCAGTTCGGATCCACCGAAGCTCATTTCACCGTTCCCTGTAACAGAGAGTCCACACCCCGGAAGTACGCATCAGCCGACTTGCAACGAACCGTGCGTACGCCTCGTCGGGGTACGGGATGCAATGGGCGATTCCTTCTGTTGAAGGCCAGCACTACGGTGAATACGGCGTGCCTCTGGGTTTGGCTTTGCCGACCATTTTATCAATGGCGCCAAACGTCGAGCCGTCGTATTTTTCGGAAACTGCGACGGCCGCTTTGGCGACGGCCGCAGCAGCGTCCGGAGCAGCGGCGATTTGTTTAGATTTGACGCTGATGGAGCTGAACCGCCCCAGTTCCTTCGCAGCCTTGATCGCATCGTCAAGTTCCGGAGCCGCATCGCCAAGCTCGTCGGCAATATCTTCCACTTCCCCGAGGGCAGCCTTGGCCCGCTTTGAATTGCCCTTGGCAAAGCCACCTTTACCGTTCGTCACTTTTCCAAGGTTCGTCAGGCAGACTTCCAGATCAACCAGATGCCCCACGACCAGCTTGAGGCGTCGACGGTCCTCAGTTTTCCCACCTGCGTACTCAGCCCAAGCGGACGGAGCTTCAGCATTTTTTGCCTGGTTCTTCTGGAAATTGTGTCGAATTTCACCTGTCGACCAGCCGAGGAATTCAATCTTGTTCGACGCCGGATGTCCGGCGTTAACCAGTTCCTCGTGGAACACGACATGGCAGTTAAAGCAGTTCTTCGCAATGGTGTAGACTTTGGGGGCACGAATCATCCCGCCTTCGTCAGCGCCAGCGTGTCGACCGACCTGAGCGACACCCTCTTTGCCGTGAATGTCCAGCCAGTCGCCTGCGCCCCCGTGGCATGATTCACAGGAAACGTCGGAGATCGCCTGAAGTTCCCCGTCGCCTTTCGGCGTGCCGTGACATGTGAAGCACACGTCTTTTTTTCCACCAACGGCAGCAATGTACTTCGGAGCATTGGGTGCCTTCATCTTCTCGAGTGAGCCGTGGTGGCTCGATGCGTCCAGAGCTGCAAGTTCGGACTTGTGACACTTCGTACAACTCTCCACTCCCACCACTTTCGCGGGATCGGTCTTGTCGGGAATGTCGGCAGTCCGGCCAGTGCTCGCGGTCAGGACAACGACGGCAAGCACGCTCAATGGAATCAGCCCGTGATTAAGCAAAGATGTCCGTTTCATATGACTCCACCTCTCATGATGTGCTGCAGGTTGATTCCGGTTCCGCATCCACCGGGTCACCCGACGATAATCAAAGCCGGCGGGACAAGTGATGCCCCATGGCGTCTATTGTCCGCCAGCGTACGTCTAAAACTCGCTGCACTCATTTTCTCTCGTAGGGCGTACCTTTGGGCTCGACGAGTTCCTCGAGAACGTCGTCAAGAGCATCCAGGCCTTTCCCATCCTGTGTCGCAAACCACTTCACCAATTCGTCCAGCCCCTCGGCTGCCTCCGCAAGAGCTTCACGCCCTTCCTCATCTTCGTATCCGGCATCCAGACCTTCTTCAAGCATCTCGAATGCCGTTTCCAGTTGTTCGGGAACGTCGTCTTCCAGAGCTTCAATGGCAACTTCCAGATATTCCAGCGGTGCTTCTGCGCGACCGAAGACCTGTTCCGCGAATTCACTTTCCAAGACTTCCTCATCCTCGATTTGGCTCAAAGTCGCAAACGCTATTTGAGCATCCGTCAGGATTCCAACAAGGAACTTGATGCGCCGGCGGGCTGCAGTGTCTCGGCCATCTCGTTTGGCCCACAGGGTCGGACCGTCAGGGTCATTGGTCGACTGGTCCAAATGGAAATTGTGTCGGACTTCACCGATCGTGCGTCCCACAAGCTCGAATCCATCCTCACTCTGTCCCAGTTTGTGCCCTGCGTTTACCAGGGCGGCGTTTGTGACTGTATGGCAGCCAAAACACTTGCTGGCCAGCTTTGCGATGTGGTTCGAGCGGACCATACCGGCCTTGTCAATTCGAGCGAGCCGCGCCGTTCGGTGCTCTTCCGTTTCAGACTCAGGTGTCGACCCATTCGGACCGTAAACCGCATGCGCGTTCAACCACCCATTCTCGCCACCAGATTCGCCGTGGCAGGACTCACAGGAGACGCCCGAAATCACCTGCACATTGCCGGTGAATGTCGTACGGGGAGTCGCGTGGCATTTGACGCAGGCCGTTGACTCGCTCGCAGGCTTCTTAAGACCCAGGGCCTCGGCGTACTTGTTTGCGGCAGCACCTCTGAGCTTCAGGTGCGCGGCGGAATGGGCGCTGTGAATCAAGGCGAGAGATTCCGAGGGATGGCAATTCAGGCAAGCCCGGGCGCCCATGACTCTGGTCGGGTCCAGCCCTCCTGATGCGACGCCGTCGTCGGCAGCAGATACATGACTGCCACCAGCCGGAAATGCGGAGATGGCCACCGCTAGAATCAAACTGCGGATCGGGATTCTCACGAGAGTTCGCTTCCTGCGTTCCATCAGAGTCTCTCCTGTGACGTGGGGCTGGTATTTGCTCATTGATTCGTGCTTTAAAAAATGATCAGGCATCAATCGCGATATCGCCATCCGGCACGGCGATACACGTCAGACAACTCCCTTCAACAATCTCCGCCCCTGCGGAGACGCAACTGACCTTACCGCTTAAGAGTGCGACTTCACATTCACCACAGTTCCCGGCGCGACAACCTGAGTCCATGGTAATGCCTTTGTCTTCCGCGAAATCAAGAATGTTGTCGAACTCGTCGCTCCACACAAGTTCCTTACCTGTGCGTCCAAACTTGATTTTGGGGGCGGCGCCCGCCTCTTCTTCCTTCGGAGTTGCCTTCTTCTTCGGTGCGCTGGCCTTACCGAACGCTTCGATGAAGACTCGATTGTCCGGGACACCCCATTCCTTCAAGTCAGTCGTCAGAGCGGTCATCATCGGAGGTGGACCGCAGATGTAGAACTCGTAGTTGTTCGACGGCAATAGCTTCTTAAACAGGTCGACCGAAATTCGCTGCGCGTACTGGTAGTCTTTACCCTCGACGTCACTCTGGTCCGGCCGGGTGTAACAGATGCACAGACGAATGTTGCCATTATGGGCTGCTAACTCTTCAAACCGCGTTTTGAAAGCATGGTCAGCGCTGCTGCGGACGCCATAAAATACCCAGATTTCGCGGCCGGGATTCACTTCCGTCACGCGAGTCAGCATGCTGAGCATGGGCGTAATACCAACGCCCCCGCCAATCAGTACGACTGGCGAACTATCCTCCGGAGTGATGAAGAAATCACCACGCGGAGCGTTGCAGTCCAGAATGTCACCTTCACTCACGTGATCATGGAAGTAGTTTGAAACCAGTCCGGGTGGCACGTCTTTGTCACGCGGCGGCGGAACGCGCTTAATTGTGACGCGGAAATAATCCGTGCGAGGCCCGTCCGACAACGAGTAGCACCGAATGGCAGGCTTGTCCCGCCCCGGAATACCCAGGCGAAAGGTCAGGTACTGCCCTGGCATAAAGAGTGGCAGTTCGCGGCCATCATGTGGCACGAGATAGAACGAGCACTGGTCCTCAGCCTCAAGCTGTTTTTTCCGGACCTCGAATTTTCGGGTCCCGCTCCACGAGTGCTGTGCCTGTTCACGCTGAACACGCAAGGCGTTCGCCGCTGAGATGCGTTCCAGCAGTAAACGCTGGGCGAGCTGGTCCCGATGAGAAGCCGACGCCAGTTGCCTCAGAGTGGAGGCGATATACAGCACGACGTGTGCCACGATAAACGCGCAGAGAATGACTCCAGCCACCTGAATCATGGTGCACCGCGTGGACGTGAACTCGGGACCGGACGGAGTGAGATATTCCCTGGCGATTTTAGAGGACGATAATTCTGGTTCGTCCAGATTGTCAAGTACGGTCAGGTGATGACGTCGTACATGTGTGTCCGGGAGCATCTCCTCCATGTACGACCGAAGCCGATTTCGACTGGCCCATCCGGGATGGCATACGCACGGTGTCGACAAACCAAAAGCAGGATGACCGACCGCGAGTCCGTCGTTCCGCGAATGCTGAAATCGAGTAGCCCTCGCACGCTCGCGCCGACCCAGTGTGGTTTGTGGTCCCGACTCGCTGAACGTCGCGTTTGGCATGTCCTGTTCAGCAAACTGCCCTGTTGCCGCACCGCGCAAGAAAAAGGCGGGGACTGATCGTTCAGTCCCCGCCTTCCTGTCGTTTCAATCCGTTGGCTCAGAGATTCAGAAGCTGATGCCCGCCCGGTTCCAGATCAGTCTCTCTCGGCTGGTCCAGTATCTTGCACGTGTCTCTCGGTCACTCTCCAGAATTGTTCGTGAAGTGAATCAGCGGCAGGCGAGTACTGCGGGAATCAGCTCTGAGCCAGTAAGAAGACGCAGTGCCCCGACACCGTGTCGGGGCACTGCCCGCGATGACTACTCAATGGTGTCAATCTCTGTGGCCGTTTTGATGTCCCGGGGCATGGGGACAAGCACGTCGACAGGCCGTTCGCTGGTCAGCGATTCCAGACTGTCGATCTTGAGGTTCTCCGACGCCGTCCGTGTGGACTCGACCGAGCGGCCCGCGATCCGCGAGGAGCGGTTTTCGATAACCGTGCGGGCAGCTTCCCGCAGTTCGGACTTACCCATGCGGCGAACATTGTAGAGTTCCGCGAGCGGCTCCAGAACAGTTGCCACCTTCCGGATCGTCGACTCCATCAGCACGATATCCAGCAGACTCTTCCGCATCTCGCCGAGCACTGCGACCTGGCCCTGCAATTCCTCGCCGAGGTCGGTGAGAACTTCAAGCGTTTCCAGAGCGTCGGCCACTTCGCGAGTCTGACCGTTCAGCGTGTCCTGCAGGACGACCAGACGACCCAGGTTGTTCTCCGCGGAGTTCAGGTCCATGTCGGAGTTCAGCGTGTCTCGCAGCGTGAAGAGGCGATCGGTGTTTTCAAACGCGGTTTCGGAATTGCCACCGTGTTCAACGATCGTGTTCTTCAGAATGTAGAGGTCTTCGGCAACCTGCTGAGCATCCAGAACGTCTTCTGACTCACTGTTGAGGCCATTCTTCAGCGAGATCAGTTCTTCAGCCGCATCGCGAGCGACATCAAGATCATCCGCTTCGTTCAGCAACTGAGTCTTCACAGCGGCGAATTCACCGACGATATCCTGAGCGATGTCCACGCCTTCGCTCTCTCGCAGCACGCGATCCTTTAGTTCAGCCAAATCCCGAACCGAGGCGAACGCGGTTTCAACTTCGATCTGAGCGATATCCACACCTTCGCTCTCAGTCAGCACACGATCTTTCAGTTCGCCCAGATTGCGGACCGACGCGAACGCAGTTTCAACTTCGTCCTGAGCGACACGTGTGCCTTTGCTCTCCAGCAGCACCCGATCCTTCAGTTCGCCCAAAGTGCGGACCGACGCGAACGCGGTTTTAACTTCGTCCTGAGCGACACGCGTACCTTTGCTCTCCAGCAGTACCTGTGCCTTGAGGTCGACCAGGTTATTGACAGCGGCGAACACCGAATCGATTTCTGTCTGAACGAAGTCCAGGCCTTCGCTGCCGACCAGAATCTGCTCTTTGAGATCGCCAAACTGACGCACGGATGAAATCGCAGAGTCGATGTCAGTCAGTTCGACCTGCACCGCTTCTCGAACACGCAACAGACCGGTAATCGCTGCGACGGCCTGATCCGTCTGCTGTCCGGCGGCCACAGCGCGGTCATGCACGTCGACCATGCGGTCGATGCTGTCCAGAGCCGAGTCGACCTTACCGGAGTTCTTGACCACCGCATTCTGCAGACCGATCAGACGATCGAGTTTCGCAAAGGCGTTCGTTGTGTGAGCGGCTTCTTTTTCGATGTCCGACCGAAGCTGTTCCATTGCCGACACGCTCAGCCGGGCGTCTTCGAGGTGACGGTGCTGGGCCTTCAGACCTGTCAGCAGGTTGTTCGTTTCCCAGACCTGATTCCGCACTCCAACCAGTTGTTCCATTTCCCGTTCAACCGAAGCCAGTTCCGAGCGAACCCGGCCAAGTTCCCGCATAACGGGACGACGCAGCATGATGTCCATTCCAAGTAGTCCAACCGCCAGACCTGCAAACAGCAGGCTCCAGCGAAACGCTGGACTGGCGACGATGTCGCCCGAGGTAGTGGCAGCAGGTGTTGCATTATTCAAGGGGGGTCTCCTCCAATGAAGTTGACTGACTGAATCAACAGCAGAGCCCGGGCATTACAGTCCCGGAAGCAAAGCAGGGTGACCGGACGAGCTTTCCAGTCACCGGTTCAGAAACTGACAGAGCGAACGTTGTCTGGCTCCATATCCTGGCAGCGGTGCAGCAGCGGTCGCGGGGGAGAAACCGCAACGGATACGACTGCTTCGAACCGCACATGTGGGAGAAAGCGACAGGATTGACCGTTGTCCGCCTGCTACCTGATATCGCCAATCAGGCGCATCGGAATCGCTTCTCTTTGCTTGCTTGTTTGCCCGAATTCCCCAGGCCGGATCTGCGACCGACACAACATGCTGCGACAGCAACTTCGCGTCGTTCGTAGTGACCGGAGTTATCCGGTCGGCTCGGCAACAGCGGACCGACACCACGAATCAGCGCATCGCAACCAACCGGATGAATCCTGCGAACGGCAGCAGTCGATCGATGCGCAATTCGACGCGCGATGAATCCAGTCGTCCCCCGGTCAGGCCGAGTGACGCGGTAGCCGAACTCGCCAGAGTTTGGTTTTTTGCCGTGACATCTCGATGTGGCCAAAGTCTGGCGACTTCGGCTACCCCGGACTTGCGGCATCATGGGCGGCAGCGACGATGTCGAATATGCGGGTGAACTCGTCTGGCACTTCTGTACCGACAAAGCCGACACGCGTCAGATCGCTGCTCACGACACACGGACTTCCGGGTTTTCGATTCCCAGCAATCGGCACCGGTCGCGAGCTGAGTCATTTAAGTCACGGCTCTCGGTGTCGCTGTCAGCAATTCCGGCGAGCTCGAATTCGAGCAATGCCGCGAAGTACGGAATTCGATATTTCCGACTCAGACGCAGGCCTTTGCGGAATGATCGGTGAGCACTGGCTGTTTTGCCCTGCAACAGTTTCGAGCGTCCGTCGCAAAGACATTTTAAAGGACTGGAGATCGGAATCAGCAGACTGAAGATGGCGAGTCGACGTTGCATGCGACGCAGACGGACGGTCATCTCCCGCGAGTCCAGCTCTTCGGATTCTGATGCGCACAGTGCCGAGTAGAGGTCAACCAGCCCGGCATAGACTGGCAGCAGATACACGGCAACCGGTTGCGCGTTGCCCAGCACCTCTTCAATCTGGTCGGCGACTTCGAGGGCAGACGACCATTCGCCACGACGCAGCCGCGCGAACAGTAACCCGCCACGTCCGAGCACTTCGTCCGCGAGTGCCAGTTCTTCGTTGGAGTCGAGCCAGTGCTGCAGATCGGATTCGGCGGCGCGGACCAGTTCACTGTGTGGATCGCGTGCCGACTCGACCCACAGCAGCCAGCCGTAAGCCCACATCGCCACTTGCGAACCCAGCTCGTTTTCCGCTGCCTCGCGGAGTTCCTGAGCATTCGTGGCCAGTCGGTCCCACTCGCCGTTCCACGATGAGAGATTGAGCACGAGCGCCGCCCCTTCCGACCAGCGACGGCGATCGCTGATGGCCGCGCACGATTGGCCGGCGGATTCCAGCGTTTGACTGGCGTCTTCCCATTGTCCGTGGCTGATGAAGTGCACGGCGTTAATGGTCTGCACGTAGGCCGTTGTCGCAAGGTCTCCAACTCGCAGCGCGATGCGCTCTGCCCTGTCGGTGTATCGCTGCGCGGCTCGGGGAATCATCATCGCACTCGTCATGGCCGACACGCTGGAATAGCTGCGTGCCAGTTCTGCGCTGAATCCGTATCGCTCGGCCAGGTTCAGTGATCGGAATGTGGCCAGCATGAATGCGGGCATGTCCGTTCGCTGATACTGAATCTCGACGAGTCTTTCGTACGCACGCACCGATTCGATCAGAGCTTCCCCAGGCGTTGCCTTCGCAGGGCCGAACAGTCGGGTCCGCAGGCGCGTGAAAAGCTGTCGCCCGATTTCGACACCACTATGCGCGATCTGAGACACGATTGACTCGGAATCGGGATGTCCAAGCAGTCGCAGGGCCGAGCGCAGATGCTCCAGGGCGGCGGGGATTTCGCCAAGACGGTACAGCGCTTCGCCGTATCGTCGATGCCACCCTGCCTGACGCATGGATTCGATCGGCTCGCCCAACTGCTCGGCCAGTTCCAGCATCCTGCGATAGAAGCGAGCGGCTTCCTGATTCGCGTTGTATTCCAGTGCGTTCTGGCCCGCGTGTTCGAGACACTCAATCGCGCGGCTCAGGTCCCCCGCCTGCTGCCAGTGCTCGGCCAGTCGCGGGTAATGACGGGCCAGTTCGCCGCCGTGGTGATCTTCGATCCACAGGGCAATTTCCCGATGCAGGTCCGTGCGGTGCTTCACCAGCACCAGGTTGTAGACGACATCGCGGACAGTGCGGCTGCGGAATGAGTGCTCGGGGTCCGGACGATCGCCGTTGCAGCGAGTCAGTTTGCTTTGATTGAGCGACTCCAGATGACCGCTCAATTCCGCTCGCTCCTGTTCGAGCGGAAAGACATCCCTCAAGACCGGATACGGAAACTCGTATCCGATGACACTCGCGACTTTCAGCGTGAGTTGTTGTGACGGCGGCAGACGATCGATGCGGTTAACGATGACACCCTCAAGCGAGTCAGACACCTCGCGCGATTCAAACTGCTGCAGATCGCCGATCAGTCGAGCGATCCCGTTTGTGACTTGAACCGTGCCTGTATCACGCAGCGCGTAGGCGAGTTCCTCGACATGCAGTGGATGCCCTTGCGTGCGTTTGCGAATGAGCTGCTCGACCGGTCGCGGCAGTCGGTGCGATGCCAGCAGGTGCTGCACAAGCAGCACGGAATCGTCTGCCGGCATCGGTCCGAGCTGAACGTGATGAGACGATGACATGTGCACGATGGCGGCAAGATCTTTATGCAGTGGCCGTGACAGCGGACGCGCCGTCGTCAGCACGTGCAGCGGTCGGACATTTGCCGCGACGGAACGCAGCAGGCGCAGCGACGCCGAGTCGCAACAGTGCGTGTCTTCCATCACCAGGACGAGCGAATTCTCATGCGCCGCCTTTGCGATCATCCGCAGCAGCAGACGGTTGGTATTGTCGGCCCGGATCGCACCTTTCATCTGTGCGGTCCACTCATTGTCTGACCACGCCTGTGGCAACACGGAAGACAGCAGCGGCAGCAGCTTTTGCAGCTCGTCATCCAACTCGAATCGCTCGCAGATATTGCGATGCAGATCCTCGGCATCGCGATTCAGGTTTTCCCGTCCGATCAGGTCTGCAATAACCGATCGCCATGCGAACCACGGTGTGGATTGGTCGATCGCGTCACCGTTTCCGTGCAGGATGCGGCAGCCGCGCAGCTTTGCGATTTCCGAGAACGCGTTGACCAGATGTGACTTCCCGATGCCGGCTTCGCCCTCAAGCAACAGCAATGAACTCTGCTGTCGCATGCGCAAGTCTTCGAGCAACCCGTCAAACAACTGGCGCTCACTTTCACGGCCGATGACGGTCGTGTTTCGCGTCGCCCTGCGGCGATCACTGTTGCGGCGTTCCAATGGTCGGAAGCACGCCACGGGATCGCTCTTGCCCTTCATTTGTAAAGGTTCGAGCGTATCAAAGCCGAACCGTGATTCCGCACTGAAGTACGTCGCCTGATCGCACAGGATGCCCTGCTGAGCAGCCTGCATGAGACGCGCCGACGTATTGACCGTGTCACCGATCATTGTGTATTCGCGGCGGTCATCGTTTCCGTAGGCCCCACAGAAAATACGGCCGGTGGCCACGCCGATCGAACATTCCCAGCCGAGTTCGTTGATCCGTTCGCGCAGTGCCAAAGCCGCGCCAATGGCCCGTGCGGCGTCGTCTTCGTGAGCGACAGGCGGAAGCCCGAATCCCGCCAGCATAGACACGCCTTTGTCGTCGACGCTCAACTTGTTGAGGCTGCCTTCGAAGTGGTAGACCGTCTGCTGGAGCGCGACCATCACGTGCTGGGCTTCCTGCAGCGGCGTTTGCAGATTGAAGCCCGGAAGATTCGCGAACACGACGGTGACCTTGCGGAGTTCACCGAGCCAGTCCGTATGCCCGGCCGCCAGTCGCGCGTAGATGGCTGCCGGAATGTAGCCGCGCATTGCTGCGACAGACTCATCGCGGAATGGCGAATTCGTCAGGACCAGTTGACCCCTCGATTCATCCAGTTCGAAGTCCTCGGCGTCACATCGCAATGACTCGACCCGGTAGTTGCCGGCCGTTAACGGCGATCCGCTTGCCAGAGAATCAATGCGACTCCAGAAACTTTCCGCCGCAATAATGTCTCCCGGCCCGGCCAGGTCGTTCGCGTCACCAAGTTCCTTAAGTGGATCGCCGACCATCAACAGTTCGCAGCGTCCGAATACTCCGCCCAGATGCAGCATCCGCAGATCACCTGCCGCCAGCGCAATCTTGAGTGACAGTTTCGTTCCCTCAACTTCGGGGAAGTCACGCAGCCCGTTCTGGATCGCAACGCTGGCCGCAGCCGCGCGGGCACAGGCATCGCGGAGATCCGCACCAGCGACGCTGTCTTCGAAAGTGGCCAGCAACGCGTCTCCCGCAAACTTCAGCACGTCGCCACCGAAATCGCTGACAATGTCGATCAACTCGCCAAAATAGCGGTTCAGCGCGGCTGTCAATTCTTCGGCTCCGACAGCGCCCTTCCGTGCCAGGCGTTCGGTCAGGCTGGTAAAACCCGAGATGTCCGCAAACAGAACTGCACACGATGTGTCTTCACTCGATGGCAATGGAATCTCGGGCTCTTCTTCTGTGAAGCGTTCACACAGACGTCCTGGCGCGAAACTCGCCAGTTGTGCCGGCAGTAAGCGGTCCTGCAGACTTTCGCTTTCCTGGTAGACCAGATCGCCGACCAGTCGCGAGATCTTTTCCAGCATGCGGTCGCCGTCGTTCAGATCCATTTCGCTCAGTACACGGCAACTGCGACCATAGGCATCGCTAAGATGCAATCGTGCTCCACCTGAGCGCTCGTCAGCGTCCGGCTCCCAGACGGCTGTCGCATTTCGCGGGCTGAGTTCGCTGATGAGCTCGTCGTACTGTTCCAGAAGCTGTGACAGCCTGGCATCAGCCGCGACGGATTGGGCTTTACGGATTTCGACCATGAGGGACTCCTGAGCGGTCAAATCGGACCTTCTTTGCAGACGGTCCAAACCTACGTTGCCCGTGAGTCCTGACACTGATCCCAATTGGGAGATTCACATTGCCGCGGTCCGGTCCTGCCGGTTGCGCGTGGCTGCCATGCCAATGGTTGTTCCGCCCACCCGCCACAGGCCAGCTTTTCAACTGTCGACGGTAGCGGGCTGCTGCAATGAAATCTCGGGCGTTTCGATTCCCAGCTCGTGAAATCGTTTCATCGCCGAAGCACTCAAGTCGGCGCGTTCCGCATCGGACTCGGCAAGTTTCGCGAGTTCCATTTCGAATGTGGCGGCAAAGTACGGAATGCGAAGATGCTCGCACTGCCGCAGTCCCTTGCGAAATACTCGCCGCGCCTTCGCGGTCCGGCCCTTGAGAAGTTGAAGACGGCCCGTGCACAGCGTTTTCACCGGAGTGGCGATCGGAATCGTCATGCTGAAAACCGTGAGCCGACGCTTCATCCGCAGCAGACGGCGGTGCAGGTCCTGCAATGTCGAGTTGCCCGGCGTTCTGCCCGACTGGCACAGGACGTAGTACAGGTTCGACATCGTCGCGTATCCCGCCAGCATGTAGACCGCCACCGGCTGAGCATTACCGATGGCTGCCTCGATCTGATCCGCGATCACAAGCGCCTCGTCCCATTCACTGCGTCGCAGACGTGCGAAGAGCAAACTGCCACGGGCCAGAACCTCGTCGGCAATGGCCAGTTCCTCATCCGTGTCGAGCCAGCGTTCCATCGAGGCTTCAGCAGATCGCACGGTGTCGCTGAATGGATCGGCCGTGGTGGCAATCCACAGCACCCATGCATGACCCCACAAAGCCACCTGCGTTGACTGGTCAGCTTCGCCTGCTTCACGGATGTTTTCAGCATGCTCGGAAAGCTGGCTCCAGTCGCCGCTCCAGAGTGACATGTTGATAATCAGCGCATTGGCTTCGATCCAGTGACGCCGGTCGCCGATTTCATGGCACAGTTTGATTCCGGTGTCGAGAGTCTTGCGTGCCTGTTCCCAGTCACCGTGGCTGATATAGGCCAGCGAGTTGATCGTGTCGACGTAAGCTGTCGCCGAGAGATCGTCGGCCTTTGCCGCGATGCTGCGCGCCCGTTCGGCGTAGCGATACGCGGCCTTCCGGAGCATCATCGCGCTCGTCATGGCGGACATGTTCGAGTAACAGCGAGCCAGTTCGGGGCTGGAGCCGTAGCGTTCGGCCAGGCGGAGCGCACGAAAGGTGGCCACGACGGCCGCGGGCATATCGTTCCGGATGTAGTTGATCTCAAACAGGCGCTCATAGGTTCGCACAGCCTCAATCAGAGCTTCGCTGGGTCGACCGGCTGGCTTACCCGCCACCCCGACACGGATGCGGTTGAAAAGCTGTCGCGCCATCTCGACGCCACCGTGACATGCAGTGCTGACAAGCGTCTCGGAATCGGGATATCCGAACAGGCAGACGGCCTCGCGGAACTGCTTCAGGCTGCCATTCATGTCGCCGAGCCGATAGAGCGCCTCGGCATATCCCCGCTGCCATTTGCCGCGCCGCAGTGGTTCGACTCGCTGGTCCAGTTCTGCTTCCAGCTCGAGCGCACGCCGATAGAAGCGAACGGCCTCCTGATTTGCGTTGTTCTCCAACGCGTTCTCGCCAGCTCGCTCAAGGTATTCAATGGCCCGGACCGACTCACCCGCGCTTCTCCAGTGTGTCGCGAGGCGCGCGTAATGGGCATCAAGCTGGCCCGCGTATTTCTCTTCGATCCACGCCGCGATTGATGCATGCAGTTCGGTACGGTGTTTGACAAGGATCAGATTGTAGGCCACTTCGCGGATCGTGCGGTTACGGAACGAGTACTCCAGTTCCGACCGATCTTCCGTCCGGCGTATCAGGCGATTGCCTTCGAGTGACTCCAGATGTTCCGGCAATCCGTCGCGTTCCTGTTCGATAGGAAACACGTCCCGCAGCGCCAGGTGCGAGAAATCAAATCCGATGACACTTGCCACCTTAAGGGCCAACTGTTCCGACGGTTGCAGCCGATCAACACGGTTAATGATCACACGTTCGAGTGACTCGGAGACCTCTCTCGTCTCGAACTGGTCCAGATCACCAGTCAGTCGTGCCGTCCCGTCGCTGATTTCCACCGTCCCGGTGTCGCGCAGTGTGAGCGCCAGTTCCTCGATATAGAGTGGAAGCCCCTGACCGCGATTCCGGACCAGTTGCTCGACGGGTGGCGGCAGGTATTCGACCTTGAACAGGTGTCGGGCCATCTGCACGGAATCTTCCGGGTCCATGGATTCGAGCTGGATCAGGTGCGAGGTCGGCGGCTCCAGGATGGCGGCAGTGGCCCTGGGCAGTGGCCGCTCCAGAGGTCGAGCCGCTACCAGAGCGTGCAGCGGCGTGACATTGCTGGTCGCCGATCGCAACAGCATGAGCGAAGCAGAGTCAAAGTACTGCGTGTCATCGAGAGCGATCACCAGCGGGGCATTCCGAGCGGTCAGTGAGATCAGTTGGACGAGCAGCCGATTGGTATTGTCCGCCCGAATGGCGCCCTTCATCTGGGCGGTCCACTCGTTGTCCGGCCATGTCACGGGCAGGATCGACGACAACAGAGGCAGCAGTTTCTGCAACTCGTCGTCCAGTTCGAACTGCTCGCAAATGGCCTGTTTCAGAACATTGTGATCGCGTCCCAGCTCCGCCTGTCCGACGATGTCAGCGATCACCGTTCGCCAGATGTACCACGGCGTCGACCGCTCGATGGCATCAGCCTGCCCGTGCAGCACGCGGCACCCCGCTGCTTCCGCTCGCTGAGCAAACGCGTTGACGAGATGCGACTTGCCGCTCCCGGCTTCGCCTTCCAGCAACATCACGGAACTCTGCTGATGCTCGCACAGATCGTCGAGCAGCTTCGCGAAAAGCTGCTGCTCAGCATCTCGCCCGATGATGGTGATTTCGTGCGCCGACCGCTGACGTGTGTGTGCGCGGAGTTCGAGCGGCCGGTAACAGGGCACCGGTTCGCTCTTGCCCTTCATTTTCATGGGTTCGAGCGTGTCGAAATCGAATCGCGATTCGGCACCCTGGAAAGTGAACTGTTCGCACAGGATGCCCCCACGCGCCGCCTGCATCAGACGCGCCGATGTATTCACCGTGTCGCCGATCATGGTGTATTCGCGGCGTTGTTCATTTCCGTAGGCGCCGCAGAAAATACGCCCTGTAGCTACGCCAATCGAACACTTCCAGCCCAGCTCGCTGATCCGTTCACGTAGTTCCAGAGCCGCGCCGATCGCTCGTGCCGCGTCGTCTTCATGAGCGATGGGAGGCAGCCCGAAGCCCGCCAGCATGGACACGCCTTTGTCGTCCACGCTGAGTTTGTTGAGGCTGCCTTCAAACCGATACATCGTCCGCTGCAGAACGGCCATCACACGCTGGGCTTCCCGCACGGGCGTTTTCAGATTGAATCCCGGCAGATTTGCGAACACGACCGTGACTTTGCGAAGTTCCCCCAGCCAGTCTGTCTGACCGGCCATCAGTCGCGAGTAGATCGCCGCGGGGATATATCCCCGCATCGCAGCAATTGACGAATCGCGGAACGGCGCGCTCGTCAAAGCCAACTGACCGCTCTTGCCGTCCGTCTCGAATTCCTCTGTTGCGCGGCTCACGGAGTGGATGCGGTGGTTGCCGCCTTCAATCGGCGTCCCCGTGGCCAGCGAGTCAACCCGTCGCCAGAAGCTGTCCGCGGCGATGATATCACCCGGCCCGGCCAGATCGTTGGCGTCGCCAAGTTCCTTCAGTGAATCACCGACCATCAGCAATTCACAGCGACCGAAGACGCCGCCCAGATGCATCAACCGCAAATCGCCCGCGGCCAGCGCGATCTTCAACGACAGTTTCTGGCCTTCGACTTCGGGGAAGTCTTCCATCTGTTTCTGAATGACAAGACTGGCTGAGACAGCCCGAGCCGCGGCATCCTGCAGGTCTTCACCGGCGACGCGGTCTTCGAATGTTGCCAGCAGCGCGTCGCCGGCAAACTTCAGCACGTCCCCGCCAAAGCGACCGACGATGCCAATCAGTTCGCCAAAGTAGCTGTTCAGTGCGGCCGTCAGCTCTTCGGCACCGACGGCCCCTTTCTGTGCCAGTCGCTCCGTCAGACTCGTGAACCCCGAGATATCCGCAAACAGAACGGCACACGATGTGTCTTCGCCCGACGGCAGCGGAATATCCGGATCGTCTTCCGTGAATCGGTAACAAAGTCGACCGGGCACGAAGCTCGCCAGATGCGCCAGCTTACTGGTGCCCTGCACGTCGTCGCACTGCTGATAAACCAGATCGCCCACCAGCCGCGAAACACGCGCAAGCATACCGTCACTGTCGATGAGGTCGGCAACGCTCAGTGTCCGGCTGCCGGCGCCGTATGTATTGCTGATGTGCAATTGAACGCTGTTCGGGAAGTCGTCGGTCGACGGCTTCCACACGGCCGTTGCGTCGCGTGGACTCAACTCATTAATGAGCGTGTCGTATTGCTCGACCAGTTCAGCGAGCCTGGAATTTGCCGTAATTTCCGGTGTTTTGCGAATTTCGGCCATGGTGTCCCATCAAGTGGTCAAATCCCGGCGCGTCCTGAAGACGCTGGAAGCCGATGAATCCGGCAAGCTGTTGACTGATTTGTAGGTTGAGTCGGCTTCGACTGGAAGCGGGCGACGCCTGTAGGACTTGAACTTCCCGGTCACCCGTGATGGTCAGAGCAAGATCGGACGCCATGACGTGTGACTCATGCTCGTACTACGCCCGCTGATCAAAGCGGAAACTCGCTATGATGTCCGGGCAGTATACTAGCCTTATGTAAATCGATCACCAAAACATGCCCACTGTTTACATTCCACCGCAGATTCGCAGCCTGACGGGCGGCGTCGAGACGATCGAGATCACGGCCAGCTCGGTCCGTGAGATCGTCGTTCAGCTCGAACAGCGCTTTCCCGGAGTCCGCGACCGACTCTGTCAGGGCGATGAACTCCGTCCTGGTCTCAGCGTCTCAGTCGGCAGCCAGATCAGCAGCCTGGGCCTGTATCAGAAAGTACCAGCCGACGCGGAAGTTCACTTCATTCCTGCCATCGGCGGCGGATAAAGACAAGAGATGTGCGACGCGATCCTCAGTATCCCTCGTCATCCAGCTCGTCTTCGAAATGCTCGACCAGTTGGTCCGGGCTGAGTGGTTCGACAATGGCGTACTTGCCTTGACCCCAGCGAAACAGATCGACGTTGCGGCAGCGCTCGCTGCAGAACGGAAAGAATTCTGAGTCCGTCGCTGACGTGGCCGGCATGGCCGCTTTGCAGAGAGGGCAGATGGGAAGGCTTACCATGGGGCACCAGTGTTGTTCGTAGTCTCGTCCAGAGAAGGTCCGATGCTGCATTGTCGAATTAACGCGGCGTGATCGCCATCATGCGGGCATGCGAATTCTCCTCACCGCCGGGCCGACCCGCGAATACATTGACGATGTGCGTTACCTGTCGAACGCCAGCAGCGGGCGCATGGGTTACGCATTGGCCCAATCCGCGATCGATGCCGGACATGAAGTCATACTTGTCACCGGCCCGGTCGATCTGCAGCCTCCGATCGGATGTGACGTCCGCCAGGTCGTCACCACCGCCGACATGCGTGACGCCTGCCTGACGGCATTTCCGGACTGCGACGGAGTCATCGCCGCGGCAGCAGTCTGTGACTACCAGCCGCGACAGCGCACCAACGGCAAAATGACCAAGACCGGCGAACCCATCTCGATCGAGTTGATTGAAACGGATGATGTACTCGCTCAGCTCGGCCATCGGCGCGATCATCACTGGGTCGTCGGCTTTGCACTGGAGGCCGAGAACGCTCGCGAGAACGCATTGCAGAAACTGCGTGCCAAGAACTGCGACGTCGTGGTTCTGAACAGTCCGCAAGCCATTGGATCGCCGACGAACGACGTGCAGCTCATTGGCCCGTCCGGCGCCACACTGGCAGAGTGGTCTGGCGAGAAGTCAGTGATTTCCACACATCTGATCCAATGGATCGATGCGAATCTGGCGCAGCGAGCTAACCCGGAGAACAAAGGCGAGCGGTAAGAAATCAGCTCGCCAGCTTCGACCTGCGGGCAAGACCGGTATGCCGTGTTGTGGACGCCCCGGTCACTCGCCGCGACAATCCCGTTCCGAAAATCTATGACAGAAGGTCGCGAGGGACGCCGTCGATCATTTGCTTCGCGTCCTTCGCAACCTTCTGTCCAACACAGTCTGAGGCATCGTCTCGATCCGCGTCCGTTTCCGGGACCGTTTCCACCATTCAACATCTCTCCGTCATTGAGGAGTCCGGTATGTTTTGTCGTTTGGCAATCATCGCATTGCTCTTTTCCATCGCAGTGCCGCGCGTCTGTGAGTCCGCCGATCCGACCGCTGTATTGAAAGCGATCCATGCAGTTCAGAAGGAGGGTGTCGGCAACAAGGCGGCGACCCAGGCAGTGAAGACACTTTCTGCCGCCGAAGCGGATGCCATACCCGCCGTGCTGAAGGGATTCACCGGCGCGTCACCGCTGGCGGCCAACTATCTGCGTAGCGCGGTGGAAGCCATCGCGGACCGGCAGCTCGCCGATGGAGCAAAATTGCCAGCCGGGCAGATCGAAGAACTCGTATGGGACCGTTCCGCCGATCCTCGAGCCCGCCGCCTGGGCTATGAGCTACTGCTGCGAGTCGACAAGTCGGCCGAGAAGCGAATCATTCCAGAGATGCTGCTGGATCCGAGCCCCGAGTTTCGCCGCGATGCCGTGGCCCGTCTGATCATGATGGCCGATGAGATTAGCGCTGATCCAGCCGCCGTGAAGACCTACCAGCAAGCTCTGTCCGGGGCGACGGATTCGGATCAGGTGAAGCACATTGCCGCCGCGCTGAAGAAATTTGGTAAGGACGTTGACCTGGCCGGTCACTACGGATTTCTGACGTCGTGGCGGATCATTGGCCCGTTCAACAATGAGGGCCTGGTCGGCTTCGACAAACCCTACCCGCCGGAAGAGAAACTCGACCTCGATGCGAAGCTCGCAGGGCAGCGTGGTGAGGTGGCATGGGATGAAATCGGGACAGAGCACGCATACGGAATCCTCGACATCGCCAAGTCAATTGCGCCCCACAAGGGCGCGGTGATGTACCTCACGACGACATTCGAATCAGGAGACGCAGACGACATCCAGTTTCGATTCGGGACGCCCAATGCCTGGAAGATCTGGTTGAACGGAGAGCTGCTGTTTGGACGCGACGAGTACCACCGCGGTATGGGGATCGATCAGTACCAGGTCGGTGGAAAACTCAAAGCCGGTCGCAACGTGATCCTCGTCAAGCTGTGCCAGAATGAGCAGAAAGATAGTTGGGCGCAGCGGTATCAGCTTCAATTGCGTGTGTGCCACTCCTCAGGGATCGCAGTGCATCAGAGTCGATTCAGTGCGGCGAACACGCTTCGTCGGAAATCCAACGTCGTCGCCGCCGCCGCTCAGACACAGGAGACAAACTAATGACCTGTCGAACTCAACTTCATCGCATCGTCTCTGTGTCTGCTGCTCTGAGTTTCGTTGTCTGCCTGACCGGCGCCGACTGGCGGCAGTTTCGGGGCAACGATGTCTCGGGCGTTTCGCTCGATGCAGACATTCCCGTGACCTGGTCCGACAACGAGAACATCGGCTGGAAAGCGGAACTCCCTGGACGCGGGTTGTCGGGACCGATCGTGATCGGCGACCAGGTCATCGTGACGGCCAGCAGCGGATTCCGGCAGGACCGGCTGCATGTGATCAGCTTCGACCGCGCGTCGGGTGAGCAGCAGTGGCATCGACAGTTCTGGGCCACCGGCCGCACGATGACGCATCCGAAAATGTGCGTGGCGACACCAACTCCGGCCAGTGACGGCGAACGCATCTTCGCGTTCTTTTCGAGTAACGATCTGGCCTGCCTGGACCTGGAAGGCGACCTGGTGTGGTTCCGAGGTCTGACCTACGACTTCCCCAATGCCAGCAACAGCCTGGGCATGGCGTCATCACCAATCGTTGTCGGAGAGACACTGATTGTGCAGGTCGAAAACGATGCCGAGTCGTTTGCGACGGGCATCGAAACGACGACCGGTCAATCGCGCTGGAAGAAGACGCGCCCAAAGAAAGCCAACTGGACGTCGCCTGTGATCTACGGAAAGGGCGACGACGCTTTGGCACTGCTGCAGTCATCGAAGGGGATCGAAGCGGTTGACCCGTTGACCGGAAAAACCGCCTGGGAATTCGGCAACGGCGCTTCAACGATTCCCTCATCGGTCGTTTCAAACGGCGCCGTGCTGATTCCGTCCAACGGATTGACCGTATTGCGTCCGGGCAACGGTGAATTCGAAGAACTGTGGAAAGACAACAAACTGAGCCCCTCCACAGCCAGCCCGGTCGTAATTGGTAACAAGCTGTTCGTCGTCAATCGCGCCGGCGTCCTGCAGTGTGCCGACGCCAGTTCCGGCAGCCTCTTCTGGCGACTGCGCTTGAAAGGGCCGTTCAGCGCCACACCGGTTGCTGCGGGCAAACACCTGATCTTCTTCAATGAAACCGGCGTCGGTCAGGTCGTCGACATCAGCGGAGCGGAAGGCGAAATCGTCGGCGAGAACGAGCTGAGCGAAACGATCCTCGCCACACCAGCAATCTCGGACAACAGCCTGTTCGTCCGCAGTGACAAACACCTGTGGAAGATCGCGAAGTAGTGCCGCGGCAACTTTTGAATAGCGGGATCGGGTGGCTGGGGTCGAGCGCCAGTTTTGAAGTTGCACACTCTTGCCCCCTCTCCCCCGAAACATTGGCGCGGTCGACTGTCTTTTGCAGTAGAGCCCTGCATCGCCAATGTTTTGGGGGAGAGGGCTGGGGTGAGGGGGCTTTCACTCAGCGTCCCATTCCCCCCTCACCCCAACCCTGGCCTGATGAAAGGGTGCGTTTGATCGGGCGAGAATTGTTGCGCAACGCCCCCGTCAGCATGGGCTGCTGAACCGCTGAATATCGAACAAGGAATTTCGAATTTCGAAGGGGGGTCCTGTCGTCTTTCAACATTCGAAATTCCTTGTTCGGTATTCGATATTCAATCCCTCGCGCAACAGTTTATTCATTTCCCCGCAAACCCAATCTCCCCAGCCACCTCAATATTCAACGTTGACAAAGCAGTAGGTGTCCACGACACGTGATGAGGATGTATTCACACTGACGAAACGATGATTGACATGCGTTGTTACGCAACCAGTTGAGCGCAACGCAGCCGCAGCAGAATCGGCACGAAGAAGCGAAGAGTGCCTGATGGAAGTCGGCAGTCCCGCCGAGAATGAGAACGCGCCAGACAGAGTGACAGCCCTGGCGGTTCCCTGATCAGAACCCATTGAGTTCGGCGAGTGCCTGGAGCACGGACGTCTGGATCGTCAGGTTCTGGTCGTCTGTCTCGCCGGCTGCCAGATCCTTGGGAGTTTGACCACCTTCACCACTGTTGAATCGGTCCGTGCCGGAGTTGCCTCTTAGCGTGTCCGTGCCATTGCCGCCGTAGATGAAGTCAGCGCTTCCGCCGCCGAGCAGTGTATCTTTGCCGTCACCGCCGAGGATTGTGTCTCGACCGCCCATGCCGTTGATGCTGTCGTTGCCGTCGCCTGCATCGATGATGTCGCGACCATTGCCGCCCAGCACTGTGTCGTTTCCGTCGCCTGCATCGATCGTGTCGGCGCCGCTGTTGCCCTCAATGCGATCGTTGCCGTCTCCGCCTTTGATCTGGTCGTTTCCGGACTGACCTTTGACTGTGTCGTCGCCGGTTCCGCCGTCGAGTGAGTCGTCGCCCGAACCGCCAGCCAGGGTGTCGTCGTCCTGCTGTCCATCCAGCAGGTCGTTGCCCACGCTGCCGTTGAGGTTGTCGTTACCGAAGCCGCCTCGAAGTGTATCGTCGCCGTCGTTGCCCATCAGGACGTCGTTACCGAAGCTGCCCGACAGGCTGTCGTCGCCGTCTCCGCCGTTGAGTGTGTCGTCATCCAAGCCTCCCAACAGAGTGTCGTTCCCGGCTTCTCCGTTGACGATATCGAGCCCGGCACCACCATCAACCACATCATTGCCTGATCCGCCAGCAAGCAAATCATCTCCGGCATCGCCACGTATAAAATCATCGTCGGCACTCCCGGTGATCGAGTCGTTACCGTCTCCTCCCTGCAATTCCAGCAGCACTCTCCCGATGCGGGCATTCATTGCTGAGATGGTGTCGTCGCCGGTCTGACCATCGACGACCAGTCGCAGCGGCCTGACTCCGTCGATCGAGTTCACTGTGATCGAGTCGTTGCCATTGCCGCCCATGACAGAAACTTCATTGACGGTAGTGGACGTCGTGATCGACGCACCGGCTTCTGAGATCCGCAGGAAGTCAACGTCGTCGATGTCAACCCGATCCACGACGAACGTGTTCGCGGCACTGGTGCCCTGCACAAGCAGTTCCTGTGAGCCAGCCGACTCGTCGATCGTGTCGATTCCGTCGCCAGCACCGTTCCAGACAATCAGGTCCTGCCCGGTCCCTGTGCGAATGATGTCGTCTCCAGCCTGTCCGTCGATCGTGTCGTTGCCACTCCCGCCGTTGATGGTGTCGTCCTCTGAGCCGCCCAGAATCGAGTCATTACCGGCGCTGCCCTCGATCGAATCTCGACCATCACCGCCGTTTAGAAGATCATTGCCCAGTGACCCTATGAGAGTGTCTTTTCCGGTGCCTCCCGTTAGAGAGTCGCCAGCGTCTGATATCGTTGGATTCACGTCAGCAGGAACGGTGGGCAATACCTGAAACAGGATCGACACAGTGCCTGTATTGATGTCAGCGGTTGCCAGGTCGAGATCGCCGTCCCCGTCAAAGTCACCCACGGCAACGTCTTCAGGAGTCGTTCCGGATGTGACAGGAAACTCCAAAGCAGTGGCGAGGTTTCCGGTTCCGTTTCCAAGCATCACCCCGACAGTTCCCAGATTCGAAACGGTGTGCGGTACGGCTGCGTCCAGAAATCCGTCTTCATCAAAGTCTCCGGTGGCAACGGAACGAGGCCCATCAATCGAAGAAATTCGCTGGCTGGAACCACCACCACCGTTGATACGGACGCGAATTTGATTCGAGCCAAACAGAGACACGATGTACCCAGCATTTCCATCGTTGTTAAAATCTGCTGAGTCAATCCTTGTTGCAGCTACGCCAATCTGGCTGTTGGAAAATGAGTTAAAGCCCCCAGAACCATTGTTAATAACATGAACGACTCGGGTTCCCGACGTTTCTCCGACAACCACAATGTCCTGGTCGCCGTCCTGGTCGCGATCAAGCACTGCAACGCTGCCGAAGCCGCCACCCGTAAAACGCACGGGGACTGCCGCCTGAAAGGTCCGGTCGCCATTGTTGACCAGACGAGCAGAACTGCCGGTACTGTTGGCAACGACGAGGTCATCGAACCCGTCTCCGTTCAGATCGCCTGCAGCGATTCCCGATGACTGATTCCCGAATGCTCCCACTACGGTTGGTGATCCGAAACCTGCCGTTCCGTCGTTGAAGAATATCGAAACATCATCAGAGTTAAGATTGGCCGTCGCAAAGTCCAGATTTCCATCGTTATCGAGATCACCGATGACGACATCGTTTGGTGCCGTTCCTCCTGATGGAATCAGAGTCGTAATGAAGTTGCCACTGCCTGTATTTAACATCAGCGTCAAGTTGTCGGAGTCGCTGTTCACGACGAGAAGATCGATGTCGCCATCGTTGTCCAGGTCACCCTCAGCGATACGACGCGGCGATGTTCCAACATTGGTCGTCGTTGCTGCACTGAACATCAGCGTGTCATCGTCGATGATTGTTCCGGTGCCGGTGGAAGCGAGAATGTCGGCTCCCAGCGGGTTGGTCAACTGAAGCGTGAAAGTTACGTCTGACTCGATCGTTCTGTCTGCAATTGTGGTGACTGAAATGGTTTGCGTTGTTTCTCCCGGGAGAAAAATCACCGGGACAGTTGTTGCCAGATAATCTGTACCGGCAATTGCAGTGCCATCCACGGTGGAAGCGGTCACAGTCACGGTCTGATCGACCGGGTTGGTAAGGGACACGGTGAATGTCGCTACTTCTTCTGTGTTTCCGACCGTGGTGCCGCCCTCAAGAGTGGACACGTTGTTAACGGTCAGGAGTCCCACAACGTTCCCGATACTCTCGACTAGGTCGTTACCCGATCCACCGTCCAGTATGTCCTGCCCCGACCCTCCGTCGAGTGTGTCGGTGCCGCTGTGTCCTTTGAGTACGTCGTCCCCGACTGAGCCACCCAGCACATCGGCTCCGCTTCCGCCGCGCAGCGTGTCGTTACCAACGCCTCCGACAGCGGTATCGTTACCCGATTGCCCGTTCAGAATGTCGTCGCCGGCGCCACCGCTGAGTGCGTCCTTGCCGTCACCACCGAACAGCACGTCATTGCCGAGGTCGCCCTCAAGTGTATCGTCGCCACCTTGTCCGTTGATCACGTCGTCGCCATCATCGCCCGATACTCTGTCATTTCCCGATCCGGCAAGGACACTGTCGTTTCCCGCACCGCCGATGATTGTGTCGTTACCAGACATGCCATTGATCGTGTCGTTGTCGTCCCCGCCATCGACGAAATCGGCTCCCTGGCCCGCGTCGATCGTGTCCATTCCTGAGCCGCCCGTGACGGAATCGTCTCCATCTCCCGCAACAATGTTGTCGCCACCGTCACCGCCGTCGATCGTGTCGTTTCCATCGTCGCCGTCTAGTGAGTCTGCTCCGAGCCCACCGGTCATCAGGTCATCACCATTGCCGCCGTCGATCGTGTCGTTCCCACCCTGACCGTCGATCGTGTCGTTGCCATCGCCGCCTTTGATGCTCTCAGCGAAGTCATCGCTGCCTGTGATCTGGTCGTTCCCGTCTCCTGATTCGATTGCGATTGATCCACTGGTCGACAGCGAACCGAAATCAGCGGCAGAAACAGCGCTCACGTCCAGCACATTGTCGTCGCTACCAGCAAACACGTTCAGTGCCGTCAGCACGCTGGACTGAACGCTCGGAACTCCAGTCGCTGGCGAGCCGTTGGCAATTACCTGGACGTTGCCGGTTGCCGGGTCGTTCTGGACTGAGACGTCGTCGCCAGCGTCCACAAATATCGACAGTTCGGTCCCGACCAGAACGCCCGTGACCGTCAGCATGGCCCGGCTTTCCAGTCGTTCGGTCGTTTGCAGGCGACGGGACGAAGAGTGTGAACGAAGGCGGTTACGAAACCGGTTGAGCCAGGATGAGAGTTGCATGCGAAAGCCCCAGTCAGGTCGACATCGAAAACGGTGTTGCCCAGTGGCAACTGTTGCTTCCTGTAACCTGGCTCACGTTTCGTGACTTGACCGCGTCACCTGTCGTACCCGCACGTTAAGACAAACCTTTCTTAGCTGGCATTGGTCGTTGGTGACATTCGTGTCAAAGCCGTGTAACCGGCATGTCGTGACAAAGACGTGCTTTGCGACATCGGCTCACCATCAGTGGTTTGGAGCGGTCCATCGTGCCGTGCGATCGAGGCGAGCGACCATAAGAACCGGGCATCTCCATCCATCCGGCACTGACGTGGTGATGGGAAGCCCATGACAGGTCTGAGGAACCCGCGCAACCGGAATAACTCGACTTTACGCACCGAAGTCCCGTCCACAGCTTGTAAGGCAAGCGGCAGATGAGTTCTTACCCGTAGCTGGATTCGCAAGAATTCAGGCACTCAGGGAAACTGAATTCTTGCGAATCCAGCTACCGACACTGGCAGGTAAATTCTCATCTGCCGCTCGACTAACGTGGTGGCTGGCAGACCACGTCGCGGGC
>Ga0114999_10001274_pt1 | contig 35284 bp, 34 predicted proteins | sample ArcticOcean_MG_C_3_FD_89820 | JGI IMG/M metagenome (GOLD analysis project Ga0114999, IMG submission 89820) | Marine microbial communities from western Arctic Ocean - ArcticOcean_MG_CB8_126 | ecosystem: Environmental > Aquatic > Marine > Oceanic | place: Arctic Ocean: Canada Basin | collected...
CCGAATTGGCCATTGTCCTTCTGCGTCGTCAGAATCTGAGTGACACAATCGTCGAGAGGCCGCAGTAAATCGTCTTCGGGTTGCCACTGCATATTCATCCTCTGTCGCCTCTTGTTGGCGTGTCGCCTTTGCCACGGACGAGGCAGCCGTTGCCACGCCCTCCTTGACCGGCACCTCGAGTGATCGCTGCTTTGCACACAAGGAGACACTCATGTTCGTCAGATGGCTCATCAACGCCATCGCTCTTTGGTTCGCCGCATGGTTGGTCGCTGGTGTTCATCTATCAGAAAATCTGCTTGAAGTCGCCATGGTCGCTTTGGTCTTCGGCGTCGTCAACACCTTTATCAAACCCGTCGTCCTGCTCCTGTCCCTGCCGATGCTGCTGTTGACCCTCGGCCTGTTCACCTTCGTCGTCAATGCCGCCATGCTTGCCCTGGTTGCATCCCTCACGCTGGGGCTCACGTTAGACGGCGTGAGCTCTGCCCTGCTGGGCAGCGCCGTCGTTTCCATTGCCTCTTTTGTTCTGAGCGCCCTCAAGGACTAATCATTGTTGGAAGCTGAAGTTCGCGAAATCCTCTATGACAATCCGCTGGATGGGCCCAATTGCGTCGAAGACTTCGATCTCGAGGGCATGGGCGCGACGAGCTTCCCCATGGGTGCGATGCGTCTCGACAGTTGCCTCGACCCCGAACAAGGGCAGGCGGCCCAGATCGTCTTCTGGTGCCCCGAAGAATTTCCCGACCCTATACGCATCACCGTTACCCAGGGCGCCGGTCCCCTGCCAGGAATCGCGGCTGTTCATGAACCCTATCGAATGACCCTGATCAAATCCGGACGAACCGTACATTTCGGCATTCGTGATCTCACCGTATTTAGCTCGAGTGACCCAGGGACTGAATTTGGTTCGCCCCTTGGCGGCCGACGACTCGGCTTCCGGCAGAGGGCGCCACTGATTGCCGACTACTCAAACCTTCGCGTCGAAGCGATCACACCCCTTTCCTTGAAATATTAGAAGAGGTCCAGGCCTTGCCGAACAACCAACAGTTCAAGTTGCGCACCAAGTTTATTGGTACGCGTGATGTGCACGAATACCGGCAGACCATTGCTGCGTGGGTCGACGAACAGGACACGATTCTTGAAATCGGCTGCGAATGGGGGACAACGACGGTGAAGCTCGCGCCCGCCTGCCAGCGAGTCGTAGGTACCGATGTCAGTCAGGACTGCATTGATCGAGCTCGGAAGCAGTATCCTGAATGCGAATTCGCTGTCCTGGATGCCTTCGACGCGCGGGCTGCTGTCGATCTGGCGCGGGAACTTGATATCGAGCAATTCCACAAGATCTACATCGACATGTCAGGATTGTCTGGCTATCGCTCGCTACTCGACACAATCTCTCTGCTGACGATGTATGCGACGATCCTGCGTCCGGAGGCGATCATCATTAAGAGTGCCTCGTTAAAGCATTTCGCCAATCTCTGTGAGCCCTGGCGTGGACATGATGGTGTGTCCAGAAAATCGGTGCGGCAAAACAAGTAGCACGCCTGCGACCAGTGTATTTTCTGGTTTGCGGCTCACGCCAGACGCGGCGACCTTCCATGCATGACTGACTCCTCCAGCACACAGTTGCACCCACAGTTCCTACTTGTGGATGCGACCCGTCCGGCAGCGACGTGGACCCTGTGGGGGATGAGTCTGACTGAGCGACTGCTGCGTCAGGCCTCGTTGCTCGGCATCGAGCAGGTCGTCGTGCTTGTCAGCCAAGAGACGGCGCAAGACGTGGTCCGCTGGCGACCAGATCTACAACGACTTCATCCACTTCGTTGCGACACAATTGAGCGGCTTGAACAACTCGAGCCGCTTGTGTCGGAATCGTCGGGTGGATTTCTGCTCGCCCAGGGAGACGTCGTCCACGACGATCGTCTTCTGCAGCATTTGTTGAAGCTGGGAGCCGATCATGCGGTAACCTCTGCAGATGCAACCGTCGCCTGGTTGTCTGCAGACCAATGGCGGCAGCGACTCGAAAACGATCCTGACACGGATCCGACATTGAGTCAGTTCGTCGCTCATTTGCCGGCAACGTCCCTCGCGCAAATGAGCGACTACGTGCCGGTGCTACGATTGACGATGACGCCCTTCATGATGCGTCTCAGAGACCCCACACAACTTCGCGACGCCGATCATCTATTGTATCAACGAACCTTCAAGGGCGTCATCGACGCGATCGCTCGCTATGGCTACTACCACCTTGTGCGATTTCTGACGCGTGGTCTGAGTAGAACCACGTTGAGTCCGAATTTGTTCACCGTCCTTTCAATCGCCGGAATCTGGCTGGCGATCCCCTTGTTTGCGATGGGGCATCTGGCACTGGGTTGTGTCTCCGCCTGGACCGGTGTGCTTCTTGATTCGATTGATGGCAAACTGGCCCGTCTGACGCTGAATCTCTCAGATGCAATGGGTACCATCGAACACCTGTCGGCGATGCCCGGACTGGGGTTGTGGTTCGTTGCCTTGGGTTGGCACCTCACAGGCGGTCTCTTGCTGACACCGTCGGTGGCGATGGTTGCCTGCTGGACGACACTCCCCGCTTTTCTCATCGACAAAATCGTTTCAGGCGCCTTCCGCCGGCACTTCTCGCGAGAGCTCTTCGACGCACGGCCTCTTGATGCACTCTTCCATCTTATTGCGGTGCGAAGAAACATGCATTTGTTGATTCTCACGATCGGTGTTGGTCTTGGTGCCCCGGAGACGGCTTTTGCGGTGATGGCTGTCGGCATGTTGATAACCCTCGGCGTGCACATCAGTCGCTTCGCCTGGATCAGTCTCTCCGGTGGTGTAGCTCATGACGTCACAAACAAATGAGTCTGCGTGTCCTGCTCTTCGGTACGGAGTTTCCACCCTCTGCGGCGGGGACAGCCAGCTATGCACAGGCGTTGGCAACAGGACTCGTGAGTGCCGGGGCCGACGTGCGAGTTCTGACTCAGGCGACAGCCGAAATGAATACAGCAGGCCATCAAGGTGGCGAGATCCGACGGATCCCATATACAAGCTCCGTCCTAAGGCGCTATTGGCGTTGTCGACAGGCGCTGCAGCGGGAGTTGTCTGAATTTCAACCTCACTGTTTGTGGACGACGAATGGCATGGGCACCCGTGTCGCCAGCCTCGTGTCGTCGACGAAAACTGACCCATTGCCGCCGATGATTTCCTGTGTGCGGGGTTCGGACGTGACAACAAGATTTCCAGGACGTACGCCGACACGTTGGTTGGAGAGTCTCCTGCACAGACGTTGTTATCGTCGGTCCTCAGCGATCGCCGTCGTGAGTCGCGCCCTCTGCGAGGTTGCCGTCTCCAAGGGCCTCCCGCCGCAACACTTGTTCCTCAGTCCACCGGCTTTCGATATCAGCCTCAGCGCTGGCGATGATGAGACAACACAACGCTCATCGACGACGATCCTCACCGTCGCCCGTCTGCAGCGGCAGAAGCGAATCGATGTCCTGCTACGCGCACTGGCCAAAGTCAGGGTAAGTCACCAGCAAGTGCGACTCGTCATTGTCGGCGACGGCCCACAGCTGGAACGTCTGCAGAAGCTGGCTTTAGATCTCGACTTGCAATCCCACGTCGAATTTGCCGGTTCCATAGAACCACGTTCTGCCGAATTATTCAAGCGTTACCGCGAGGCTGCCTTCTTTGCCCTGGCCAGCGTCGGCGAAGGTTTGGGCAATGTCTTCATCGAGGCCGGTGCCTTCGGCCTGGCGACGATCGGCTGTGACGATGGCGGCACGCCGGATGTCGTGCAGCATGAGAAGACGGGTCTGCTCGTGCCACCTGATGACGAGGACGCCGTCGCCGAGGCGATGGACCGACTCCTAGCTGACGCCGATTTGCGTCAACGACTCGGTGCGCAGGCCAGGATGTGGATTGCCGATCACTTTTCCATAGAGAGCCTCGGCAGGACGAGTTATCAGGTCGCACAACAGGTCGTCGCTGGCAAGTACAGCGGCGGAGATTGGTTGCGTGAGGATGACTGATCTGCTTCGGCGTGCAGGCAAAGGGTTGCTCAAGAAACGGTGGCTGCAGCGAGCCAGCGCTCGCTGGGGAACGCCCGTTGCTCCCAAGCGCTGGATATTCATCGTCGGCTGTTACAATTCGGGAACAACCTTGCTGCGTGATCTACTTGGGCGGCACCCTCAGATCAGTTCCCTGCCATCAGAAGGCGTTCGTCTGACCGATCAACTGCCGCGACCGGAGGACTTTGGCTGGCAGCGACTATGGTGTCGCTGCCTCGACGAAGTACGCTTGCCGGTGGATACCGACACACCACTTCGATGCGAACGAATCAGAAAGCAGTGGGCCCTGGCACTGCCCACGGCGCCTGAGTGTGTGTTGGAGAAGTCCATCGCCAACACAGCACGCTTGCCATTTTTGCAGGCCGGCTTTCCCCCCGCGTATTTCATCTACCTCGTTCGCAATGGTTTTGCCGTCGCCGAGGGGATCCGTCGCAAGACCGACCCGCGTCGTTATGGACACGATGAATTTGGCGACAGCTATCCGATGGATCTGTGTGCCGAGCAATGGCGCGTAAGTCACGACATCGTCGCCGCTGACCAAGCCAATCTGGAACACTTTCTGCAGATCACTTATGAAGAGCTCACCGCTCGCCCCGATCAGGTGCTGGCACAGATCACGCAGTTTCTTCAGTTGCCTGCCTTAGGGGCTGACGCCGCGGCGGATACATTTCGTGTGCATGGCGTCGTTTCCCCAATTCGCAACATGAATGCCGCGTCGATTGCTCGCCTGACACCAGAGCAGATCGATGCCATCCGCCAGACGGCAGGCCCCGTGCTCGAGCAATTTGGTTATGAGCCCGACTGACATCACGACAGCGTCTACGGAAATCGTGGGCCATCTTGCCGGCCCCAGACCTCGAGTCGCGGTGGTCATTCCTTCCCAGCGTCCACCTGCGTGGATTGGGTGGGCATTGGATGATCTGTCAAAGCTTGCGGATCTCGTCAGCTGCCATCTACGAGCACCGGCAGCTGTTGTGGGGACGGGACTCTTCGACCCTCTTGATCGTCGGTTCGTATCTGGTCCCCTCGCAGAGGCCTCGCAGACGAGCACAATGATCGGCACACTGAGCGAGGAAACATGGCCCGCCGCCGGCACAGTCGACATCATCTTCTGCCTCGGCGTAGAGATCTCCGATGACGATGCCAATGAATCCAAACTGTTGGCGCCACCACTTGGCTCCTGGCGCGTCGCTTTGCCAGCGGACCTGGGACGTGGTGCCTCGAAGGCCGGTGCAACAACTGAAACCGTGAGCCTACAGCAGATCGGTGGCGATCGAGTTCTTCGTAACAGCGCGATCCGCGTTCATCGACTCTCCCCGGCTATTACCAGGCAGCGATTGCTGTGGCGAGCGGCGCGCTTGCCGGCTCGGGGCCTGCGCGATCTTCTGGGTGGTGATCACCCAAATAGAGATCGTCCAGGTGGCGAGCAGCTGCAGACAAGTCCGCTCGTCACATCGACTGTGTCGGGATCGAAGGCCGAAGACTCTGCAAGAAGTCGGTTCGGCGCAGTGTCCCTGCGTGCGATCCGGACAGGAATGCGTCGTGCCCTGCACAAGAATGGATGGTATCTCGGCTTCCAAGTGGATGCACCGACCTCACCTGAAATCCAAGCGGCGGATCTGCAGATCATTCAACCCCCGTCGGATCGATTTTGGGCCGATCCATTTCCCGTCGTCCTCTCCGACGAACAAGCTCATGTCTATGTGGAGGAATGGCCCTACGCCCTCGGACGCGGACGAATCGCAGTGCTCGAAATCACACGTGATGGCAACTGGCGGCATTTGGGCACGGCCCTGGAAACGGACGGACACCTGTCGCATCCCCATGTGCTGAGCTGGAAAGGCGAACGTTTTCTGATTCCAGAAACGTCATCCCGCGGTACCATCGAAGTGTATCGACAGAAGGGCGCTGACCCCCTCGCCTGGGAACTGGAATCGGTGATGATAGCTGGCGTTCGTGCAGTGGATGCGACGATACAGGTCCTGAACGATCGCTGGTGGATGTTCGTGAACCTGGGAGATCAGCACACCTCTGTGCATGACGAACTGCATATCTTCCATGCGGATAGTCCCATGGGACCGTGGAGCGCCCACTCGGCAAACCCCGTGGTCTCCGATCCACGACAGGCTCGACCTGGTGGTCAGCTTTTTGAGTGGAATGGACGGTTGTGCCGCCCCGCGCAGGACTGCAGCGATAGATATGGACGCGCATTGACCGTCTTTGAGATAGAGGAATTGACGACGAGCCAGTTTCGTGAGCGAGCCATCACTCACCTTGAACCGGAGGCCTTCGACGCCAATCGCCTGCACACTCTCAATTCAGACCGTTGGTTGCGGGTCATCGATTTGCATCGCGATCGGTTGCGCTTTCGATGAGTCTTGACGACACGGAAGAGACCGAACCCGTAGACGCTGACGCGCTGATCACCGATCAACAGCGTCAGCGGGACGAGGACATTCGCGACCTCGCCGGTGGCGCGATGGTCGTTTTGCTTGGCAAAATGGCTCGTGTCTCTCGGGGTGCTTTTATCTGGGTCGTCACCGTTCTGTGTGGCCTCGAAGTGCAGGGACTCTACTCACTTGCCTGGGCCGTCTGCTCCACCCTCAACAAGATTGCCCGCTTTGGCCTACCCCGTGGGACGGTGTATTTCGTCAACCAGGCGCGAGCAAGTGGCGGGAATGTTGAGCAGCAACAACAAGCCTCCCTTGCTGCCGGTGCGCTGTTGGCACTCGGCGCCAGTTCTGTTGTGATCGTCGCCTTGTGGTGGAGTGCAGACGCGATCGAGGCTTTCTACGACCGCCCCATCGGGCACGTCATGCGAATCATGGTCTTCACCGCCCCCTTCGTCGCCCTCGCATGGGTGTTCACGTCGGCGACCCGTGCTCTGCGGATCATGCGCTACGAGGTCTATGTGCGCAGTGTCTGTGGGCCGGCGATTCTCTTTGTCGGCGGAACCTTCGTCGGCTTCGCCGGCTTCGGCCTGGAAGGCATTGCCTGGGTTCAGTTGACCATGGCTGTGGGAAACTTTCTCCTCGCTCTGATCCTCTTCAATCGTCACTTCTCTGTAGGCGGTGTCATCGCTGCAGCCCGCCGCCATCTGCCGATTCGTGCCGTGGCTCGCTTCAGCGGCCCTGTCATGCTCGCCGATCTGCTCTACGCGGTGCTGACGCAGCTGGATGTGCTCATGTTGGGTCGCTTCGTCGACATCCGGCTCGTCGGCATCTACGTGATTGCCCGGCGCCTGGCGAGTATTGTGCTGAAGGCACCACAGGCCTTCGATGCCATCTTCAGTTCCATTGCCAGTGAACTGTCCGCGTCGAATCGCGTCGCGGAATTGGGCGAACGGGTCGTGGTCATCTCTCGCTGGGTCCTGACGATCAACCTGCCGATTTTTGCATGCCTGCTGCTGGTGGGTGAACCGATTCTGCAGACTCTCGGTCAGAAGGAATTCGCCGTCGCCAGTGACCTGCAGTTGGGACTGTACATCCTCTTCATTCTCTGCATCGGTATGCTCGTGCAGTCCGTCTTCGCCGTCGCCGAGCCCTTGCTGGCCATGACGGGACGCCCCGGGCTGAATCTGTTCAACAATGTTGTCTGGCTCGTGAGCAACTTTGGTCTCAACCTGTGGCTTATACCGCGCCATGGCCTGATCGGTGCCGCCCTGGGTGCCATGGCGACGACGATGTTCATCAATGCCTTGCGAGTGTCTGAGATTTATCTGTTCCGGCGCATCCTGCCCTTTCGCTCAACTCAACTCAAACCCCTGCTGGCAGCGGTGATCGCCGTGTTGCCCGCATGGTGGTTTCGCCAGGCACAGGTGGAATTGTGGTCAAGGATTCTGATTCCAACCATCAGCTACGTGGTCACCTATGGCGTGGTGTTGGTGACACTCGGGCTGGAATCGGAGGATCGGATGCTACTGGGCCGCTTGTTGCAACGCTGGCGTCGCAATGCAGAAGCGAAGGCCATCGACTCGGACGGAGCGTAGCTGAGATCAAGGAGCGCTATATCAGGCCTCGACGGCCAGCTGTAGGGGGGCGCAGGGCAGAACGACGACCCGACGAGGTGCGTCAGGCACATGTCCCGCGGCGACGACTTCCTCCCAGGTCTGAAACAGTAGGCTCTTGGGAAACTGCGCCTGACGCTTCCATTCGGGAAAGCCCGAGGAACAGATGATCATCGGTGCACGCTTCGCCATGACGCGTTTGGCAAGGCTGTTGCGAAACAGTAAAGGTTCCTTGGCATCAAAGGCGCGAAAGCTGACATCGAGACGCTGCACCTGACGCGCAAAGCGTCGAGTCGCCCAACGATGAAACAGCCGGCCTGACAACAGGGACGCCAGAGGGGCCAAATAACGTCCTGCAGTACGCGCTTCGCTAATCGTCCCACAGAGCATGTTGACGACATTGGCCTTCTGAAACTCGCTCCAGCCGTGATATGCGATACCATCACACGCCGGATCGATGAGAATCATCTGCGCCTGCGGAAACAGCTTTCGAACCCATTGGGCCTTCGAGACCTGAACAGGATCGGCATCCATCGGGTAGCCATTGGCGATGACGATGTCCGCCGATTTCCGCAACGACTCGGGTATCACCGTGCGATACGTGGCTTTCGCGTGTTCGACAGCGCGTCGATGGGCATCGACATGTGAACCGGCAAACAAACCCGTAATCTCCCGCCGCGTATTCACAATGGTGTTGATGCTGAAATCGAGTCCCGCGCGTGCGGCAAAGGCTTCGATCAGCTCACGGCCGTCTGGATGTCGCCCACTCGAACGGGTGTCCCCCCGCTGCCTTTTCGGTGAAAAACTGTGCAACTCGGCAATACTGCGAAGCCCCGCACATCCGGGCAGCATGATTTTACCGCCGCCAGAGAATCCCGCAAGGGTGTGGGGTAGAACACAACTGATACCGATGACGAGATCCGCTTCTACAACCCGACGATTCACAACGACGGGCATACCCGACGGCAGCGGCCCCAGATCATCCAGTTCATCGTGACAGGCGTCGTGGCAGTGGACTTCAAAACGAGAGGCCAACTCGCTTCCAAGTTTTCGCTCGATCTCGTCATCCTGCAGTTGCCTGTGTGATCCGGTAGCGACGAGGAAACTGATCGACCCAGGGTCGAGCCCTGCACCCAGGAGGATCTCCACCACATGCGGCGCGATTCGGTGCGCCGGCGTGGGCCGTCCCAGATCGTCGACGACGATCAGCGCAGATGTCGCCTCGGCAGCCATCTGAGAAAGAGGAGCACAGCCAAGGGAGCGCTGCAGCGAACCGACGAGATCGTCATCGGACATCGCCGGACCGTCGGCGGGCGACAGGGTCTCGACGGTCCAACTGTCAGGAATCGGCAACTCGATTTCATCATCGCCGAACCAGGCGCGCGTACGCAGAGGGATCCGTCCCATGACAGGCTAGACATCGCAGTGCTAAGGGTTTGATGGGGCCAGAACGTGGCGCAGGAGGCACAATGCCACGCGAGTGCCTGTTAAGGGCACGATGGGGCAAGCATACGGCGACCCCACTGGATGTCAAGGACATGGAACCCATACACTATCTGTATCGAGTGTCCGGTTGTTTCCGGTCAACCCTCAAACACCGATACAGGAATAACACATGAGCACCGCTCTCACAGTGGATCAGGTAGAGCAGTTCCGCCACGATGGTTTTCTCGTTGTCGAATCCCTCTTCGACCCGGAGGAAGCACGCCGCGTGCTGGAGATCTCCCATCTTGATCCCGAGATCGCTGCCGAGGCCAAGGACAATGAGAACCACGAGGGAGACGGGGTGGCGACACGGCTGGTGTATCGCCCAAATCTGGGGGACAATGCGTATAGCGCCCTTGCAGCAAGCCAGCGCCTCGTGGCACCCATGGAGCAGATTTACTCCTCGCCCATGTGCCACTACTACACCCTGAACATGCTGAAGGATCCGGGCACGGGTGGTTGGGCGTGGCATCAGGACTATGGCTACCACTACAAGGAATTCTTCTATCCGAACTATATCAGTGTCATGGTGGCCCTCGATCCTGCCACCGCGGAGAATGGCTGCCTGCGTGTGGTGAAGGGATCCAATCGTCTGGGCCGCCTCGAACATTCTGGTCTTGGTTCGCAGTTGATTGCCAATCGCGACCGGGTCGATCTCGCCCTGGAGCACATGGAAGAGATCACCTGCGAACTGAGCCCAGGCTCCGTACTCTACTTCGACGGCAATATCCTGCACGCCTCCCATCAGAACCGCAGTCAGCAGTCACGCTGGTCCCTGGTGATCTCCTATGTGCCAGCGAGCAACGTCTGGGTGAAGCAAGAGCCATCGACGATCACGCGAATCGAGCCCCTCGACGATGGGGCTCTGGAAGAAGCCATCGCACGCCACGAGGCGTTGGTCAACAAATAGCGAGCACGCTGCTCGATTCAGGCGCACTCTCTTCCCCGCTACCTACCCCTTATGTGTAGTTTCTGACTCGTCCCTTGCCCCCCGATTGAGCCACGACCTGACCAGGAGCCCGACGACGATGTCCCTGCCACAGCAACAGTCCCGCGGCTACTACGAACGCGCCGTGAAGGTAATCCCCGGAGGCGTGAACAGCCCTGTACGTGCCTTCCGCGCCGTGGGTGGAGATCCCCTGTTCATTCGCGACGCCCAGGGAGCTCATATCACAGATGCGGACGGCAGAGAATATGTCGACTACGTCGGCTCCTGGGGTCCCATGATTCTCGGTCACCGTCCGAGTGTCGTCGTCGATGCACTGCGCCGTATCCTCGAACGCGGCACCAGTTTCGGCGCACCGACAGATTTGGAAGTGGAGATGGCCGAGCTCCTGTGCGACCTGATTCCTTCGCTGGAAATGGTGCGCATGGTCAATTCCGGCACCGAGGCCTGCATGACGGCACTGCGCCTGGCACGGGGCGCCACAGGGCGTGATGTCGTGATCAAATTCAATGGCTGTTATCATGGTCATTCTGACAGCCTTCTCGTCGCCGCAGGATCAGGTGTCGCCACCTTTGGCATCTCCGGGTCTCCCGGCGTGCCGGACGACATTGCGCGCTGTACGGTCAGCATCGAGTACAATGACCTCGACATCCTGCAACAGACGATTCAGCAGATTGGTGCCGACAAAATCGCCGCCGTGATCCTCGAGCCCGTCGCCGGCAATATGGGCCTCGTCATGCCACAAGAGGGGTATCTGCAAGCGGTGCGCGACCTGTGCACGCAACACGGGATCATCCTCATTTTCGATGAAGTGATGACGGGGTTCCGTGTCGCCCTCGGGGGTGCGCAGGAGCGTTTCGGTATCACTCCTGACCTGTCCACGTATTCAAAAGTGATCGGTGGTGGCCTTCCGGTCGGTGCCTTCGGCGGACGGGCAGATTTGATGCAACAGCTCGCACCCTCGGGCCCTGTTTATCAGGCAGGCACCTTGTCAGGCAATCCGCTGGCGATGGCAGCGGGTCTGGCAACGATCCACCACTTGCGCGAGACCAACCCCTATTCACGGCTCGAGCAATTGGGCCAGCGTTGGATGGACGGCATGCGGCGTGTGACCGCTGAAGCAGGAGTCGCCTCTGCCATCGATGGCTGCGGCTCGATGGTAGGCATGTATTTCCACCCCGGGCCGGTGCGCAACTATACCGAAGTCCAGGCGGCGGATACAGCGCTCTTTCAGCGTTACTTCCGTGGAATGTTGGCTGCCGGCTACTATCTGGCGCCCTCTGCTTTCGAAGCCGGATTTATCAGTGTCGAACACACAGACGCTTTGATCGATGCGACCATCGAAGCCGCCGGGCAGGTTCTCAAGGAAGTGGCATAAGGGTTGGCCGCAATGGATGAATCAACGACCAATGCAGCAGCGCAGATTGAAGAGCGTGGTTACACCATCCTGGATGCGGTCATTCCGGGGGATGCCATCGACGACGTACGCAGCAGTGTCGCCGACGCGCTTGAACGCAACCGGGAGCGCGCTGCCGCCGAGCAGGCGGCGATCAGGAAACTCGGCCATCGAGTCGGTGTCGAGGGCGTCGATGGCATGCGAGGTGTCGTCAACCAGACGCAGACCTTCGCTCCGCATGTGGCCGCGGAGAGACTCCTGGCCGTCGTTGAGCACTTCTTCGGACCCTGGGCCCGGATTTCCTGCACCGACTGTGTCGTCAATCACCCCGGCTGTGGTCGCGGGTATTGGCACTCGGACTGGCCATACAATCAGACGAATGCCAGCCACATTCCGGCGCCCTACCCCGATGTGCTCATGCACTTATCCACCATCTGGATGTTGACGGATTTCCATGGTGCCAATGGCGGCACCTTGCTGGTTCCTGGGTCCCACAAAAGTGGTGTGAATCCATCAACTGGCATGGAGGACGTCATCGATCGAGATGGACCACATCCGGACGAGGTCCACGCCGAAGGCAAGGCTGGATCGGTGTTGCTTTATGATTCGCGACTGTGGCACGCGGTGGCACCGAATCGATCCGATGCGGCGCGGGTTGCTCTCATCGTCAGGTATGCTCCGTGGTGGTTGAATCTCGAGCCCGCCCGGCCCGGATCTGAGGAGCATCAGATGATGGTGATTGAGACACAGGGGAAGAACTACGCCCAGCCACCATTGCATCCCGACGCCTTCGCCGCCTTACCCGAAGAGACAAAGCCCCTGTATCGACACTGGGTCGGACGGGCTTGATCCATGTTTGAGGATCTCTATCGGGATGCACAGCGACTGCTTCAATCCCAGTATCTGAGCTATGCGCTGGCCGGAATTTTCATCGTCATCTGGTGGATTGCCAGCCGCATTGTCGGCGTCGTGCGTCATGCCAGTGGGATGCGGGTAGAGCGCCCTCGGCGCCGCCTACCGCTGACCTAGTGAGTCTGAACGAATGAGCATCGAACGCGACGGATTGCGCGCCCACTGCGCCGAGGCGGCTGATATCGATCTCGTCCGCATTCTCACCGTCGACAAAGCCCATTCGGTGACGGCCCTGGTCGACGAAGCCTCACGTGAACTGGAGCGCCGACAACTGACGGTAGAGGGATTCCTCGATCGTGTGGAAGTTCGTGTTGGCGCTGAAGATGCCACCGTCGTAACCATCGCGCAGGCACGATCACTGATCAGCGACGCCGTTCCGCTACATGCCGTCGCCGCCGTCAGCCACGCTCTCGAAGAGACGATGGTGATCCAGCACGAAGGCTGGGGCTGGGTCTTCCACCATTACGACGAGGAGGAGTATGGTGAATCTTATCTTGTCGACAGTGACGCGAAGGCTCATGAGCTGTTGGGCCATTTTCTGCTGCTCACGCCCTGGCAGCCTCTAGCAGGGCCAGCACAACACCTCGATGACTGGGAGACCGTCACCCGCACAGAAGAGGCGCAGGTCGTCGTCGAGGCGGCACAGAAACTGACGACAGCGGGAGTCGTTCACATCGTCCGCTCGCCCCTGTTCACGCCTGAAGGCGACCATCACATCACGCTTCTGGTGCCCCAGACCCAACTCACGTCTGCTGAAGAAGCCCTTGGGATCAGTCGTCAATCTCTCCGCCAGTTGAAACGCGAGGCGACACAACTGGGCGCTGGCGACGACCGCGAGGCCGAGTTGGCTGTGTACGAGCAGTTGGCCCGGATGGATCCAACCCAGGCAGCCGTGCACTACAACCACGGTGTCGTGCTGTTGGAGCTGGACCGGCCAGAGCAGGCGCTGGCCTCATTCCTCGAAGCGGCGGCACCGACCCTAGGCAATCTTCCCGAGAGACCCGAACCACCTCGGGGTCGCGTCGGCCCCGGAGGATTGTTTGCCATGTTTGGCCTCGTCGCTCGGATTCTTGGGGGACCACCAAAGGCATCTGGCCCGGAGTATCTTGTCGACGTAGAGATGCAATTGCAGCGTTTGCAGGAGCGACTGGGTGACCGTGTCGATCTGCTGCATGGGCTAGCGGGGCTCGCTCGCTGGCGCGCAGATGGGGAGACAGTCCGCGATTGTTATGAGCGCATTCTACGCCTGAATGACCAGGATGAGATCGCCCATTTTCAGTTGCGATATCTGGCAGCCACTGACGATTGACGATGTCGGAACACACCATTTGCTTGTACCGCAGAGCCACAGGAAACACACACTCCTCGAAGACGACCCCAAACTGACATGACGACATCGATTGCAAAACTCAACGCCGATTTGTTGCCCACTGCGGAGGAAGTCGAACAATACCGGCGATGCGGATGGTACATTTCCCGAAGCCTGTTCAGTGACGAGGAACTCGATGCCGCCATAGAATCATCCGAACGCTACTACGCTACGTTGGACGATCAACAGATCGACCTGCCCAATGGCGGCACCTATCAACTGGCCTGGTGGCAGGGCACGGGTCTCGATCAATTGCGCAAGAATGACTACTCAACATTGTTGGTTTCTGAACTCGACGCACTGCTGAAGAAGCCGATACTCGGCGCCATCGGCGCCCTGCTTGCCGAAGATGACGTGCGTCTGTGGCACGACCAGCTACTCTACAAACCCCCATCGTCCGCCGAAGCACCCCAGGCCGTTGGTTGGCACACAGATTTCGGCTACTGGCGGACCTGTTCCTCACCGCAGATGCTCACCGCCTGGATTCCATTCACAGACATGGACGAGTCCATCGGCACCATTTCTTTCGTCGATGGATCGCACGAATGGCCTCAGAACAACCATCTCAATTTTTTCTCCAGTGACCTCGAAGGGTTGGAGAAGAAATTCAACACCGGGGGTGCACCGATCTCTAAGTCGCCCGCACTGATGAAGCGTGGTCAGGTCAGCTTTCACAATTGCCGAACGATTCATGGCAGTGCGCCAAACTACACCGACCAGCCTCGCCGTTCGATCGCCCTGCACCTGCAGCCTGGCGCCAATCACCATGTGGAACGACGCAATGAGAATGGCGATCTGGCCCAGCACCCCAACGATCATCTCGTCCGCAAAGTCGATAACCAGCCCGACTATGCAGACCCCACCTTCTGTCCGCGCGTCGGCATCCTGGATCACGCACGTCAGGCCCGGGAAGGGGCTGCATGAGCCGGATCCGTCAGTCCGTCTGTTTCAGCAATTTTCTTCGCGATGGCCTGTCAGCAACGGCCCTCATTGAGGCCGCCACAGATATCGGCTACGCATCCATTGAAATGTTGCCCGAAGAGCACTGGCAGCAAGTGCAGGATTGTGGCCTCGACATTGCCTGCGTCGTCGGCCACGCGTCGCTACCTGACGGGTTGAACAAGCGCGAGAACCACGATCGGATCGAAGCTGAATTGCTGGCCAGAATCGAGGCAGCTGCGGCGTGGGGCATTGAGTCACTCATCGTCTTTAGTGGCAATCGCGAGTCGCGCTCCGAGCAGGAGGGTCGTGACAACTGTGTTGAGGGTTTGCTGCGGGTAAAGGACGCCGCCGAGTCGGCTGGGGTAACCCTGTGTATGGAATTGCTCAACAGCAAGGTCGATCACTCCGACTATCAATGTGATCGCACCCCATGGGGTGTCGAAGTGTGCCACGCGGTCGATTCGGGACACGTGCGACTCCTCTACGATATCTACCATATGCAGATCATGGAAGGCGATCTGATCCGCACGATCGACACTCATGGCCAGTGGTTCGGTCACTACCACACAGCTGGCAATCCGGGCCGCCAGGACCTGGATCTTGAACAGGAGATCTACTACCCCCCCGTCATGGCAGCGATCCAGCGCTCTGACTACGAGGGTTTCGTCGGCCACGAGTTTCGACCAAAGGCGGATCCTGTCGAGGCACTGCGCGCTGCCTTCAACCTGTGTGACGTCGGCGACAGCCCATGACATCGCTGCCACACATCGATTCTTGCGAAGGGCCTCTGGGGGGCCGTGTCACCGGACTCGATTTGTCGCAGTCTTTGGCAGCGGAGACGGTGACCCAACTGCGGCAGGCACTGCTCGACTATTGTGTGCTCGTGTTTCCTGACCAACCACTCAGCGACGAAGATCAGGTCCGTTTTACGAGCTATTTCGGCGCTGCCCGCGCACATGTGCGCAAGCAGCGCGAGCGACAGGTGAAGGAAATTTTCATCATCTCCAACGTCAAAGAAAATGGCGCGCCCATTGGGGCACTCGGCTCTGCGACCGTCGACTTCCACTCAGACCTCTCTTATCTGACCCATCCTGGCACCATCTCACTATTGCAAGCCCTGGAGATCCCGCAAGAAGGTGGGCAAACGCAGTTCTGTGACTGCCGGGCTGCCTACGATGCGCTGGATGCCGACAAGCGCCAGTATCTGCCCACACTCAGAGCCGTCCACAGGCATTATGTGGAAGAGCAAAATCCTCCCGGGATCGTTAGTCATCCACTTGTCCGCACCCATCCTGAGACAAGTCGGAAGTCTCTCTATGTGAGTCCACACCTAACGAGTCACATCGATGGATTTGAGGCGGAGCAGAGCGACCAACTACTGCAGGAACTCTATCAGCATATGGACCAGCCCGCCTTTGTCTGGACCCATACATGGCGGGTAGGCGACCTGCTCATGTGGGACAATCGCCCCACAATGCACCGCCGGCTGGGCTTCCCCGATGAGCAGCGACGGGTGATGAAACGGACACAGGTCTTTGGCGACGAACCCGTCGAATGACCGGACAGGTAGATTGACTTTCTATGACATATAGGAGAGTGATTGTGAAATTGCAGGACAAGGTTGTCATCGTAACAGGAGGTGGTTCAGGTGCTGGAGCCGCCATCGTCGCGAGTTTTGTCGCCGAAGGGGCTCACGTCGTCGCCATCGGCCGAGATGAGAAGAAGCTGGCAGCCGCCTGCGCAGCAGCTGGCGACCATGCTCGTGCAGCGGCGGGGGACGTCACCGACCGTGAGCGCATGCAGCAGATCGTCGATGATACGATCGGCGAGTTTGGCCGTATCGACATTCTCGTCAACAATGCCGGCATCAATATCTCGGATCGTACCCTGGAGAAGCTGACGCCAGATGATTGGGATCGGGTAATGGACATCAACGCCACCGGTGCCTACAACACGATCCACGCGGTACTACCTCACATGCGGACACAGCAGGACGGCGTCGTCATCGCTGTCTCCTCGATGGCCGGCTGTGCCCCCAGTGTCTTGGGCGGTGTTGCTTACTCTGCCGCCAAACACGCTATGTCCGTGGTCACCAAGATGGTGGATCTCGAAGAGGCCAAACACGGCATCCGTGCCTGCGTCGTCTCGCCTGGTGAGATCAACACGCCGATTCTTGATCAACGACCAGTGAAGGTCACCGACGAACGCAAAGCACGAATGTTACAGCCAGAGGATATCGCCCACACTGTGATGTTTGTTGCCACCCTGCCGCCACGGGTTGTGATCGAGGAAATGATCATCAAACCTCGCGGCCAGGGCTCGGTCACTTAAAGCCCCTGTGCGACAACTGCGTGGCAAAGCGCTGAATCAGTTTCTGCGCACGATCGAGGCACCCAACCGTCTCGACATGGTCTTCGTGCTGCAGGACATGCAGGACCCGATCAACGTAGGGTCCGCCTTCCGCATCGCCGATGCGGCAGGTGTCCGGCGTATGATCCTTACGGGAATCACAACCTGCCCACCCCATCCATTGATCAAGAAGGTCGGTAGGGGACGCGACCGTCGAATCCGTTGGGAGTATGTGGAAGACGCCGCTACGGCACTCGGCGATCTCCGCGATGAGGGCTATGAAGCCATCGCCGTGGAAATCGCTACCGACGCCAAGCGTTTTGATCGTTGCGATTATCCTGCAAAACTTGCGCTTGTCATGGGCCACGAGGACCATGGCGTCACCAACCGCACCCTCGCCGCCTGTGATGGTGCCGTCTACCTGCCCATGTTGGGCAAGGGCGCCTCACTCAATGTGCATGTGAGTCTCGGCGTCGGCGCCTACCATGTGCTGAGTCAGTATGACCAGGAGCCGGAGGCGAGTTAGTCAGTCGCTGATGGGTCCGCGGCGGTCACCTCGCGCCACTGTTTCCAGCGATTTCGTAGTTGGCGGCCCTTCCCCAACAGCAGGGATGGCACCCACGCAGTCGCGGGCATTTCGGGAACCACGATGTAGTTCTGCGATCGCAGACGCTCGACGCCGGCAGGTAAACCGTGAATCATCTCGCACAGTTCCCAGAGTTCCTCATCGCGTACCAACCGCAGATAGAAGGGATCGTCGGCAAAATGCTGCCAACGCTCGAGGACCTTCATTTGTGCCGCTTGGCCATCGAGACGGGTACCATCGAAGGAACTCGTTGAGCCCCATTTGGCAACCTCCTGCTGTCCAGCCTCAGCTCCTGAGAGCTCGAGGCGACGTGCCAACTCAATCTTGTATGTCTCGTCAACAAACCAGCGGTTGTAGTTGATGGTCAGCCTGTGCGCCAAAAAATCGGTGTGTCCAAGTGCCTCGTGGGCGTATTGCTTCCACAATTCGACGGAGCGGTGCAGTAGACGCACGCTGTATTTGGTGCCAGAGTAGTACACCTTCAACAGACTGGCGAGATTGTTGAAGGGATCTCGCAGTGCCAGGATATCCGTCTGACGAGCCGACACACCGACCCACTTCTGCCTGATCTGCTCGGGGATCGGCGCCGCAATCTCCTCCAGGCAGTGATGTTCGTAGTTGTAGATGAGGGCACTCTTTGACCCATGCTGACCGGCACAGGACTGCTCAGGCGTGATCCCCTCGATGTTCGAGACGAATCGACGCCCTGGTTTTTTGGCGATGTGCTTCAGATCAAACGGATTGACGCCGGGGCGACACTGGTTGAGGAAGAGAGATCCCCCACCAACGTTGGCATACACCCATTGAATGATCGCGTGGTGGCCACTGCGTTTCAGGGCCACAACCCGCATCTCGTGTTCATTCACTGTGTCGGTCATCGATTCACATTGTTGGTTCGGACAACTTGGACGGGGAAATCATGAGGCGATACGCCAAAAGGTAGGTGACCAGACCCACGATCAGCCAGATGGCGGCGCCACGATACATTAAGGCCAGACCAAAGTGTTCAAACACAGATCCACCCACAATGGCCCCCACAGCGCCTCCTAGCCCGAAGTTGACACCGACAAATTGCCCTTGTGCCGTAGCTCCCAGACCGGGGGGCGCCAGGACATGCGCGTAGGACACACCCACCACCCAGAGCAGCGCGAAGGTGGGACCGTGGAGAATCTGCACGGACAGAGCCATCACAGGCGTGTCGATGAATGAATACGCGGCAACACGTACTACACCTGCAGCCATACTGAGCACCAGCAATCGTCGACGACCAAAGCGACGCAGAAGACGTTCGCCGTAGAAGAACACGAGCATTTCACTGAGCGTACCGATCGTCAGGGCATAACCCATCATCCACCGAGGTGTACCGATGCCCTTCAGATACAAAAATAGATAGTAGTGGACGACGGAAAGGCCGACACCACTGGCGAAGGCCAGAAAGAGGAAGAGTCGCCAGCGTCGATCCCCTACCAGTGCCCGCAGACCCGACCAGAAGGCAGGAACACGGACGTGGGCAATGGGCAGAAACAGAGCAATGAAAAAGCAAATTGCGAAGAGCGCAAGATACGTAGAGAAGGAAGCCGACAGACCGAAACGTTCGACCAGATGGCCAGCGATGGGACCACAGGCTCCCCACCCGATGGCTCCCCAGATCCTGATTCGACCATAGCGGTCGCGATGTTCACCAAGCGCATGTAGAACCGAATTGTCTACCAGGGGTGTGATCGGCGACTGCATCAGGGCCATGAAAATGACGATGGCAATGAGCCATGAAAATGTCTGCGCCACGGACAAAGCGGCGACGGCAACGATGGTCCCGGCAATAGCGACAGCCAGCACGGCCCGATGCTGTTGGCTCGCGTCGGCCAGGGCACCCCAACCAGTGGCACCGAGTAGAATCAGTGCCGGCGGGATCCCGGCGAGCAGACCGATCTGACGACCATCAAGACCAAGTTGCTCGTAGTGCAGTACAAGGAAAGGCGACAAGGCCGCCATGGCTGCGTAGTAGAAAAAATAGAAGGATCCAGCGAGCCGATTTCCTACGGGGGATGCTGACTCTTCGTGCAGCTTGTAACCTGCCATGACTTGGGTAGTGTCGTTGATCGACATCTGCGGCGGGTGTCGCGCGACCAGAACATAAGATATCATCGTTGGCCACGGGGATATCGTACGCCAACGGTATCCTATGAACGTCGCCTTGCCCCCTGTCGTCAAAAACGGGAGGCAGACCTCACTCTCTCGGGACTGGAAATGGCGCAGACACAGAATCGCCACGACGATGGGCTAGGCATCCGAGAACGGCGAATCAAAGAGGGATGGCGAGTCGAACTGGTAGATCCCACTAAGCAGGACGGCACCTCTCTCTCCTGGTGCGCCGTCATCGGCTTGAACGTACGCATCGGTTCAACCTGTGTTCGGACCGGTGGCATTGCTGGCGTCGGTACACACAAACAGTATCGTCGCTTGGGATACTCACGACGTGTGATGAACGCGGCGATTGCCCTTATGCAGCGACAGCAACTCGGTGTCTCTCTTCTGCATGGAATCCAGGACTACTATCATCGCTTCGACTATATCACCTGTATGGCCGAACACCGCTTTGCCCTTGAGACTGCATCACTGCGGCTACCTGCGGCAGAATGTGGGCGCATGCGACTCCGGCGTCTCACGAAGAACGATCTGCCTGTGATTGCACGGCTCTTTAACCGGCAGAACACAGAGCGAACGGGATCGATCGTACGAGTCGCGAAGAAGTTCGACGGCTTCCACAAAGGCACATGGTGGACGATCCCCGCTGACGTGCGAGTCGTCGTCGACAGCAAGCAGAAAATATCGGGTTACGTTGTGTGCGACCGGATCGACGACCACTGCCGCGTTTCAGAGGTAGGTGGACAAGGCCGGGAGGTCTGGTCCGCCATCGTCAACTATTTGGGGCGCCGAGCAAAACGCGGTGGTCATGCTCAGATCGAAGTGCTCTGTGCGCCGGATGAACCCTTTGGCATTTTCTGCCGCTCATTTGGAGTTCACCTGCTCAGTCAGTTTCCTCGCAACGAACGCACCATGGGGCGGGTAATTGACCTGCGCAAATGTATGATCAGCATCCTGCCCGAACTTGAGCGCCGCTGGGGCTCTCACGACCGCAAGCAGGCGATCTTCCTAAAGACAGATATAGGCGACCTGATTCTGCGCTGGCGCGCCGGACACCTTGCCGTGGACGACGGCAAACGAGGACGCAAAGCGTCAGGCTCTGGGCAAGAGAGCGTCGTGTCTATGAACCAGTCGGCATTGACCCTGCTGTTGTTCGGATACGCTCGTCCCAGTGACGTGATCCTCAGCGGACAGGCGAGAATTCCAGCCACCCAACGTCGACTGATGGAGCGACTGTTCCCTCTGCAGGATGCATACATGTCGTGGACGGATCGCTTTTGATGCAATGGGTTAGCGATTGAACTGCGGAGGATAGACCTCGTTGAAAAAGCGACGACGCTCCGGTGTCAGAGCCGCCAACATTTCGTCTGTCACGCGTAGCGACCCGGGCGGATATTCGTAACTCTCCCCTACACCAGAGTCGCAATCGTCAAACAGTGGGAATTTCTTGCGGTAGTTGGACTTGTGGCTCCCTGGAATCAGCGCTGCGAGTCGACCGGCCCGAATCTCCCTCTGCTTGCATCGGTTCCAGCGCCCCCCTTCGTTCTGGTCATCGCCCCGCTACCAGAAGAGGCCCAAATGACTGACGATTCGTCACCGACTCCAACTCACTACACTGCGATCACCGATGAGATTCTGACGCAGATGGATCGAGATCTGTCGTTCCATCCGTGTGGTGTATCCTCCCCGGCCGTTCTCACGTCAGGACAGATAGACACATTCAATCGACTGGGTTACCTGTCTCCTCTCCCCGTCTTTGATGCAACAGAAGTCGCTGACCTACGGGAATATTTCGATGAACTTCTGGCTCGGGTGATGGCAGATGGTGAATCCCAGTATTCGATCAGTTCCGCCCACCAGCGCTTCGGGCGAGTCCACGATTTGTTGTGTCATCGACGAATCACGAAACCGGTGAGTGATCTGCTGGGTGAGAATTTCGTAGGTTGGGGTTCCCACTTCTTCTGCAAACTGCCACAGGATGGCAAAACCGTATCATGGCATCAGGATGCCAGCTACTGGCCCATTACGCCGTCGCGAACCGTCACTGTGTGGCTCGCCATCGACGATGCCGATTGCGAAAACGCCTGCATGCGTTTCATCCCTGGCAGTCATGTCCACGGTCATCTTCCCTATCGCGAGAGTGACTCGTCGGAGAACAATGTCCTGAATCAGACCGTCGATGCCGTCGATCGTTTCGGTGAACCATATGATGTGGTACTGAAAGCAGGAGAGATGTCCATCCATTCAGATTTGCTCCTGCACGGTTCCAACGAAAATCGCTCCGACCGTCGCCGCTGCGGATTGACTCTTCGCTACTGCCGCACAGAAGTTCGAGCCCATCTCGGCTGGAATGGCAAAGGCGTCCTCATTGCTGGTGCCGATGCAGATGGTCACTGGGGCAATCCGGCGCGACCTGAGGCTGACTGATGCCAGCTGCGGAAGGGGACGCCACAGAATTGTCCCTCGAGCTATTTCACCCGACCCTTCAGCGCTGGTTCCGCGAGCAGGTTGGCACACCCACCGACGCGCAGGCCACGGCATGGCCTCACATTGCCGCCAATGAACACGTATTGGTCACCGCGCCAACCGGATCGGGTAAGACACTCACTGCCTTCCTGTGGGCTCTCAACCAGCTCATTACGGGTCAGTGGCCTGAAGGCCACACGAGTGTGCTCTATGTATCGCCACTGAGAGCGCTCAACAACGACATTCGTCGCAATTTGCTCACACCGCTCGAGCAACTGGCTCAATACTTCGAAGCCGACGGGATTCCCTTCCCCGTCATCCGTCCGATGACACGTTCCGGAGACACACCACCAGAAGACCGGCGGCGCATGCTGCGGCAGCCGCCGGAGATTCTGATTACGACGCCGGAGAGCCTCAACCTGCTCCTGTCCTCCAAGGGCGGACGTGGCATGCTGGGCTCCTTGCAGTCGGTGATACTCGATGAGATCCATGCCGTGGTCGGTAGCAAGCGTGGTGTGCATCTGATCACTGCCGTCGATCGTCTCGTGCGGCTGTCGGGAGACTTCCAGCGTATCGCCCTGTCAGCGACGGTTCGCCCCCTCGATCGGATGGCCGAATTCGTCGGCGGACTGCACCGAGATAGTGAGGGTCGCCGACCTCGTCAGGTGCAGATCGTCGAGTCGACGACGTCGAAGGAGTATGATGTCCGCGTGCGTTTTCCGCAGACTGCGATCGACCAAGCCGAGGACGATGATTCCGTCTGGCCCGCCCTGGTGGAGGTCTTCAAGGAAATCATCAACAACAATCGCTCGACCCTGGTATTTGCCAACGCCCGCAGGCTGTGCGAGAAACTCACCTTGATGCTCAATGATGGGCACGAACGACCGCTGGCCTATGCTCACCACGGCTCCCTCTCCCGTGAGATCCGTGAAGTCGTGGAAACGCGACTGAAGGCGGGTGAACTGAAGGCGATTGTCGCCACCAACTCCTTGGAGATGGGCATAGACATTGGCGCCCTGGATGAGGTGGTACTGGCCCAGTCGCCGCCATCTATCTCCTCTGCCATTCAGCGCGTGGGGCGTGCGGGCCACCAGGTCGGTGTCGTGAGTCGTGCCACATTGTTTCCGACCTATTCTCACGACTTCCTCGAAGCGGCTGTTCTCGCCGAACGACTCTACGCTCATGATATCGAGGCGATTCGGCCGATTGAGGGCGCCCTCGATGTCCTGTGCCAGATCATCATTTCCATGGTAGGAACCGAAGATTGGGAAGTGGATGATCTGTACGACGAGATCTGCCTGAGTTTTCCCTATCGACATCTGAATCGACGACAATTCGACCTCGTCATCGACATGCTTGCTGGCCGTTATGCTGGCAGCCGGATACACGAGCTGCGTCCACGACTCACCTTCGACCGACTGCGATGGCACGGTGGAAGTGCGCAAGGGGGCCATGCAGGACCTCTATATGTCTGGCGGCACGATACCCGATCGTGGATTGTTCCGCATGCGCCACGCCGAGTCCAACGCCATGATCGGCGAGTTGGACGAAGAATTCGTCTGGGAGTCCTCCGAAGGACAGTCTTTCACACTTGGCACCCAGAGTTGGACCATTCGCAACATCACCCACAATGATGTCTTCGTCACGCCAGGGGCGCCGAAGAATGTCGATCTGCCTTTTTGGAAGGGTGAGGGGGCCAATCGCGATTATCACTTCTCCCGCGCGATTGGCGAGTTTCTCGAAATCGCAGATGCAGAACTCGGTACCCCCGCCCTGCCGCAGCGACTACAACACGCACATCGCATGGATGAAGTCGCCGCTGGACAACTTGTCGACTTCCTGGCGCGTCAGACAGAGCATACGGGTGTGCCCCTCCCGCATCGACATCATCTGTTGGTCGAGTTCGTCAGCGCCGGTCCCGATGGATATGCTGGCAACCAGGTCATCCTGCACACCATGTGGGGTGGGCGCGTCAATCGGCCCTTTTCTCTTGCCATGGATGCGGCGTGGGAGGAACGCTTTGGCACACGACTCGAGGTGCACTCTTCCAATGACTGCATTCTCCTCGTACTTCCCTCAGATGCCACGGCAGAGGAGATTCTGTCACTGGTACCTTCTGCCCGTCTCGAAGAACTGCTGCGCCTGCGGCTGGAAGCATCCGGGTTCTTTGGTGCTCGTTTTCGCGAATGTGCACAACGTGCGCTGCTACTGACACGACGCTCATTCAACGAGCGCATGCCTCTGTGGTTGAGCCGACTGCGTTCGCAGAAATTGCTGGATGCGGTCATGCGCTATGAGGACTTTCCGATCCTCGTCGAATCGTGGCGATCCTGCCTGCAGGATGAGTTCGAAATTGACGCACTCAAGTCACTGCTGACGCAGATGGAGACAGGCCAGATCCAATGGACTCAGGTGCGCTCGACACGCCCAAGTCCATTTGCCCAGTCTGTCGCCTTCAGCCAGGTCAACGAGTACATGTATGGCAACGACGCGCTCGGCGGCTCGCCCACATCCAAGTTGCGCAGCGACCTACTGAAGGAGGTTGTATTCACTCCGGGACTGCGGCCGACGGTGCCCGTCGCAGTGATCGAAACATTCGAAATCAAACGCCAGCGTCGCTCTCCAGGCTATGCCCCCTCATCGGCGAGAGAGTTGATCGATTGGGTCGATGAACGCCTGCTTCTGCCAGGGGCAGAATTCGCCGCCCTCGTCGACGCAGCCGTCGCCGATGGTGCAGATCGCGACGAATTGTTGGATGTAGAGGATCGACTCCTACAGTTACACAGCCCTCGTCTGAGTGACACAGCCGTCGTCGCTCGACAAGCTCTTGGACGGCTATCCGTAGCGCTTGGGTGGTGGTCGAAGGCCCGTCTCACCAATCTTGATGGTGAAACGGTGGACATTGAGATTCCTGATCCGCCGCAACACGACGATCTGGCCGTAGATCCTTTGACGCAGCTCATCGCTGACTGGATCGCGTACTATGGCCCCATGTCGCGCGAGCGTCTGGCCCATAACCTTGGCATCGAACAGATCCAGTTAATACAGATCGTCGATGAACTCGCCGATCTGCAGGCACTCGTCTCGGGAGAGCTGACGGAAGGGGCCGTTGAAGACGATGAAGTGTGTGACAGTGCCAACTTCGAATCCCTCCTGCGGATGGCCCGCGCCGACGCGTCGCCACAGTTTGAAGCGTTGCCAGTCGAGCAACTTGGGTTGTTCCTCGCCTCTTTTCACAGTTTACATCGGCCCGAACAAGACGTTGAGGGGCTGACACGACGAATGGAACAATTGCTGTGTTATAGTGCTCCCGCCGCTCAATAGGAGGGTGAATTTCTTCCGGCGCGCGTGCGCACCTACCAAACGTCGATGCTGGATGGTGTCCTGCAGGAATCCAATCTCCGTTGGCTAGGTTGTGGGAGCGAGCGAGTCGCTTTCTGCTTCGAGCCAGATATCGATCTACTCGGCGCTGGAACGCCGGCCAGCGCCGATGAGGAGTCAGAAGAAGCTGCATCCGACCCGCCAATGTCCGCAGAACACGCAGAGTCGGCCCGACCTACCGTCCCCGTCGATGATGTGTCTGGCTTGTTTCCCGATCCCTTCGGCCGCTACGACATTCAGATGCTGCAGCGAGCGACGGGTATGTCCCTGCCTCCCTTGGTGGAAAAATTGTGGCAAGGCGTTTGGTCGGGACGGATCACCAATGACACGGTGTCGGCATTGCGCCGAGGCATCGAAACGAAATTCGGCGCCGGGGCGGGTGCCGCACCTGATACACCGAAAGCAGCGCCACACAGACCTGGTCGTCTGACACGTGCCACATCGCGCCGACCCACGGGCAGATGGCGTGGCTCGCTGGCTTATCCTGGCAACTGGCAGCTGTTGCCAGAACCTGAAGTGGCCGCAGATCGGCTCGAGGAGGAAGAGCGCAACAAGGATCGCGTGCGACTATTGCTTGATCGCTATGGGATCCTGTTTCGAGAGCTGCTGCTGCGTGAAGTCGCCGATTTTCGGTGGGCTCGAATCTTTCGCTCTCTGCGCCTGATGGAGCTGTCGGGCGAAATCCTGGCAGGTCACTTTTTCGGTGGGATTCCTGGCCCGCAGTTCATGAGTCACCGAGCCTTCCGACAATTATCGCGTGGTTTGCCTGAAGACGCGGTGTACTGGATGTGTGCCACGGACCCCGCATCCATGTGCGGCTTGGCTCTGCCCGAATTGCGCTCGCGACTACCTCGACGGGTTGCAAGCAATCACCTCGTCTATCGAGGGGCAACGAGGGTCCTGTCATCACAACGCCATGGCCGCGTCCTCGAGATCGACGTGGACGCAGACGACCCACGTCTGGCCGAATATCTAGCCCCTCTCGACCACCTGCTGACGCGCACGTTGTCGCCCTTGCGGCAGATCGAAATCGAACAGATCAATGGCCAGCCGGCGGCTACGACTGCCTATGCCGAGACCCTGCAGCGGATTTTCGAGGTTCGTCGTGACCATCACAATCTCATCATTTTTCGTCGCAGCTAGGCGGTCAGCTGCAGACGTTCGTTGCGGCGTACAGGCTTTTCGTTGGAGACGGGGCAGACAAGCCCTATCGTTCCCTGACGTGTGGACATCGACTGGTGGCCACGCACTACCACCCGTCACGCAAGGAGCCAGCTATGGCGACAGACGTGAAAACGGCGGAACAGATCCTCCAGGGTAAGGGTGGGGAGTTAATTTCGGTGGCGGAGGAGACGGTCGTTGTCGATGCTCTCAAGGCAATGGTTGAGAGCAAGGTGGGATCAATTCTGATCAAGGAGGGAACACGCATCGTGGGTATCTACACAGAGCGTGATCTCATTCGCAATACGATCGATCCGACCTTCGATCCGGCAACGACGCAAATAAACGCGGTCATGACGATCGGCTTGCGTTATGCGCCACACACCGACACGGCATTCGAACTGATGGACAAGTTTCTGGGTCTGCGCCTGCGACACTTGCTGATCGATCGAGAGGGCGAATTTATTGGCATGCTGTCCATCGGAGATGTGGTACGCTCAGCCCTTCAGACGCGCACCGACGAACTACGAGAGTTGTCTCAGATCACCAACTGGGAATACTACGAGGAGTGGAAGCCACGCAGTTGAGTTCACTCCCCACTTCATGTCACCTTACCGACGATGCTGACAAGAGGTCAGCATCGTCGTTTTGAATTTCATCAACGAAAGTGAGTATGAAGACAGCGATCCTCATAGGTGATTCCATTCGTATGGGATATCAGATACATGTAGAGACAGCGTTGGATGGGGTCGCTCGTGTTTGGGGACCCGACGCCAATGGGGGCGATAGTGGCAATGTCAGGGCTCATCTGTCTCAATGGCTAGAGACAGGTCTCGGCGACATCGTTCACCTGAATTGCGGGTTACACGATATCAAGAAGGCCTTCGACTCCGATCAAGCGCAGGTTGACGAATCTGCCTACCGGGAGAATCTCATCTACATCTTCGAGACGGTGTTGGCCACCGGTATCCCTCTTGTCTGGGCAACGACGACACCGGTGAATGAAACCTGGCACCATGATCGCAAGGGGTTCGATCGATTCAGCGCCGACGTGGATGCCTACAATGCCATCGCACAAGATGAGGCGCAGAAACGTGGCGTAGCCGTCGATGATCTGCACGACGTGATCGAGACGGCTGGACGCGACGAACTGTTGCAGGAAGATGGCGTACACTTCAGCGCCGAAGGCTGCGCCCTGCTTGGGCGTCACGTGGCGACTTGCGTGCAGAAGCTGTGGACGGAGGTCTGAGGTTGAAGGCAGATGACGAACTGCGCTCGTCGATCCTGCAAGTGCTGATGCTCGGCTTTCGCGGTCTTACAGTGCAACCCCAGGACATGGTCTCTACTGCGGTTTCCGCAGGTGTAGGGAGTGTCGTCCTATTCGATGTCGATGGGCCAAGTGGTTTCACTCTGGCACGCAATGTGGAGTCGCCAACTCAGGTTGCCGACTTGTGCCAGCAATTGCATGCAGCCTCGCCCTATCAACAGCTGCTGATCGCCATCGACATGGAGGGCGGCCTCGTTTGCCGCCTGAAAGAGCAATACGGCTACCCCCCGACGCAGTCAGCTCAGGATCTGGGCACCGGCGACCCCCAACAGACCTACGAGGCCGCCGCCGGCATCGCTGATACGCTTGCCAGGGCTGGAATCAATCTGAATCTGGCACCGTGCATCGATGTCGATGTGAACCCGGACAACCCTGTCATTGGCAGCAAGAAGCGCAGCTATTCCGCTGACCCGGAATGGGTGGCCGAGCATGCGGCTGCCTTTGTTCGCGCCCATCGTGACCGGGGCATCCTGACCTGCTTGAAACACTTCCCTGGTCATGGTTCGTCCCACGAAGACTCGCATGTGGGTTTCACGGATGTGACCAAAACATGGTCTCGAGACGAACTGATCCCATTCCGCCGACTGATCGAGCAGGGACTCGTTGACGCGGTGATGACAGCGCATGTTGTGAATTCCCAGCTTGACGAGGTACCCGCCACGCTCTCGGGCAAAATCATCGACAAGCTGCTTCGCAATGAGTTGGGCTTCGATGGTGTCGTCATCTCCGACGACATGGGTATGGGGGCAATTACCGCGCAATACGGCCTGGCCGAGGCCGTCATCGGTGCCCTGAATTCAGGCGTGGATATGCTCGCTTTGGCAAATCAAGGTAGCTATGAGGAAACCATCGTCGAGCGGGTGATCGACATCATCACCGACGCCATCACCACAGGACGCCTCGAACGCAGTCGACTGGAGTCGGCAGCTGGACGTGTTCGTCATCTGCTGGCGCGACCAACCGAAAACAGACAGACGGAGACTCCATGAGATTTGCAGACAAACGTGCATTGGTGACCGGTGGCGGCTCCGGCATTGGCCGCGCCACGTGTTTCCGTCTCGCCCGCGAAGGCGCCCAGGTCGCGGTGGCAGACCTTCGAGCAGAGCGGGCGCAAGAGACAGCGCAACAGATCACCGACGACGGGGGGCACGCCATTGCCCTGACCGCCGATGTGTCCGACGCGACCTCGGTAGAAAGCATGGCTCAAGGCGCGCTTGATGCGTTCGGCGCCATCGACTTGCTCATCAACAATGCCGGCATCGCCGAGGGTGACGACCTGCTAACCTTCGACGAATCGACGTGGGATCTCAATATGGCCGTCGTACTCAAGAGCGTCTATCTCGTCAGTCGGCAGTTGCTGCCAGGGATGCTTGAGCGCGGCAGCGGCGCAATCGTCAATGTTTCTTCCGTGAATGGTTTGACCGCTATAGGCCAGGAAGCCTACTCTGCCGCCAAGGCAGGGATGATCAATCTGACACAGAATATGGCGGTCAAGTATGGGCCGCGGGGCGTGCGAGTGAATGTCGTGTGCCCCGGAACGGTCCGCACACCCATCTGGGATGGAGTCGTGGCCGAGAATCCACAAGTCTTTGAGAAACTCACACGCTGGTATCCCCTGGGACGGGTGGGTGAGGCTGAGGACATTGCCGCGGCGATCCTTTTCCTGGCATCCGATGACGCCTCATGGATCACGGGGCAAACTCTCGCGGTGGACGGCGGGCTGACTGCCGGAATTTCCGGCCTGTTAGCCGATGTGAATATCGACGCAGGCAAAGAGAAAGAGACATCATGAACCGACTTGAAGATCGAATCGCCGTCATTACGGGCGGCGCCACTGGCATTGGTGGCGCCACGGCTGAACAATACGCCGCTGAGGGTGCCATCGTGCACATACTGGATGCCAACGTGGAGGACGGACAAGCGACACAGGCCCGGATCCGGGATGAAGGCGGACAGGCGCGTTTTCATGAACTTGATATTCGTGATGCCGATCAGGTCCGTGCCACGTTCGAACGAATCGGCACAACAGACGAACAAGTGGACATCCTTGTGTGCAGCGCCGGTGTGTTGCGGGGGGCGTATGCGGGCATCGAAGATCTGGCCGAAGACGATTGGGATGCGACCCTTGATACGAATCTCAAAGGCACATACCTCACGACACGTTTCGCGGCCCCCTTGCTGCGTCAAGCAGATAAGTCCGTCGTCCTACTGATCGCCTCGGGCGCCGGCGTGCACGGGGGCTCCTCTTCCTATGCGTATGCAGCGAGCAAAGCGGGCGTGCACGGCATGCGATACAATCTTGAGAACGACCTCGGACCGTCTGGTTCCCGCATTCACGTGGTATGCCCTGGAGGCATTGCGACGCCACTCAAACTGAAGAATGTTGCCGAAGGTGCGCAGTCACGTGGCGAAGATGTTGAAGCCGCCGTCGTGGGGGCACGCCAGTCCCTCGGCGACCCCAAAGGCGTCGCCCACGTACTCACCTTCCTCGCCTCCACGGAAGGCGAATATGTACGCGGGACGATCTTCACCCGCTAGTTGGACTTAAGGAACCAGGTCCCTTCGACACGACCGCTCGTGTGGTGACAGGAAACTTTGCTGAAGGTGACGGTCGTGGGTGACCCCGGTGTCAGATGTGGATCAGATGTTATCCCACATTGGCACTGTTCTCACCCGTTGAAAATTCTGATTTCAGGGCACAATCCCCTTCGACACGACCGCTCGTGTGGTGACGGGAAACTCTCCCGGCTCGCAGCACTGGCAGATCTGCACATCAACGACGGCACTCATGAGCATGTAGGCGTCCTCGAAGCTCAGTTCGAGACGCGCCTGCAACAGATCCACCATCTCATTGGCCGCCATTCTCGCCGCATCCCCAAGATCGTCGCCTTCACCCGTGGTCACCCAATGGTGATCGGTCTCTACCAGGGGCCTGCGGGTACCGGCGCCTTTCACGAGATCGACCCGCGCCGTCACCTCGGCACAGATCTCCAGACCAATGAAGGTGATCTCGCCGTCGCCCATGGCTGCGTGAATGTCGCCGATGCCTAAACCGGCACCTTCCACCTCAACAGGCAGATGTACACGACTGCCTTGGGCGATGAAACGATTGTCCATGTTGCCACCATGGGGCCCGGCGAAGGACGTTGAGATTCCCTTCCCTGCGGGTGCGGTACCGATGACGCCGACCATGGGGTTTGCCGGAAATTTCAGATCACCGAAATGCACGACGCCGTCGGTGACGGGGACAATCCGCGTCGCAAAGTGATCGGCCCGATGCGCCAGGAGTCCTTCCCCCTTCTTCACTGCGAGAAACCCTGATTCCGCCAGGTCGATGGATTCAATCGTCACACACAGTCCGTCTCCGGGCTGTGCCCCACGGACAAATACGGGACCCGTCGCCGGATTGGAGCCAACCGGATGGGGGTGATCTAACAGATCATCATCGCTGACAATCGTGCCGGTGCGTGCATCGTGGGTCTCAAAGACAACCGTGTCGCCCGGATCGATTTCGAGGGCAGCGGGAATCGACGGATCAAGGCGATAGACAATCTGCTGGCGGGACAAACGATGCGATGCCATTGAATGAGCTCCAATATTTTCAGATGACCAGGATGAGGAAAACCTAGGTTCGCCGGCATGCCGGAGACAAACAAATAATCCCTCCGGTGAGAGCCACCGGAGGGATCATATAGCGCGGGGTCTCATCGAAAATCGCAGGTGTCGGCGAAGATTCCTTGCCATCATCTGCCTGTAGCGAATGGGTCATCCACTGCAGACAGTGCCTCCAGGATAGCTGGACCGCCGCACGATGCGGGGCAGATCCGGCTCGGTGCGGGGCCGTATCTCGGGAACGGTTCCCTCCCCCCATCGGCGGCGATCCAAGTTTTCATCCTGGTGGTCGATTGACCACCGCAGGCTTGACTCACACACCGCAATCGATGTGCCACGTGGGGGAAAGATTGGACTCGAACTGTCTATCTATCTGCGTAATATACACTTGGGGGGAAACGTCGGTCGTGCAGACTACCGACAGGTGACGATGCAATAGGCGCGTAGATGCGTCATCTATAAATCGCATTTTCCGCTCAAGTGTATTATTGTCAATAGATTACGACATGTGTTGCATAAACGCGCCACTGACGCGATCTTGCGACGCATAGCGGAATTCCTCAGCTGAGATCGCGTGTTTCTGCAGGATTCGCTGGAAAGTCGATCGGTGAATGTCGGCAGCCGCCGCGGCTCGAGTCACATTCCCCGCATGCCTCTCAAGCAAGCGCGTCACGTAGTCTCGCTCGAATTGATCACGCGCCTGCTCCAGAGAAGCAGTGGGATCGACTTTCGAGACGCCGTGTGGATCCCGCAATCGGCGGGGTAGATCATCAATTTCGATGACCTCGCCATGGCAAAGACTGAAAGCTGACTCCACTGAATTGCTCAACTCGCGGACATTTCCTGGCTACGGATAATCCGCCAGGGCTTGTCGAGCCGAATCTGTAAAGCCCTTCACCGCGCGTGGCCCAGCCTCGTTGAGGCGAGCCAGGAAGAGGTCTGCCAGCAACGGCACATCTGCATCACGTTCACGCAATGGCGGCAGCGAGATCGTCACCACATTGAGTCGGAAGAACAGATCCTGCCGGAACCGACCTTCCTCCATCGCCTGCTGGCTGCCAAGACGGCGGACACTGCGCTCCTGTAGTGCGCGTAGCAGTTTCGCCTGCAGATCTATGCCGAGATTGCTGATCTCGTCGAGAAACACCGTGCCACCATGGGCCGCCTCGAATAGTCCAACGCGTCGTGTTTGGGCCCCCGTAAAGGCACCCCGTTCATAGCCAAACAACTCACTTTCTAGCAATTGATCTGGCAATGCCCCGCAGTCGATCGGCAAGAAGGGTCCCTCTGCCCGCATACTGGTCTGATGCAGGGCCCGAGCGACCAACTCTTTGCCCGTACCGGTCTCGCCTTCGATGACGACACTCGGTTCAGAATCAGCAAGTCGTTTGATGAGGTCGATCACTGTCAGCATGGATGTTGACTGCGTCACGATACCATCCACCTCGATGTCACTGCCAAGGGCCTGCCGCAACCTCTGATTCTCTTCTTCGAGTCGCTTCTGGGCAATCGCCCGCTCAACGGTGATCAACAGTTGATCCGGAGAGAAGGGCTTGGGCAGATAGTCGAAGGCCCCTGCACGTACTGCATCGACGGCAGTCGAGATCGTTGGGTGTGCGGTGATCATCACCTTGTGCGCAGCGGGATCGATCTGCTGCAAGTGTTTCAGGACGATGAGATCATCCATCTCTGGCATCTTCAGGTCGAGCAAGATGACATCAAAAGCTCTTTCGCAGGCACGATCACTCGCACGCGGGTTCCCTTGCCTCGCTCACTTTCAACGTCGATGCGGCCGCCGGCACGCTGGATGATTCCATGGCTGACCGCTAGGCCGAGGCCCGTCCCACTACCGACAGCCTTCGTGGTGAAAAAGGGGTCAAAAATTCGATCAACGAAATCAACAGGAATCCCAGGACCCGTATCGTCGACTTCCCTTCGACTCAGGATCATCAAGTGTCCACCATCAGGCATGGCATCCACGGCATTGTCCATGATGTGTGCAAATACTTGCTGCATCTGCGCCGGGTCAGCCACGACGACTGGAAGCGGATCGGCCAGATTTTGTCTCACGGTCACTGTCGCTGGCAACTGCAACTGCGTGATGGCAGCCTGGATGGCCTCATTCACATCGACGGGACCAGGCATGCCCTGCAGAGGGCGACTGAAATGGACGAGACTCTCGACGATGGTTTCGATTCGTTCCGTCTGCTGTATCGCAACCTCCAGCGTGGCGATGGCACGCGCAGAGAGGTGCTCTTGCTCGGCAATCGACAACAGGAACTTCAATTTCATCAATAGTACACCACAGGGATTGTTGATCTCGTGAGCGACACCAGCAGCCAACTTGCTCATGGCGGCTATCTTCGCCACCTGCAAACTTTGTCGAGTTGAAGAATCCTCTGTCCGTCTGTTGCCCATGGAGACTATCAAACGTCGCGCCCCCTGCCGCCGCAAGCCAAATGACAGGCATAGCCTTCACCCTTGGCTCACCAAAGCTTCCCGCCGCGGCAAACGATTTGCTGAGCCTCGATATGAAATGTATCTTGGAGAAATTCGTCTGAGTCCATCATCATGAGGGGTGTACAGCCCTCATGGACCCCTTCGTCGTTTGCGGAGACACCGCTTGATTCCCCCCCCGATCAGACCTTGGTATACCGGGCGTACCTTTCCGGCCGATGATGTAGTCGCCGTCTTCGATGAGGATCAGCAGCCGAAGATTCTGTATGACCAGAGGGATGCAGCAAGCATTGAAGGTGCCTATGCCGACATCATGCGCGGTATCTATGGCAAGATGGATTCGCTCAAGCGCAATCACAGCGACTTCCGCACTTGGACTGACGAAGATGGCTATCTGACATTTTACAATGCCATGCTCGACTGCTGTGGATCCGAGACGCGAGACCGCGTGCAGGTCCTGCAAAAATTGGGCACCTTCAAGTTCAGATCTGGCGCCGGCCCGGATGACAAGAAGAAGGTCATCGAAGATTGTTTTGCCGAAGCGACGGCTCAGGAAGACCCAAGAATCATCGCGATTTCGCGGTCACGTCGGCTGTCACAAATCTGGGCGCCAACCACAGACAGCATCCTCGACTATATCATCGGACGACCGTCACAGGCGGGGCGTGTCCTATCCGATC
>Ga0114999_10001275_pt1 | contig 35283 bp, 36 predicted proteins | sample ArcticOcean_MG_C_3_FD_89820 | JGI IMG/M metagenome (GOLD analysis project Ga0114999, IMG submission 89820) | Marine microbial communities from western Arctic Ocean - ArcticOcean_MG_CB8_126 | ecosystem: Environmental > Aquatic > Marine > Oceanic | place: Arctic Ocean: Canada Basin | collected...
AAAAAACTGGATAGGAAAATCCTTTGGGTGTGAAATAGATTTTCAAATTAGTAAGGAATTTAAGCCTAATAAAATTAAAGTTTTTACAACGAGGCCTGATACTATTTTTGGAGCTTCTTTTCTTGCGGTGTCTATTGACCATCCAATTACAAAAAAATTTGACAAAAATAATGAATTTTTAGCTTTTAAGAAAAAGTGCTCAAAGACAGGTACCACTGAAGAGGCTCTAGCTAATGCTGAAAAAATCGGCTTTAATACTGGCTTATTTGCTCAACATCCTTTTGATTTTAAAACTACTCTTCCAATCTATGTCGCTAATTTTGTTTTAATGGATTACGGAACTGGGGCTATATTTGGTTGCCCTGCACACGATCAAAGGGATTTAGATTTTGCTAATAAATATAAACTTAAAGTATTGCCTGTTGTAAAGCCTGAAAAAATGGATCCTAAAAAATTTGTTATCAAAAAAAAAGCATTTGTAGAAGATGGCATATTATTTAATTCTGATTTTTTAAATGGTCTACAAGTTAATAAAGCTATAGATAAAACTATTGAAGTATTAACTAAAAAGAAAATAGGTGAAAAAAAAATTACATTTCGTCTTAAAGATTGGGGTGTATCAAGACAGAGATACTGGGGTTGCCCTATACCTATAGTATATAAAAAAGATGGAGAGGCAATAGCAGTTGAAAAAAAAAAATTGCCCGTGTTGCTTCCTGATGATGTAGATCTCAATGTAAGAGGAAATCCATTAGAAAAACATCCTAATTGGAAATTCACTAACCTTTCTTCTGGAGAAGAAGTTATTAGGGAAACTGATACGCTTGATACTTTTGTAGATTCTTCATGGTACTTCTTAAGATTTTGTTCACCACAATATGAAAAATATGGTTATAAAATTGATGATATTAAATACTGGATGCCAGTCGATCAGTATATTGGGGGAGTAGAACATGCAATTTTACACTTACTTTATTCTAGATTTTTTATGAGAGCACTTGCGTTTAATAATGAAAAATTTAATTATGCTGAACCATTTAAGAGTTTATTTACTCAAGGTATGGTTTGTCATGAAACCTACAAAAATGAAGATAATAAATGGTTATATCCTGAAGAAGTAGAAAAAAATTTAGCTGGTAATTTTATTACTAAAAAAGATAAAAAAAAGGTGATAATGGGAGCCTCTGAATCAATGTCTAAATCAAAAAAAAATACGGTAGACCCCGAAGAAATGATTAATATATATGGAGCAGATTCAATTAGATGGTTTATATTATCAGACAGTCCACCAGAAAGAGATGTTCAGTGGTCGATTGAGGGGGTTTCAGCTGCTTTTAAATTTATACAAAAACTATGGAGATTGAACACTGAAATTTTAAATAAAAAAGATTCTTTGTTAAAATCTAACGATGTAATTTTGAAAAAGGCTGCTAATAAAACTATATACAATGTAACCAAAAACCTAGAAAATTTTCAATATAATGTTGTGATAGCAAATATGCATGAAATATATAATACTTTTAATCAACATTTAATTGAAGGTAAAACATCAAGTAAAATTTTAAAAAATGAATGGGAAAAAATAATAATGCTATTAATGCCAATCGTGCCTCATTTAGCTCATGAATGTTGCAAAAAAATTAATAAAGAGCATTACTGGCCAACATATGATTCTAAATTACTTCTACAAGAAAATTCTGATATTGTAATACAAGTTGATGGCAAAAAAAGAGGTATATTAACTATGCCAGTAAATTCAGAAGAAAAAGTAGTTTTAGAGCAATCTAAAAAAATAGAAAATGTAAGTAAACATATAGAAGACAAGATAGTAATTAAGAATATTTATATTAAAAATAAACTAATAAACTTTATTACCAAAAAATGATTAAAAATATTTATTTTTCTTTCTTATTCATTGCTTTGCTTTCATTTAATGGGTGCTCTGGATATAAGCCAATTTTTAGTTCTAACAACTTAGACTTTACAATAACTAAATATACAATAAATGGTGATAAAAAATTGGGAAAGCGACTTTATTCAAAGTTGTATAATCTATCTAAATCTAAAAAGGTAAATAAAAATAGAAATATTATACTTTTAATTAATATATTATCAAAGAAAAATGAAACATCAAAAGATAGCACTGGAAAAGCTTTAGAATATAAAATTACTTTAAATGCAAAAATAGAAATATTAAATTTTTCAAATGAGAATGTTATCTTAAATGAAGTTTTCGTAGAATCATCAAATTATAAAGTACAAAGTAGATATTCAGAAACTTTGAAACTTGAAAATACAACAATAGAAAATTTAATTAACCAAGCATACCAAGATCTTTTGATCAAATTTGCCCAAAATATTGATCTAAAATGATTGTAAAAAGTTACCATATAGAAAAAAATCTTAATAAATTTTTAAAATATAATTTATTTTTATTATATGGTGAAAATGAAGGTTTAAAAAAAGATATCAAAAGAAATCTTCAAACAGAAATAAAAAACAAAAATGGAAGCTTAGAAACTTTTTCTTTTTATGAAAGTGAAATTATTGCAAATGATAAAAATTTCTATAATTCAGTTTATTCGGATTCTTTATTTAGTAATAAAAAAATCGTAATAATTAAAAGTGCATCTGATAAAATAATTAGTCAATTAAGTGATGTTGTTGAAAAATGCCCTGAAAATTTATTTTTGGTAATTTTTTCAGAAATTTTAGAAAAACAATCTAAATTAAGAAATCTTTTTGAAACTAATAATAAAATTTTATGTATCCCTTGTTATTTGGATAATGAAAGAAGTTTAGAAGGTATTGCAAAAAATGCTTTGAGAAAAGAAGGCATAGTATTATCTCAAGAATGTATTAATTTACTAATAGAACAATCAAATGGTGATCGAAATAACTTAAAAAATGAAGTTGAAAAGATTAAATACTTTGCATTAAATAATAAAAAAATCGAGATTAACGAAATCAGATCTTTAACTAATTTTTCAGGAGATTATAAAACTGACAGCTTGGTTAATGATTGTTTATGTGGAGATATCTTGCGGTATAAAAAAACTTTATCTGAATTATATACAAATACAATTAATCAGATTTTTTTACTGCGAATACTAAGTAATAAAATACAAAGGCTTTTAAGCATGAAAGAAAAGGAAAATGATTATAATAATTTAGATAATTTATTAAGCGCAAACAAACCTCCTATATTTTGGAAAGAAAGACCACTTGTAAAAAAACAACTAAACATTTGGGGTTTGGATGATCTTAAGAAAACAAATAATGAAATCAGTTATATAGAAACACTATGTAAAAAAAATCCACATATCTCAAAAATAATTTTTTTTAAGTTTATATCTAGTATTTGCAAAAGAGCTAATAGTTTCTCTTAATTGTATTAATAATTTTATCCAATTGTTCTAAATTACTATATTCAAAAGAAATCGTTCCAGAATTATTTTTTTTGTTATTTATATTAATGTTTAATCCTGTTTTTTCTTCTAGAGTTTTTTGCAAATCTAAAATATTTGGATCTTTTTTTTGTACTAATTTAAATTTTTTATCTCTAAACTGTCTAGTTAATTGTTCTGTTTGTCTAACAGAGAGTTTTTTTTGAACTATTTTTCTAGCTATAACATTTGCGGTATTTAAACCTATCAACGATCTTGCGTGACCTGCTGATAATTCATCTTTTTCGACTAGTTGTAAAACTTCATCTGGCAAAGATAATAATCTTAGAGAATTAGAAATATAGCTTCTGCTTTTTCCAATAAATTGTGATAATTTTTCATGATTATAATTGAATTCATCAATTAGCCTTTGGTAACCTCTTGCTTCATCTATAGGATTGAGGTTTACTCTTTGCACATTCTCTACTATTGCAAATTCTAAAGATTTAACATCATCTACATTTAATATTACAACAGGAACTTCATGCAATCCTGCGTTTTGGGAAGCTAACCATCTTCTTTCACCTGCAATAATTTCATACTTATTTTCATTTGACTTGTCTTGACGGACAACTATTGGCTGAATAACTCCCTGCTCTTTTATAGAATTAGTTAATTCTTGCAAATCGTCTTTTTTAAAATTCCTTCTTGGTTGGAACTTGTTTCTCGTAAGGTCTGTAATTAATACTTTATTTGTTTCTATATTTTTTACTTCATCTCCTATTAAAGATGAAAGACCTCTACCCAAACCTCTTTTTAGTTTATTACCAACCATTATGCTGCACTTTCCATTATATCTTCCTGTTTTAAAAATTCTTCAGTAAAACTAGAATAAGATTTGCTACCTGAGCAAGTTTTGTCATATATTAAAACTGGCATGCCGTAAGATGGTGCTTCGGAAAGCCTGACATTTCTTGGAATAACTGTTTCGTAAACTTTCTCCTTAAAAAAAATTCGTGCCTCTTTATCAACTTCAGCAGAAAGCTTATTTCTTTTATCGTACATTGTTAACAAAACCCCTCTTATTTCTAAAAGAGGATTAAGTTTAACTTTAATTCTTTCTATAGTTTTGATTAGCTGACTAACTCCTTCCAAAGCAAAGAATTCTGTTTGTAATGGAACTATTAAAGATTTAGCAGTCACCAAAGCCATAATCGTTAAAAGACTCAAAGAAGGTGGGCAATCAATAAAAATATATGAAAAATCATTTTTCTGGCTATTAACAAATTCTTGAATTTTATCTTTTAACAAAAATGCTCTTCTATTTTCTGTTGCTGTTTCGACTTCTAATCCCGACAAATCAACATTCGATGAAACAACTTTTAAATTAGTTATTTTTGTATCTTTGATTGCATCAATAAAACTACATTTTCCATTTAATACATCATAAATATTTTTAGCTTTTTCGATATTTGATAAACCTAGTCCTGTAGTAGCATTTCCTTGGGGGTCTAAATCAATAACTAATATTTTTTTTTTTTGAAAAGAAAGTGCAGTCGCTAAATTAATTACAGTAGTAGTTTTGCCTACTCCTCCTTTTTGATTTATGACTGAAATAATTTGAGTATTTATCAATTTATTTTCTTTCTATTTTATTTATTTCCATTACAAACGAATCATTGCTTGTAATGCTTGCTCTCTGCTTATACTTAATATTCCAACTTTTTGAAGCTTGAAGTATTTGAGACTCACCTGTTTTTCCTTGGAAAATAAAACTTTTTCTCCAATTTCTAGCTTTACTGTGTATAAGTTCCAAAATTGTTTGCAAAGGTTTAAAAGCTCTAGCAACAATTACATCTCCATCAAGCAATACTGGTTCCGTTAAAACATTTTCTTTAATAAATTCAACGTTCAGACGTAATTTTTGATTTAATTTTTTAAGAAACATTATTTTTTTTGGACTTTTTTCTATTATTTTAATTTTTATGGGAATTTTATTTTCTTTAGCAGCAATACCTAGAACTAAGCCAGGAAAGCCAGCCCCACTTCCTAAATCTATTAATATATTATCATTTTTATCAATAAAATCAATAACTTGAAAGCAGTCTAAAAAATGTCTAACCCATATGTTATTTATTGTTGATTTTCCTACTAAATTAAACTTATTATTTTCTTCTATTAGCAAATCTTCATACTTTTTTAAACTATTGAGTGTTTCACGTGAAACTTGATAAAAACTACTGAAAGTAGCTATTTGCTCATCATGTGCCATTTATGCTCTTTTTAAATTTCTAAAGTCTTTCTTAACATGGGCAAGCAATATATAGACTGCGGCGGGTGTAACTCCGTCTATTCTTAAGGCCTGGCCTAAAGTTTTGGGTTTAATAAGCTTAAGTTTACTTTTAACCTCGTTAGAAAGGCCGCTTAGCTTATTATAATCAATTTTATCTGGTATTATTAACTTTTCATCTCTTCTAAATGCCATTATATCTGCATTCTGCTTATCAAGATAACCAGAATAATGAGCAGAAATTTCCACTTGAAGATCGATATTTTTTGGTGAAATTGGTATATTTGAAGATATTGATCTTAATTTATCTAAAGTTACACTTGGTCTAGAAAGCAAATCTAATGCTGACCTTTTTATTCCGTCCTTTGCAATTTTGATACCAAACTTTTCAGCCTGGTTTGGTGAAAATTTTAGACTTTTTAAACTGTTATTTAGTTCATTTATTTTATTAATTTTCATTGTAAACAATTTAGTTCTCTTTGGCTGAACTAACCCAATGTTTATTCCGATTTGAGTCAGTCGAATATCTGCATTATCTGCTCTTAAAGTTAAACGATATTCAGCTCTAGAAGTGAACATTCTATAAGGTTCAGCTACTCCCTTTGTTACTAAATCATCTATCATAACACCTATATACGCTTGTGCTCTATCAAGCACTAAGGGCTCTTGATTTTGGATTGCCAGCGCAGCATTAACTCCAGCCACTAAACCTTGTGCGGCAGCTTCCTCATAGCCCGTTGTTCCATTGATTTGACCAGCGAGATAAAGAGAATCTATTTTTTTTGTTTCTAAAGTATAATTTAGCTCTCTTGGGTCTACATAATCGTACTCAATAGCATATCCGGGTCTAACAATTATAGCATTCTCTAAACCATTGATTTTACTCAACATTTCAGCTTGCACATCAGCAGGAAGTGATGTCGAGATTCCATTTGGGTAAACAGTTGTATCGTTCAAACCTTCTGGCTCTAGAAATATTTGATGTCTTGTCTTGTCAGAAAATTTTACAACCTTATCTTCTATTGAAGGACAATATCTTGGCCCAACACCCTTTATGCTACCGGAGTACATCGCGCTTTTTTTTAAATTTCTCTGTATAAGACTGTGAACTTCATTATTTGTGTAAGTAACGCTACATGCTATTTGTTTGTTATAAATTCTATCAGTTAAGAAAGAAAAAAACTCCGGGTTGGTATCAGCATCTTGTTTTTCTAAATCATTATAATTAATTGTGGATCCATCAAGACGGGGTGGTGTACCAGTTTTAAGCCTGCCAATTCTCATGTTAAATTTTTTTAGTTGATCACTTAAACCTATTGATGGTTTTTCATTATGTCGACCAGCGGGAGTTCGCTCATCCCCAATATGAATTAAACCATTTAAGAAAGTGCCCGTGGTCAGTATCATTTTTTTACATTTTACTTGTTTTCCAGACTTGGTATTAAAACCAATTATACGATTTTTGTTGAAAATAAATTTAACTACTGGGTCGGAAAATACCTTTAAATTACAGTAACTTAGGAGTAACTCTTGCATATGTTTCTTATATAGAGCTCTATCAGACTGAGTTCGGGGTCCTCTTACTGCTGGCCCTCTACTTCTATTTAATAATCTAAATTGAATTCCAGATTTATCAGCTATGATACCCATCACTCCATCTAAGGCATCGATCTCTTTAACCAAATGTCCCTTTCCCAAACCTCCAATAGCTGGGTTACAAGACATCTCTCCAATGGTTTCTATTTTGTGTGTAAACAAAGCTGTGGCAATTCCCATTCGAGCTGCCGCAGCTGCAGCTTCACATCCTGCGTGTCCGCCGCCGATCACAACTACATCAAATGACAAATCTTTTTTCATAATATCAACTTACAGCCGATACAATTATTTACAAGATAAGAGATTTATTAAGTTAAAAAACCCTTTGTTTTAATGGTGTAATGCTTGTTTTTTTAAAGTTGAATTATTACTTACCTATACAGAAATCATTAAAAATACTACCTAACAATTCTTCAACATCAACTTTCCCAACTATCATTCCAAGATGTCTTGTAGCTAGTCTTAAGTCCTCAGACGCTTTATCATAATCGAGGGCTGACTTTTTTTTTTTAAATTTTTCTAAATGATAAACACAATTAAGTAAATTTTGTCTGTGTCTTTCTCTAGTAATTAAAACATCTTCTCTAGTCGTGAATTTATTTTTTAATTTACCTTTAACTTTTTTAATTAACTTATTTAAATTTTTATTTTTTGCTATTGAAATTAAAATATGATCATATTTTTTAAATTTAGAGCTTAGTTTTTTCTTTATTAAATCTGATTTATTTATAACTAAAATTGCATTGTTATTTAATAAAGCTGTCAAAACTTTAGTAAAATTAGGCTTTTTAGCTGATATTATAACAAGCTTTAGGTCTGCATCTTCAGCTCTATTTAAAGCTATTTTAATTCCTTTTTTTTCAATTTCATTTTTGGAATTTCTTATCCCCGCTGTGTCAGATAAAATTACGGGATATCCATCAAGATTAAGATGGGTTTCTATTACGTCTCTAGTGGTGCCAGCTATTTCAGATACAATTGCAACATCTCTTTTCGAAAAATAGTTTAATAAACTTGATTTGCCTGAATTTGGTGGGCCAACAATTGCTACTCTAAATCCTTCTCTTATTCTTTCGCCCACCCTTTCATCGTTCAAAGTTTTTTTAATTTCTTTTAAAATTGTGCTTGTCACATTTTGTACTTCACTAGAAATAGTGTCAGGAAGGTCTTCTTCGGGGAAATCAATTTTTGCTTCAACATGTGATAAAATTTTCAAAAGTTTTTCTCTCCAAGAATTAAACTTGTCTGCTGATTTTCCACTCATAATTTTAAGTGCTTGTTTTCTTTGAATTTCTGTCTCTGAAGAAATTAAATCAGCAATACTTTCTGCTTTTAATAAGTTTATTCTTCCATTTTGGAATGCCCTTTTTGTAAATTCACCAGGCTCAGCTAAGCGGCATTTTTTAATCTTTGATATTTCTAGGTGCATTGCATTAATTACAGCTCGACTGCCATGTACATGGAATTCTGCTAAATCTTCTCCAGTGTAGCTCTTTGGGCCCGGGAACCATATAATTACCCCTTCATCAATCAGTTCTTTTTTCCCATTTTTATTGAATTTTACAAGTGTAGCTACTCTAGGAATAGGTAACTTTGAATGAGTTATTTTTTTTATTACGTCGACTGTATTCTTGCCTGAAACTCTTATTACGGCAATTCCAGATATACCTGGGCCAGACGACAGAGCATAAATTGTCATTTATTTAAATTAAAAGATATAAGAGAAATAATTTCAAACATTATTACACCACAAAAAACCAAATCTAAAATAGTTATAAGTCTAAACATGGGCACTTTTTATATTTATTAGGACACATTACCGATGAAACAAAATTAACTCTTGTTTCTTGCTGCAAAACCAACTCTGTAAGGCCTTTGATAAAATTTTCATCAATTCCTAATGCTTGTACTCTTTTATAAAAACTGCAACCATTTTTTTGTGCTAATTTCTTATATTCTATATCTAATTCCACAAGTGTTTCTGAGTGCTCCGAAACAAAAGCCACAGGAACTATAACAATTCCTTTTTTTTCTTTAGAGCACTTAATAATCTCCTCATCTGTCGATGGTCCAATCCATTTTAAAGGGCCCACACGGCTTTGGTAACTTATTGTATGATCCAAATTCTCATCGTTTAATTCTGACATTATTTTTTCAACAGTTTTCTCAACTTGCCACTGATAAGGGTCTCCTTTTTTTATTTTAATTTCTGGTAAACCATGGGCTGAAAAAAGTAATTTAAAATTTTTATTTTTAATATCTTTAACTGTTTTTCTAATTAAGTTTGTATGAGATTTTATAAAATTACTTTCTGTAGGATAACAACAAATTGTTTTTGTCTTAACGTTGTAATTCTCTTTCTTGCACAAACTATTCCATTCATTAATAGATGATCCTGACGTTGCGGCAGAAAATTGAGGGTAAAGAGGTAAAAGTATTATTTCTTCAGGATTAAACTCTTTAACTTTCTTAATTACTTCAATAGCACGCGGGTGCCAACAACGCATAACAACAAAGCATTTGTAATCTCCTTTTATCGATAGACTTTTTTCTAAACTCGTCGCTTGCTCCTGTGTTAATTCAAGTATTGGTGATTTGTTCCCAATTTCTTTATAAATATTTTTTGCAATCGGTGATCTTCTTTTGGAAATAAACTTTGCTAAAGGGTACCTAAAAACAGAAGGAATGCTAAGTATTTCAGGATCATTAAATAAATTAAAAAGAAATGGCTCTACACTTTCTAATTTATCAGGCCCACCCAAGTTAAATAGAATAACTGCCTTTTTCATTTTACTTTTTATCTCTAACAAGCTGAATAATAAATTCTATTATTTCAGGTTTAATTTCAGGTAAAACCCCATGGCCTAAATTAAATATGTAAGGATAGTCTTTAAATATGTTTAGATATTTTTCTGTATTTTTTTTTATTGTTTCTTTATCACCCAGTAGTATTTTTGGATCTAATCCACCTTGTATTGGGATGTCTTTCAATTTTTCTTTTATCCATTTCGGGTCAACATCATAATCAATACTAATACAATCTGGCTTCACAGTTGAACAAAAATCAATATAGCTTTCTCCAATTCCTTTTGGGAAACAAATAACTGGAATTTTTTTAGATTTTATATATTCAACAATTTTTAAGATTGGAATAAAACAGTAATTTGGTAATTCTTTTTTAGGGAGTAGACCAGCCCAAGAGTCAAAGATTTGTATTATATTTACACCAGCCTCGATTTGCTTATCAATATGTAAACATGTTACGTCTTCAATTTTTTTTAATAATCTATTAACTAAAAATTTATCTTTATTAATTATATCAAAATTAAAATTTATTTTTGGAGAACCTTTATTTAACATATATAATAATAAAGTCCAAGGAGCACCAACAAAACCTATGAGTGGTTTTTCTTTTAAATTATTTTTTACTTTTTCTATTCCTTTATAAATGGGATATAATTTTTTAAAAAAATCTACTGGGTCTGTTTTGATAATTTTATCTAAATTAATATCTCCTAAAATTGGACCAATTCCTTTTTTAAACTCAACCTCTTGGCCCAATCCATATGGTATCATTAAAATATCAGAAAAAATTATAGCTGCATCTATATCAAATCTTTTTAGTGGTTGAAGTGTAATTTCATTAACTAAGTTTGGGTTTAAGCATAATTTTATAAAATCCGGGTTTTGTTTTCTTATCTCTCTAAATTCTGGTAAATATCGGCCAGCTTGTCGCATAAACCATATGGGTGTATATGAACTATTTTTACGTATGATGCAGTCACTTAATGTATCTTTCATTAATATATTATATAATTAAGTTAGTAGTATTATTAGGTCCTGTTAATAGTGGTAATAACTAGTTATATACAGTTTATCCATAAAAATTGTTATTAATATATATTATAAACTATTGATTTAATTACATATATTACAATTTGTTAATTACTATAATAATTTGTTTATATTTTATGTACGTATATAACTTATTTAATTTGTTGTTGATTTTTCTTAATAAAACTAATTATTTTAAAAAATAAATAAATATGTCTTTAATTAATAATTTATTAACAAGATTATGAACAAGATTTACCAAGTTTATCAAGTGTCTGATTCAACTGGGGAAACGCTTGATAGAATTTTTTTAGCTATAAAAGCACAATTTTCTGACTTTGAATGTAAAACAATACATTATTCATTTACAAGAACAAAAAATCAAATTGATAAAATTATTTCTCAATCAAAAAAAGAAAATAATATTATAATTTTATATACAATCGTAGAAAGAAATATTGCTGATTATTTATTTGATTTATGTAAAAAAAATAATATTCCATGTTTTGCTGTTTTGGGAAACCTAATTTCAGATTTTTCGAAACTTCTAAAAAAAGAAGCAAGCCGACTACCTAGTGCACAACATGTTTTAGATGAAGAGTATTACAAAAGAATCGAAGCTGTTCAATATACTATTACGCATGATGATGGTAAAATTATATCAGATTTAAACTCCGCCGATGTTATTTTGGTCGGGGCAAGCAGAACAAGCAAAACACCAACATCTATCTATTTAGCAAACAGAGGATATAAAGTTGCAAACATTCCTTTAATTCCAGAAAGAAAAAATCTACCAACCAATTTATTAGAGGAAGCAAAAAATAATTGTATTATTGGCCTTATTTGTGATGCCACAAGACTTTCTGATGTAAGAAAAAACAGGGTCCAATCATTGCATGAAAGCAAAGGTGGAGATTACACAAATGAAAAAAAAATCATGGATGAACTTAAAAATTCAAAAAAATTATTTAAAAAATATAATTGGCCTAGTATAGATGTTACAAGAAAGTCTGTTGAGGAGACTGCCGCCTCTATAATAAAAATATTAGATATATTAAATTCCAGATGATTAATAAAATAATTCTTGCATCAAAAAGTGGAGTAAGAAAACAAATTTTAGATCATCATAAAATAAATTCAGAAGTAATTCCTGCTGATGTTGATGAGGAACAAATAAAAAACTCTTTACTTGAAGAAAAAGCTGCACCAGAATTAATTTCAAAAAATCTTGCAGAATTAAAAGCTAACAAGGTTAGTAAAAAAAACCCCAATGAAGTCGTGCTAGGAGCAGATAGTGTGATAGACTTGAATGGTGAGCTAATTTCAAAACCAACAAGTAGAAAAGATGCTTTAAATATTCTCAAAAAACTAAATGGCAAAGAACATCAATTAATTAGCTCAGTTTGTATATCTAAAAATGGGTGTATGATTTGGAATTTTACAGATGCTGCAAAATTAACAATGAAACAATTTAATGAAGACAAAATTAAATCATATTTAGCAAAGATAAATGACAAAGAATTATATGCATATGGAGTTTATCAAATTGAAGCAGAAGGAAAATCTTTGTTTTCAAAAATAGAAGGTGATGAAAATACAGTTATGGGGCTGCCAGTTAAAAAAATAAAGGAATATTTAAAAAATTTCAAATGAAAAAATACTTAGTTATAGGAAATCCAATCGAACATTCTTTGTCACCCAAACTGCACAACCATTGGATTAAAGAAAATAACATAAAAGCAATATATGAAAAAAAGAAAATTAATGAGAACGACATTAAGGCTATAATATCTCAAATTAAAAATGAAAAAATACATGGAATAAATGTAACTATTCCATTTAAAAAATCAGTTATACCTTTCTTGGATGAATTAACTTCGCTTGCAAAAGAAGCGCAGTCGGTAAATACAATTTTTAAAAAAAACAAAAAAATTATTGGAGGCAATACTGATATTGGTGGGTTTGAAAAAAGTTTAAAAAATATTGACTATAATGTGAAAAATAAAAAAGCATTTATTTTAGGTGCTGGTGGGGTAGCCCCATCTATTATTTTAGCTTTAAAGAAATTAGGAGTTTCTAAAATTTATTTAAGCAATAGAACAAAAGAAAAAGCAAAAAATTTAAGTAAAATTCATTCTGATATAGAGATTGTGGATTGGGGGGAGAATGCAGATTTTGATATAATCATTAATACAACAAGTCTGGGTTTAAAAGATGATGATAAAATAAGATTAGATTTTAATAAAAGTGGATCAAATAAACTTTTTTATGATGTTATTTACAGCTCAGGTAAAACTAACTTTCTCATAAATGCAGAAAAATTAGGTAACAAAACCGAAACTGGGAAAATGATGTTTATTTATCAAGCACAATTATCATTTGAAATATGGCACGGCGTTTTACCCAAGGCAGACAGTGAAACAGTTAATTTATTAGATGATTAGATTTGCGGTAGTAGGAGATATTGGTTCTGGTAAAAGTCATGTAGCTAGACAATTTGGTTATCCAGTTTTTAATGCCGACAATGAAGTATCTAAAATATATAAAAAAAATAGAAAATTTTACAAAAAGATAAAAAAATTATTTCCCAATCACAGAATTACTTTCCCAGTAAAAAAAAAACATATTTTAAAAGTTATTTTGGAAAAACCAAACAACATAAAAAAAATTGTTAAAATAATTCATCCTGAAATACAACATAAAATGTATGAGTTTATTAAAAAAAATAAAAGAAAAAAATATATAATGCTCGACATACCACTATTACTAGAAAACAAGTTAAATAAAAAAAGAGATATTTTAATTTTTATAGATGCTCAAAAAAAAGAAATTATTAAAAGATTAAAAAAGAGAAAAAATTATAATTCAAAAATTATTAATATACTTAAAAAACTTCAACTACCTTTAGAAATTAAAAGAAAAAAATCTAATTTTGTGATAAAAAATAATTTTAATAATGATTCTATTAAAAAAAGTGTTAAAAATTTACTTAAGCAATTTAATTAAATGATCGAAATTATTCTAGATACAGAAACCACAGGCTTATCTATTGCAAATAAACATAGAATTGTAGAGATTGGGTGTATTGAATTAGAAAATCAAATCCCAACTGGTAAAATTTTCCACGAATACTTAAATCCTGAAAGAAAAGTATCACCAGAAGCGTATAAAGTGCATGGATATTCTGACGAATTTTTATCAAACAAAAAAAAATTTTCTGAAATATCAAATAATTTTTTTAATTTTGTTAAGGATAAAAAAATAATAATTCATAATGCTGTTTTTGACTTATCTTTTTTGAATTTTGAATGCAAGATAGCAAATTTAAAACTAATAGATAATGAAAATATAGTTGATACTCTTGAAATAGCGCGTCAAAAATATCCAGGATCACAAAATTCATTAGATGCACTTTGTAAAAGATTTAACATTGATAATTCAAGAAGGGAAAAGCATACTGCTTTAATAGATTGTGAACTTCTTAAAGAAGTTTATATAAACCTTCTAGATCTTAAGGAGCCCAAATTAGATTTAGAAAATGCTGATAACGCTCTTTCAAAATTAAATTACAATATCAATACAAAAGAAAATAAAAATAGGATAGTAATTAACCCCACCGAAGAAGAGATAAAATTACACAAAGATTATTTAGCAAAACAACTTACAAAAAATAATTATAATTAAGAACCTTTTCTTTCGGCATACATTTTTTCGAAGTTTATTTCTTTTTGTATGGTTACGTTTTTAACGCCAGCTTTTGAAAAAAGATAAACAAAAGTTTCGTATAAGGTTCCGTAGACTTCATTGGGTACCTTTACTAAGATAATTTTTTCCAATTCTTTTTTATCATTAAAATTTTCATCAATAGAAACCAAAGCAGCCATATTAATCTCTGCTAATATTTTGTTTTTAATTTCAATATTTGGAGAAATTCTTAAAACTGTATTAACTTCAATAATATTGTTTTTGAATTTATTGCTACTTATGTCAAAATTTAGATTGTAATTTGATATTTCTTTTTCCAGCATAACAAAAGAATTAGCATTAGGTATTTCGAAAGATACATCTTTAATAAACTTTGATAAAATTTTATAACTCATTTATTTTTTTTTTCATCATTTTCAATTTCTTCGAACTCACCTTCAACAAAGTCTTTTTTTTTATTTATATAAACTTTTGATGAGAAAGATTTAATAATAATTTTTCGTGTTGGAGGCAATATTAATAAAAAACCTATAAAATCAGTTAAAAAACCAGGAAGGATAAGTAAAAGGGCAGCAAAGGCTAGTGCGGCACCAGAAACAATTTCATATATGGGCAACTCATTTTTTACTAATTGCTGTAAACCAGAAGTCACTGCACGAAAGCCCTCCAGTCTTGCAAAGAATATTCCCGTTACTGCAGTAAAGAAAATTAGAAAAATAGTATTAAAAGCTCCAATAGTACCCCCAACTTTTATCATGAGGTATATTTCTATTAGCGGAATCCCAATTATAAAAAGAATGACAGCGTTCATTTGTCTGTTTATTTGTATTTGCATACTACATCATTAAAGTATTATAATCAAAATATTATGAGCAATCAGTTTGGATTTATAGATATAATTTTATTGGCTATGTTTGCTGGTTTCATAATTTTGAGACTTAGAAATATTTTAGGAAGAAAAACAGGCCATCAAGGAAAAGTAACAGGCAGGTATTTCCCAAAAGGTATGAAAGTATTGAAAGATATAGAAAATAATGATGCAATAAGATCTGGTAATATTGATGAAGAAGCTAAAAAAAAATTCTTAAAAGGTGCTGAAATAGCTTATGAGGAAATTATCGTCTCTTTTGCTAAAGGAGATAAAAAATCCCTAAAAACTCTATTAGAAAAAAATATGTATAATCGTTTTTCAGAAGTAATAGACGAAAGAAAAAACAAAGATTTTAAATATGAAACAATTTTTATAGGACTCAAATCTTCAAAAATATTAGAATTTAAAAAAATTGAAAATATTTACAAAGTTAGTGTTAATTTTGTAAGCGAAATAATAACTTGTGTAAAAGATAAAAATAATAATATTATTGAGGGCAATCCGGATACCATAAAAACAGTTCATGATATATGGAAATTTTCTAAAAATATGTGGAGCCAAGACCCAACGTGGTATTTAGTTGATACATCTAAGTAAATAGTGAAAAAAAAATTCTTTGCAACAAATCAAGATAAAAAAGATTGGCTTACTTTTACAGAAAAAAAAGAAAAAATTCCTAATAAAGAATCTGAATTTACATCTGAAGATATAAATAAAAATAAAATTAATAAATTAGACTTGCACGGCGAATCAATCGATGAAGCTAATAAAAAAGTAGAAAAATTTATTACAACATCATTTGAGTCAGGATATAAAAAAATCCAAATTATAACTGGAAAAGGGCTAAGGTCTAAGGCATATGATGATATTTATCGTTCTAAAAAAATGAGTATTTTAAAAAATTCTGTACCAGAATATATTCAAAATAATGAAGATCTATTAAATAAAATAAAAAAAATTGAAAATTCACCCATTAAAGATGGGGGTGATGGAGCGATGTATATTTATTTAAAGAATAAACTTTGATAAATCAGTATCTTTTACAAGTTCACCAAGATTTTTTGTAACAAAGTTTTTATCAACAACAATTTTTTCACCACCCCTGTCTGTTGCGGTAAAACTAACTTCATCTAATACTTTTTCAATTATTGTATAAAGCCTTCTTGCTCCAATATTTTCTATAGTAGAATTAATTTCAGTAGCCATTTTTGCTATTGTTTCTATTCCATCTTTGGCAAATTCAAGACTAACATTTTCTGTTCCCAAAAGTGCAGTATATTGTTTAATTAAGCTATTATCTGGCTCTTCTAAAATTCTTCTGAAATCGTCGCTAGTCAAAGCATTTAATTCCACCCTAATAGGAAGTCTTCCTTGTAGTTCTGGCAATAAATCTGATGGTTTGGCAAGCTGGAAAGCTCCAGAAGCAATGAATAATATATGATCAGTTTTTATAGGACCGTGCTTAGTGCTTACAGTTGTTCCTTCGATTAAAGGAAGCAAATCTCTTTGAACTCCTTCTCTAGAAACATCACCTCCGACACGATCACTTCGTGCTGACACTTTGTCAATTTCATCTAAAAATACTATTCCATTATTTTCAGTTGAGTTTTTTGCAGATTTTAAAATTTGATCTTGATCAATCATTTTGTCAGATTCCTCTGCTATTAAAATTTCATGAGATTCTTTAATAGTAATTTTTTTCTTTTTACCTTTTTTAATATTTTTACCTAATATTTCAGATATGTTTATCATTCCTACGTTTGCTCCAGGCATTCCTGGTATTTCAAAACTAGGCATATTCGAAGCTTCATTCACTTCAATTTCAATTTGATTATTATCAAGATCTCCATTTCTTAATCTTTTTCTAAAGCTTTCTCTTGTTGCGACGCTAGCTTTATTACCTACTAGTGCATTAAGAACTCTTTCTTCGGCAGCTTGTTTAGCCTTAGATTTAACTTCTTTTCTCATTCTTACTTTTTCAATGGCTATTGATATTTCAAGTAAATCTCTAATTATTTGTTCTACATCTCTACCCACGTATCCAACTTCTGTAAATCTTGTAGCCTCAACCTTAATAAAAGGAGCTTCAGCTAATTTAGATAGTCTTCTTGATATTTCTGTTTTTCCTACACCCGTAGGACCAATCATAAGAATATTTTTTGGCAATACTTCATCTTTCATATCGCCTGTTAAAGCTTGTCTTCTCCATCTATTTCTTAAAGCAATTGCAACAGCTCTCTTTGCTGCGTTCTGTCCAATTACATATCTATCTAATTCAGAAACTATCTCTCTTGGTGATAGAGATGAAACTATAGATCTATCTCCATTTTCTTTAGAAGGCTTTTCTTTTTGTAAAGATGTAACATTTGTTTTTGGTTTCATTTAATTAAATTTTTTCTAGAGTTATATTATTATTTGTAAATACACATATTTCAGAAGCGACTTGAATTGATTTTTTTGCAATTTCTTCTGCTGTCATTTTAGAATCTATTAAAACTTTTGCAGCAGCTAAAGCATAATTACCACCCGAGCCAATACCAATAATTCCTCCCTCGGGTTCTAAAACGTCTCCAGTACCAGAAATTATAAAACTCTTTTCCTTATCAGCTATAGCCATCAAGGCTTCCAATCTTCTTAAATATTTATCTGTTCGCCAATCTTTTGCTAATTCAACAGCAGATCTTGTAAGATTACCAGCATGTTTTTCTAGTTTAGCTTCTAATCTTTCAAACAAAGTTAAGGCATCAGCAGTTGAGCCCGCAAAACCAGCAATTACATTTCTTTTTTCGATTTTACGTACTTTTTTTGCTGAGCTTTTTAATACTGTATTACCCAGACTAACTTGTCCATCTCCTGCAACCACAACATCCTTGTCTTTTCTTATCAATATAATTGTAGTTCCATGCCAATTTGAATTTGCGCCCATACTGATTATGTGGAGATTTATTTACTATCTTCAAGGGTAAGAGCTCAATTTATTGATATATTCTTGAATTATATATATACCTTATTATTACTAGGACGCTATATGGCGCGAAAAGCTAAAATAAATAGAAAAACTAAAGAAACAAACATAGTAGTTGAAACAAATCTGGATGGTAAGGGATCCTATAAAATAGATACAAAAATAGGTTTTCTAAATCATATGCTTGAGCAACTATCGAAGCATTCTTTAATTGATTTAAAAATATCAGCTAAGGGAGATACGCATATTGATTTACATCATACCACTGAAGATACCGGTATTGCTATTGGGGAATGTATTAAAAAAGCACTTGGTTCATCAAAGGGAATAAAAAGGTATGCCCACGCATTAATTCCTATGGATGAAACATTAACTCGAGTAACTATGGATGTATCAAACAGACCATATTTAATTTGGAAAGTAAAACTAAAAGTAGAAAAATTGGGAGAGATGGATACAGAATTGTTTAAAGAATGGTTTCAAGCTTTTTCCCAAGCAGCCGGCATAACACTCCATGTTGAAAACATCTACGGAGACAACAGTCATCATATAATAGAATCTTGTTTCAAGGGTCTTGCGAGATCATTACGAGAAGCTATAGAGGTTGATAAAAGAATTAAAAATCGAGTGCCTTCGACAAAAGGCGTTTTATAAAAAAATGTCCATTGCAGTAATTGACTATGGTTCTGGCAACTTAAAGTCAGCAGCTAAAGCACTTGAGACCGCCGCAAATAATGTAAATAAAAACTTAAAAATAGAAGTGACCTCAGATCCAAAAAAAATTAGTCAAGCAGATAAAATTGTTTTACCAGGCCAGGGATCTTTCAGGGATTGTTACCTAGGTATAAAAAAAATTCCTGAATTAGCTGAAACTTTAAATGAATTTGTTTTAGAAAAAAAAAAACCCATTTTAGGAATATGCGTCGGTATGCAATTATTTGCAAAAATAGGTTATGAATCTCGTGAAACGAAAGGATTCGGCTGGATTGACGCCGAAGTAAGAAAAATAAATAATATGAACAAAAAAATTAAACTACCCCATATGGGTTGGAATGAAATAGAATTAAAGAAAGATTGCTTTCTTTTTTCTAATATTAAAAACAAATCTCATGTTTATTTTATTCATAGTTATGAATTTATGACGAACGAAAAAGAATGTGTAGTAGCTACCACCAATTATGGCAACTCAATAATAGTATCTGTTGTAAAAGAAAATATTATTGGAACTCAATTTCATCCTGAAAAAAGTCAAAAAAATGGTTTAAAAATTTTAGAAAATTTTTTGAAATGGGAGTTATAATGATTATTTTTCCGGCAATTGATATTAAAGATGGCAAATGTGTTAGATTAATAAAAGGTGATTTTAATCAAATGACTTCTTATAAAAACAGTCCATTTGATCAAGCTAAAATATATTCTCAAAGTGGATTTAGAAATATTCATATTGTTGATTTGGATGGTGCTTTACAAGGCAAATCATCTAATTCAAATATTATTAAAGAAATACTTAAAAATTTTAAATTAAAAATCCAAATTGGAGGAGGAATAAGGACTATTGATGATATAAATAATTGGATAAAAAGTGGTGTAGATAAGATTATTATTGGAACTGCTGCTATCGAAAATAAGAATTTACTTAAAACTGCTTGCAAACAATTTAAAAATAAAATTGCATTAGCGTTAGATGTAAAAGATGGGTTTATTTTTTTATCAGGTTGGAAAAAACAAACTAATATTTTGGCTACTGATTTTGTAAAGGAAATTGAAAATTATGGAGTTTCTAGAATTATCTACACAGATATTAATAAAGATGGAACAAAAAAAGGCCCAAATATAAAAGATACAATTGACCTATCCAATAAAGTAAAAATACCTTTTATTATATCTGGAGGAATTTCTTCCATAGAAGACATTAAAAAAATTAAATCACTTAATAATTCAAATATTGAAGGAGTAATAGTTGGTAAATCAATTTATGATGGAGATATAAAAATTAACGAGTTAGCACAACAGATATAAAATGCTAAAAAATAGAATTATACCATGTTTGGATGTAAAAAATGGCAGAGTTGTTAAGGGAATTAACTTTGTTGATTTAGTTGATGCAGGAGATCCTGTAGAACAAGCAAAAGTGTATGACGAACAAGGTGCTGATGAATTGTGTTTTTTAGATATTACAGCCTCAAATGAAAATAGAAATATTATATTAGATACTGTTAAGAAAACTGCAGAAAAATGTTTTATGCCTTTAACAGTAGGTGGGGGTGTTCGCACTTTAGAAGATATAAGAAATTTGTTATTAGCTGGAGCTGACAAAGTATCAATAAATACAGCCGCAGTTAATAACAAAAATTTAGTTAAAGAAAGCGCTGAAAAATTTGGTTCCCAATGTATTGTTGTTGCGGTGGACGCAAAAAAAGTTAAAGAAAATAAGTGGGAAATATTCACTCATGGTGGAAGAAAATCTACTGGAATAGATGCTTTAAAATTTGCAGAAGAGATGGAATCGATGGGCGCAGGAGAAATATTGCTTACTTCAATGGATAGAGATGGAACAAAAAAAGGTTATGATTTAGATTTGACCAAAAAAATATCTATTCTTGTAAATATACCAGTCATTGCTTCCGGAGGTGTCGGCAGCCTAGAACACTTGCAACAAGGTATAAAAATTGGGAAAGCAGATGCTGTATTAGCGGCATCAATTTTCCATTTTGGAGAATTTTCTATACAAGATGCAAAAAAATATTTAGACTCAAAAGGAATACCTGTAAGAATCTGAAAAATGCTTAAAACTTTAGAAGAATTAATTACTATTATTCGTCAACGAAAAGAATCCTCAAACGAAGGATCATATACCAAAAAATTATTAAAAAACAAAAAGTTAAGTGTCGAAAAAGTGAAAGAAGAAATCGAAGAACTTTTAGGTGCAATTGAAAAAAATACAAATAAAGTTCATGAAGCGGCAGATGTTTTATATCATTTAATGGTTCTTTTAGAAGCAAATGGCATTAAAATTGAGGATGTAATGGATGAGTTAAAGAAAAGACAAAAATGATAAATTTACATAAAAAATATATAGAATGGTGGAAGCTAAAATTAAATATTTCAAATTATGGAATTGTTTGGATATCTTTTATTAAGGGTTTAATTATTGGCTTATTAATTTATCATTTTTTTATTAACTAATGGTAAATAAACAAAATGACTTACGATAAAAATAATATTTTTGCTAAAATTCTTAGAGGGGAAATTCCTTACAAAAAAATTTATGAAAATAAATTTGTTCTAGCATTTCATGATGTTAATCCACAAAAAAAAGTTCATGCTCTTGTTATTCCCAAAGGTGAATATGTAAATTTAGACGATTTTTCCTCCAAAGCATCTGATGAAGAAATTGCTGGATTAATAAAGGGCATAAGTAATGTTGCAAAAAAAATTGGCGTTTCCGAACAAGTCAAAGGAGCGGGCTACAGATCTTTAGTTAATGTTGGAGAGAATGGTGGTCAAGAAGTTCTCCATTTACACTTTCATATTTTTGGAGGCGAAAAAGTTGGTAAAATGGTTTCTTAGAAATCTCCTTCCATTGGTATCTTAAATATTTCATTTTTAATTAAAACATTTATTCTAACATTTTTTATTTTGAAATCGACATTATTAGAATAAGCATCTACAGTTTTCCATCCTAAAAGTTCTACAGATTTCTTGTCAAAAAAAATATTAAGAACACTAAAATCAATATCAGTAAGTTCGTACTCAACAATATTGGAATCAGAATAAATAGGTTCGTAATTTTTTACCACATTTAAAATATTTTCTTTATTTAAAAGAAAAAATAACGGTGTTTTTTTTAAGGGGTAATAATAAATTTTTTTATATTTGTTTTTCATTATTGCAAGGATTTTTCCATTTGTGATTATGCTTTTTTCTTTTTCAGGATATTCACATCTCATAAGCAAAGGATATTTAATATAACAACTGCCAAATTCTACTTTTTCACCAATCTTTTGAGTAAAATCAAATTGCAGAGTATCTATAGTTTTGTATTTAGTAATTAATTTTTCTTTAAAATTAGCATAGGCAAAACTATTTATAGAAAACAGCAAAAAGAAAGTTAAAAAAATAATATTTAATTTTTTAGTCAAAAAAAACCTAAAGAATTTCCCTTTTTCCAACATGGTTGGCTTGACCTACTATGCCTTCTTTTTCCATTGTTTCCATAATATTTGCAGCTCTATTGTATCCAATTTGCAATTTTCTTTGTAAAAAACTTGTAGACGCCCTACCTTCGCTTTTTATTATGTCTACGGCTTTATAATACAATTCGTCTTTTTTATTATCGTTATTTTGACTATTAATATCTTCAATATCCTTTATTGCTGTAATTTCATTTATATAATCAGGTTCTCCTTGAGACCTCAAGAAACTATTTACTTTTTCTATTTCAGATTCTGAAACGTATGGACCGTGAATTCTAACTATTCTATTTGCTGAGGACATAAATAACATATCACCTTTACCTAGCAACTGTTCAGCTCCCTGTTCCCCCAAAATTGTTCTACTGTCAATTTTTGAACTAACCTGAAAAGAAATTCGTGTTGGAAAATTTGCTTTAATGGTTCCAGTTATTACGTCAACACTTGGTCTTTGAGTTGCCATAATAATATGAATTCCGGCAGCCCGCGCCATTTGTGAAAGTCTCTGAATATAATTTTCTATTTCTTTTCCAGCTATTAACATTAAATCAGACATTTCATCTACAACTACTATGATATAAGGCATATGTTTTTTATGTTTGGAATTATAGCCATCAATATTTTTTACTCCAACACTAGTCATTAATTTATATCTGCTTTCCATTTCTTTTACCGCCCAACCAAGTGCTGCTGTAGCTTTTTTAGCTTCTGTAATTACAGGACATAATAGATGTGGTATCCCTTCATAAGCAGAAAGTTCTAGCATTTTAGGATCAATTAAAATTAAATTACATTTTTCAGGAGTATATTTATAAAGTAAAGATAATATTATAGTATTAATGCATACCGATTTTCCTGAACCTGTGGTTCCCGCTATCAATAAATGAGGCATGGTAGAAAGATCTCCAATTACTGATAGCCCTGATATACTTTTTCCTAGAGCAATTGGAAGTTTTATTTCTCTTTTGTTAAATTTTTCATCTGAGATAATTTCATTCAAAAATACATTTTCCCTTTTCGTATTAGGAATCTCTATACCAATAGTATTTTTTCCAGGTATTGTTGCGACCCTAGTCGAGATAGAACTAGTATTTCTTGCTATATCATCAGCTAAACTCACTATTTTTGAAACTTTAATTCCTGATGCAGGTTCAAATTCATTCAAGGTAACAACTGGACCACAACTAATTCTTTTAATTTTACCTTCAACACCAAAATCAAGCAAAATCTTTTCTAAAAATTGAGAATTCTTATTTAGTTCTTCACTATTAATATTTTTTTGTAATTTTAAGTCAGTGTTTTTTTCCAAAAAGCTTGTAGAGGGAAGTTTAAATACATTTTTGGTATTTTTAATTTCTTTCTCTTTTGAAAAGGGCAAAATTGGTTGTTTAACTTTTGAAACAGTTTGATCAAAAACTATAGAATTTATACTTTCATCTGGAAAATCATTATTTTTATTTATTTTTTTGTTATCTTTAAACAAATTTACCATTTTCTTTATTAGACGATATGGAAATATTATAGTTTTACTAAGCTGGTTTATTTTAAAGCTCAAACTATAGATGAACAAAATAGAAGATGATAAACCCATCGCAAGTACAACATAATTATTTTCAATTAAAGAACTGTATATATAAATATTTTCTTTAAATATGAGACCAACGAATCCACTATTTCCATTGTCTATTAACCAAAAAGAATTATTGTAAAAAATGTTAATAAAAGTAGAACCAAAAACTAGATATAATAATAAAGAAAAAATTTTCAAATAAAAATTATTTATCTTTCCGTTAATAACAAGTCTCAGTCCCCAAAAAAACAAAGTAATAGCAAATAATATCGAAACTAATCCTATTGATTGAAGAAGAAAGTCAGAAACTGCACTTCCATAGAACCCAGCAAAATTTTTAATTTTTACGCTCTCTGGGCTGAATATAAAATTAGGATCACTAGGAGAGTAAGAGATAATTGATACCAGCATAAACGCACTAGTAAGAATTAATAAAATACCAAGCAATTCCACCAATCTATTTTTAATAAAAGCTCGTATCTTTGCTACTATTTGTAAATTCATAATTTTTTAAATCAACTAATTAACTTTGTATCATTTATTAATAATTGTTAAAATTAATTAATAAAATAATAAAAACATGAAAAATCAAAAAATTTGTATTATTGGTGGCGGCTTGACCGGATTAATTACTGCTCTCTGTCTATCTAAACTTAAAATTAATATAGATTTAATAGCAGGAAATATAAAACAAAATTTGAGCTCTAATAGAACTTTGGCGATTTCACAAAATAATTATGATTATTTTAATAAATTAAATTCTTTCATTTTTACAAAAAAGGAGTTTTGGCCCTGCTCTCAGATAAAATTATATAGCGAATCAAAAAATAATTTTTTTAATGAAATATTTCAAATACAAAAAGAACAAAAAAAAGTTTTTTATATGATGGAAAATTCTAAAGTTATTAAATATTTAATCAAAAACATTCAAAAAAATAAATTCATTTCACTTAAAAATGATAAAAAAGTTAATACAATTTCAAGTCTTAGTTTGTTAAAAAGTGTAAAAACTAATGATATTACTACTAAATATAATTTAGTAATTATTTGCACAGGAAAAAAATCAAATCTAATAAAAAACTATTTCCCTGATAAATCTTTTGGGTATTCATATGATGAAGTATCTATAACAACAACATTAAAACACTCATTATTAAAAAATAATATTGCTAGACAAATATTTTCTGATGATGAAATATTTGCTCTACTCCCAATTTCAAATATTAAAAGTTCTATAGTATGGTCAGTTAAAAAAAGTAAAATAAAAGAATACTTAAATAAAAATCAATTAAAAAATAAAATAAAATATTATTGTCAAAATTATATAAAAAATATAAAATTTTTAAACAAAATTGAACAAAGAGATCTAAACTTTTTTACTAGAGATAAATACTGTCATAATAGAGTTCTTTTATTTGGTGAAGCTTTACATTCAGTTCATCCGTTAGCTGGACAGGGATTTAATATGATTCTTAGAGATTTATCAATTTTAGAAAAAACACTTAAAGATAAAATAAAACTTGGTCTAGATATAGGAAGTGATGATATTTTAGCAGAATTTTCAAGTAAGACAAAATCAAGAAATTTTGTTTTTTCAGTTGGTATTGATTTTACAAAAAAACTTTTTTCTATAAATAATAAATCATTTAAATCTTTAAGAAATTTAGTTTTATCCAAATTAAATAAAAATCAGACTGCTAAAAATATTTTTTATAATTTAGGAGACAAAGGATTAAAGTTTTAAATAATTTATATTTTAATTATTTCTTTTTTAAATAATTTATATAAATTTGTGGAGTAATAATTCATCTTTTTCATATTATTTTCAGCTTCCTTTTGAAATTTTGCCAATGCGCCTTTTCCAAGGCTATTCTCCAGTGCCAATTTATATTCAGGAACACATCCCCAATCATTTACAGTTGTATCCTTAGCTTCTATATGAAATTGAATACCGTAAGCATGATTTTGATATTTAAATATTTGCACTTTTGTACTTGAAGATGAAGCTAGAATTTTTATATCTTTATTATTATCTAAGTTTTGCACTTCGTAAGAATGCCATTGTAATGCTTTTAAAGATGATGGAAAAGATGAAAAGATAGGATCATTTTTAGCTTCATTTAAAAGATTAACTTCTAACATTCCTATTTCTGGAATTTTTGATTTTACAACTTTTCCCCCCACTATTTCTCCCAATAACTGGCAACCTAAACAAAATCCTAAAAATGGTTTTTTTAAATTTATAACAAATTCTTTAATACTTTTCTTTTCGTCAATTAACCAAGGATGTTTTTTTTCCATCCATGTGTCCATTGGACCGCCCATACAAAACATAGCATCAAACTCATCTAATTTTTTTGGAATTTTATCTCCCACATCTAATTCAATCGTTGTGAGTTTACAATTCTCTGACAACATTAAATCTTTAATATATCCAGGATCTTCTATTTTGATATGTTGTAAAATTATTATTTTCATTTTTTTTAAAATCTAATAGTTTTTTCTTTTATAATATCAAGCTATACTCTGAAAAAAATGATTAAAAGCAACATGAATTTGAAAGAAACTTTTACTTCTGCTTATCAAAACCATATACAAAATAAGCTTGAAAAAGCTGAAGATCTTTACAAGCAAGTATTAAAAGTGAGTCCAGACCATTTTCAATCTATTTTTCTTTTGGGATCTCTATTAATACAAAAGAGAAATTTTAATCCAGCAGTTAAACTTTTAAAAAAAGCAATTATCTTAAACACTAAATTTGCTGATGCCTTTCATAATTTAGGCTTTGCTTTTGTTGAAATGGGAGAAATAGAAGAAGGAATTAAATTTTTTAATAAAACGATTGAAATTAACCCTAAACATCAAGACGTTTATTATAATTTAGGAAATGCTATGAAACAAATGGGTGAGTTAAAAAAATCTAAAGATTACTATCTAAAGTCTATTCAGATTCAACCTAAGTCAAATGCACATAATAACCTTGGCAATATTTACAAACAACTTGGAGAATTCAAAAAAGCTATTGCTTCATATAATAAAGCAATTGAAATTTCTTCAAATAATTCAAATGCACATTTTAATCTTGGCAATATTTACAAGCAACTTGCAGATTTTAATAAAGCTAAAGAAGCATACAAAAAAGCTTTGGTGAATGATCCCAATAATTTAGAAACAATCTATAATTTAAGTGAAATTAACGAAGAAGTTTTAGATGAAGATTTAGAAAAAAGATTGATAAATATTAAAGAGGATTTCAGTATTTCAAAAAAAAATATTGCGTATAAAAATTTTTTATTATCAAAATATGAATTAAAAAAAAAAAATTATGAGAAAGAATTTAATTATTTATTGAAAGGACATGAAAACTATTTTAATTTTAGAAAATTATTTTTTGAAAAAGGTATTAAGTATCAGTTAGATGAATTGCCACAAATTAGTGAATTAGAAAATATAGATCAAACAAAATACAAAAGTAATAAAAAAATAAAGCCTATTTTTATAGTTGGGGTTCCTAGATGTGGATCTACATTAATTGAGAAAGTCATAGCTTCAGGCAAGGAACACATACCAATAGGAGAAGAGACAGGAATTTTTAGCTTAATTGTTGGACAAAAAGTTACACAAAAAAGATCAATATTTTCAGATATAGAAAACTTTAAAGAAGAAATAATTAGAAAATATAAAGAAAAAAAATTAATCCAAAAGAAATTTAATTATGTTTTTACAGACAAGTCTCTAGATAATTTTTTATTTACAGGTTTAATAAAAACTATATTTCCGCACGCTAAAATAATTAATTGCCAGAGAAACCCATCATCTTCTATTATTTCAATAATTAAAAATAACCTTGGCCAAGTTTCTTGGGCTCACAATTTAGAGAATATTTTTACTTTTTTTGATATTTATTTTAAGAAAATAAGTAAATTCAGGAATATGTATCCTAATTTTATTTACGATCTAAATTTCGAAGCTTTTGTTAAAAATCCAGAAATAGAAGCAAAAAAAGTAATGAAATTTTGTGAAATTCCATGGGATAAAAAATGTTTAGAATTTTATAAAAGAAAAGATATTGCGTCCCATACCGCGAGTAGTTTGCAAATCAGAAAACCAATTTACAAAAATGCACAAAGTAAGAGTATCCCTTATAAAAAGTTTTTGCTAAAATATGGGAAAAAATATCCTTGGTTTAAATAAATGAAAAAACTTTTAACACTCTTGGTTTTGGGTTTTTTATTAAGTACTAATGTTGCAAAGACAAACGAAGAATTATCTAAAATATTCTACAGTGGAGCAAAAGAAAAAGGGAAATATTAATTATGAATACATATTTATTATTTAAATCAATTCATCTTATAGCTGTTATTTCTTGGATGGCAGGGCTTTTGTATTTACCTAGAATATTTGTTTATCATAGTGATGCTGTTAAAAATAATAAATCTAAAGATTTAACGTCTACTTTTAAAGTAATGGAGAGAAGACTTTTTGTTTATATTATGAATCCTGCAATGATTGTTTCCTGGATTTTTGGAATATTGTTAATTCATACTATCGGTATAGATAATGTTAGTTTTCTTTGGCTCCAATTAAAATTGCTTTTAGTAGTTGTTTTAACAATCTATCACTTCTTTTTATTTCAATGTTTAAGAAAATTTACCGAAAATAGTAATATCTTTTCGTCTAAATTTTATAGAATAGTCAATGAAATACCCACTGTTTTGCTTGTTGTCATAATATTAACAGTGGTTTTTAAACCATTATGAGGCTTGTAATTTTATAAAAAGCTATTATATTAAAAATACTTTTCTCAAAAACAAACACCCCATATATGAATTTAGAAGAATTAAAAAAAAAATCACCGGCCGAACTTATTACACACGCTGAAAAGCTTGAAATAGAGAACCCAAGCACTTTAAGAAAACAAGAAATTTTATTTGCAATATTAAAAAAACTTGCAGAAAAAAATGAACAAATTACTGGGGGAGGTGTTCTCGAGGTTCTGCAAGATGGTTTTGGTTTTTTGCGTGCTATCGAGTCTAACTATTTGCCAGGACCTGATGATATTTATGTTAGCCCAAGCCAGATAAGAAGATTTGGTTTAAGAACAGGAGATTCTATAGAAGGTGAAATCAGAGGCCCCAAAGATAACGAAAGATATTTAGCTCTATTAAAAGTAGATAAAATTAATTTTGATAATCCGGAAAAGGCTAGAAATAAAATTGCGTTTGATAATTTAACTCCACTTTATCCAGACAAGCAACTAATCATGGAAATAGAAACAACCAAAGTAGAAAAAAAACCTGACCAGACTGCAAGACTAATTGATTTAGTAAGTCCCATAGGAAAAGGACAAAGATCTTTAATTATTTCTCCACCCAAAGCTGGTAAAACAATTATTCTACAAAACATAGCTCATTCCATCTCTAAAAATTATCCAGAATGTTACCTGATGGTTTTGCTTATAGACGAAAGACCTGAAGAAGTAACTGATATGCAAAGGTCAGTCAAAGGAGAAGTGATTAGCTCTACATTTGATGAACCAGCTTCAAGACATGTAGCTGTAGCAGAGATGGTTATTGAAAAAGCAAAAAGATTAACCGAGCACAAAAAAGACGTAATTATTCTTCTAGATTCTATAACAAGATTGGGTAGAGCATATAATGCGGTAATACCAAGTTCAGGAAAAGTTTTAACAGGCGGCGTGGATGCCAATGCACTTCAACGACCAAAAAGATTTTTTGGTGCGGCGAGAAATATAGAAGAAGGTGGATCTCTTACAATAATTTCTACAGCATTGATAGATACTGGGAGTAGAATGGATGAGGTTATATTTGAAGAGTTTAAAGGAACTGGTAATAGTGAATTAATTTTAGATAGAAAAATATCAGACAAAAGAATTTTTCCAGCTATAGATATAACAAGATCTGGAACCAGAAGAGAAGAATTATTATTTAAAAATGACGACTTGCTTAAAATGAATGTATTAAGGAAAATACTAAGTTCTATGGGAACTATGGAAGCAATTGAGTTTTTGCTGTCTAAATTAAGAAATACTAAAAATAATGCTGATTTTTTTATTTCTATGAATAAGCCAAGTTAAATTTTGATTAAATTATACAACTTTTATATTTTTCTTTATTACCCAAAAATATTTTGTGAAATTTTGATCTAACTCAACAATTTAAAATATAAATATTTCAATTGTATTAAAAGAAGTTATAAATATAATATGATTTATTTTTTACAGTATTTTTTTTAGAAATGAGACTTTTAAAATTAAAAATAAAAAGTTACAAAAAATTATTTTCTTTAATTTCAATTTACTTATTTTTTTTCGTAACAGGAGATTTGATATTTAGCAATTTTTTCTATGATAAGCCTGTAAAATATGGATGCATAAAAAAATATGAATATTTTTTTGAATTAGAAAAAAATTGCAACGCACATGAAAAGTTAATTTCAGGAGTTAATAGTTATAAAGTCTATACTAATAATGAGGGGCATCGATTTAATGGAAAAAAAAGTAAAAAACCAGAAGATAAAATAGCAATTTTTTTTGGGGCATCCTACACATATGGATGGGGTCTTGATTATGAGAAAACTTTTGTTGGCATTTTAGATAATTCTGACCACAGCTATTTTATAAAAAATTTTTCGGTTCCAGCTTATAGTCCAACAGTCTTTTATTATCAAGCAAAGCAGATAAAAAAAAAAGATAAGCATCCAAAGAAAATATTTTTAGTTCTTGATCAGTCATATGTAATGAAAGAAGCTAACCAATGGAAAAAAACTAATGAAGATAAACCCCAATTATTTAAAAAAAATAAAAAAAATAAAGGCAGTTTTTGGAAAAATTTTAGACATAATAATCTCAAAATCACACGTCTCATATCAATCAATATAAATAGTTTTTTTAGAAACATAAGACATAAAACTAAAACTAAAACTAAATTTAATAATGAAATTCCTATGAACTCATTCTGGGCAGATTTTATTCACATAGAGTGGAGTAAACTTAATCAAGATGAACATTGGGAACCTTATGGTATAGAGGGGGGCTTAAAAATAATTGAAGAAAAAATTTACAAAACTTCATTAATAGCGAAAGAAATGAAGTCAGAATTTTATATTATTGTATATCCCTGGATAGATACGTTACAAAATGGTCAAAAATATTTTAATTGGGAAAATTATGCAGAAAAAATTTGCAAAAAATCTAATTGCACAGGAGTAATTAATTTATTTCCAGATTTTAGACAATATAAATTAAATAATGAAAATTGGGCTACTGATCTTTACTTGAGAGATGATCCTCACTGGACAGAAAAAGGACACCAGCTAGTGGCAGAAAAAATTTTTAAATATTTAATAGATTAAATTATCTATTTTTTGCATTCTACTACGCCTTCAACACCAACCTTAACCACAGTTTCAGTGCCAAAAGCGGGCGTTTCATCCATTTCTAAAACTACCATTTTTTGTTCAAGTATATCGTAACCGTTCGGACAAACTATATTTGCTTCTATGACAAATTCATTTTGTAATTTTTCAGCAGCACCAGTTTGATATTTACTTAGTTTAATCCATTTTTTTCCAGTGATTAAAATATCTTTCCTGTTTTCATTTTTTTTAGAATCTTTTTTAAATAATTTTATTGATGAACAATCAACATTTGATCCTTCTTGATTAATACAGGATCCTTCACCATGTTCTATTCCAGCTATAAATTTCCCCACATAGGTAGTCCCATCGATATATTTTAAAGTGCCTTGCCCATGCCTTCTTCCATTTTTAAATTCACCAATATATTTTTCACCAAGAGGAGAAATAAAAGTTCCTTTTCCATGGGGCTCGTCATCTTTAAATTTTCCAGAATATTTTTCTCCATTCTTCCAAGTTTTGGTTCCATTTCCATGATTTTGTCCATTCAACCAATCACCAATATATTTATTTCCATTAGAGTACAAAAAAGTTCCTTGTCCGTGTGGTTTAAAATTTTTAAACTTACCAACGTATTTTGCTCCAGCAGAGTACAAAGCGGTTCCCTCTATTATTTCTCCATTTTTAAATTCACCTGTGTATATATGAGAAGTTTCAGCTTTATATTTTCCAAAGCAGTCCGTCCATTCTTTGTAATTATTCCCTTTACATTGAGCTATTTCTTGTTGTTTTTTTTTTAATTTTTTTTGCGCATCCAATATTTGTTTTTGTTCTTTATTTATTTCAGAACTTTCAATTTGATTTTTATCCCAATCTGCCTTTACCGTTTTACAAAAACTTTGTTTTTTGGGACCTTCTGGAATAAAAATATCGATTCCATCTTGCTTTTTATAATTTTGTTTTACAATTGATTCAGAGTTTTTATCTAAAAAATATACAAAATATCTATTACTTCCCACCCCACTTTGTATTTTTTTGGTAATAATTTTATTATCTTGAACCACTTTTATAAGGTCAATCCACTCTTGAGTTTCTCCAGTATCTGTTTTTAATAATACATTTATAACCCTTTTTTTTATGTCTATTGTATAATCAGCCGAAACTGCTTCTGAAAGTTTGCAGTCTTTAAAATAGAAATTTTCAGCATAGCTTTTGCCAATTAACAGGTTGCTTAAAATTAATATGATGAAAATTTTTTTCATAATTATCATTTTGTATGGATTAATGGAATTATTCTACAACAAATTCTGGTTATACTACAGAACGCAGTTAACTATAAATTTGCTTGATTGTTGAAACTATTGCTTATAAAAAATCGTTGTTTTATAATAATTTTAAATAAGCGGGTCTAGCTCATTGGTAGAGCGAATCGTTGCCAACGATTAGGTAGAGGGTTCGATTCCCTTGACCCGCTCCAATAATTTCACGTTCAATCTTTCTTGGATACAGCATTGGATACATTTGAAGATAGTTTTTTCGTTTAATTCTTATTTAAATATTTTTTTATTGTAAAGTTTAAAGTATTTTCATAACTACTAATATTGATAGGTTTTGTGCCCATCTCTTTATAATAATCATAAGCAAGGTTTACTTCCAAATCATTGCGTAAATTTGCTTTAAATCCAGTGCCTGCTCGAATATGAGTTCTCTCTTCTTCATCAACTTTGTAAGTAGTAACTTCGCTATTATTTGTGTAGTAACTATCATTATCTGAGTTGTGTATAAAATTTCCTCCTAACTCAAATCGCCCAAATGGCTCTACAAAACCATGAGGAAGCTTATATTTTTTACTCAATGATGTGCCTAGAGCAAGCGTACCACTTTTAACGTACTGCTTGTTGAAAACTAAAAGTGATGTTGAACCTTTTTCTGTATAATCATCTAAAGCTGTGTAGCCTAAATCAATTTTTGAATAAAGAGAACTAACTACATTATTTTTTGCTTTTTCGATTCTATTAATAGGTATTGGGTTATTTGGTTTGACATCTTCATTTACATACACAAAATCTTCACCTTCGTCTGAAATTACATATGCAGTAATAGGTAAAAAAGCTAGGAGAGGGTACATATTTTTTTTATCAAGTTTAGAAAATAATTCTATATATGTTTCGTATAAATATATTTTATCAAAATCTACATCAAATTTTTCTAAAATTTTAGGATATTCATTTTGAATCAAGTGTAAATCGAATTTTACTAAATTAAAATCAGTTTGTTTGTTTTTTTTATTTTTTTTAATTTTTTTAATTTTTTTAATTTTTTTATCATTATTATTAAACAATTCATTTTTTGTATATTTTAAACTACTAAACAATTGATAACCTTCCCTTAAAACCGTATTAGATGTAGTGGAAAGATTTCTAACTATATCATTTTCTAATTCTCCAGCTCCAAAAAGAATATCAAGTGAATTTTTTTCATTAAAGTTTATGTTTGCGTAAGTAGTAATATTCTTAGCAAAAGTATCAATATAAATAACGCTACTCCCAATTTCCGTATCTCTTTTAACTCTAGTAGCTGCAATTCCAAATGTATTATTATTTTTTGTTTTTTTATCAATTCCTAATGTAAGAGTATTATTATTATAAGTATTCTCTCCCAAAATATCTGTAGTTTTTTCAACTTTACCAGAGCCAATACTTCCTGCTGACCACACAGCAAAATTATGAAACCACTCTCCAGAATAATTGGTCGTTTTATCACTTAGGTTATTTAACAAATTATTAGCCTGATTATTATTTACATCTATACCTACTTTTATATTTTGCTGAGATATATTTTCTTTTAAGTTTCGAGTAAATTCCATTCGCTCTTGAACCTGATTAATTGATTGTCTAATAATCGCTCTTGATGTTATCGATTGACTTCTAATCATTGATTTAGTGTTTTCACTAAATTTAAGAGTAGTTTGAACTAGAGTGACAACTCTTACAAAATCTCCCGTAGTTCCAGCACTAAATCCCACTGAAATTGTTCCACCAACTGCATCGGTGCCTGTTGTCATGGTAACTGTATCACTACCCGACTCAATCTCAACGCCGGCAACACCTACCATTGCTTCATCATAATCCCAATCAGCATTTTCTATTTGTTCAAACGCTGCGGGAGCAGTATCATCAATATCTTTAATTGCATTGTCATAAACGTTAATAACTTTTTCTCCTGGATCGAATTGAAACGTTACAACTGGATCCCGAAGATTCTTTGAGCCACTTTGAGGCATAAGAAATATAACGTAGCTATTTACTATTGTGCCAACTGCTATTGCGTCTGTAGCTAATGAACTAAAATCTCTACCTGCATTTGTTTCCTCGGTTGTTGAAGCTGTTCCTGCTGGAAGAGCGGTTGTTAAAGTAATGTTTGCTGACTCTTGCATGCCTATGACAGTATTATTTTGAGTAGCTGCTGTTTTGTGAATTGCTTCTCCTTGATTATC
>Ga0114999_10001276_pt1 | contig 35282 bp, 31 predicted proteins | sample ArcticOcean_MG_C_3_FD_89820 | JGI IMG/M metagenome (GOLD analysis project Ga0114999, IMG submission 89820) | Marine microbial communities from western Arctic Ocean - ArcticOcean_MG_CB8_126 | ecosystem: Environmental > Aquatic > Marine > Oceanic | place: Arctic Ocean: Canada Basin | collected...
TCGAATTGCGATGCGATGCGACATTTGATGAGGAGCAGGAATATGCATCGAGTTGTCAAGAAGAGGCCAAGAAGTTTGTTCGAGACCTGAAGTCAGTGTCGAGTAGCAGGGATTAACCCGGAAGCCGGAATTGGACAACCCAAAACCCCTGTCTGATTTTTTACGACTAGCTCCTACCGGTCGAGGTTGGTATTCCATACCTCTGTGTGATCTATTTCAAACTATCCTTCGCAACTCAGGCTTAGTAGGATTTTGAACAAATTCTACCCAGGATTTGAACCTTCACCGTAATAGGGACGACACGAGGTTTTCGTTGATCTTGGACGCTGGATTCAGACCTCTGCCAAATCACCTGAATCATTTCTTCGCGTGCGGATTTGTTTCCCTGTGCGCTTCTACAATTTCCCTCTTCCGTCCAGATAATTCCCTGTTACTACGAGTAGGGAATTCGATCAAAAATACTAACCACATCAGCACGCTATGATACAATTAAGTGGCGGACGAGACTGTGAATCGCGAGATTTCCCTGTATTTTCCCTGTACAACAGGGAAATCCAACAGAGACTGGTTCGCTCATGATTGCGTCCACCACCACTTTCTTCCCAGATATTCTGATCATCTCAGGGTGCTGGGATAAATGGCGAAAATTCATATACATAGCGCTGTATTAACCAGCCGTTTCTCACGCGAGATACGGTATTGTCCGAGAATTAAGGGCCTTTGGGCCACTCGTCTTCACAGATGTATTTCGTGATCATTCCGTTGCCGAATGGCGTCGAACTGCCGCTAATATTCTGGGATTTATGAATTTCTTATGCGAACTGACGTTAGCACATTACATCTCTGATACCCTGATCACCTCTCAATTTTGAGATAATATAATTAATATCTAGAAGGTTAATTCATGGCTTCTTACCAATACATTTACGTTATGAAAAACGTCTCTAAAACTTTTCCTGGAGGCCGCGTGATATTAAAAGACATCACACTTTCGTTTCTTCCTGGCGTTAAAATTGGCGTCTTGGGACCTAACGGATCAGGTAAGTCCACACTGATGAAGATCATCGCTGGGCAGGATGAAGAATTCAGTGGTGAGGCTTGGGCTGCCGATGGTGTTTCGGTGGGGTATCTTGAACAAGAGCCCGAGCTTGATGCGGACAAGGATGTCATGGGCAATGTTATGGAAGCGATGGGGGATACCAAAGCCCTCATCGATAAGTTCAATGGAGTTAGTACTAAGTTTGCAGAGCCAATGGACGACGACGAAATGAATACCTTGTTGGCCGAACAGGGAGACCTGCAAGAAAAAATTGATGCGGTCAACGGATGGGATTTGGAGCGAATATTAGACGTCGCTATGGACGCGCTCCGCTGCCCACCGGGTGATGCTGATGTGGCTAAGTTGTCTGGCGGAGAAAAGCGTCGTGTAGCGCTGTGTCGCTTGCTTCTACGAAAACCGGATATTCTGCTGCTGGATGAACCAACCAACCACCTAGATGCAGAATCCGTTTCGTGGTTAGAGCAACATTTGGAGGATTATAAAGGCACCGTCATCATCGTAACCCATGACCGTTATTTTCTTGATAACGTCACAGGTTGGATCCTTGAACTCGATCGCGGTCGAGGAGTTCCGTATAAAGGAAACTACTCGTCTTGGCTGGAACAAAAAGAAAAACGCTTATCACATGAAGAGGGCCGGGAAGACGCTCGCCAACAGGTTCTCAAACAGGAATTGGAATGGATTAGATCCTCACCACGCGCCCGCCAAGCAAAAAGCAAAGCTCGGGTAACAGCATATGATAAATTATTAACTGAAGCCGCAGAGCAAAATTCTGGGACGACGCAAATTATGATACCGCCGGGTCCTCGCCTAGGAAATTTAGTGATTGAAGCGGAAGGTTTAAAAAAGGGGTTTGGCGACCGCCTTTTAATTGATGGCCTGGATTTTAAACTGCCGCCGGGAGCGATCGTCGGCATTGTTGGGCCCAATGGTGCGGGTAAAACGACGTTGTTTCGCATGATTACAGGGGAGGAACAGGCTGATGGCGGCACCTTGCGAATTGGGGAGACGGCAATCTTAGGTTACATTGATCAGTCTCGTGATGCCTTGAACGAATCCAACACCGTCTGGCAAGAGATCTCCGGCGGCGTGGACGAACTAGAACTCGGTAAGCGCTCCATACAGAGCCGAGCCTATGTCTCCCAGTTCAATTTCAAAGGTACCGACCAGCAGAAAAAAGTCGGTCAGCTATCGGGCGGTGAGCGGAATCGAGTACATTTGGCAAATATGCTGAAATCCGGTGCCAATGTTTTACTTCTTGATGAACCAACCAACGACCTAGATATGGAAACCCTTCGTGCCCTGGAAGCGGCATTGTTAGAATTCGCCGGCTGCATCTTGATTACGTCGCATGACCGGTGGTTTCTAGACCGGCTGGCGACACATATTTTGGCGTTTGAGGGTGATAGCCAAGTTGTCTGGTTTGAAGGCAATTACGACGATTACGAGGCAGATCGCCGACGGCGATTGGGTGCAGCAGCAGACCAGCCCCACAGGATTAAATACAGGCCATTGACCCGGAATTAAGAAAATTAGTGCCCCGATTTCAACCGCTCATCCGCTATCCGGCATGGTTGCGGTGGGTCACGGATTTTCTGTTCGAGCGTAGATTAGACAGCTGCCACGAGAGAGGGCAGCTTTATCAGATTAAAATTCTAGTCATTCTTATGATCGTCGAATGGGTTTAGAAAATCACCAATTTTTGTGCTCTTCGTCGGACACCGGGGTTCGTGATTTCAATCTGATTGCCATTAGCCTGACAAAAAGCCATCCAGCGAATATTGCGCCCCCGCGCGGGCCTTTTCAGGGCGAAAAAGATGACGCAATCTGTCAGTCTGATAAGGCGGACTGCATGCAGCGCTGGGGAGGGAACAAGTGGGCAAGATCACGTTGAAGAAAAGGCCGAAATTTGTGGCGGCGGTCGGCATTACGCCGACCTGTCTGCAGCTCAATTATGAAGGACACCGCATCCATACTGACGAGCCGCCGGCACGCGGCGGCAGCGATATCGGGCCGCCGCCGTTCGACAGTTTCGTCGCCATGCTCACCGGCTGCTCGCACGTGATCCTCGGAATTATCGTGGAAGAGTTGGGCGTGCGCATCGATGACATGAAGATGTCGCTCGATACGGAGTTGGATATCCGCGGCATCCAAGGCGTCGAAGAGATCGCCAAGCCGATCGAAAGGATCGATCTCCGCCTCGATTTCGCCACCGACGCGAGCGACGACCAGCTGGCCGTGATGAAAGCGACGCTCCAAAAGCGCTGCCCGGTAAACGTCATCATGACCCAAGCCGGCATCGAGATCGAAGAACACTGGACAGTCCGGCCGCTCGATTAAATAGACGGTCAGCATAGCTATTCATTACGCCCGTTTGAGCGAAACCAAGCAGCGGGTTTGTCGCCCCATCGAGATCCTGAATCTGTGAGCTAGAGGGCGCAATTGGCGCCACGGAAGGTTGGCCGTGCCTGAACCGAAAGCGCCAAGCGGCGCCGTTTTAGCCGCCGCTACGGGCCACCTGGATGTTCAAAGTTTTGAGCGCGGAACCGATCGGAATAAACAAGTTTAATCCCTCGCCATCTTGCCCGCCTAAACAGCGATGCCGATAACATTTCCTCCCTCATCCAACAGGGGGCCGCCGCTATTGCCCGGCGATGCTGCGGCATCTGATTGAATAAAGTCCAAATTGCTGGGCTCCAAATGCCGATGCGCACTGACGATGCCGGTCGTTATGGTTAATTTCAACCCGACCATAATAGGAGTACCGATGACAAAAACTTTCTCCAGGAGGCTGACAGCCTTCTCCCGGATAGCGAGGACGGACGGCACGCGAATGGGAACTTTTATTAGCGCGACATCGCGCTGATCGTTTTTCCTCAATACTTCACCCTCTAGTTCCACTCCGTTGTCCAACCGTTGTCCAAAATTATGCCCACGAATTTCGCCGGCCCGACAACATGGGCGTTCGTCAAAATCAGGCCATTTTTTGCTATAACAAAGCCCGTTCCGTGGCCGCCACCAACGCGCACCGTCACCACAGCCGGCAAAATACGGGCGAGATTATCGATTGCCAATTTCTGCTTGAGAGTTACTTTATCGATGAGAATCATGTCCCCGACATCCTCTTCCGTTTGCGCTGTGTTTTTACGCAAGGCGATGTCAATAAACGCCTCGGAAGAAGTAAGATTTTCGGCAGCATCGGCAAAAGCGTTTTGAAACGGGAGCACAATTCCTTCGCGTTTTGGTTGAACTAACTTGTAATATCCGTCCGTCGTCGTCTTTAAAATTTCCCTTTGAAGAAGAGTCGAAAAAACGGTCCATTCGACCTTGATGTATGTTTCCCCGCTATATTCGTTTTGCGGCGTACCGTCCCAAAAGCTGACCGGTTGGCAATAGTTTGAATTGAGTTGGGATATTCTGGCGCCGATGAAATACTCAGCGGACCTAGCAGCGTCTCGCTGATCGAAGAGTTCCGTCGGGTCGCCGGCGATGTTGAGCCCCTTTTGGCTCATCACTTCAAAAAATATTTCGCCCAACTCGGAGCTCCAATTTCCAAGTTCGGAGCTTCCGGCGCCCCACTCCAAGGTTGCGTTTCCTTGCATCCTCGCGTTGCAGCCATAGCCTTCAACACCATCGACACCGCCTCCCGGGAAATGCCCAACGATCGTTCCACGCTTTAGGTTGGCCAGTACCCTCGAGAGCGCGAAAGACGCCTGTTGGCTGGGCGGTTGGTCAATGTTTCTAGAAACCGTGGTCTTTGCTTTAGGGACATTCATGCTTGACGTCGTGTTGCATGACGCGACCGCAAATCCAATCAACACGGCCACAATAACTGAGGCAACATTCATCATCTTAATATCCCAATTCCGGACTAGGAGAGTTCAATATTTTGGTGAGTATTTCTTGTTTCCGAGTATCTCTAACTCAGAATTCTAATTCTATTGAAATAATGACATAGTTTTTCTATCTAGACGAGGAGTTCGCTGAACGCAGTTTTATCCAGTCGGGCCGACTCCACGGGCCGCCCGCTTGACACGCAAACTGGGCCCGCGTACTCTACTTTATGAATATGATATCCGCATATCGGATATTACGCGTTGGACATCAGCGCGGCCATAAAGCGACTGGGGCAAGGCATGAATCTTCGTATTGCGATCGATACCGGCGGCACGTTTACCGATGTCGTCGCGATCAACGAGGCGACCGGCGCCCAGCACGCGATTAAAACGCCGAGCACCCCGTCCGATCCGAGCGTCGGCCTCCTCACCGGCTTGCGCAAAGCGGCTGAGGCGGCGGGCGGCGGGCCGGCAGACGTCAGCCATGTGTTGCACGGCTCGACCACGGCGACCAACGCCGTGCTGGAGCATAAATTCGAAGGCCTCGGCCTGTTGGTGACCAAAGGCTTCCGCCATATCATCGAAATCGCCCGCCAGTCGGTGCCCGACGGCTACGGCAATTCATTCTTCTGGGTCAAGCCGCCGCGCCTGGTGCCGCTGCATCTGGTGCGCGAGGTCGCCGGGCGGCTCAATTTCGAGGGCAACGAATTAACCCCGCTCGACGAGGCCGGCGTCGTCACGGCGGTCGAGGAACTGGTTGCCGACGGCGTGACGCGCCTCGCCGTGTGTCTGATCCATTCCTATGCCGATGCCAGCCATGAACAGCGGGTCGGCGAGATCATCGCTGAGCATTTCCCGCAGCTCTTCGTGTCGCTGTCATCGGTCGTGCTGCCGGAATACCGTGAATATGAGCGCGCCATGACGACCCTGATCGACGTCATGGTGAAGCCCTATTGCAAAACCTATCTCAATCATGCGGCGGCGGAAATTCAGCGCGAGGCCGGCGAGATTCCGTTCCTCATCATGCAGTCCAACGGCGGCGTGGTGAGCAACCGCGCGGCCGGCGAGAAGCCGGTGACGATGCTGCTCTCGGGCCCCGCCGCCGGTGTTCTCGGGGCTGCCTTCATGTCCGATCTCGCCGGCTTTAAGGATATCCTGACCCTCGATGTCGGCGGCACCTCCACCGACGTCTCCTTGGTTGAGAATCTTGAGCCGCAGCTGACCAGCAACTCGCTGGTCGAAAATTATCCGGTCAAGACACCGATGCTCGATATAGCCACCGTCGCCAGCGGCGGCGGTTCGCTCGCCTGGGTCGATGATTACGGCGCCCTCAAAGTGGGGCCCAAAAGTGCCGGCGCCGAGCCCGGCCCGATTTGTTATGACCGCGGTGGCACCCAGCCGACGGTAACCGATGCCGCGTTGGTGCTCGGGCGCCTGCCGCAGGCCCTGGTCGGCGGCGAAATCGCGCTCGACAGTGATGCGGCGAAGCGCGCCTTTGCGCTCCTTGGCGAGCGCTTCGACATGAGCGCCGAGGAAGCAGCCGCCGGAGTGATGGAAATTGCCGCCGCCAACCAAGTGCATGGCATCCGTCAGGTCTCGGTCATGAAAGGCCGCGAGCCCGGCCTCTATGCCCTGGTGGCGTTCGGCGGGGCGGGCGGCCTTTTCGCTGCCGAGGTGGCGGATTTTCTCAACATTCGCACCGTTCTGTCGCCGCCCAATCCGGGAAATCTGTCGGCCTTCGGCCTGCATGTCTCGGACATCAAGCGCGACTATATCCGCACCTTGGTGCGCCAGCAGTCGCACGCCGATAACGCCGAGATCGATGCCGCTTGGAGCGCCTTGGAGGCCCAGGGACGACGCGAAATCGCCGCAGAGGGCGTCGCCGAAGATGCCATTCAGGTCAGTCATTCAGCCGATATGCGCTATGTCGGTGAAGGCCATGAAGTGCTGGTGACCGTCCCGGCCGAGCTCTCCAGCGATACCGCCGTGGCGCATCTGTGGGCTGAGTTTCACCGCGTCCACAAGCGCACCTTCGGCTTCGCCTACGAAGGCAGCCAGGATGTCGAGCTGGTGAATTTGCGCATTCAGGCGATTGGCCTAATTCACCGGCCAAGCGTCTCGCCGCCCGAGCAACATGCCGGCGCACCTGCTGCCGCTTCTAATCGTCCAGTCTATTGGCGTGGCCAGGGATGGGCCGGGTGCGATATATTCCGCCGCGAGACATTGTCTTCCGGCCGTGTGCTGAACGGGCCGCTGATCATCGAGGAATATGGCTCGACGGTGGTGGTTCCGGAAGGTTGGCGGGTTGGCGCCGACGCGCACGGCAATCTTTTGCTGGAGAAACTGACATGAGCAAAACATCCACTCCCTCTGCGCCTGGTCAAGAGAAGCGGGCGGCCATCGGACCGGTGGAATTGGAAGTCATCGTCGGCACCATCCGCTCGGCGGAACTGGAAATCGAAGCGGCGGTCGAGCGCACCTCGCGCTCGCCGATGATCCGCGACCAGCATGATTACCGCGTCGCGCTGTTTGACGCCAAGGGGCGCAAATTAACCGGACGCTCCTATTCCGCCCTGGTCGAGCCGGTGTTCGAATATTTTGGCGCCGACGATATTCACCCCGGCGACGTGTTTTTCTGGAATGACCCCTATAACTCCTCCGGCGGTATCGGCCATATCCCCGATCTTTGCACCACGGTGCCGATTTTTTACGGCGAGCGTTTGATCGGCTTTAGCCAGGTGTTTGGCCATCATGACGATGTCGGCGGCGCGGTCCCGGGCAGCATGCCGGTCGATGCCACCGATATGTGGCAGGAAGGTCTCGTCATCCCGCCGGTTAAGTTGTCGGATCGCGGTGTGCTGAATGAAGCCGTGCTGAAGATAGTTGAGCGCAATTCGCGCCTCTCCGAGCATCTCCGCGGCGACGTCGATGCCGAGATCGGCGCCGCGCAATTGGGCGCCGGGCGGATGATCGCCATGGCTGAGCGCTACGGCGTCGACAATCTCGAAGCCGCCTTCGATGCCATCATTGAGAACTGCACCCGCACCATCCGAGAAGAACTGCTACCCAAGATTGCCGACGGCGTTTATCACTGGGAAGATTATATCGAGTGCGATGGCGTCGAGGCGCCGAAGCTGCATGCGCTGCGTCTCACCATGACCAAGACGGCGGACAAGATCACTCTCGATTTCACCGGCACCGACCCCGAAGCCAAGGGGCCGATCAACTGGCCGATCGACTATAGCGACGGCAAGTTCTTCCGCAAATGGGTAGCGCCGGTGCTGCGCTCGCTCGCCGAGACGCCCGAGCGCGCGGCGGAAATCGACATGAACGAAGGCGTGCTCGACATCATCGACGTCAAGTTCCCCGGCAAGGGCACGCTGGTCACGCCAACCTTCGGCAAACCCACAGGCTTGCGCTTTTTTATTCTACTGCGCTCGCTTGGCGTGTTCGCCGCGTGTCTCTCCAAGGCGACCGGCGGGCGTATGCCGGCGGATCACGAAACCATCCGCATCTGGGGTCTGCATGGCGGCGAGACAAACAAGAATTTTTATCTCTTCCGCGAGGTGCTGGGCGGCGGCGGGCCAGGGCGGCCGTGGGCCGACGGCAGCGATGTCGTCCATATCGTGCCCAATTCGCGCAATCTGCCGGCCGAATTTTCCGAGACGCGCTATCCGGTATTGGTCGAGAAGCTCGGCCTGGCGACCGATTCGGGCGGCGTCGGATACCGCCGCGGTGGCTGCGGATATGACAAGCGCGTCCGCGCACTGGCCGATTCGAAGCTGCTTTCAAATGCTGACCGTGCATTGTTGAACACCTACGGCGTCAATGGCGGCGGGCCGGGCGAGGCCTATGGCATTACCGTCCGCGATGGCGACGGCAGCGAACAGACGGTAGCTGGCATGTCGGACAATGTGGCGATCAAGGCCGGCTCGGTGGTGCGTATCAAGACCACTGGCGGCGGCGGCTGGGGCGATCCCTTAGAGCGCGAGACCGAGCTCGTATGCGCCGATGTGCGTTCGGGCTTGGTCTCTGAACAGGCGGCGCTGGAAAAATATGGCGTGGTGCTGAAAAAAGACGGGCGCCTGCTGACTGCCGATGCAAGCGCCACCGCCAACCGCCGCGCCGAGCTGCGCCAAGCGCGCGGTCGCTTGGCAATGTTTGACCGCGGCCCTTATTTCGCGCAAATAAAGCGCGACACGGGCATCAACTGGCCGGACGGCTGGAGCGATCCCGACGACGGTTGCTTTGCCGGCGATATCGACGAGACGAATTGGCAAGATGAAGCCACCGCTGTTCGATTACGTAACACCTGAGAGCGTCGAGGACGCCGTCGCCGCGCGCGCCGCCGAAGAGGATTCGGTGCTGCTCGCCGGCGGCCAGAGCCTGATTCCGACGCTCAATTTCCGCATCGCCAATCCGGCTATGCTGATCGATATCAGCCGCATCGACGCGCTGAAGAATATCGATGTCGGCGACACCGAGATCACCATCGGCGCCATGGTGCGCCAGCGCCAAGCCGAAAAAGACGACGCTATACACCGCGCCAATCCGCTGCTGCGCGAAGTTCTTCTCAATGTCGCCCATGCGGTGGTGCGCAACCGCGGAACGATCGCCGGCAGCATTGCCCATGCTGATGCGGCGGCGGAATTGCCGGCGATGCTGCTCGCCACCGGCGGCGCCGTTGAGGTACGCAGCCCGTCGGGCGCCCGCACCATCGCCGCCGGCGATCTGTTTGTATTTCATCTCACCACCAATCTGGCGGATGACGAAATGATCACCGCCGTGCGTATCCCGACGCTCGCGCCCAATACCGGCTGGTCGTTCAAGGAATTCGCGCGGCGCCACGGCGATTACGCCCTGGCCGGTATCTGCGCCCTGGTGACGCTCGACGATGCGGGGAATTGCAGCGCAGCACGCCTTTCGGCCTGCGGAATCGCCTCGACCGCGGTGCGCCTCGATGCGGCCGAAGCCGAGTTGTCCGGCGGGGCGCTCGACGATGCTGCCATTGCACGTTCGGCCAAGGCCGCGCGCGACGCCGTAACCTCAGCCGATGAAGGCCAGGCCAGCACCGCTTATCGCCGCCATCTGGTCGATACCCTGACGCGCCGCACCCTGACGGAAGCGTGCGCCCGGGCGCAGCAAAGGCGTGCGTCATGACGCGGCGGGTGCGCCAAACCCTGGCAAAACAGAGCAACGATCCGACGCGCGAAGTATCGCTGACCGTCAATGGCGAGGCGGTGACGCGGCGCGTCAGCACGCGCCTACTGCTGTCGGATTTTCTGCGCCACGAACTCGGCCTGACCGGCACCCATGTCGGCTGCGAACATGGCGTTTGCGGCTGCTGTACGGTCAGCCTCGACGGCGCCGCCGCGCGCTCCTGCCTCACCTTCGCAGTACAAGCCGAGGGCGCGACGATCCGCACCATCGAGGGCGTCGCCGGCAGCGATGATGTCTTGCATCCCGTCCAACAAGCCTTTCACGAGTGCCATGCCTTGCAATGCGGGTTCTGCACGCCGGGGTTCATCATGTCGGTGGTCACGTTCTTCGAAGAGAATGAGAATCCGGATTTGAGCGAGGACGCTATCCGCGAGGCCTTGTCGGGAAATCTCTGCCGCTGCACCGGATATCAGAATATCGTCCAGGCGGTGCGCCGCGCGCATGAACTCATGACCACCGACGAAGGGGCATAAGCGCATGTCGACCGCCATGTTCGGAGAACGCGTACAGCGCCTTGCCGATGCCAAGCTGGTGCGCGGCGAAGGCAGCTTTATAGACGATATTCCGCTTGAGGGCGCGCTGCATGTGGCGTTTGTGCGCAGCCCTTTCGCGCGCGCCCATATTCTCTCGATCGATTGTGAAGCGGCGCGCGAGATGGACGGCGTCGCTGCGGTCTATACCTGCGACGACCTTGGCCGCCTCGATATTCTTATGCCGCTGCTTATTCCGCACCCCTCGCTCACCGAGCCACGCACCCAGCGCCCATTGGCGCGGGACGATGTCTTTCATGTCGGCCAGACCGTCGTCATGGTAGTGGCAATAGACCGTTACACGGCGGAAGATGCCACCCGCCTGATCGATGTGGATTACGAGCCGCTCGACGTCGAATTGGATTTGCCGGCGGCTGTGCAAGATGATGCGCCGCGTGTGCACCCCGATGTTGCCAACAATGTGGCGGCGCATTTCGTGCAGCGCTCGGGCGATCCCGATGGCGCTTTCGCACGCGCCGATCATATCACCAAGATCAAGGTCCAGGTTGACCGCAGCACCGCGGCGCCGCTCGAATGCCGCGCCGTCGCCGCGCGCTATGACTCGGTCACCGGCGAGTTGATGGTGTGGGACGGCACGCAAGCGCCGATCGCGGTGCGCGGCGGCCTCGCCTCCATCCTCGGCCTCGATGAGGACAAAGTGCGCGTCGTCGCGCCCGATGTCGGCGGCGGCTTCGGGCAAAAAGTATTTTTGTTTTATCCCGATGAATTGCTGGTGCCCTATGCCGCCATGCAACTCGGCCGGCCGGTCAAATACATAGAAGACCGCAACGAAAATTTCATCGGGTCTGCGCAGGAGCGCACGCAAATCCACGAGCTTGAGCTGGCCGCCACCAAGGACGGCGAGGTTCTCGGTCTGCGCGATGTCTTCCTGCACGATACCGGCGCCTTTATTCCTTATGGCATCGCCATCGCCCAGGTCGCCTCGACCTCAATCGCCGGGCCGTACCGCGTGCCCCATATAGAAGTCGAATTTAAGGCCGTCTTCACGCCGACCGTGCCGATAACCCCCTATCGTGGTTGCGGCCGGCCGCAGGCCTGTTTCGCCATTGAGCGCGCCATGGACAAGCTGGCCGACGAGCTTGGACTTGACCGCTTTGAAGTGCGCCGGCGCAATCTCATCCGCGACGAGGATTTCCCTTACCGCCGCGAAGGTCTGCTGTTCGCCGACGGCCTGCCGGTGGAATATGACTCAGGCCAATATGGCCGCGCCCTCGACATGATCGCCGAGGCGATCGATCTCGATGGCTTTGCCGCCGAGCAGGAAGCGGCGCGGGCCGAGGGGCGTTATCTCGGTCTGGGCCTGGGCTTCTATGTCGAAGGCACCGGCCTCGGCCCCTATGAGGGCAGCCATATACGTATTCATCCGATCACCGGCAAGGTCTATGTTAACACCGGCCTGTCGTGCCAGGGCCAGGGTCATGAGACCGTGTTCGCGCAGATCGCCGCCGATCAGCTCGGTGTCGATCCGAGCGATGTGATCGTCGTCGAAGGCGACACCGGCGCCTTCGATTGGGGCGTCGCCACCTTCGCCAGCCGCGCCGCGGTCGTGAGCGGCAACGCCGTCCACAAAGCGGCGCTGCAAGTGCGCGAACAAGTGCTCGAAGCCGCTTCCAACATGCTCGAAGCCGCCAAGGAAGATCTCGTCCTCGACGGCGGCAAGGCGTTCGTCAGCGGCGTGCCCGACATGGCCGTGACCCTGGCCGAGATCGCCACCGCATCGAACCCGTTGCGCTACGCCTTCAACGAAGCCGCCAAGACCTCGACCCAATTCGCCCCCGCCAGCCGCCATGACGGCCCGGCCCTGGCCGAGGGCGCGGCGCCCGGCCTGGAGGCGACGGATTATTACAGCCCGCCCCATGCTGCCTGGGCGTATGGCGTGCATGCCGCCATCATCGAGGTTGATCCCGGCCTCTGTTCGCTTCAGTTCAAGCGCTATATCTGCGTTCATGATTGCGGCCGCATGATCAACCCGACCATTGTCGAGGGCCAGATCATGGGTGGCATCGCGCAAGGTATCGGTGGCGCCCACTACGAGCGCATCGAATATGACAAAGAGGGCAATCCGCGCAACGCCAACTTCATGGATTTCCTGATGCCCTACGCAACCGAAGTGCCGAAAGCGGAAATCCTCCATCTCGAAACGCCGTCACCGCTCAATCCGCTCGGCGTAAAGGGTGTCGGCGAGGCCGGCTGCATTCCGGTCGGCCAGGTCGTCGCCTCGGGCGTCCAAGACGCGCTGCGCCCGCTCGGCATCGCCCCGCTCGAACATGTCCCCCTCACCCCCAACATGATTTTTGCCGCGCTAGGCGGCGAATCAGAGGATTAGCCGTTTAGGCGCCGAGCGCTGCTTGGACTTCCTCGAGCGCCGGCATGGATTGCGCCGTGCCGGGGCGGGTCACGGATATTCCGGCGACCGTGCAGCCATAGCGCACCGCCTCCAGCGCCGCATCGCCGCGCGCCAAGGCCACCGCAAATGCACCGTTGAAGGCATCGCCCGCGCCTGTCGTTTCGACCACGGGCGCGAATTCAAAGGCCGGGCATAACTCCGAAACCTCGTCGTTGTGCAAATAGGCACCTTGTTCGCCGAGCGTGATGATCGCCGCACCGGCGCCTTTATCCATCAGCGCTTGGGCGGCGGGGCGGGCCTCTTTTGCGCTACTGACTTTGATGCCGGTCAGGTCTTCGGCTTCGGTCTCGTTGGGCGTGAGATAGTCGCAGAGGGAATATAACCCCGTGTCCAGTTGCGCAGCTGGTGCGGGGTTGAGAACCGTCGTCACGCCCGCTTCGCGGGCGATTTCGAGCGCGCGTCGCGCGGCGGGGAGCGGCTGTTCGAGCTGGGTGACGAACACCGAGGCGGCGCGGATGACGTCCCCCACGACTTCGATGTCGGCCGGTGAGAGGGTCGCCGCCGCGCCGGGGCAGATGATGATCGCGTTATTGCCGCTGTTCTCTTCGAGAAAGATAGAGGCGGCGCCGGTATAGCTCTCGGGCAGGCGCCGCACTTCCGTTTTGACGCCAGCCTCGGCCCACAACGCCATCGCCATATCGCCGAATGGGTCGTCGCCGATTTTGGAAATGAAGGTCACGTCGGCGCCCAGGCGGGCGGCGGCGACGGCCTGGTTGGAGCCCTTTCCGCCGGGTCCGAGAGCAAAACCGGAGCCCAGTATCGTTTCCCCCAGGCGCGGCTGGCGCGCCGCCCGGTAGGTGGTATCGGCGACGAACACGCCGAGAATAACGACACTGCTCATGGGGTGCTCACGGGGCGCTCATGCCACCGTCGGGATCATATCCGCGGCCAAGTACCGGAAAACGGTTGGCGAAGCGCGCGCTCGACCATCTCCAACCGGTCCTGGCCGTAAAACATATCGCCGTCGACAAAATATGTCGGCGAGCCGAACACCGAGCGCTGAATCGCTTCTTCGGTATTCTTCGCGTACAGCGCCCGAATTTCCGGCGTGCCGGCGGTATCGAGCAGCGGCGCGGCATCGATGCCCGCTTGTGCGGCCAGCGCGGCCAGAGTCTCGGCCGAAGCGAAATCCGCATCGTCGCGCCAATGCGCTTGCAGAATGTTATGCGCCAGCGGGCCGATATCGATGCCGCGTTCCAAGCCGGCGATCAGCATGCAGTTCGCCAGGGTCGTGTCATTGTCATGATGGGTAGGGCGATGCGACAGGATCGGCGCGTTGCGATATTCCGCCCAGCGTTCTTCTTCGCGGCCAAAAAAATAGGCGTAATGGCCTTTGCTGCGGGCGTTGAACGGCGTCGCACCGATGCCTTCCATCACCTTATGCAAATCCATCGGCCGGTGCGCGATGCGGCGTCCGGCGGCTTCGGCAATCTCGGTCAGGCGGGTCGAGCCGAAATAGGCAAAAAGCGAATGGGCGGAATAGAAATATTCGATGTCGGACATCTTGCTCTCGGCATGTTCGAGTAAACGGACGCGAGAGCCTACCCCGGCGCTATGCGCCGCGCCAGCCGAACAGCATTTTAAGCCGGCGCCAGAGAATCTTGAGTAGCAGTGCATCGCCGCGTATTTCGTTCGGCACCGCCGGCGGCGGTGGCGCCGAGGCCGGTGTGTTGGCGCCCACTGCTTCTGCGTCCGCTGCTGCCGTCTGCGCATCGCCATCCGCGGCCAACGTGGCGCGCAGGCTTGCAGCGAATTGCTCGGTGATTTGCGCCGCCACATCCTGCACGATTCCGGTGCGGCCCATCTGCGCCAGCGCGCCGGAAAGCTTGATGTCGGCGTCGAGCTGCACGCGGCTACCACCGCCGTTTTCGACTATTTTGTACACCACCGAGGCGCTGGCGCGGCTGCCCCCGCGCTTGTCGATACCCTTGCCTTCGATGCGTGCCGAGCGCGCGCCAACGTCGGTCTCGAGAATCGCCGCTTCGCCTTCGAACGCGGCGCTCACTGGGCCGAGCTTGATGCGCACCTTGCCGCGATGGATTTCACTGTCGGGGGCGTCAGCCTTAAGCCCGCCATATTCCAACCCCGGCATGCAGGTGACGACGCGCGGCACATCCTGAAAGAAGCGCCATACCGTTTCCGGCGGCTGATCGATGTCGAAGCTCTGCGCAATTTCTGGCACGGGCGCTCTCAAGTCCGAATTAGTTTATCCATTTAGAGGTTATTATATCCGTTATGCGAATATTCTCAATCCGTTCGAACGCCCCGTCCGCCGCCCGGCCCGCCGCTGTCGCGGCTTAACTCAGCTCAACCCTGCGGTGCCGCGCCCGGCCGCCAGCCGAGCGCCAACGAGGCCGATTGGGCGGTGCGCAGCAGTGTTTCCAGCATCGCCTCGAGGAGCGCGGCGTCGCGAAAGGCGCTCCGCGCGGTGATGAAGCAGATGGCGCCAATCACCTGATGGGTGCGGTCGAATACAGGTGCTGACAGGGAGCCGGTGAAGTGCTGCACATCGCCGACGGTCTGGGCATAACCCTGGGATTTGATCTTCTTCAGGCACTTGCGCAACGCTTTGGGCTGGGTGACCGTCTCCGGCGTCAAACTTTCCAGGGGGCCACTTAGAAACTTTTCGATCTCTTGCGGAGTGGAATAGGCCAGCAGCACTTGGCCTTTGGAGCCGCAATGAAGCGGAAAATGATAGCCATATGTGGATTTGGTAATGACCTCGCCGGCCGTCTGATACGAATATAGCGTAACCGCCAAGCGGCCCGAGCGTTCCACCAGTTGCACGGTGTAATCTCCCGCCTCGGCCGCCGCGTCGAGATAGGGCCGGGCCGCCTCCAGCACCTTGTGCCCGGCCAAATAGGCAGTGCCGATAAACCACATTCTCGGGCCAATCGAGTAGTGATTCGAATCGCCGTCGCGGGCTATAAATCCGCCTTGCTCCAACTCGCTCAGCGTACGGTGCAGTGTTGCCCAGGAAACTTTTAACCCCGCCGCCACATCGGTCGCGCGGCCCGGGTTGAGGGCGATATACTCCAGCACCTGCAAGGAGCGTCGCACACCCTTCAGGGCCGGCGCTTTGTCCTGGGCCGTGCCCCCATTCTTTTTCTTTTGCGCCATGCTTTCCCGCGAGGTTTTCAAAGATCAGCGTATCCGTATATCGGATAAAGTGGCGGCGGGGTCAAGGTCATCGCGGCATGGAATAATCGGGCATATCGCTTATTGTCTACGCGACGGTGTGCCGGGCAGTGGAAGTCTAATCTCTAGCCCGGCAATTTGGATAACGTGAATAAACCGAAAAACGCAAAGAGCGGGAGAGAATAAATGACCACATCATCGGCCAAGGCGGTTATTAAAAAATGGGTGGGCTATCTGGCAACCGGCGATATAGAGGAGATTATCGCCACCTTCGCCGATGACGCAGTGATCGATATGCCGGGCTCAAGCGATTTGCCCTGGGCGGGACGCTGGCAGGGCGCGGCCAAGATCGCCGAATATTTCAAGGTTATGCCGGCGGCGCTCAGAATCATCTCTCATGAGCATAAGATCTGGGTGGCGGAGGATGACATGGTGGCCGTCACCGGCCTCGAAGAAGCGGCCTCGCACATCAGTGGCAAGGATTACCGCGCCAAATGGTGCTGGGTCTTCCAAGTGCGCGGCGACAAGATCGTCCTGTGGGATGCCTATGAAGATACTGAAGCCATGGCGAGCTGCGGCCCCTATCGCTAAACCGCGTCTCGTTCGATCACAATCGAATAGGATACGCTGTCAAGTCCGGTCCTGGCGAACATAAGGCGTGCCGAGCGCTTTGGGTGCGTCCTGACCGCCCTGCATACGAATGGCTGCATAAATTAGAACCGCAAGGGTAGCCAAATAGGGCGTCATTTCCAGATAATATTGGGGAATTGGCATGCCGGTTGCTTTGAGGCGGGGGATCAGCGCCTCGATGCCGCCGAACAAGATGCCTCCGAACACGGCACGCCACGGCCTCCAGCGTGCAAAAATTACCAGAGCGATGGCGATCCAGCCGCGGCCCTGGGACATGTCGAGCACGAAGATTTTCGCCATGCCGAGCGACAGATAGGCGCCCGCCAAGCCGATGAATGCGCCGCCAACGGTTGCCGCAAACAGCCTGTAGGCCTCGACATTAATGCCATCGGCGTCCGCCGCCTGGGGATTTTCACCAACGGCGCGCAGTTTCAGGCCCATGCGCGTTCTGAATAGAAACCGCCACGACAGCACCACGAGTATGAGCGTGGCATAAACCACCAAATCCTGTCCAAACAGGAAACGGCCGATCACAGGTATATCCGTCAGAAACGGAATGTGTATTGGATTGATTCCGGTGATCGCGATGTTCACCCACGGAATGCCAAGCAGACCGGTCAGGCCGGCGCCAAGAATGACAAATGAAATGCCGGTAACGACCTGGTTGGTGCGCATCACGACAACCAAAAAACCGAACAAGAAACCAAGCAGCAATCCGGCAATAGTACCAAAGATAAAACCCAGTGCGACATTGTCGCCGAATTCGATATAGGCGATCACGCCGACCAGGGCGCCGCAGAGCATGATGCCCTCGGCGCCTAAATTGAGCAGGCCAGCCCGCTCGTTGATAATGAGACCAAGTGCGGCAGCGACCAGCGGTACGGCAAATACCGGTGTAAACGCGAGCCAGTTGGTCAGAAGATCCATGGTTTAAGCACTCCCGAAATGGGCGAGCCGCAGGCGATAGCGCACAAAAAATTCCGACGCGATTACCGAGAGTACGATGATCGCCTGAATCAGTCCGACCAATGCATCGGGCAAGCTATAAAAGATTTTCATGCTCTCGCCGGCGACATAGAGACTGCCCATCAGGAAGGCGACGATCAGTGTTGGGATTGGCCGGTTGCCGGCAAGGAAGGCGATAACGATACCGGAAAAACCGTACCCCGCGGCCATTGTAAATGTCAGCCGATACTCAGTTGCTGCGGCAATGACGAAACCGGCCGAGCCGGCCAACCCGCCTGATGCGAGCGCGGAACCGGCGGTGATGACCGAGACAGGTAGGCCAACGGCGAGCGCCATACGCGGATTGACGCCGACGAATCGTGAAGTGATGCCGAATCTGCTGCGATCCACCGCCCACCAGACAAGCACGACGGCAATGGCGGCAACGACAATACCGTAGTGAACCTGCTCCCAGCCAATCTCGGGCAAACGCTCCGAAAGTTCATACTGTTCGCCATGAGGAAATTTGTCGCGCGGGTCTTTCCACGGGCCGAACAACTGATTGAGGACAAAATAGTAGGCGATGTAGTTGAGCAACAATGTGGAAATTATCTCATTTACATTGAGTCGAACTTTCAGAATTGCTGGCCCGAGTGCCCATAACATGCCGAACAAAACCGAGAAAAGTAGCATTAGCGGCAAGCGTAAAAAATCAGGCCCAATATTGAACAAGGCGATTATGCTGGCTCCGATCGCCCCCATGAACATCTGGCCCTCAATGCCGATATTCCAAAAATTGACTCGAAAGGCCATCGCCGCGCCGAGACCGACCAAGACCAGAGGGATACTCTCGACCACCACCGCGCTGATGCCCGCAGCGTTGAAAAAGGTAAAGACGACAAACTCCTCATAGATGGAGTCGATATCGACACCGCGGCCGACCAAGATCGCAATGCTAATACCCAGCCCAAAACATAAAGCGGCAAGAATTACAGCGAGATGACGGGCGAGACCAATATGTTGGCGCACCTCGATGGCGAGCCGCCTGCGCCGAATGAACTCAAGGGAAATTGCGCGCAAACCGTTCACCAATTTCAGGCGTGAGCGACCATAAGATGGCCAATCTCACGGCGGTTCGCGGGCGCGTCAAATTCGCCGACCACCCGGCCTCTGTTGATCACGCCAATTCGGTCGGAAACGGCAAATATCTCATCGAGGTCTTCACTCAACAACAATACCGCCGTGCCTCTGCGACTGGCGTCACGTATGGCCGTGTGCATGGCGGCACAGGCACGTACGTCCAGGCCGCGCGTCGGCGAATGCGCAAGTAGCACGTTCGCCTGGCCGGCAAGTTCACGCGAAAGCACGAGCTTTTGCGCATTGCCGCCCGAGAGCAGCCGAGCGCGCGTGCCCGGTGCGGCTCCCTGGATATTATGTTCCTCGATCGCCTGTGCCGCCTCGCGCAAGATTGCGCGGCGATTAACCCAGGCAGCCGAACCGAACCTACCGCCACTAAAATGTGTGATTACACAATTGTCCATCACCGACAGGTCGCCAGCCAGACCATACAAATAACGCTCTGCCGGCACGCAGGTGAGGCCGCGCTGGCGCAGGCTCCGTGGTGAAGGTTTATTTAGGTTTTGACCAGCAAGTATAAATTTTCCTTCGTCCATGGCACGAATACCCATGAGAATTTCGGCGAGCTCAGTCTGGCCGTTGCCGCCAACACCCGCCAAGCCATAGACCTGCCCGGCACGAAGTTGGAGATTGAAGTTCTCGAGTGCGACCACGCCGTTGTCGCGTTCAGCCTGCACGTTGACTAATTCCAGAGCGGTCTCGCCCGGTGGGGCATAGTCGGTGCGCTTAAATTCTTTCGCCTCGCCAACCATCAAATGGGACAGCTGCTCGGGAGTCATACTGTCCGGGCTACGGCCCGCATCAACCGTCTTGCCGCCGCGCATTACGGTCACCGCGTCGGCATGGCTAAACACCTCGCGTAATTTATGGGTGATCAGCACGACACATTTACCGCGCTCTGCAAACAAACGAAGTTGGGTTAGAAGGCGTATCGATTCTTCATCGGTCAACACCGCGGTCGGCTCATCTAGAATCAGGATTTCTGCCCCGCCCATCAACACCTTGATAATTTCGGTGCGCTGTTGTTCAGAAACCGACAATGTATCGACGCGGGCATCGGGATCAATTTCGAAACCGATCTGCTCACTGATTTTAGAAATGTCCTGTCGCAGCGTTTGTAAGCTTCGGCGCCAGCCGCCCTTCCCATGGCCAAGCATGAGGTTTTCCAAAACCGTCATATTCTCCACCAGTTTGAAATGCTGATGGATCATGCCGATGCCGAGCGCGCTGGCTGCCTGCGGGCCATCGATGACGACCGCTTTTCCCGCCACCTTCACAACACCATTGTCCGGCGTATAAAGGCCGCTGGCGATGTTCATGAGCGTAGATTTGCCGGCGCCGTTCTCACCAAGAAGGGCGTGAACTTCGCCCCACGCTGCTGTAAAGGAAGCATCCGCAAGAGCCTGGTTTTCACCAAAGCTCTTGTGGATACCCTCGAACTCGAGCGCCGCACTCATACCCGCGACCCGCTGATCTTCAAAAGATTGCAGGGCAGGAACTGAAGACGGCGCACGCGGCTAGTTTAGCGAACCGACAACGCCCTCTATGAGGTAATCCATACCCCAGAGGTCGCCATCGCCCGGAGCTTCCCCGGCCTTAACGCGGATAACGCCTGCTTGATCTGTGATCGGCCCGGCGAAGACGTGTTTGCCATCGATGATCGCCTGGCGCTCGGACTGGATCTTGGCGGCAACATCGGCCGGCACCATGTCACCACAGCACATGATGTCGGTGCCGCCGCTTTTGATGTGCACGAAATCGCCATATGGCCGGGTACTCGGATCCCACGTACCGGCGATGATCGATTTAACAACTGGCGTTAAATAGCGATCCCAGACCCAGATCGACGAACATTGCGTCGCGGTCGCGGCGTATTCCCGCATGTCGCGATGGTGACCGGTGCCGAAGATGCCGCTTTCCTGGGCGACAACCTGCGGGGTCGGCGTATCGACATGCTGGCCGATCACATCGATGCCCTGCTCCACCAGAGCCTGCGCAGCGGCACGCTCTTTGATCGGATCGTTCCAGGAACCGGTGTAGACCACATGCAGCGTGACATCAGGATTGACCTGACGCGCGCCGAGCAAATAGGCGTTCACGGTCCAGTTGACGAGCCCAAACGGATTGGCGGCTACGAAGCCAATTTTGCCGGACTTGGTTAGCCCGCCGGCGGCGATGCCGCAAAGATACTGGCTCTCATAGGTGCGGCCATAGAAACCGTTGAGGTTGTCTCCGTTTGTCGTGCCCGCCGGATTCAAGAACGCAACGTCCGGATATTTCTCTGAAAGTGTCTTGAAGGCATCGCTGTGGCCGAAGGCGCCGCCGATGATGATATTGTGACCACGGCGGATCAGCCGATCAGCCGCGTTTGTCACCTGGGAGGCGACCTCGGGAATCTTCTCGACCCAAGTGATTTCCAATCCAAGGTCGGCCTCCATACGCTGGCGGGCTTCGTCAATAGCCTGCGTCCAACCGCCATCATTCACTTCGCTAAAGTAAATCCAGGCGATTTTGGGGTCACCGTTGAGCTTGAACGGCTCAGCTGATGCACTGGTAGATTGGCCTGAAAGGACGATGCCGACCGCAATTGCGGCGGTCATCGCTAGAGCGACGAGCTGTTTTATCATATGTGTTGTCTCCCTTATGGATCACTTTCTAGATTGCAGTATGGCCTTCCTGTAACTCAGTATTGAAACGATAAATTTGTCGGTTAATTGTCTAAGTGCTGTCACGTCAATTGAATTAACGCCTGAAATCTATGGCATTGAGCGCTCGTCACGCCAAGCTTGTCAAACAATGTTGGTGCCCTCGAATTCCCGTTCCAGCGGGCCATTCACCGGCATTTTAACTGCGCGCTGAGTTCTGCTCATCACGCTCGACTTTTCAAACATCAACACATATCCGATATGTGGATGTTATATTCATATATTATCTGGTGCAAGTGTCGCCCGTCATCCAATATTAGGCAGCACCGTTTCACTAAAGCGCTTGATTTGCACATCGATATCGCTGGTCGGCATCGGGCACAGCACGATCGAGGTGGTGCCGGCGTCGAACAAATTGTGGATCGATTTGATGCAATCCTCCGGAGTGCCGGCGATGGTGAGCCAATCCATCCAATCGTCGGGCATGTTCTCGGCGATGGCATCGGCACCGCCCTGATCGATCATCTGCTGTAACTGCTCATTGGCGCCGTAGACGCCGGTCATCAACGTCGCCCCCATGGCGTCGAGATAGAACGCGGCGACGCCCTTCAGCCCGTTGCGCACTTCTTCGCGGTCTTCGCCGACCGAAGCCAGCACATAGGTGACGATATCGAACTTTGCCGGTAGCCCCTTGGCGCTGCGGATTTTATCGACATTCTCTTTCACCTGCGCGACATATTTAGGCCCCGATAGCACTGACAGCACGATGCCGTCTGAAATCTCGGCGCAGAGATCGGTCGATTTCGGCCCGACCACCGCACCCAAGACGTTGAGCTCGGGCGCCGGATGGGTGAGCGACACCGCGTCATAAGAATAATATTCGCCGTCTTCGGTCAGGCTTTCACCGTTCAGCAACCGCTTCACGCCGGAGGTCGCTTCCCGGAAAGATTTCAGGAAGGATTTGGGCTTCAGCTTCATCTGGCTGGTCCACGCCGGAACGCCGTGGCCGATGGCCAGCTTGAGGCGGCCGGGATGGACGCCGGCGAGCGTCGCGGCCTCCATCGCCGTGACCGCAGGATGGCGCACCCGCCCCGATATCGCGCCGATGCCGACGGTGATTTGCTTTGTCGCCGCCAGCGCCGTGGCGGCGGTGGCAAAGCCGGACAGCATGAAATAATCCTCGGCGACCCATATCTCGGAGAACCCGCTGTTTTCCAAATTTTGGCAGATCTCGACAATTTTGCCCGGCGGCGTGTCGCCAAGAATTAATGCGCCGATGGGTTGGGTGCTGTTTGCGGCCATGTGGCGTTCCTCGGTGTGATTGCGGTTATTCGTCCCCGGCCAGCGCTTCGAGCACGTCTTCCGGGGTGACGGGAATCTTGCGGATCGGCTTGCCGATGGCATCGGCGACGGCGGCGGCAATCACCGCCGGTGGCAGCAGCACCGGCGCTTCGCCGGAGCCCTTAGAGCCAAACGGACCTTCTGTGTTGTCGTTCTCCATGGCGATATACTCAACCTTGGGGATATCGACCGCCAGCGGCAGGCGGTAGAACTGCAGATTATCTTCGATGATCTTGCCGTCCTCGGCGAAGCGCATGCTTTCATAGAGCGCGTAGCCGATGCTCTGGGCCACCGCGCCCTGAATCTGGCCCATCACGCAGGCGCGGTTGATTACCCGCCCAACATCCTGGGCGACGACATAGCGCGTCACATCGACATTGCCGGAAACCGGGTTCACCTCCACTTCGGCATAATGGACATGATAGGTCGGCGAGGTGAAAAACGGGAACAACAGGCCGTTGGCGCAGCCCGGATTGAACGGCACGGCCGGCAGCGAGGCACCGCCCGAGCCCTGTATCGGCGCGCCGCCGAAGGTCGCGGCCACGGCTACTTCCGCAGGCGTCATGCGGCCCTTCGATTCGCCGGCGACGCAAATTTGGCCGTCCACGATGCTCAGCCCGCCGGCTTCCATTTGCAGCATTTGCGCCGCGGTCTCGAGGATCTTGCCGCGCATCTCGGTGACGCCCTGAATCGCCGCCAGCCCGACGGTTTGCGTCGTCCGCCCGCCCTGCGACCCGCCATCCCAAGCGGCGGTATCGGTATCTGGATCGGAGATCCGCACTTGCTCTGGGCGCACGCCCAAGGTCTCGGCGATAATTTGCGGAATCCCGGCGGCCAGCGCGCCCGAGCCATTGTCGGTCGCCGCGGTGACGACGCTGACGGTGCCGTCCTCTTCGAGTTTCATGCTCAGCGAACCCGGTAGCGGGTTGACCAGCCAGATGGCGGCGCCGAGGCCGCGTCCCTTATAAGGCGTGCGGCTTTTCGCGGTGCCCTGCCACGGCACGATCTTTTCGATCGCGTCAAATCCCTGTTTCAGAATTTCGGCATTGTCCAGAACTTGCCCATTGGGCAGCGTATCGCCATTGCCGAAGAGATGCTTGAGGCGGTATTCGCGCCGGTCAGCGCCCAACTCCAATGTAATGTGGTCCATGTGATTTTCCGGCGCGGCATACATCGCCGGGCCGCTCACCCCGCGCATCGCGCCGGTCGGCGGCGTGTTGGTATAGGCCAGTCTGCCCATGGCGCGGAATTTTCCGACGCGGTAATTTATGGCGCCGCAATGGAAGGGGAACGACGCCATATAGGACATCTCGCCGGTATAGGCGCCATTGTCCATATATGCATCGACATCGCGCGCCAGGATATTGCCGTCCGCATCCAAGGCCGAGCGTATCTTGACAATGGTGCCTTCGCGGCAATTGGCAGTGGTCAAATCCTCGACCCGGGTGTTGGAGATTTTGACCGGCCTGCCGCCGGCGGCCTTGGACAGCGCGGCGGCGTGCGGTTCGACGCTGTAATCGAGTTTGCCGCCGAAGCCGCCGCCGATGGGATGGCCGATAACGCGCACGTCGGTCGGCGCAATATTCAGAAACTGCGCTACCCGGTCGCGCACATTGAAAGAAAACTGATGGCCGGTATGGATCGTGTAGCGCCCACCGCGATAGATAGCGACCGCGCTTTTCGGATCCAGATAGGCCTGGTATTGGCGCTGGGTGGTAAACACATCCTCCACCACCAGCGCCGCCGCTTCGAAGATCGCATCGATGCCGCCTGGATCGGCGCTGCATTCGGCCGCGACATTGCCATTTCGCAGAAAATCACTTCCGGCGGCGGGCACATAATCCTTCCACTCGGGATGGACCAGCGGCGCGCCGGGCAGGATGGCGGCTTCGAGGTCAAGCACCGGCGGGTGCGGTTCTATCTCAAGACCGATTGCCGCGACGGCGGCGCGTGCCTCGGCCAGACTATCGGCGGCGACAGCGGCGATCGGCTCGCCGATATAGCGCACCCGGTCGCGCGCGAACAGCGGCGTATCGCGCATACTCCATCCGGCGAGTACCGCCGGTACATCAGCGGCGGCAATCGCCGCCCGCACCCCCGGCATGGTGCGTGTCTTGCTGAGGTCGCAGCCGAGCAGTTTCCCCGCCGCATGGGGCGAGCGCAGCAGCACGCCATAGAGCATGCCGGCTTCTTTATAGTCGTAGGTATAGACCGTCTCGCCGTTCACCTTGCTCCAGGCGTCCGAGCGTATTGCGGGTATACCGATATGGCTCATGCTGCGGGCGCGCCTTCGTGAACAACGCGCAACACGGCGTCGACGATTTGCGAATAACCGGTACAGCGGCAGATATTGCCGCTTAGCGCCTCGCGGATGAGCGCCTCATCCGGCGCCTCGATGCGGCGCAAAAACGCCGACAGCATGACGACGATTCCCGGTGTGCAATAGCCGCATTGTATGCCGCTGGCCTCGACGATTGCCTGTTTGATGCGCAGCGAAAGTGCGTCCTGCAGTCCCTCGATGGTCTCGATCTCGCGGCCCGCGGCGGCGCGCGCGATATAGGCGCAGGAATTGATCGGCTTGCCGTCGAGCAGCACCGTGCAGGCGCCGCATTCACCCTCGCGGCAGCCCTCTTTGGTGCCGCTCAAATGCAATGTATCGCGCAGCACATCCATCAAACTTTCGAGCCCGCTGACGTCAAAGGTCTCCACCCGGCCATTTACCGTCGCGGTTATGGATTCTGTTGTGGCCATGGTTTCCACGCCCTACGAACTAATGTCGGTGATGGCGGTCGCGCATTCGGACACCGCATGGGCGAAGGCGCGCGGCAACACCGCCGCGCGATAGGACGCGCTGGCGCGCGCGTCGGTGCGGAATGTGCAGCGCTTCAGGATGGCGTCGGCGGCGGCGCACACCGCCTCTTTGCCTGGCGTTTGTCCGGCCAGCAAGGTCTCGGCTTCGCTCGCCCGGAACGGCACCGCGCCAGCGCCGGAGACGGCAATGCGCACTTCTTGCACCTGCTTCAGGCTGTCATCCAGGGTGAGCCTGAGGGCGACGCCGATGATCGGCCGCTCCATGGCGCTGCGGCGTTGAATTCTCACATAGATATAGGCGCTTCGCGTCGGCGGAGCCGGCATCAGGAAAGCCGTCGCCATTTCGTCGGCTGCGCGCGCGGTTTTGTAGGCGTCGAGGACGAATTCGCCGAGCGCCAGCGTGCGGCTGCCACGCGCTCGGCTGGTGAGTTCAATTTCGGCGTCTTGCACCAGGAGCGGCGGCAGCAGATCGGCATTGGGCGCCGCACCGCAGACATTGCCGCCGACGGTGGCCACACTTTGAGTTTGCCAACCGCCACATTTTCCTGCTGCCTGGGCGACGGAGGGGAAACGCTTAAGAATGTCCGCGTTTTCGGCAACGTCACGCAGGTTCGTCAACGCGCCGAGGTGGGCCGCTCCATTGCATGAAATTCCCTGGGCCTCGCCAAGGCGCTCGATATGGAGAACAACCTTTGCTTTGATCTGCCCGCTCACCAATTGGTAGCGTATAGCGGTGCCGTCGGCGACCAGCGCCGCATCGGCGCCAAAGGATTCCAGCTTTTCCAAAGCTTCATCCAACGAGGTGAGAGAGAGAGGAATTCCATCGAACGCTGCCGCTAATTCTGTACGAGGGTCGATTGTAAATAGGATTTTTGAGGAACGCCAACGCACAGTTTGCTCAAGTCTGGACTTGCGCCGCGGTGAACGCCACACTGACTTGCACATAAGCTTGGCAAGTGGAGGAGCCGCATGAGCGACATTTTTGTGTATGGCCAGCGCCGGCCTCTGCCTGAGGATGCAGCATTCGAATCCTTCCTCGATCCAGCGCGGACGGCTGTGGTTTCCATCGATATGCATGAAGGGCATTTGAGTGAGGATGCGGATTGTCCATGCCCGGCGCCGCGCGCCCGCGAGATCGTTGCCCCCATCGATCGCTTCCATGATGCCTGCCGCGCCCGGGGGCTGCCGATCATTCATGTGCGCACCGTACTGCGCGCCTCGGGGCGCGATGACGTCAAAGGCGGCGTCAGCGCCTGGCGCCTGGTGTTTCCGCTTTATGTCGGCGAGATTCCGGGCGCCGATCAACACGCCCTCCAGGGCAGCAAATGGACCGACCTGCGCACCCGCGTTGAGCCCGAGGACGAGATCGTCGAGACAAAAAAGCGGCTGTCGATTTTCAATCCCACCGATCTGGATTTTCTGCTGCGCAACATGGGCGTGCGGGCGGTGGTGTTCAACGGCGGCTTCACCGATTGCTGTGTGCTGAATGCAGCGTTCGATGCCTCGAATCTCGATTACCGCGTCGTCGTCGTACAAGATCTGGTGCGTGGCACGAATGTCGAAATGGAGGATGCGGCGCTCAAGATGATGTCGCTGCACATGGCGCTGGTTATGGAGTCGGAAGATATCCTCGCGGCGTGGGACGCGCGCGGGGCAAAAGCATCGCAGGCCGCGGAATAAACCTCAGATCGGCGTCGATAGCAGGCGCGGAATTCCGAAGGTATCGGCTACCGCGATCTTCTCCTGGAAGAGCGGCTTGCCGTCGGCGAAGATGATCAAATCGCGGTAGGTGCCGACGCTGAACAATTCGCTGATGCCGTCTTGATTGCTTTGATAGTGGCTGTAATTAGCCTGCACGCGGTAGCCGCCGTTTTCCGCACCCAGAATTCGTACCGCGCCCAACAAATGCTTGTCGAAATGGATGTTGTAGATATTGGCTTCGCGCAGCGACAAGATGCGGTCGCGCAGCATGTTCTTGTTACGGCACGACAGGAGTTCGAGCGGCAGATCGTCCTCAACGTTTTCGCGCGACAGGATCTTGTATTGGCAATCTTCGGTAAAGAAATCGAGCCACTCTTCGAGACGGTCGTCGTCGAGATAGTGGCAGTAATCGGCCATCAAGTCGTTGATGGCGTCGCGCACACCCGTCTCCGTCATTCGGCCGCTGCTTCCACGCCGGCGGTGAAGCCCATCAGTTCGCAATAATAGGAATAGAAGCCGCGGATCGGCACTTCGGTGACGAGCGATTTCTGCGTTTCGATTTTGCCAGTGCCGCCGATCTCGACCATGGCATGCTTGTCCTGCTCGCGTTGAACGGCGTTCTGCACAAGCTCCACCGCTTCACCGTCTTCCATCGAAATCAGGCCGCCCGGCCCGACCAAATTGGCTTGGTCTAGGCGGTGTTGGGTCATCTCCTCATCATCGTCGGCATAGCCGTAATAGGTCCAGTACAGCTCCATTTTGTCGGTGCCGTTGGTGCGGATCTGGCGCGTACACAGACTGTTGGAGATTTGCTGGAAGACGACATTGGGAAAAACAGAAAGGATCACCAGCGTTACATCGTCAGGATGTTCGGTGCGGTTTTGCAGCATCGACATGTCGTTCAGGGTGAATTTCGGCTTATAGACTTTTTTTGTTCCTTCATAGCCTTCGCTGGTCGTCTTTTCGTCGTCCGTGCCGAGGGAATTCCAGGTGACGTTGTGGCGCCCGCGCGCATCCAGCTTGGCGCCGCCCTTTTGGCTCAGGCGATACAGCCCGAACGTGGCGTGGAACATGTGCAGCAATCCGCCATGGTTGGGATCGCGGACATTGTCGTTGTAGAGCTTCCAATTGCCAAAAATTCGCTGGCGCTGATAGCCGAGGATGCGGATCGGTTTGTGAAATAGGCGGTCGATTTCATAGGTCACGACGGGGCCGAGATAATCGATCAGCGGTTCGCTAGCATCCGAAAATGTGCCGAAAATGACGCCCTTGTATGATTCGATCTTTAATTCCTGCAGGTGGATTTTTTCGCGGTCAAAATCTTTCGGCAAGCCGCCCTCGCCGTTTACCCCGTGCGGGAACGGAACAGCGCGCAGCTGCCCGGTCAAATCGTAGGTCCATTGGTGATAGGGACAAATGAAGTTCGCCGAATTGCCGTGCCGCTCGCGGCACAGTAACATGCCGCGGTGCATGCATCTGTTGACGAAGGCATGCAACTGCCCGTCGCTGTCGCGGTTCACGACAACAGGCGTCTCGCCAACCTTGGTGGAGAGAAAATCCCCGGCGTTCGGCAGCTCTGCTTCAAGCGCCAGATAATTCCAGGTGGGGCCGCGGAAAATCCGCTCCTGTTCATCTTCATAGACATCCGGGTCGCAATAGGCAGCGAACGGAATGCGGCTGAAATCGCTGGCCGGCCAAGTCAATGAAGGATGGTTGCGCATCAATGAACCGCTCACCTCATGAAAACAGAATTCCCATCATTGGCGCGATTGGGCGCAAGTCAAGCGTTGACGCGGAGGTTCCTGACCCATTTAACGGGCTTGGCGCCGGTTGTTATTTCGATCAGTTAAATTCAGGGGTAAATTTTTGATGCTTCCCGCACGGGCAGCCAGTGAGTAGAGTTTGCTCCTCACAGCCGGATAGTAAAATTGTGAAGCAATGCGAAATTGGGGCATAGCGACATATATTCTAGTCGCGGCTATTGTCGGCTTAGCGATCAGCGTGATTCTCGGTCTAAATCAGATGATCGAGAAACGTGACTCGTTTCGAACAGACCCCCGGGTCGAAGTCTGGCTGGTGTCGCAAGTCGAGCTTGAGCATCTCAGGCTCATCCGCGCTCTCGATACCTATCACCACTCGATCGAACCGGCCGAGCCGAACCTGGATGATCTCCTAACGCGGTTCGATATTTTTTGGAGCCGTCTGCTGGTCATCAGCGAAGGCGGCGAATCCGAACAGTTGCGGGAAATCATCGGGCTTGATCAAACGATCGGCCAAGTGATTGCTGCGCTCCAAAGAATTGAGCCGGATATTGCCATCCTGCAAAAGCAGGATCGCGCCGCCTATCAGTCGATCCGTTCCCAATTGATGGATTTGAGCGTGCCGATTCACACGATGGTGCTCAACACAACGAATCACGATCGCGGATTGCGGATCGAGACCGCGTCGGCGCGTAGCGATATATTCTGGCAGGTTGTCGGCTATTTCATCGGTGTTCTGGTTTCGGGGACAATCCTGGTCCTCTTCCTGCTGTGGCAAAACCGCGAAACCAGAAGACTGCTTGCCCGCGCGACCGAAGCGGAACGGCGCGCCAAAGAGGCAAGCACCCATCTGATACATGCCATCGAAAGCTTCACCGATGGTTTCGCCCTCTATGATCAGGACGGCAGGCTGCAAATTTGGAACGAGCGCTTTCTGACGAGTTACCCGAAAATTGCTGACTATGCGGCGTCCGGGCGAACGATAGATGAATTGTCGCGCGAAGGTTATCTGCGCGGCCAGTTCCGCCAGATCGAAACCGGTATCGAGGAATGGGTCCGCGAGCAGAATATTTTATACAAGCAGAATGAGAGTTTCGTGGAACAACGGCTGAGCGATGGCAGATGGCTTCACGTCAAGGGCCGCAGGACGAGCGATGGATTCAATGCCGTCATCTATTCCGATGTGAGCGAGATGAAACAGCGCGAAGCCGAACTCGCCGAGAATTCCAAACGCCTCGAACTTGCCTTGGAAACGGAAGTTGAACTGAGCTCGATGAAATCTAATTTTGTCGCTACCGCATCGCACGAATTTCGCACACCTCTGACGATAATATTTTCGGCCGCCGATCTGCTGCAACACTACGGCGACCAAATGGAAGATGCCGAAAAACTGAATTATTTAGAGGAAATCAAACAGGAAGTTGGCGAAATGACGCAGTTGCTTGATGACATCTTGCTAGTGCGCAAGATGGAAGCCGGCATGTTCTCCTTCAGCCCGGAGAAGGCGAATTTCGAAACCCTATTACGCAATATCGTCCGCGCCTCACAGAATCTGGCGGGCAACGTCCATGCCATCAAGCTCAATGTCGATTGCGATAGTAGCAATGTGTCAATTGACAACAGTTTGATCCGTCACATCGTCAATAATCTGCTGTCCAACGCGATAAAATATTCGCCCAACGGCAATTCGATCGAGGTCAGCCTATCGCGTGACAGTGGCGAGCTGGTCATTGACGTGGCCGACAGTGGTATCGGTATTCCAGAGAATGAAATTGACCGGGTGTTCGACACCTTTTTCCGTGCCGAAAATTCCTCCGGAATCGGCGGCACGGGGCTCGGGCTGAGCGTGGTCAAAACGGCGGTTGAACTGCACGGCGGCAGGATCAGCGTTGAAAGCGTGGTCAACGAGGGAACGACGTTCTCCGTGCGCATTCCGGATAGCACCGCCTGACCGCGGCGCTTGGAGCAAATCCTGAACAGGTGGAATCATCGGCGACGACGCATTCGCTTGAATAGAAAGCGATAGAGCAAATCTTGTGAACGCAAGTGAGCGTGAAATGCTCTAGCCGCGTTTAATCAAGATGGCGGAGGACAGCGGGGGAAGATGCACCACGCTGTCCGGACGGTCGGCGAAATAGGCGTCGACGGCACGCGCGGCACCGGGACAGTACGGATCGCCGTAATCGTCGAACACCATGACGCCGCCCGGCGCCAGGCGGGGATAAACAAAGGCGCAGCAATCCAGAACCGAGCGTTCGATATCGACGTCGATATGCGCGAATCTGAACGTTAAGCCGCGCACAAGTTCACTCGCGGATTCAGGAAAAATTCCCTGGTGGACGAAACTTTGCGGGTTGTTGGACAACAGGCGTTGAACTTCTGTGAACGAATTGTCCGCGAAAACGTTGAGAAAGCCAGCCTCATCTGGGGCTAACGCGTCCGGCATCCCTTCGAAGGTATAGAACACATGAAACGCACAGTTCAAGTCGTGGCGTAAAATCGATTCCGATATCAACTTCGCGGTGCCGCCTTTGTAGCAGCCAACTTCGATGCAATCGCCAGCGATATGGCGGGTCGAGATCAGCCACTGGTAGAGCATGTAGAGGCGGCTCAAATCGACCAGCGTCGCGCTGCAGGCACCGTTCGAGAGAATGTCATGAAAATGAGCAATATCAGGATGCTTGCGGCGCTCGTTCAGTGCCTGCTGTGTGAATTCAGCCAGCAGCTGAACTTGTTGGGAGTGTTGCGAATCCGTTGGCGTTATCGGTACCCGGCGTTTCCGGAGAGCCCGCATCGCCGGTTCGCCAGGCGTTTCAAGCGGCACGGCGAGATGTTCGATCTGGCCGATCAATGCGTCCATGTCGGGCGGTGGCGATCGCGCCAGCAAAACGCCGTCTGGCCGCAGCACCCGCAACCAATTAGCCAGCGCGTTATAGGGCTCAGCACAGGTTATCAGGCAATCCTCGGCATAGAGAAAATCGTAGGATTCAGTGGTGTAGTCCGGGATGTTATCGCCATCGTCGGTGATGCGGCGCGTTTCCACCTTGGCGTTTTGGTTTATCCCGCCGGGCAATACCCGGGGCTCCGGTCCCTGCCGGTATAGAACCAGGCCGCGGCCGCTAAGCGAAGGGAGGCCGCGTGTCTTAGATGTATCAATTTCGGTCAAGTAAGCGGATTCCTTATTACGCCGGTTTTGATATACCCACTATCTATTACGCGGGCCCGGATGTCCCAGTATTTCCAACAGTGTATATCAATTTAAGGCAATATTATTGGTTACAAAGTTAACATTGTCCAAACTCACCAACTACTGTCAATGTGGCGCTCAGAGAGTGTATACGTCTCCAGCAATTCCTGTAAAACAGCGCGCCCAACTTCGAAAGTATTTTTCGTAGTCTTCGCTGGATGAGGAGCAGAGGCACGTACATCGACCAATAGTGGAGGTAGCAATGTTGTCTGTAATAACTTTTAGAAAGATCGCCGCCGGGCCAATCATGGCGCTGCTGTTGGCGGTTTTCGTGCTTGCCGGAGCAGGCGGAAAACTGGCTGCGGATGAACACGGTTACACAGCCGTATCCCCTCAAACCCTGGCTGCCGGTGACGCGATCCCAACACCGACGGGGCGCAAAGTTCTTGCCGTAAGCGGCAATATTTCGAGCGCAAATGTGGGCGCCTCGGCGGTCTTCGACATGGCGACGCTGGAAAGCATCTGCGTGGTGCAGTTCACCACGGAAACCGCGTGGAGCGAAGATCCAATCACCTTCGATGGCGTGTTGTTGTCGGCCGTACTCGACGTGATTGGCGCGAGTGCTGGTGCAACGACGCTCAAGGTTACGGCTCTCAACGATTACGCCATTGAAGTGCCGATCGCGGATGCCAGGGCATGGCCAACGATTCTCGCGTTGAAAGCAGACGGCAAATATATGTCGGTGCGCGACAAAGGGCCGCTCTGGCTGGTTTATCCGCGCCACATGAACTCGCAATTCGGCAATGATAAATATAACGCCCGCTGGATTTGGCAAATCGCAACCATCGAGGTGCAATAGCGCTCAGCGCGTCGCGGCACCGAGCGTACGGGCGCGAGTCAGCAAAAAAGCGACGATCAGGAAATTCATCACGTTGAAGCCAAGCGCGTTGATGAAGGAGACGGTGTAAGAGCCGGTGAGATCGTAGAGAAATCCTGCCAACCAGCCGCCGAGCGCCATGCCGAAGATGGTGGAAAAGAGCGCTGTGCCGATGCGCCAGCCCGCTTCACCGGCAGGAAAGAACGTGCGCACGATAATCGCGTAGGACGGCACCACGCCACCCTGCGACAGGCCGAAGCAGGCTGAGACGATATAGAGCGCGGTCAGGCTGTCGGCGGCGAGAAAGGCGGCCAGCACCACACCTTGTAATCCGCCGCCGAGCAGCAGCGTGCGCAAGCCACCAACGCGGTCCGATATCCAGCCGGACGCAATACGCGAAATTATCCCGCATCCCAGCATCAAGGAGAGCATCTCGGCACCGCGCTCAGCGGCGAATCCGAGATCGGTGGCGTGGGCGACGATATGCACTTGCGGCATCGACATGCCGACGCAGCAGCCAATGCCGGCGAGGCAAATCGTGCATTGGAGGGCATTGGGCGTCAGGCCGAGCGGGCGGACGAACTGGCTTTGCCGCGGCGCCCCCTTGTCGGCAAAGAGATGCGCCGGTTTGCGGTACATCAGCAGCGACAGTGGCACCATCGTCGCCAGGCAGAAATAGCCGACCGTGACGAAGGCCGAGCGCCAGCCATATTCGCTGATCAGATATTGCAGCACCGGCGGCCAGATAGCGCCGGCGAAATAGGAGCCCGAGAGGACAAACGCGACGGCGAGGCCACGCCGCCCGACAAACCACAGGGAGACATCGGCGATGATCGGGGCGAACACGGCAGAAGAACCGAGCGCCCCCCCCAACAGTGCGATTGTCGCGAGAAACTGCCACAGCGTATCGGCTTGGGCTGAGAGAATTAGACCAGCCGGCAAGGCAACGCTGCCGATCAAGAGGGGCACCAAGATGCCGTAGCGGTCGGCAAGGCGCCCATGAATAACATTGCCGAAAGCGTAGCCGATCATGAACAGCGCGTAGGTCAGCGAGCCGACACCGCGGGAAATCCCGAATTCCGCAGCAATCGGCTTCAAGCCGACGATGCCGACATACATCCCCACCGTTCCCACCGTCATCAGAGCGAGCGAGACGAAAAGGCGGACGATGACATAGGCGCCGACAGGCGCGGTGCTATCCGTCAATCGGGGGGAAGCGTCATTCATAGGCTGAGATGTTCCGCGACTGCGCGGCCGCTGAAGCCGGCCAGAGGCGATGATGATCGATGTCTAGGCGTACCGCCAGGTGCCGCCATCAGAGTCATTGAAATCCGGTCATCTCTCTGCAAACGTGACATTTGAGGGCGTGCGCAAGCTAGGGCGGCGGAGACAATTAATGGAAAGGCTGAGGACATTAAATGACTGATCAAAAAATGTGGGGCGGTGAACCTTATTACGGACTGGATTTCGATTTCGACCCACAATGGTTTCTAACCGACGAACAAAAGGAAATACAACGTAAACTGATTGAGCTCTGCCACTCGACACTCGCGCCCAACGCTATCGAAAGTGACCGCGACAGCATCTTCCCGCGCAAAAACATGGAAGCGCTGGCCTCGCAAGGTCTGCTGGCTCTTCATGTACCGAAAAAATACGGCGGCATGGGACAGAACCATCAATGCGCCTGCATGGTGCTGGAGACCATCGCGCGCTATGGCTGCGCCAGTACGGCGCTGGTCTTCACCATGCATTTGCTGGCGTTGAGCGCGCTTCTTTTCCGCGCCGCCGGCAATTCGGAAATCGAGAAAGTGTCCTGCCCCCTTATATCTGTGCCACGTAATTCGTGATTATCTATGAAGATGTAGAGGTATTGGGATGGCCAGGAAGCGATATTCCGACGAGGATGTTTTGAGTCTACTGCGCCAGATTGAGCTCAGTCTGGCGTCTGGCAGCAGTATCGAGACCGCCTGCCGGTCTGCCGGCATCAGCGATGCGACATACTATAATTGGCGCAAGAGATACGGCGGGATGGGCAA
>Ga0114999_10001281_pt1 | contig 35231 bp, 33 predicted proteins | sample ArcticOcean_MG_C_3_FD_89820 | JGI IMG/M metagenome (GOLD analysis project Ga0114999, IMG submission 89820) | Marine microbial communities from western Arctic Ocean - ArcticOcean_MG_CB8_126 | ecosystem: Environmental > Aquatic > Marine > Oceanic | place: Arctic Ocean: Canada Basin | collected...
CCCTGGTCCGTGGATATCAACACGTTCTGGGTGATAGGCAGCGTGGTTCGTGTGGCCACAGCTCTGCCAACAATCCCCAGGCCCTTGTTTAAGGTCTCCTGAAGGCAGGACACGTTCATATGCATCTCTCCGAAAAGTTTGCCTCAGTATATGCTGGCCCTACGCAGTCCGCAACGGATTTCGCTACAGCTTTCACGCCAGTCTGGGGCACCTATGATACGATAGGGGCCACATTAAATCCAATGTTTTTATAGGGGGTTTCCCATAGATTTCGAGAAACTCAAAAATCTGCTTGAGCGACTTCAAGTCGGCGATGTGTCGATTGAATCCGCGCTATCAGAACTTAACCATCTCCCCTACGAGGATCTGGGGTTTGCCAAACTAGACCACCATCGCGTACTCAGAAGGGGGTTCCCAGAGGTTGTCCTTGGCCTTGGTAAAACCCCGGAGCAGATAGCCGCCATTACTAAAAGCCTTGCAGCTAAAACTGACAGGGTTTTGGTCACACGTACAAATCAAGAAGCGTTTGAGTTGGTGCGCTCGGGGCTCCCGGACGCTGTCTTCCATGAGGCAGCCAAGGCCATCGTTGTTGATCGGAGGGACAATCCAACCTTCACGCCCGGTGTCTTGATTGTCACAGCCGGAACCAGCGACCTGCCAGTAGCCGAGGAAGCGGCCCTCACGGTTCACCTCATGGGTTGTGAAGTAGAGCGTGTGACTGATGTGGGAGTGGCCGGGGTGCATCGCGTGCTTGCCCAGCTACCAATACTTCAGAAGGCTAAGGTAATCATTGCTGTGGCAGGCATGGAAGGCGCCCTTCCCAGCCTGGTCAGTGGCCTTGTCTCAGCCCCAATCATTGCCGTCCCTACAAGCATTGGCTACGGAGCAAGTTTTGGCGGGATTGCAGCGCTACTCGGCATGCTCAGTAGCTGCTCCCCAGGGGTCAGCGTTGTGAACATAGACAACGGGTTTGGGGCTGGCTATATGGCTGGATTAATAAACCTAACGCCCCAGGCCTAACGCCCCAGGCATCATTACCAGTTCCCTGGCCGAACGCAGAACCGGAACTGTCTATGTCACTCATCTCTGAAGCCAAAGAAAAAGCCCTTGCGTCTCCCCCTCTGAGACGCAAGGGCAAAGGACCTAGCCACGCGGACGGTGATTATCTAGTTAAGTGTTTGATCTCCAGGGTCTCACCAGGTGCCAGGGCAACGCGTCTTACGTTAATCCCCAGCTTCAATAGCCAGTACCCTAAAGTTGCCTTACTCACGTTGAACTCATTTGCCGTAGCAGAAAGCCCCTTCTCATTGACCATCTCTGGGAGCAACTTCTCCAATGGCCTCTTGTACTGTTCTTCCACTCTAAGCATTAACGGCGTTTTGCGAGCCATAAACCCCTCCCACCAAATACGGAAACTTCCTCGGTGCTCACAGTGTACATAGCGCTTGGTTGCATGTCAAGAAAAGGTATAAGAAAAGTTTAATATTTTTTTAAGAAAAGTTTAAGAAATGTTAGAGTGACATGGTATTCGTATGAGGAATCGTCGATTTTAGTGCTTCCTTGGTAATCCAATTTCGTCCTCAACACTCCCACTCACCCTTTCTCCTAGATTCACTGACCTTGCGATGTTTCAACTCCTCAGGGACGGGATTAGTTCCAACAACACCGTGCTCGTCCTACGGCATTTGCATAGACAGCCCGTTTACTGACACCTATAATGCGGCCAACCATAGATACGAATCTGCCACAAGGCCGATTCAATAAGGGATGTGACATCAGACCATGCTACGAACTGGAGTAGACATCGTTGAGATATCCCGCATAGGCGAAGCCGTAGAACGCTGGGGGGATCGGTTCTTTCAGCGCATCTATACGCCTGGGGAGTTGGTTTACGCCAAAGGCCGATGGCCACAGCTTGCTGGAAGGTTTGCAGCTAAAGAGGCTGTTATGAAGGCCCTTGGCACAGGAGTGCGAGGCGTCTCATGGCGTGAGATAGAGGTAGTCCGAGAGCGAGGCCAAGCCCCCACGGTGATATTACACGGTCGCGCGAAAGCCCGCGCAGAGTTCCTAACGTTGGGAGAAATAGCTATCAGCATCTCTCACTCCAGAGACTACGCCGTTGTGGTAGCGGTAGGGGAGACCAGTGAAGACGGTAACGCCTGAAGAAATGCGGGCACTGGAGCGGCGCTCTGAAGAAGAGGGTGTCTCCACAGATGCGCTCATGGAACGGGCAGGACTCCTGGCCTCCAGGGTTGCCTGGAACAGGCTTGGTGACAATGCATACGGTTCTCAGGTTGTGGTTCTGGTTGGGTCTGGCAACAACGGTAGCGATGGACTTGTCACGGCCAGGCACCTACAAGGCTGGGGTGCCCGCACAACTGCCCTCCTTCTAGCCCCCAGACCCACTGACGACCCCAAGCTTCAGCCCGCCATAGCCACAGGCGTTACGGTGGTTGAGGCCGCCGACGCCTCCCACTTCAGCGACATCCAAAGCACATTATCAGAAGCAGCCCTGGTCATAGACGCCGTTCTGGGTACAGGCCGTTCCCGCCCCCTGGAAGGCATCTACCGTGAGGCACTAGCAGCTACTAACGACGAACGACAGCGACGCCCCAACCTTACGACCATCGCAATGGACATCCCCAGCGGCGTGGATGCAGAGACCGGAGCAGCGGACGCTGACGCGCTTACCGCAGATGCAACCGTGACCTTGGGATACCCCAAAGTTGGCCTATTTCGGTTCCCTGGAGCGGCGCACGTTGGACAAATCACTGTCGCAGACATAGGCGTCCCGGAACACCTATCGGCAGATATTCGGCAGGAGGTCGTTACCCAAAGCTGGGCGCAGGAACATCTGCCCACACGCCCGCTTGGAGCGCACAAGGGCACCTTCGGTCGAGTCCTGGCATTGGTAGGCTCTCCTAATTATGTCGGCGCTGCGTACCTCGCGTGTATGGGAGCGGCTCGCTCCGGCTCAGGGTACGTAACCCTGGCAGCAACTCCATCGCTTCAGGCTCTGGTGACAAGCAAACTCACTGAATCCACCTATCTCCTGCTCCCGGAAGCCTCCGATGGTTCTCCCACTGCCGATGCAGCCTTGGCAGTACGCGATGGCTTGCCCACCTGCGATGTATTGCTCACGGGTTGCGGGTTGGGTCAGCATGAAGGCACGAATGCAGTATTGGAGCAGTTACTCCTGTCGAGTACACCCCTTGGCGTCCCTGCTATCCTCGATGCAGATGCCCTTAACACGCTGGCGGGGATACCTGAATGGTGGATCAGGCTTCAGTCCCCCACCGTGGTCACCCCCCATCCGGGAGAGATGTCTCGATTACTCGGAACGTCAGTCAAAGAGGTGGAGGCTGACCGCATAGCAACGGCGCAGCAAGCGGCGGCCCAATGGGGCGTCACGGTGCTTCTAAAAGGAGCGTTCACAGTCGTTGCATCGCCAGATGGGGACGTCAAGATTATTCCCTTCGCCAATCCGGGCCTCGCCACCGCAGGCACGGGCGATGTCCTTGCAGGCATCATTGCCAGCCTCATCGCCCAAGGCGTTCAGCCCTATGATGCCGCTAGCCTTGGAGCGTACCTGCATGGGGCCGCTGGCGACATGGTCACTAACGATATCGGTAACACCGGGCTGGTTGCCAGTGACCTCCTTCCGGTGCTGCCAAGGGCCATTAAGGCGATTCGTGAAGGCAGGTTCACCGGAGGCATTCAGGAAATCGCCTAGCCCGCTACGTCCCCCTTTGATTCCCCTCAGCTATGCGCCCCTATACATTCGTTGTGCCCATTCAAGGGGCCGCATATACTGGACACCTATGTTGCTTACTATTGATATTGGGAACACGAACATCACAATGGGGGCTTTTGAAGGCGAAGAGCTGCGTGCTACCTGGCGTTTGTCCACAGAATCACGGTGGCAGCCAGACCAGTACAGCGTCTTCCTTCAATCCCTCTTGGCTATGAAAGGCGTGTCTCCCTCGGATATTGATGCAGTCGTCATCTGCAGCGTTGTGCCCCCCCTGACCGCTGTGTTCGAGGAATCCTGCAACACCACCTTCCACACGCATCCCTTGGTGGTGGGAGCGGGCACCAAGACAGGGGTTCGCGTCCTGTATGAACCCCCGCGCGATGTTGGAGCAGACCGCGTCGTAGACGCTGCTGCTGCCTACCGTCTCTACGGCGGGCCTCTAGTGATTGTCGATTTCGGCACAGCCACCGTTTTCGATGCCGTAACGGAAGAAGGAGACTACCTGGGCGGCGCACTGTTCCCAGGCATTCACATTGCCTCAGAGGCCCTGATTCAGCAGACCTCACAGCTCCGTAGAGTCGAGCTGGTCGCACCCAAGTCGGCCATCGGGCGTAATACCGTGGCCGCGCTCCAATCAGGACTGGTCTTCGGGCATGTAGCGTTGGTAGAGGGCATGATCGCCAGGTTTAGAGAAGAGCTTGGCGCAAATACACGGGCCATCGCAACGGGTGGACTCGCCGACCTCGTAGCTACGCAAACCAATGTTTTCCACGCTGTAAACCCGGATCTAACCCTCATTGGCCTCCGAATGGTGTACGATATGAACAGCACTGGGGACACTTCCGACTAGGAACATGCCCCACGGCCCTTACCTCAAGAAAGGAAGGGACCATGGCAAATCCCTTACAAGGCAAGACCATACTGCTGGGTGTTACCGGCAGCATAGCGGCATACAAAGCGGCTGACCTAGCCAGTAAGCTCACGCAGGCTGGCGCCCAAGTGGATACCATCCTCACGGAGAACGCCACCCAGTTTGTGGCGCCACTCACCTTCCGTAGCCTCACGCATAGACCCGTCATGACATCCCTCTTTGACCTGGACTCAGAAGAGGCTATTGAGCATGTAGCTCTGGCGCAGCGTGCAGATATCCTGGTGGTTGCCCCCGCTACTGCTCACACTCTGGCCAAGCTCGCTCTAGGGCTGGCAGATGACGCACTGACCACAACGGCACTGGCAACCGCAGCACCACTCCTGGTTGCACCGGCCATGGATGCACACATGTGGGAGCACCCCACCGTCCAAGAGCATATTGCAATCTTGAAAGCCCGCGGGGCGCACATCGCAGGCCCCGCATCAGGCAGGTTAGCTTCCGGGATTGTGGGACACGGACGAATGCTTGAACCAGAGGCACTGGTAGGCCACATTCGGTGGGTACTAGGCCAAAGCGGCGACCTCAAAGGACGCAAGATAGTTGTAACAGCAGGCGGCACCCAAGAGCCCATTGACCCCGTACGTGTCGTCACAAATCACTCATCTGGCAAGATGGGTTATGCCATAGCAGAGGCCGCCAGAGACCGCGGTGCTGATGTGACATTAATCACTACACCAACAAGTCTCACACATCCAATTGGCGTCACAAGCATCAATGTCACAACCGTGGCTGAGATGCGTACCGCGGTGTTGGATGCCTGCGCCGGAGCCAATGCTCTGGTGATGGCTGCAGCAGTCAGTGATTACCGGTTTGCTCAAATAGCTAGCCAGAAGATAAAAAAGGGTGGTTCAGACCAGGCCCTTACCCTGGATTTAGTGAAGAACCCGGACTTCTTTTTGGAGATACCCACGGGTGTCCTCCGTGTGGGTTTTGCGGCTGAGACAGAAAACCTGATTGCCAACGCCCGTGCCAAAGTCACGGCGAAAAATCTATCCCTCATTGTTGCGAATGACGTCACAAAAGAAGGCAGTGGATTCGGGACTGATACCAACCAGGTGACATTCATTGATCAGGCTGGATCCGTGGATGAACTTCCACTACTTTCCAAGTATGACGTGGGCCAGCGCATCCTTGACCGTATCGTCGAAATGTTGAAATAACCCATCGGCCATTGATTTCGCTTCATTCTCAAATACACGCTGCCCCTCAGCGGCCCAAAGCAGTGCATTAGGCCCTTTTCTCTGACCAAGAGTCCACCCAGTCATGCTTCCCCCATGTCCTGAAGCGTTTACCTACAATCTGTTATTAGTTATGTCAATAACAAGAGGCTTGGGGGCCGGGGTTATGATTTCCCATTAGGTAACCACAGGAGTGTGGGTCCAGGGCCTAGCCCTGGTAGGTAACCGCAGGAATGTGAGTCTAGGGCCTAGCCCTGGTAGGTAACCGCAGGAATGTGAGTCTAGGGCTGTCGGGTCTATCGTGGTGGGTGCAAGGCTAAGCCCTGCTGTACAATGTGAAGGCGCAGTTCCAGACAAGACCAAACCTGACAGGCGGTACTATGACCTCCGAAGGCAATAAAGAAACCTCCTCGGCATATGATCCAGCGTCGGTGGAGCAACGGCTCTACCAGCGATGGATGGACGCTGGGTACTTCACTCCCAAGATTGATCCCACCAAGAAACCCTTTGTGATTATCCAGCCTCCACCCAACGTGACCGGTGTGTTGCACCTTGGCCACGCCCAGCGCTCCACCGTAGAGGACGCCCTTTCGCGATGGCACCGGATGCGCGGCGAGCCTACGCTGTGGCTGCCGGGCGTCGACCATGCGGGCATCGCGACGCAAGTTGTCGTAGAGCGTGAGCTGGCCGCCGAGGGACTGACTCGCCATGACCTTGGCAGAGAGAAGTTCTTGGAGCGCGTCTGGGAATGGGTTGGGCGCTCAAGAGGTCAAATTGGAGAGCAACATCGCCGGCTTGGCGTTAGCTGTGACTGGAGCAGAGAGACCTTCACCCTGGATCCTGGCCCAAGTCGTGCGGTACGCCATACCTTCGTGAACCTGTACAAGAAGGGGCTGATTTATCGTGGAGAGCGCATCATCAACTGGTGCCCACGCTGTGCCACCGCCCTTTCTGATCTGGAAGTAGAGCATCAGGACACCACAGGAAGCCTCTATTACATCAAGTACCCTCTCGCCAGCGGCGATGGGCACCTGACGGTAGCAACGACGCGACCGGAAACCCTGCTGGGCGATACTGGAGTTGCGGTAAACCAAGACGACCTTCGATACAAGGGAATTGTGGGCCAGGAAGTCGTGCTGCCCATACTGGGACGCCGAATACCGATTGTTGGCGACGATGCGGTGGAGATTGGGTTTGGAACTGGCGCACTCAAAGTAACGCCAGGCCATGACCCCGTGGACTTTGATTTAGGAGAGCGTCACGGGCTGCCCATCATCACGGTTTTGAACCTGGATGGAACCATGAACGCGGAGGCAGGCCCCTATGAAGGTATGGACCGGTTCAAGGCGCGGGAGCAGATTGTAGCTGACTTGGATGCCCAAGGGCTTCTAGAGAAGGTAGAGGACATCCAGCATGCCGTCGGCCATTGCCAACGATGCACCCAGGTAGTTGAGCCCCTCGTCAGCAAGCAGTGGTTTGTGGACATTCAACCCCTGGCAAAACCCGCATTAGAGGTCGTCCGCAACGGGAAGGTTCGCATCCTTCCAGAGCGTTTCTCACGTATCTATGAAAACTGGATGGAGAACCTCAGAGACTGGTGTATCAGTCGCCAGCTATGGTGGGGCCATCGCATCCCAGTCTGGTATTGTAGCGCCTGCGATGAAACGGTTGTGGAGCTTGAAGACCCTACGACATGCAGCGCTTGTGGCTCAACAGACCTTCGCCAGGACGAGGATATGCTCGACACCTGGTTCAGTTCCGGCCTGTGGCCCCACTCGACGCTTGGGTGGCCAGACGAGACTGAATCGCTGAAGTACTTCTATCCCACCAGCGTCATGGAAACAGCCCATGACATCCTCTTCTTCTGGGTAGCGCGCATGATTATGCTCGGCATAGAGAACATGGGCGAGGCCCCGTTCCATACTGTGTACTTGAGCGGTCTCATCAGAGACGTTGAAGGCGCCAAGATGAGCAAGACCAAGGGCAACGTCCTTGACCCGCTGGAAGCCATCGACACTTACGGCTGCGATGCACTTCGCTTTGCGCTAACCGCAGGCAACGCACCCGGCAACGACTCCCGACTGGGCCCGGCGAAGCTGGAAGCAGCGCGGAATTTTGCAAACAAGATGTGGAATGCATCGCGTTATGTCATGCGAACCATGGAAGCCGCACCTGACCTTGCCGGTTGGAGCAACCCGGATGCTCAGCACCTTGAAGACCGTTGGATCAACAGCAGACTCAATCGGCTCGTCGCCAGGGTGACTCGACAGCTAGAAGAGTACCAGCTTGGGGACGCAGAGCAGTCTATCTACGAGTTCCTTTGGGATGAGTACTGCGATTGGTACATTGAGGCGGCAAAGGTACGGCTACGTCAGGGAACCGGCCCATCTCCGGTGCCTATGCTGGTTCACGTATTGGAAACCACCCTGCGTCTGCTCCATCCCTTCATGCCCTTTGTAACTGAAGAGATATGGACGAACCTGGTGTCGCGGCTGCCAAAAGAAATAGCAATTGAAGACTCCATCATGATTTCGCCCTACCCTGAGAGTGATCCGTCTGCCCTGGACGATGAGGCTGAAGAGTCCATTGCCAGCGTCCGCGAGACTATCCGTCTTATTCGGAACGCCCGCGCAGAGTTCCACATCACGTCAAACGTCAGCTTGGAGCTTCTCATAGCTCCGGGTGCCTTAGCTTCCGTATTAGAGACGGAGACCCCTCTCATCAAGGCCCTAGCGAAGGTAGAACCTCTACGGTTCCTAGAGAACAGCTCTGAGCTACCAACCAGTGGCGCGGTAACCGCTGTTGTGAGCGGCGCGGTCATAGCCATCCCCATGGAGGGATTGGTAGACCTGACGGTGGAGCGTAAGCGGCTTTCATCCGAGTTGGAGGAATCAGAAGAAGCAATTGGTCGACTCAATACCCGTTTGCTGGATCCTCAGTTCATGGGGAAGGCACCCGAAGAAATAGTAGAGCGAGAACGAGAGCGCCTGCGAGGCTACGAAGAACGAAGGGACCACCTCCAAGAACTTCTAACTCAGTTGTCAGGCTAGGGCCGCGTGCTCTCCTGGCTATCCCCGGACGGACGTCTTATCCTTCTGACCACCACGTTACGTTCCTTCGCCGTGGGGTTTATCAGCGTGCTGCTAGGGTTATACCTAGCGGAGACTGGCTTTGATGCCGGCAAGGTTGGAGCGCTCTTAGCCGCCGTGCTCGCAGGCAACACTCTGGCCACCACAGTAACTTCCCTGTTGGCAGACTCATTTGGCCGCCGTAAGTCATTCATCGCCCTGAGCTGCCTCACCATACTTGGCGGCATACTCTTTCCACTAACCGACTCATTCCCGCTACTCATGGTCATTGGCGGCCTTGCAGGCTTTGGGTTAGGTGGAAAAGATAGAGCAGCACAGAGTGCATTGGAGCAGCCCGTACTATCGCAAGCTGCCCCTGCAACAAAACGCACCGCCCTCTTTGCCTACTACAACATGATTGGTGGACTGGCTGCCGGGGTTGGAGCGTTGTTCAGCAGCTTCCCCGTGGTACTGGACAAGGCCTTTGGCATAGAGATATTAGACACATTCAAAGCCATGTTCTTCGTCTATGCCGGTATTGGACTCGCGGTCACCCTCATCTACACCCGGCTCTCAAGCGCAGTAGAAGCAACGCCAACAGATAAGCCAGCCCGGGGCATAACGTGGCCACGTCAGTCAAAAGCCATTGTGTTCAAGCTCTCAGCGTTGGGAGCCATGGACTCCTTTGGTGGGGGGTTCATGCTCCAGACTTTCCTGGCCTATTGGTTCACCGTCAGGTTTGACCTGTCATTGGAGTCCCTGGCAGGAGTCTTTTTTGCAGCCAATCTCCTGAGCTCCTTCTCATCTCTCATTGCTGTATACATCGCCAAGAGAATCGGCCTCATCAACACCATGGTCTTCACCCACATCCCCTCAAATCTTCTGGTGTTGGGCGTAGCGTTCTCACCGTATGCGTGGCTTGCAATTGTGTTCCTGCTCCTGCGGGAGTGCTCCTCCCAAATGGACGTGCCAACCCGGCAGTCATACACAATGGCAGTAGTACCAGCTGAGGAACGAACGGCGGCGGCGGGAATGACAACGCTGGGGAGGCAAGGTGGTCAAATGATGGCACCGTACATTGCAGGACAACTTGTCGCATCATCATTTCTGAGCGCGCCACTAGTCATTGGCAGCGTCATCAAAGTTGCGTATGACCTGCTGGTGTATGCACAATTCAGGAACATCAAGCCTCCGGAAGAGGCAGAACGCCCGGTTGCCGCCAAAGAGCCCCGGAAACCCTAGCTTTTTGGCGTGCGGTCTCCCAAGGCGATAACAATGCGCTGACCGTCCTCAAACACGATGTCTCGATAGTCGTCGGTGTAAGGCTCACCATTCAGGGACACGTTCTCTACTTCCGCGCCGGGTCGCATGGCAGGACTCTCGGCCCCCCACACTCTGAAGAAGTCTCCCACGGTGTACTTCCGATCGTCTGGCGTTTCTATGTGGACTGCAGACGACTCGTCATGGGTGTGGGTTGGACGCAAGCAATCCGGCGTAACACCAATATTGGCAGAAAGGAATTCCGGCTGCCCATTCCACACAGTCACAAGGGTCACATGAATGTGGCCGTCTAGGTTATCGTGGGACACACACTGCGTCAGGATGTCCGGCGAGCTACTACTACAAGATGCCAACAGAAGCATCGCAACTGAAGCCCAAATAACAGCCATCCATCCGTTCCGTTTTCCCTGACGAAGCTCCACGTTCATACCACGTCCTTTATTTATTATGTCTAGTCCTGCCCGCTTTAGGGCTTACGCTCTATGGCTTGCCAGGTACGCAGAAAGGTCTTCTGCAGCTATGGATGGGAGCGTTCCCAACTTACCATGCAGCCACTGCAACGCCTTCCGTGTATCGCTGGCAACCCGGGATGGATCGCACTTGTTAATGCGGAGCTTGAACAACCAGTACGTGAAGGCCTTCAACTCAGTGTCAGGTGAGTCCAACCCATCATCCTCAAAAACCTCTGACCTGAACTCAGCCAACAACTCTGAGCGTGAATGCCCGTAGATTCGCCCAAACACCGTGTCTGACACCCTAGCCCTAGGCGAAAGTCCCAAACTCACCCGCTCTTTACGAACCTCACTCCTGATGGCCAGTTGCAACCCTTGTTCAACAGTGACGCCATACCAATAGTTGAGGTAGGCACGATACTTGGTGACGCCCAGTAATCGCCGTACTTCTTCGGGAGGGAACTCAAATATGAAGTGTCCGGTCTGAAGCTTGCTACGACGCTCCCCTGCCGGAATGAGACCACCCACTTCAGCGGCAAGCCTACGAGCCAACAGCAGCCAATCAAAGGCCTCTCCACGGATAAGGTACTGTTGCCTGACACCGTTGGATACCTCTGTCGGCAACGTCCATCGTTCCATTGCCTCCAGCAGGGATTCCTGCCACGGGCGGCCACGATTTATTGATTGCTTAAGGAGGTGTATTACCCGCTCACGCTGGTGAACCGTTCCAGTCGAGGGGGCGTCAGCATCAACAACAGCAGATCGGCCTTTGGTGTCTGATGCAGTCATCGTTGCGCCGCCACGGGTTCAACCTTGATGATCTCTTTCAAGCAGGCGACTATTACGGCGGCAGAGCGTTCCCCGGTCTTGGGAAGCCATGTCATCGCCCCGGAGTTCAATACCTCAACCAGCGCAGGCATAGTCGTCACGCCCGTATCTCTCAAGAGCCGCATCGTCGTTACCCCGCCAACGCCAGGGATATCCAGCAACGCCAGGGTCAGAGGGAAATGGGGCTCTTTAAGCCGTTCATAGGCAAGAACCTGCCCCGTGGTGAGAAGCTCTTTGATCTTTGCTCCAATGGCCTTCCCAATACCCGGAACCTTCTCAAGGTTCACGCAGTCATTGACCATTGATTCCAAAGAAGTAGGCAATTCACGAATCGTCTGTGCGCCCCGTCGATAGGCCCTCGCCTTGAAGCCAGAGCCGCCTTCCATCTCAAGGATGCCAGCCATCCTATCAAAGACTCGGGCGATTTCTGTATTGGTTATTAACACCATTACGACCATACCTCCAGCGCCGGTAGCGTAGTGCTTACGCCGCTACCCCATGGCACCGTTTGTATTTCTTGCCGCTCCCGCATGGGCAGGCATCGTTGCGCCCAACTTTCGTAACACCGCCACCCACAGGTGCAGGCTGGCGGTTGGGAGCTGCCCCAAACACTGGGGTGAGCTTCATCCCTGAAGACTTGGCCGCTGCTCGGCGGGGAGCCCTGCTCTGGGTAGCTTCTTCTTCCATCATTGTGGCATGGAAGATAGTGTGAACAATGTCATGCTGAATAGTACGAAGCATCTCCTGGAATTTCTCATGCGCCTCTGACCTGTACATTACTAACGGGTCTCGTTGCCCATACGCATGGAGCCCTACACCCTGACGAAGGTTCTCCATAGCCGTTACATGGACTACCCAGTGGGCGTCTATAGTTCTAAGGGTGACCAGCCTCTCAATCATGCGTAGCTGTTCACCCCCCACGGTTTCTTCCCGTTGGGCATAGAGAGCTTCAGCGTAATCCTGAACCTCGTCATGGATTTCATCTGGGGTAAGACGCTCAAGCTCCGCAACCTCTAGCTCAGGAGGGATTGGGAATATGGTCCTAAGCTCTTCCACCATGTCCCCAAGCGCCCAATCCTCTTCGTTAGATCCAGCTACGTAGTTGTCTACAACCGCGTCCAGTTCCTTCTCCAACATATCAAGGATATTGCTCTTAAGGTCGGCGCCCTCTAGGACCTTGTGGCGCTCCTCATAGATCACTTCACGGTGGGTGTTAATCACATCGTCGTACTCCACAAGGTTCTTTCTGATCTCAAAGTGATAAGCCTCCACCTTGGTCTGAGCGCTCCCAAGGGCCTTGCTCACCATAGAGTTCTCAAGGGCTTCCTCATCGCCTAAGCCTGCAAAGTTCATCACGGATTTAATGCGGTCTCCACCAAATCGGCGCATCAAATCGTCTTCTAACGATACATAGAATCGAGTGGTGCCTGGGTCGCCCTGTCGACCGGTTCGCCCCCGGAGCTGGTTATCAATGCGCCGGGCGTCGTTCTTCTCGGTGCCAATAACGTACAACCCGCCCAGATCCTTGATTTTCTGATGCTCTTCAGTCCACGTCTGTTGCACCGCCTCTTTGGTAGCATCAATAATATCCTGAGGAGCCTCATCCGGGGTTGCATAGCTCTTTCTACGCAGTTCGTCTCCAAGTATCATTTCCTGGTTTCCACCAAGGATGATGTCCGTTCCACGGCCTGCCATGTTTGTGGCCACGGTCACAGAGCCAACGCGCCCGGCCTGGGCCACAATATTTGCCTCTTGCTCATGGTTCTTGGCGTTCAAAACTTGATGGGGTACGCCATTCCTCTTCAGTATCCCATCCAACACTTCAGAGCTTTCTATAGACGCCGTTCCCACCAAGACCGGCCTTCCTACCTTGTGCGCTTCCTGAATGTCCTCAAGAATCGCCTTCCACTTAGCCTCTTCCGATTTGTAAATGAAATCAGTTCGGTCATCTCTTACGTTTGGCATGTTGGTAGGAATGCTCACCACATCCAACTGGTATATCCGCATGAACTCTTCAGCTTCAGTAATAGCGGTACCTGTCATCCCCGCCAGCTTGTTATACATACGGAAGTAATTTTGCAGGGTAATGGTGGCATAGGTGATGGTCTCCTGCTGGACCTTCAACCCCTCCTTTGCCTCTAACGCCTGATGCAGACCGTCAGAGTACCGCCTTCCGTACATCTTCCGCCCGGTGAACTCATCCACCAGGATGACCTCGCCGTTCTCCACCAGGTAGTCTTTGTCCTTCTGATAGATGTGAAGAGCCCGGATAGCGTTCTCCACATAGTGCGTCAGCTGATAGTTCCCGGGGTCGTACAAATTATCGATATTAAGGGCCTGTTCCAACGTTGAAATGCCCTCTTCTGTCAGAGAGATGGTGCGGTGTTTCTCATCCAACGTGAAGTCTTCTTCTATCTCCAACCGCGGAACAATACGAGCCATCGTACTGTACGTCTGAGTTGCTTCCTGGGCAGGGCCACTGATGATAAGCGGAGTCCTCGCCTCGTCAATGAGGATGTTGTCCACCTCGTCCACAATGACGTAGTTCAACTCACGTTGTACCCGGCGATCCACATCCACAGCCATGTTGTCACGCAGGTAATCAAAGCCGAACTCATGGTTGGTGCCATATGTGAGGTCCGCTGCGTACGCATCCTGGCGCATGACAGGCCGCAGCGCATTCATCCCTGGCTGATCTGAGGGGGCTTCAGGGTCAAGTTGGAAAGACTGCTCATGCTGCAGACAACCAACGGACATCCCAAGGCTGTAGTAGACAGGCCCCATCCATTGGGTGTCCCTGCGGGCCAGATAATCGTTCACAGTGATTACGTGGACGCCTTTGCCTTCCAGGGCATTAAGGTAGGCAGACAGGGTTGCTACCAGGGTTTTGCCTTCGCCGGTGCGCATCTCGGCAATCTTTCCATGATGGAGCACCATCCCGCCTATCAGCTGCACGTCAAAATGCCGGAGCCCAATGGCTCGCCATGCAGCTTCCCTAACGGCAGCAAAGGCCATTGGCAGCAATTTATCCAGGGTTTCACCAGCGTCCAAACGCAATCTGAAACTAGCCGTCATGCCCTTCAAGTCCTCATCACTCATGGACTTAAATTCAGGTTCAAAGGCATTGGTCTGAGCCACCAAGGGCCACAGCTTCCTGATAATGCCTTCATTGCGGTTCTTAAAAATCTTCCCTAACACGCCAGCCATTAGCTTGTACCCTCTCCTACGGTAGAGCGGCTCCAGGATATCTCCTGGACAGCCAACCTATACCTCTGCGAACAACTCACCAACTGAGCGTCCTTCGTGGATTCGACAGATGGCTTCTCCCAGCAAGCTCGCCACGGACAACACTTTAATCTTGGAAGAATCTGCATTCGCTGCGCTGGGAAGCGTGTCTGTCACCACCATCTCATGAATATTACTTTCGTTTATCCTATCCAACGCTGGAGGCGTAAACACCCCATGCGTAGAGCAGGAGTAGACCTCTTTTGCCCCCGCATTCACAACGGCCCGTACGGCTGATGTCAGTGACCCGGCGGTATCTGTTTCATCGTCAAAAGTGATAGCAGTCTTTCCAGCCACATCACCAATAACATTCATGACCTCTGTGTGGTCGTTATTGTCTATACGCCGCTTCTCAATGATGGCCAGGGGAATCCCCAGGCTTGTGGCCATGTCTCTTGCGCGCTTGCTAATGCCAATATCCACCGCCACCACCACGGGGTCTGCCAGCTTCTTCTCTCGGAAATAGTGGGTCAGCAAAGGCAACGCCGTCAGTTCATCTACAGGGATGTTGAAGAATCCTTGAATCTGTCCGGCATGCAGATCCATGGTCAGCACACGGTGCGCCCCGGCCACCGTAATAAGGTCGGCAAGGAGCCGAGCCGTGACCGGCACCCGTGGCTGGTCCTTCTTGTCTGAACGACCATAAGCGTAGTAAGGAATCACTGCGGTAATACGACCCGCAGACGCACGTTTGGCCGCATCAATCATAATCAGGAGTTCCATAATGCTGTCATTTACGGGATACGCAAACGGCTGGATGATGAAAACATCCTGCTGCCGAATGTTCTCTTGATACTGCACAAAGGTATTGTCGTTGGAGAACTTGGATATGGTGGCCTTCCCTACAGGGATGTCTACGTAGGAGCACACTTCTTGAGCCAGCATAGGGTGTGCGGCACCACTGAAAATCTTCAGGTCCTCCAAATCAGGCATTCTTACCCCCTCTAGGTTGGTACAATCAGCTTATGGAAACCCCGAGTAACCACGGTGCCCAGCAAGCTACGCAGCAGGTTTGATTATAGCACAAGGGTAAATTCAACCCATATCTGATGCATAGGGGAATACGTCGATGTTTCCGAAGTTTTCCGCCCGTTATTCCTTTCTGCCACTTTATTGACACTGCCAGCTATTCACACACACCGGGTTTTGGTACAATGCCACGGGATTTTGCCCAAACACCAAACGTTTGATTCCTGGAGTGGATATGCCTGCGTATGCCGTAATTGGTGGCCAATGGGGTGATGAAGGAAAAGGGAAGGTCATTGATTACCTGTCAGAGCGTGTCACTGTTGTGGCGCGATTCTCCGGCGGGAACAATGCCGGCCACACCGTCCTCAATGAGAAGGGTGAGTTCAAGTTTCACCTCATGCCCTCTGGAGCCGTCTGGCCTCAAGTCACCCCTGTCATTGGCAATGGAGTGGTTGTAGACCCTGATGTCCTAATTCAGGAGATTGAGGACTTGCGGTCTCGTGGGCTGGATGTAAGCAGGTTACAGGTGAGTGACCGCGCCCACGTAATCATGCCCTACCACGTCGCCCTAGACCAGTTAGAAGAGAAGGGCCGCGGTAATGGCGCGTTAGGCACCACAGGGCGAGGCGTTGGCCCCGCGTATGTGGACAAGGTAGCACGCACCGGCATCCGTTTTGGAGACATGCTGGATGCTGAGGGACTACGAAGCCGGATAGAACAGATATTGCCCCACGTTAATGATGTGATTACCAAGGTTCACGGCGGAGAGCCGTTTGATGTTCAAGACCTCTTCCAGCGCTGCTTGAATTGGAGAGACCAGTTGCTCCCCTTCATTGCACCGGTGGAAGAAAGGGTCCGCGCTGCCCTTGGCAGAGGAGAGAACGTCCTCCTTGAAGGAGCCCAGGGAACCCTCCTTGACCTTGACCACGGGACGTATCCCTACGTCACCTCATCTTCTAGTTCGGTCGGCGGCGCATGTGCAGGCCTAGGGATTGGCCCTCGGTCTGTAGCAGGGGTGTTCGGGATATTCAAGGCATACAACACAAGAGTGGGCGCAGGCCCCATGCCAACGGAGTTGGACGATGAAGTTGGCGAGGCCATCAGGCAGCGGGCCGGGGAATTCGGCACCACCACGGGACGCCCCCGACGATGCGGCTGGTTTGACGGCGTAGCTGCCCGTTATGGCGTTATCGTCAATGATCTGACATCTGGGATACTTACGCGGCTGGACATCCTTGACGGCATGAACCCGGTGAAGGTCTGTATAGGGTACGAAGTGGACGGTAAACCGATTGAAGGCTTCCCAGCCCAGATCAACGCATTAGAGAAATGCAAACCTATTTACAAGGATTTTGCTGGTTGGACCACGCCCACAGCGGGCCTGACCAATTGGGATGATGTGCCGCTAGAGGCTAAGCAGTACGTCCAGGGCTTGGAAGAGGTTATTGGCTGCTCCATAGATGTGATATCAACGGGGCCAAACCGCCATGAGACCATCAGCCGGAAGACCCTGATCCCTTAGGCTGCGCCGATGCTTCCCTATCCCACCCGTTGCTCGCCAAGGAAACAGGCGAGCCGATGTTCTGCGATGATGCGCACCTGAACCCGAGTGCCCACGCCATACTGCTTGGTGTGGTGCTGCAACACGTGAACAACACCCCCAGAGTTCAACTCCACTTCATACAGGTATGAAGGCCCCTGGAAGACCCTACTGATAATAACGCCCTGACCGGATTCAGACGGGTCAAGGGACATATCGTCAGGCCGTAGTAGCGCCTCCACCCCAGAAGGAGGGGGCTCCCCTTCCCAGGCCACGGCACCCAGTGCTGTCTCAAGCTTTCCATCGTGAAACGTAGCCGGAATAAAGTCAGCAAGCCCCAAAAACTTCGCAACGAAACGCGTATCTGGAGTGTGATAGATACCCTCTGGCGTTTCCACCTGCTGCAACTCGCCCCACTCCAATACCGCCACTTGGTCTCCCATGTAGAGTGCCTCATCCTGGTCATGGGTCACAAAAAGCGCCGTTGTGTTGGTGGATTGCAGAATCTCCCGGACTTCCGCTCTCACCTGTGCTCGTAACCCTGCATCAAGGTTGGAGAACGGCTCGTCCATCAGCAATACCGTCGGCCTCGGCGCAAGGGCTCTAGCCAGCGCAACGCGTTGTTGCTGTCCACCAGATAGCTCATGGGGCATTCGGCTCCCCAAACCTGCCAGTCCCACTAAGTCCAACGCTTCTACCACCCGCGCTTCACGTGCTGATTTATCTGGTATCCCAAAGCCCACGTTGCCTGCAACAGTCAAGTTAGGGAACAACGCATAGTCCTGGAACACCATGCCTATACGTCGCTGTTCTGGAGGCACGTAGACACCCGGCCCTGCAACCCTTCGTCCCGCAATCTCCACAACCCCAGCATCGGGAACCTCAAACCCTGCCACAAGCCGCAACGCAGTAGTCTTGCCACTTCCACTAGGACCTAGCAGCACCAGGGTGGTTCCTTCTGCGATGGTAAGGTCTAGGTTCTTAAGTGCCTGGGATCGTCCGTAACTCTTGACCAACCCCTCGCATCGCACTGCTGGTTCACTCACCGTACACCCCTTGGCTCTCTCAGAATCAGGAACGCAGTTGGGATAGCAGTCACAACTACAAGGAACAACGCAGGGACAGCCGCCTGAGCAAAAAAGGCTTCTTCCAGCGCTGACCAGATAGAGGTCGCTAGTGTATCAAACCCTATTGGGCTCAAAAGCAACGTTGCAGGGAGCTCCTTCATAGCGGTAAGGAATACAAGTGCAGCCCCGGTCAGGATGCCCGGGACGATTAACGGCAGTGCCACTTGGAACAAAACGCTCATTGGTTTCCTACCAAGGCTCCGCGCCGCTTCTGCAATCCGAGGGCTCACCTGCAAAAACGACGCTCGTATAGTCCCCATAGCCTGAGGGAAGAAGAGCACAACATAAGCAAATACCAGCAGACTCATCGTCTGGTAAACCGGTGTAGCATACCGAGACCCAAAGAAAATCAGGGCTAATGCTACCGCAATGCCTGGGAGAGCAAACCCTATGTAGGCCATCTTTTCCACCAAACCGCTCAACCGTCCCGGGAACCTGACAGTCAAAATCACCACAGGAACCGCAGCCACAGCAGCCACTATGGCCGCAAGCCCAGAGACATAGATGGAATTGAGCGCCGCGCCCCAAAGGAGGCGAACAGGCTCTCCTTCAGCGATACCCCGTATCGCCCAATAACTCAAAAGAGACAATGGAGCCACAAGGGAGAGTGCGACAACCGCGGCGGTTGCGCCAAAGGCTGGCCACCGCCACCGTCCTAAACGCACCACTGATGATGGCCGCACAGTCCCTGTAGTACTACGGTAGTACTTTGACCGCCCCCGCGTCCTTGATTCAAGCAGTATTAGACCAAACGCAGCTCCTACCAACACCAGTGATAGCACAGCCGCCAGCGCCTGGTTAAAGGAATTGAACTGAAGGAATATCGCCCACGTGAACGTCTCATACCTCAGCAAGGATACCGCACCAAAATCGCTGAGGGTGTAGAGCGCCACCAGCAATGAACCAGCGGCGATGGCAGGACGTAATTGCGGGAGCGTCACCTTCCACAACGTTTTCCACTTTCCAATCCCTAAGCCTCGAGATGACTCTTCCAACGCCGGATCCAGCCCCCAAAGAGCAGATCGAACGCTGAGGAGGACGTAGGGAAAGCTCAAGAGCGTGATTGTCAGTGCCGCACCATGGAGGCCAGCAATATCCGGGAGTCGTTCAACCCCTGCAACCCGCTCCAAGAACCCCTGAAGCATCCCCTTCGGCCCCAAGGCTGATATCACCAGAAACCCCCCAACGTAACTGGGGATGACCAGCGGGAGGACGGTGAGCACCGACCACAAACGCCGCAGCGGCATGTCAGTGCGGACAGTCAGCCACGCCAACGGTACCGCGATAAACACAGAAGAAGCAGTCACCACGATGACCAGCAGGGCAGAGCGCATGAGGATTTCTGCGGTTCGCATACGGAACAGCAGGTCTAGCGAGTCGGAGCTACTGTCCACAGCCCGCTCTACTAGGTACACCAGCGGCAGCGCCATCGCCACAGCTACTATCGCAGAGGGCACCCAAATGATCGGCGAGGGACGACGAACACCGTGATGGCGTCCGCCACTAGTGAAAAATCCTCGAATGCCGATTGTCGCCCCCCTGATGTGCATATCTTCTACAACGTTACGGGATAATCCCAATATCTCTCAAGAGAGCTTGCGTTCCTTCTAAGTCTGCCATATCCCTAGGTGTGATATTGGGATGGTTAATGTCTTCTAAAGACGTCAACCCTAGCGGGGTAGCTACACCATCAATCAACGGATACTCAAAGGTCTGACTAGCAAAATACTGCTGCCCTACAAGCGAAAGCATGAACTCCAGGAACTTTTCCGCATTCTCTTTATTGTCAGCAGTGGAAAGGATACCCGCACCAGAAACCATAATCAGTGCTCCTGGCCCCCCAGCGCTTGGATGGTAGTTTCGCGCACCAAAAGAGTCGCCCTCCTCCGCTAGGAACCGGTGCAGATAGTAGTGATTGACCATGCCAATATCAATCTCCCCAGACGCAGATGCCGCCACCTGAGTCGTGTTGTTGGAGTATATCTTCGGATCATTCTCCTGCACCCCCTCAAGCCACTGTCTCGTCGGCTCCTCACCCCACGTTGCCCGCATGGCAGTCACCATCGCCTGGAAGGAGCCGTTCGTAGGTGCCCAGCCAAGTCGGCCTTTCCACTTAGGGTCTGTCAAACCGCTAATGTCCTCAGGAAGGTCTGCCTCGCTCAGAGTTTCATTGTTGTAGACCAACGTACGCGCACGACCGGAAATTCCCACCCAGGTACCATCGGAGGATCGTGCCCATTCAGGGACAAGATTCAGAAGGTCACCAGAGAGAGGTGTGAACAGGTCTTCAATAGCTCCCAACCCGCCTGGATCCTGCGCAAAGAAGAGGTCTGCGGGGGTGTTACCCCCTTCTTCTCGGATAGTGGCAGCCAAAGCTGCGGTGCCAGCGTACTTTACCTTCACGTCAATGCCCGTAGCATTCTTGAACTGTTGGATGATGGGATCAATAAGCGTCTCGCTGCGACCCGAGTAGATAGTAAGCGAGCCTGCGCTACTATCGTCATCGCTTGAGCACGCAGAAACCGCCATTGCCGCCAGCATTAACACCACAAGGAACATGCCAGTGAGAATGCGCTTGCGGTCTCCTTGAACCTTAGAGCTTAATAGTTGGAATATGTCCACTGAATTATCCTTCGATCTGCACATCTATACAGTCATTTAGAAATTCTCTATCATATCTATAGCATAGCTGAGAATTAGTGTCAATATATTTTTTTAGTAAGTACGTACTTATTTCATAATTAGTTCGTAGAATTCTGGGTCAATCATTGTCGATTACTCAAAACACAGACGCGCTAATATTTTTGCATTGGCACAACGTATTTCCCTGGACAGTACAACCTTTTATTGTCACCAAACAGGGCCATTTGGCCCCAACACTTCATTGACTCCCTCTTTTATTTTCATGCTAAGATGCCGCTGCAAATACGGAGGTATGGAGGGCCAATGGACACCCCAATGGACACCCCAATGGACACTATGGAAGCATTGGTCCAAGCAGTAGCAACTTGCACTGACTGTAGTCTCTGTGAGACCCGCACCCAGAGCGTTCCGGGGGAAGGGTCAAACAACCCGGAGATATTGTTCATTGGAGAAGGCCCGGGGCTCCATGAAGACCAGCAAGGGCGTCCCTTTGTAGGGCCTTCTGGCAAGCTGCTGGACGGCCTCCTCGGCCTGATTGGCCTGACCAGACCGGATGTGTACATTGCCAACGTAGTGAAATGCCGTCCCCCAAACAACCGCGACCCATTGCCAGAGGAAATCAAAGCCTGTCGAAAGTACCTTGACCAGCAGATTCAACTGCTAGACCCCAAGGTCATCGTCACGTTAGGCCGATTCTCTCTAGTGCGGTTTCTGCCCCAGGAGACCATCTCCAAGGTTCACGGCCAACCTCGACTCTGGGGGCATCGATACATCTTTCCTATGTACCACCCTGCCGCAGCCTTGCATCAAGGCAACTTGCGCCACGTATTGGAAGAGGACATGCGGAAACTTCCTGATCTTCTCCAACGTATTCAGCAAGAAGATACCCCGGAGGGCATCGTTGAAGAGACCCTAGAACCAGAGCAACTGCAGATGCTGTAGTCAGCCACCCCCTATCGAGTGTAAGATAGGCACAAGTTGGTCATGCAATAATGTGCAATCTTGATACTATCGAGGCTCGGATTTCTTAGATGCAACAAGTAGGACGCTGGCTAAAGCGGGCTGATGATTTTCCAGATCAAGCCACAGATAACAACACCCAGGACGCCCCTGTTCCTGAGCCTTTTCGCCACACGGGCCAATTCTCTAGTGTTACGCCCGGAAAACTCCGTGTCGTTCCACTAGGAGGGTTAGGCGAAATCGGCAAAAACATGATGGCACTGGAATACGGTGATGACATCATCATCGTAGATGCGGGCGTTATGTTTCCGGAAGAGGACATGCCTGGGGTGGATCTGGTCATTGCCAACACCGATTATTTGATGGAAAACCGGGACAAGGTTCGCGCCATCCTCATCACCCACGGTCACGAGGATCACACTGGCGCAATCCCCTTCGTCCTTCCCAGATTGAACGTACCGGTTTATGCGCCACGCTTGGCGCATGGCCTCATCCAAGTCAAACTCAAGGAGCATCGACTCCTTACAGCCTCAGACCTCCATCAGATTGAACCTGGTGAAGTTTTCACATTCGGTGGATTCCAGGCAGAGTTCTTCCGCGTTTGCCATAGCATCCCAGACGCAATGGGGATCGCCATCCATACGCCCGTTGGCCTTGTGGTGCATACCGGTGATTTCAAGTTTGATCACACTCCGGTGGATAAGAAACCCACCGATTTCGCACGATTAGCCGAGCTAGGCATTGAGGGAGTCACCCTCCTGCTAGCCGATTCCACCTATGCTGAGATGGAAGGGTACACGCCCTCCGAAGCGGTCATTGACGAACCCCTGCAGCGCATCATGGCGGAAGCCCCTGGCCGAGTCATGGTGGCCACTTTTGCATCGCTCATCGCTCGTATACAACAGATAGCAAATGCCGCCGATAAAGCCGGCCGCAAAGTAGCCGTGGTTGGCCGAAGCATGGTGAACAACGTAGCCATGGCGCAGCAGATGGGATACCTGGATATTCCAGACGGCGTAATCGTCCCATGGGAGAGCCTAGCAGCGCTGCCAATGGAGAAAACCGTCGTTATCATGACCGGCGCCCAGGGTGAGCCGACCTCAGCCCTTACACGAGTTGCCAACCATGACCACCGCGATATCACCCTGGCGGAAGGGGACACCATCGTGTTCTCTGCGTCGCCGATTCCTGGCAACGAGGGTCTTATCAACAAAACGATTGATAACCTCCTCAGGCAGGGAGCGCGCGTACTCCATGCTAAGAACGCCCAAGTCCACGTTCATGGACACGCCAGTCAAGAAGAACTCAAACTCATGCTCCGAATGATTAAGCCTCGTTTTTTTGTTCCTATCCACGGAGAATATCGGCATCTCGTCGCCCATGCCGGGATTGCCGCACGTATGGGCGTACCAAAGGAACGAATATTCGTCATGGAAGACGGCGATGTGCTTGAGCTAAACGATCAAGACGCTAAGGTAGTGGATCGATTTCCAGCAGGCCACATCTTCGTTTTGGGGCGTCGCCTCTGGGACCCCTCCAACAACGTATTCAAGGATCGCCAGTCGTTAGGGCGGGATGGCGTCATTGTTGTTGCCGTTACCGTAGAGACCGCCACCGGCGACCTGAAAGGGATGCCGGCGGTAACCGCCAGTGGATTTGAAGCCCCTGAGGACCATGACGTGATTATGGCTCAAGCATGCCAACGGTTGAAGGAAGTTCTAGGCCAACAGCAATGGGATCAAGACCAACCAGAAAACGCACTGAAACAGCGCGCTTCCGATGTGCTTGGCAAGTTCCTACGAGACAAGACAGGCCGTCGCCCCGTAGTTTTGGTGGTAGTTTCCCAGGTATAGCCAAAACAGGGAACCTCATGCGCGCCTCACGCGTTTAGTATAATGTAGCCTCTCACTCTTCCCCCACACTCTTGAGGTAACCATTATATTGGAAACGCACGACAATCAAGGCTGGCAATTCACCCTCTTCGGAATCCCTATACCCTTTATTGGTAGGCGTGAATCACAATCCGGCCGTAACCTGCAACTGCTCCTTGCCATAGCAACCCTCGTTTCCGTAGCTGGAGTTGTGGCGGTAGCTACGTGGTGGGCCCCAATCCAGGCCGGCAGAGAGTCCCTCTGGTTGTCATTCCAATACACCGTGATAGCAATAGGCACCTGGGTGGTACTATCAGGTCTGGCCATCTGGAATCGCCCGGCGCTTATCTCCAATAAAGCCAATCTGTTCTTGGCCGGATTCATACTGATTCCAGTCGTCGCAGGTTCATTGCAGCTATCAGAACCTCATTTTGGTGGAACCTTTGGGGAGCGAGTTATCGGTCCCACAGCCACCGGAGGTATTATACGGATAGCTGGCATCTTTGCCCTAGCGCTGATTGTGAGCGCGCCCCGCACAACATTGCTCCTGCTTCGGCAAGGAGCCGCCGTTGCCCAACAGCTTGGCGTTTGGGTAGGAATGCGCTCCACAGAGTGGTCTCAGCGGCTCGGCACGAGCGTTAAGCTCCTCAAATTGGATATGTCCTCCTTGGCGCACAAAACATGGCGTCTAGCGCAGAAGGCCATAGGCCAATACCGTCGCTATCCCATCCACCTGATTCTCATAGCCTGGACCAGCGCTGGGGTAATCTGGGCGTTTCGATTCGTTCAGCAACGGTTCAATCGAAGCAAACCAGATGTGGACACCTCCACCGACCCCGTACTGGCCTACGCGGTTTTTCATGGCCGCTCAGAAGGTCTAGCCGTCGGAGCGCCCCCCAATCTCAATTACGAATCTGAACTTCCCATAGGTACCTCAGCCTTGGATAACCTTCCCCCGTGGCTGCGGGATGAAGAACCCGAAGACGATGGCAACTATGTGCCATTGCCAGGGATTGAAGACGAGATTGACGTAGAGAACGATGTTCCGTTCCCTGAAGTTGAAGAAGCAGAACCTGCAGTCGTAGAAAGCGTACTTTCAGACGATACGGATGAAGAACCTGACAATGCCCTAGTCACCGCAGGATTTGATGACATTGGCGATGACCTCCCTGGAGACGAACCACTACCTGTGGTTATAGACCTCAGCAGTGAGGAGGTTCGTAGCGGAGGGACTATTAGCTCATCCAAATTCAGTTGGGCAATTCCTCCCCTGGATTTGCTCAACGTGGGAGAACACCGCGTAATCGCAGATGAAGAGCATCAAGCCACCGCTAGACTCATTGAACAAACCCTCAGTGAATACAACATTGAAGTCACTGTAAAGGAAATTAGGCCGGGCCCTGTGGTCACTCAGTACGGATTAGTCCCTGGATGGGTCAGACGTTACCGTGAAGTCAAAGAGCGGAACCCTGACGGGTCTCAAGCCCGGGGCGAAGACGGAAAGATGATAAGCAGCCGCGTGGAGGACAAGACCCGGGTTAAAGTCGATCACATCCTCGCAAGAGAAAAAGATCTTGCGTTAGCCTTAGCTGCCCCTAGCTTGCGGTTTGAAGCGCCGGTTCCAGGCGAGTCCTTTGTTGGGCTTGAAGTGCCTAACTCTCGCAGAGAAGTGGTGACACTCCGCTCCATTCTGGAGAGCGGTGCATTCCAGTCACTGCAAAAGAAGGCCAAGCTGCCCGTTGCCCTTGGACAGGGTAGTGGAGGCGAGCCGGTCATCACTGACCTTGCTGACATGCCCCACCTCTTAATAGCAGGAGCTACAGGCAGCGGCAAGAGTGTTTGTATGAACACCATCATCTGTTCATTGATGATGCAATTGACACCCCTTGAACTTCAGATGTACCTGGTAGACCCCAAACGAGTTGAGCTTACTGCCTACAACGGGCTACCCCATCTAGCAGGCCCTGTACTGGTGGAAGCTGACCAAGCTGTGCCCGCGCTCCACGCGCTCATCGCGGAAATGCAGTCTCGGTACAAGCGTTTTGAAGCACAGGGTGCCCGGAATATCCAGGGCTACAACGCCAAAATGTCAAAACAAGAAGACCGTATACCCTATTTGATGCTGGTCATAGATGAACTTGCAGACTTGATGATGACTTCCCCAACAGATGTTGAATACGCACTCTGTCGTTTAGCGCAGCTTGGCAGAGCAACGGGCATTCATTTGGTAGTCGCTACACAGAGGCCTTCCGTGGATGTCTTAACAGGACTAATCAAAGCTAACTTCCCAAGCAGAGCAAGCTTTGCAGTTTCATCCCAAGTGGACTCTAGAACCATTTTGGACGGCGCTGGTGCAGAAAAACTTTTGGGCCGCGGCGATATGCTCTTCATGGCCACCAATGCCGCTAAACCCAAACGCGTTCAGGGCACATACATCTCCGACGAAGAGGTTGACGCGATTGTGGCCTTCTGGCAAAAGCAAAAGGGCACGTTTGCACCTGCAGTGAAGGTTGACCTAGCTCCGGCCGAGGAAGATGAAGACACAATGCTCCAGGATGCTCAGAGCCTGGCCATCAAGCACAACCGTATCTCAGCATCCTTGCTGCAACGCAAACTCGGCATCGGGTATGCAAAAGCCGCAAGCCTGCTGGACCATCTAGAAGACAGGGGCATTGTGGGCCCCGGAGACCCAGGAAAGTCACGAGAAGTAATTACACTAGGCTAACCCCATCGTATCTAGAAGCGTTATAGGGGTGAGAAGATTGCGTTAGCATCAGATGAAGGTGCCAACGCCAAGGGGACTAACAGTGGCAAGGGGACTAACAGAGGTTCTCAGTGTGTTATTCGGCCGTAGAGGAAACCTCGGTGGCCAAGGCACGCTTGTCCAAGAAAACTGCTTGATGTGCGATGCTCCTCTTTTGGAGTCAGAGCTCTACAAGCAAGCTCGCGTGTGTCCAGAGTGCCGCTTCCACTACAGCATCTCAGCTCGTGAGCGTATACAACTTCTTGCTGACCCCAAAAGCTTCAAAGAGAAATTCCGTACGATCAACTCTCTAGACCCATTGGCTTTTAGCGGCAAAATCACCTATCGGACCCGCATTTTCGATGCACAAAAGAGCACAGGTCTTACAGAAGCCGTTGTAGTAGGCCAATGCAAAATAGAAGGAATATCAACCGTCCTGGTGGCGCTGGATTTCAGCTTCTTGGGCGGCAGCATGGGCATTGTAGTTGGAGAAAAAATTGCTCTGGCCTGTGAATTAGCAGGCAAGAAGCATTTGCCATTGGTAGCTATCATCACCAGCGGGGGTTCAAGGCTTCAAGAGGGAGCACTCTCCCTGATGCAGATGGCTAAGACCGCCACAGCGGTGAACGCGTTGCACAGGAAAGGTCTACCATACATTGCCGTCTTCGCAAACCCCACTACAGGGCAGTCATACGCAAGCTTTGCTAACCTGGCTGACGTGCTGCTGGCAGAACCAGGAGCCCTCATGGGGGTTGCCCCTCTACGCGTCATTCAGGAGATGGCAGATCATCCATTGCCCACAGAATCACACACTGCAGAGTCGCACCTGAAAAACGGCATGCTTGACGCCGTAGTAGACAGGGAAGAACTCAGGGGCACATTGTCGTCGCTTATGCTTCGCTTGGTACCGGCAAAGACCAAAGTCCGGTTGCTGCGGCCAAGAGAGCGTGAACAAAAGCCTAAAGGCGCAATAGATCCATGGGAAGCGGTTCAACGCTCCCGACATCCCGAACGACCTACTGCCCGCGACTACATATCAAGGGTATTCGGCGACTTTGTCGAGATTCACGGTGACCGCCTGATGGCCGACGACCCCAATATCATCTGCGGTGTGGGTGATTTGTATGGGGCAAGCGTCATGGTAGTCGCACAGCAGCGGGCACCACGGCCCGCAGGAGAGCCACCTGGGCCTTATATTGGCCCAGGTGGGTTCCGTAAGGCTCAGAGAGCCATGCATATGGCAGTTAAATTCGGTGTTCCCCTGATTACGCTTATAGACTCTGCTGGGCCAGCGCAGACACTAGAAGCTGAAGAGGGGGGGCTGGGCCACGCCATTGCCACAACTATGGCAAAAATGGCTAACCTTCCAATCCCTACCGTAGCCGTTATTCTAAGCGAAGGTGGCAGGGAAAGCGGTTTGGCCCTGAGCATTGCTGATCAGATATTGATGCTAGAAGGCGCAACCTACGCGTCAATGTCTCCTGAGACTGCCGCTTCAATGCTGTATAGAGACGATAGCCGTGCAGAAGATGCTGCCCACTCCTTACGTCTGACCGCCACGGACGGCCTAGAGATGAAGATTATAGACAAAATAGTCCCTGAACCCGTCGGAGGCGCACATACAGACCCAGAAGCCTCGGCATACACCCTGGAGAGGGCGTTGGTAAGAGCTGTCGCCAAAGTGCAGGGAGTCCCTGTAGGCCGGCTCCTCAGCAGACGGCACAAGCGTTTCCGCAACAAGGGAGAGTACACCATCTATTACCACCAGTTTTTGTCCAGAGAAGTAGAAGAACTTGAGGGATATGAAGTCAAAGAGGAAAAGGACGAAAAAGGTGGCCGCGCAGCAAAAACAAAGAAGGACACCAAAGTCATCTTGTTTCCGGGAGTCACTGCAGACCTAGAGGGGGAAGATGCCGAAGACTTGGCTCCTGACCCTGCGCCACAAGATACGCCCTGAAGCTACGGGAAAAAGCTATAGAGAAGGGCCTCCTTCGTTTGAAGGGGGCCCTTCTGACGTTACAAAGAGTCTATAGCCATGCCATTCCAGTTACTGGATGGCAAAGGCCGCTTGAACACTCACTCGAATCTGTGCTTCTCCAGCACTAATGGGAGTAGGTGCAAAGGATGAAGCAGCCATTGCAAGGTCTCCTCTAGATTCTACCGTATTGTAGCTAGGAGTGCTGCTGGACTCAGAAATAAACACCAGTTGTCCCAGGGTCACACCAGCAAGATCTGCTAGTTCCTTTGCCTTCTCCAGAGCCTCCTGAACTGCCAACTCCCGAGCTTGGATTTTTAGGGGCGAAGGGTCGTCAATAGAGAAGCTAATCCCGTTCACTCTAACCAAATCTCCGCCTGCTTCAACCACGCCATCCAAAAGAAGCCCGATCTGGTCAAGCTCACGAATCTTCACAGATACAGTATTGGTCACTTGGTAGCCCGTCAGCACTTGCTCATTGGTACGTAAGCCATTGGAACTCAGTTTCTCCTGGTACGTGTACTGAGGAGAGATGTTGAAGGACTGGGTACGGATATCCCGTTCAGCAACGCCGTTGGCGGTAAGGAACGCAACAATTGCTGTCATAGACACTGCCGCCTGACCACGTGCCACCGAAACCGTGGAAGCGCTTGCCTCTACACCCAGGTTCAAGTTGGCAATGTCCGGTTCAGTAACCATCGTTCCAACGCCATTGACCCAAATACCGGCCTGCTGCCCACCAGCAATCCCTGTAGCCGTTCTACCAGCAAAGTCTGTCAAGCCACTCACAACGCCCACTGGCGCATCAATTGGAAAGGTTGTTGAGCTAGGGGCTGCAGGGTCGTCGCTGCTACAAGCAGCAGCTAAGGCCAGAACGGCGATAAGGGATAGTCCGAGGAATACTCGAGGAAAATGGAAGCGATACATGATGATGTCTCCTGCTATTTTTCTTGGGGGTGTCCCCTTCAAGGAAAAGGACGTGAGCAGGAGGCATTAGGTTCCCGGGAGGAACCTTACAGGGAAGAAGAACGGCGATGTAGGAAGAAGTTGAAACCACCAAGCGCCAGTGTTAGCGCCAAGAGGCCAAGCTCCAGCGGCCATAGGCCCAACGCAAACCCACCATCCTGTATGAGGCTTGGTTGCACGTTGGTTGAGCCAATCATATCGTCGGTAATTTCCACGGAAGCAGATGTTCCAGCATCAAAAACTCCATCTTCACCCACCGCCAAAGACTTCTCTGGGCCAGCCGGAGTTCCAGTAGTGATAAGAGGAGCGGACTCCGTCATACCTACCTGGATTGGAACTTCAGGTGAGGAGCCAAATCCGCCAGAGAGGTCTCCAGAAAATACAACGGCCAACGCCATTGCAGCTCCGGCAAACGCTACCCGTAACCCCATAATCGGTGCAGGTGACCACCATGAACGAGAGGGTTCCGGAGACCAAGCTGTAGCAGCTGGCACCGGGATAGCGAAACTTCTTGGGGCAGGAACGGTAGGCATGGAACGGAGGATACCAATGACAGCACGCAGGTCGTCCACCTCTTGAACGCAAACATCACACGACGCCATATGGAGATCAACTTCCCCCATCTCTTTGGTGCGCAAAGCACCATCCAGATATGAGGAAATCATTTCCTGAGAAATGTGTTCGTCCACTGAGCCTCGTGTAAAGAGTTTCATTCGTCTACCCTCCACTATCCAGAACGGAGTTGCCCAGGCAAAAGTTCCCGCTGAGTTGAAAGCGTCGCTCGCATGGCCTCCCGCGCGCGGCTGAGTCTCGATTTTACTGTGCCAACTGGAGTTTTCAGAATTTGTGCTGCCTCTTCATAACTGAAAGCCTGGATATCCACCAAAATTAGCACCACGCGTTGGTCCTCTGCCAGTTTTGTGAGAGATTCCTGTATGAACCCGGATAACTCGCGTCGGACTGTATAGTCTTCAGGCGATTCTTCAGTACTGGAGACACTAAACGTGGGGTTTTCCACCAGCGCGTCAAGTGAGGTGTTGCGTCGAACATGAGCAGAACGTAGGTGGTCGCGGCAGGCGTTGGTGGCAATACGGAAGAGCCATGCACGGAAGTTTCCAGAGGCAAACGTGTGGAGGGCACGGTACGCAGAAACGAATGTTTCTTGGGTAATGTCCTCCGCCACGGCGGATTCCCCCACCATACGAAGAGCTACGTTGTAGATCGGTGTCTGGTACTGGAGCACCAGACTGTTGTAGGCTTCTGCATCGCCTTGCTTGCTGGCCTGCAGAAGCAATTCTTCATCCATGGCCACCCTGCCATAACAATGTAGGCGAAGTATACCATAATCAGCAGCATTGGTCATTATGACAAAATACTCGTCCCAATAATGGGGGAAGAGGTACTACACAATAACCGGTTCGAATCGTTATAGTTAACGGGACGTAGAAGCGTTCCAGCGGTAAGCGAGGCGAAATAGTGCGCGGGTTTCTTTTTGAGTCATTAGAAACAATCCTTCTGGCCCTGGCGGTGTTTCTGGTACTTCAAGCCAGTGTCCAAAATTTTCGAGTAGACGGCTTCAGCATGGATCCAACCCTAGCAAACGGACAGTACCTCCTGGTAAACAAGTTGGTATATGAGTCAGTCCCCTTTCAATCAGAAGCAGCATCAGAGGAACCGGGGGCGAGTGGTACTCAAAGCTGGGTTTACCCCTTTCATGCACCTCAACAGGGAGATGTCATCGTGTTCCATGAACCCAGCGACCGAACAAGGGATTTTGTAAAGCGGGTCATTGGAGTACCCGGAGACACCGTGGAAATACAATTCGGGACAGTTTGGGTGAATGGAACAATTTTCCCTGAACCGTATCTTGTTAAGCGCGACACCAGTAACCTAGCCCCAGTGGAGGTTCCGCAAGGCTTTTACTTCGTATTAGGTGATAATCGACCCGTTAGCTATGACTCTCGAGAACTTGGCCCTATCCCTCAGGAAACCATCATCGGTAAAGCATGGTTCTCCTACTGGCCGCTATCCAATCTACATATTCTCAGCTCTGGATTAGCTTTATTTCGTTAGGTGTTTAGCTTCAATAAATTATTGTTTATCGATTGATTACCGTTTGTTTTTCATTTAGTTTTCGACATTACTACCTGACAGTTTTCGTATTTGTTGCTACAATCACTCAGCGTGGGCCGTTAGCTCAGTTGGCAGAGCACCGGACTTTTAATCCGGGTGTCCAGGGTTCGAGCCCCTGACGGCCCACCACACCACCACTCCCCGTATCTACCGCTCTCACCAACTAGGTGTCAGATCGTTCCAACACAAAGCTCCTCTTTCCATTCCTATTCACCGCATTCAAATTCATGTGGCCCATAGTGCGGTTTAAGGCAGAAGCTACCAAAAGGACATCCGCTCCAGCATGCCGAAAAATCATATCTGTCAGACGAGGCGACCCCAGCTTAAACTTAAACCCATCGCCTTCAGGGATTAAACGCATAACTTCACCATCAGGGTGAGCTGCGTCAATACGGCCCTTGTAGAGCGCTTCTAGGGCAACTTCCGTTACTTGAAACATGATTGGGGAAGTATACCAATGAACCGGCATAGTAGTGAACCTGCTGAAGCAAGTAGGCACATGATTCATAGCAATGGCCCCAAAGCAATGGAAAGTAGGGGATAACACAGGGTTGCGTCACCCTGCGGGCACGGTTGAAGGATAATGAACTGAGGTATACCTAGGGGGAAGAACCGTTACCTAGAGAAACTGTGCATCGCAACCCGCTGACTCACTGGCTTTCAGTGACCTGCAACAGTCGTTCCACCAACGTAGTGGCGGCAAAAATCTTGAAGACATACCCATCGGCGCCAGCTTGAACACTTCGATTCAAATAGTCACCTCCGTAGGCACTGACCACCACCACTTTTACATCTGGAAATTTGCTTTTTATGCGCCTTGTCGCTTCAAGTCCATCCATCCCCGGTATAAGCAAATCCATAGTAACCACGTCTGGAATCATACCGCCAAGGACCTCCAAGGCTTCCTCACCGGATGCCGCTTCTCCAATCACCGTCAGCCGAGGGTTCTTCTCTACTAGGCGTCGCTGCACCTCTCGAACCTCCGGCTCATCCTCCACCAAAAACACTTTGACCACACGCACAGATGTCTTCTCCATGATCCTTTATCCCTGTAAGACGAGTTGCGTTTGGATATTCCGTTCTAGCTGTTCCAAGGTGAATGGCTTACTCAAACAAGCATTCCCTGCGCTTGCCAGAAAGCTTTGTGTTTCGTCATTGAGGGAATCCCCGGTAAGGAAAATTACTCGCTTCACAAACATTGAATTCCACGCCTTAAGCTGATCAAAGAGTTCCTTCCCATTCATACCCGGCATTCTCAGATCCATCAAGAAAACATCATGGGTATTGGCTTGCATTGCCTGCCAACCCTCCTCGCCAGAATGAGCAATGTCCACAACCTGCCCTGATCGCCGCAAAGATTCCGCTAAGAGGTCGGTAATCAGCGGTTCATCGTCCACTACCAGAATCCGCTTACCCGTTATACGGGGAAACATTCCGCCTGGATCGGGTTCTTCTTGCTCTATTTCTATCACCGGAAGATCAACATGGAACGTTGCACCCTGCCCAAGCTCACTCTCTGCCCAAATGGTTCCCCCGTGAGCTTGAACCCAACCGTAGCACATACTCAAACCCAAGCCTGTCCCCTTCCCCACTTGTTTTGTCGGGAAAAACGGGTCGAATATTCTCCCTAAATGATTGAATTGAATTCCCGACCCCGTATCTATCACGGAAACCTGTATTAGGTTGTCAACACTACGTGCGGATATTGTCAGATCACCGGAACCAAGGCTCTCAACCATAGATTGCTCTGCATTCATAATAAGATTCAACATCACCTGCGTTAGTTGATGCTCGTCACCAACGGTCATCGGGATATCCTCTGCAAATTCTGTTTTCACCACAATGTTGTTCATTCGCAGCGCATAGTCCCTAAGAGATAACGCCTGGGTGACCAACGCAGGAATATCCACTGAACCACGCTGTACCTGCTGACGGTGGGAGAAAGAAAGAAGGTCATCAACAATCTTGGCGGCTCTTTTAGCCTGAGAAACAATCTTGTCCACATCTTGGGAAATAGGATGCGGCAGGTCTTCCATATTCAACAGCTGTGCATAGCCAATAATGGCACTCAATGGATTGTTGAGTTCGTGGCAGACGCCAGCTGCCAGTTCGCCCAGCGCAGCAAGCTGGCTCGTCTGCTGCAATCGATTCTCTGCGCTCCTCCGCTCTGAAACATCGTGCAAGAGAACAATGCTCCCAACAATACATTACTGGTTGCCCTGAAAAGGAGAGACCACAACGTCATAGCAAACCGCATCACTACCAGATGCAAACACAACGTCTGGATATGTTGTGGATTCCTCCACCTGGCTGGGAATCATTGATGCCCCAACCGGCCATACTTCATTAAGTGGACGGCCAATAGCCTTTAAACCCGCTCTACCAACTATGTCCTTTGCTGCCTCATTCGGTGCCACCACCTGCTCTCAGCATCTTGAACAATGATGCCGCTGGTGATGTTCCCAAAAATCGCCTTCAACGCCACCGGCGTTATGTCCAGTAAGCGGACGTCATACACCGCCCACCAAAGCACTCCCACGCTGATAAGGAAAGCGAATGGCGTAGGATCCAAATAGGCTACCGGAGTCACGCCCGCAAAGAAGATCACGTTTGCCAACCATGGAGCCATTGCGGAGGCCATCATAGCTATAGATTGCCCCCAGAACAGTCGGTGTGAGTGAAAGAGGGCCTCTACAATAATGACCAGGCCCACTACCATCACCAGATGGGAATACAGAGTGTGCACCCAAAATACAGGGCCATAGCTGATATCAAGCGTGGTTAGACCATCTATGGCTATATAGTCAATGGTGGCCCAGATAAGGTGTGAGACCCATTAGTCCAAACGAGGCTAAGCGTGGTGAGGGGTATGACAGCCACCAGCAGGATGTTACGAGGGCTGAGCCAGTCTCCCCTGCCTGTATACTGTATGGCGGCGGCCAGCCAAGCCACAGGAGCGGTAACAATCCCGAAGTACCGGATCTTGGCAAGAACCATTCTGAATTCGCCCGGATCCGTGACTAGGGCGAGTCCATAGGCAATCTGCCCAATTGCAGCAGCTAAGGAAATGAAGATTAACGGAACTGCGCCAGGGTAGCTACGACGCTTCCATGCCAGGAGCGCAATGGTGATGGAGGCCATGCCGGACAGGCACAACAGTATCGTATAGGGACTCTCATACCAGGGAATAGTCTGTTCCATCGTCAATCGCCTTCACAGGACATTCAGGTGATGATGGCCCGCTGCAATGGCTGTAGTATAAATTTTATAGGTCGTTATGATAAGAAACGGCGTTATATACGCGATATGCATATGTATACAATGCCCCCTGGGTAACGAGTGCAAAAAGGGAGAACCAGTTGAAATTTGGACTATCAATAACGGGCATGCTCCAGCAACCTCCGGGCACAGACATGGTTGCAACGCTCGGTGAAGCTGTTGAGCTTGTGAAACTCGCAAATGAGCTAGGTTTTGCGTATATGTACGCTGGCCAGCACTACCTTAGTCACCCGTACCAGATGCTCCAA
>Ga0114999_10001283_pt1 | contig 35199 bp, 37 predicted proteins | sample ArcticOcean_MG_C_3_FD_89820 | JGI IMG/M metagenome (GOLD analysis project Ga0114999, IMG submission 89820) | Marine microbial communities from western Arctic Ocean - ArcticOcean_MG_CB8_126 | ecosystem: Environmental > Aquatic > Marine > Oceanic | place: Arctic Ocean: Canada Basin | collected...
AGGAGAATAACATAGGCCGTATCGCCGGGATCCCCTTCCTGGAAGAGGGTACGTCCGGCTTCGGCGGTCTCATAGATGCCGATATTGGTGAGCGCAGTGAGCTCGGCACGGCCGAGATTGTCGAAGATGGGGACGTTGCGCAGCAGATCTTCGACTGTTTTGCTTTTGCCGTGCGCTTCGGCAACCGATTGCGTTAGTTGCGTCCGCGGCCGGAAATCGAGCATGTTGGAAAGCTCCGGTGCTTCCGCAGCCAGGATCTTGCTCACCACGCGCTGCATCCAAATCAGGCAAATGACCGATAGGATCGCAAGCACGATCCAGCAACTCGCCCACACGCCGGTCGTCTCGAGCGCCCATCCGAATATGGGTGGCAGGACGAACCCGCCCATCGCACCGAGCAGGCCGACCATGCCGCCAACCGCGCCGACGTTCTGGGGGAAGTACTCCGGGATGAATTTGTAAACGCCGGCCTTGCCAATGCCGGTTGCGATCCCGATCACGAGCACGAAAAACCCAAATACCCAAATGTTGGCCGGATAGAAAATGTTGGTTACGCCCCGCGCGACGAGTTCCTTCTTTTGGACCTGTTGACCGACCTCTACCGCGGGTACCTGCCACGTCGTTACTTGGGGCAGAAAGGTGTTGCCGGTATCGAGTTCGGCGGGCGTTTTGCCGACCAGCGGAGTTAGTTTGTAGGTTTTGTCACCGACGCTCACGGCATCGTCGGAGACGCTCGTTACTTCGCCAGGCGCGTTGGCGACAATCCCGCGTCCCGGTGAGTCGATGACCATGCGGGGGATCGCGAGTATCGCGAATGAAATCGCGCAGCTCATGAACACCCAGTACATCACGGAGCGCGGACCGAAACGGTCCGAGAGCCAACCACCAAACGCTCGGATAACGCCCGAGGGCAGACTAAACACGGATGCCAGCAAGCCCGCCTGGATAATGGAGATCTGATAGACGTTGACGCTGTAGGGGACCAACCATTGGGCGATGGAAACAAACGCGCCGAAAACCAGGAAATAGTAAAGCCCAAAACGCCAAACGCGGATGTTGTAAAGCGGCGCCAAACGGCTCTTAAGCGTTTGATGTTGCGCTGCCGCACCGATGCGTGAGCGCGTCAGCGCAAAAAACGCTATAGCGGTTACGACCAGCAACCCGGCATAGAGTTGTGGCAGGACCCGCCATTGCTCGGGATCGGTGCCATCATTGGTGAGCCAAACGAGAAGGGAAGGCGCAACCAAAGTTGTTGCGGCCGCGCCTGCATTGCCCATCCCGAAAATGCCCAGCGCGGTTCCCTGCCGTTCCTTTTTAAACCACGACGCGACGTAGCCGATACCTACGGCAAAACCACCGCCGGCGAGCCCAAATCCCAGGCTGGCAAGGAGGAACTCTCCGTAAGTGGTCGCATAGGAGACCAGGAATAGCGGTACGGCGGTGATGAGCATGAGGACGAAGTTCATTGTTCGGCCGCCGTAGATATCGGTCATCAGGCCAAGCGGTACCCGGCTGACCGCCCCGGTCAGGATCGGCAGCGCCAAGAGCCAACTGGTTTGGCTGGTGCTGAAGTCGACGATCTTGTTATTGACGAGATAAGCAATAAGGACGCCGTTGATGACCCAGCATGCAAAGCACACGGTGAAGGCAAAGGTGCTCATCACCAACGCTATCGTCGCCTGCCTGGCGTCCGGCTCGGTCGGTGCGGCGCTGGTCAGGATCGGTGCCCCTTTTTTCTTATTGGGCTTGTCAGATAGCCAGGGTGTCGATGTTCTCTTCTGGTCCTGCGAGCATGCTCTCGGCGACCGCTGAATAGAGCGCATTGGCCGCATGGCCCGCGAGCAACGTGAGCGCCGAGCGGGTCAAATCATCGACGTTTGCGGCGTTGAGATACAGCCAGCCGTAGCCGAGGTCACGATGCGCTTTGAGCGGCACCAGCAATCCATTGCCGTAATTATGCGGCGCATTACCAGACTGGGCTTGGGGGTCGCGGGCAATCTTCGCACGAATTTCCTCAGCCGCGGTTCCCCCGTCCTGGCCATTGGTGTTGGTTGCCAGATGAACGAAGTGCCGTTGCGGATTGCCGCTTTGCTCGAATGATTGCAGTTCGATGGCGCCGAGCGATGCCGGGCAGATCTCAAGTGCCGCCTCGAGAATATGCGACAGCGTGAGCGGCAGCGGATCGAAGGAGTGCAGCGCCATTGCGCGCTCGTGAAGCACTTCCATGTAGCGTTCATGGCGTTGCAGCTGGACCAGCTCATGCCACGATTTCAACGCCGCACGTAGTGTGGAGTACAGCCGGGTTGCGTTGAGCTCGGCTTTGGCGAGGTAACCGTCGAGATCGTAATCGTCGATGGTCTCCTTTTCTGGCGCCTGGCCCGGTTGCCCGGTGCGCAGCACAATTCTCACCAGGTGATTGTTGAGCTCGTCACGAATGGCTCGACAGGCGTCGAGTCCTGCGGAATCGGTCTCCATCACGACATCCAGCAGGATCACTGCGATATCCGGATTGGCGCGCATGGTTTCGACGGCTTCAGCGCCGGACATGGCCGACAGCAATTCAACATCACGATCCGCATAGGTCAGGCCGCGAACGCTCAGCTTTGTCACCGCATGGATGTCGGGTTCATCGTCGACGACGAGGATTCGATACTGTTCGGGTAATTGGTGAATGATCGGCGGTGCCACGGTGTTGTCTCCGGGTGATTCTTTGTTCCGGCTCGCGGAGCGAGCCAATGTCGCGCATTTTAGAGTGATCAGGGGTATACACGCTACCGTGAATAGCCTCCGGTTTTTCCCCAGGCCCCAGAGGGAAAACCCCCGACCGGGTTGTTGTTGGGGAATACGTCTGATCGTTGCCGTTTACGCTGGCCGGTGTACAATCGTTACAGGGCGATAGCGGAGGGGACTGCCTTGTCCACAATAGACGCAACTGACCAGCCCGTTACAGGGGCTGCACGATCGAAAAACCCGTTCGACTGGCTTGCCGCCGGCTGGCGGGATCTTACCGCCGCACCAAGCGTGACGCTTGCCTACGGCCTTCTTTTCTTCGTTACCAGTTGGGTCATTGTCGGGGCGCTGTTTTTCTTCGGTGCTGAAGGCATCCTGTTCCCGGCAATCGCCGGCTGGCTCTTGGTCGGCCCGATCCTAGCAATTGGGCTGTATCACACCGCCCAACGAATGGCGGTCGGTAAGAAACACTCGATCGCCTCGGCCATCCATATCAAAGCATCATCCCTGCAGCAGGTGGGTTTTGCGGGGGCGTTGTTGATGGTGCTGTTGCTGGCTTGGGTCAGATCTGCAGCAATTCTGTACGCGCTTTTCTTCGGTATCCGAGGTTTCCCGGGCATTGAAGAACTCGTAAACACGTTGTTCCTAACCTGGAGCGGCATCGCGATGGTGGCAATCGGAACCCTGGTGGGCGGGTTATTTGCGGCTCTGGGATTCGCCATCAGTGCCTTTTCGATACCAATGCTCCTATCGCGAGAGATCGATGTTTTTACGGCTATGGCGCGTAGTGCGTCGACCGTGTGGAACAATTTTGGGGTGATGATTCTGTGGGGAGCGATCATCGTCGGTCTCGCGTTCGTCGGGATGATAACTGGCTTCCTCGGGATGATCATCGTCTTCCCGCTGTTGGGCTATGCAACCTGGCACGCCTACGCCGCATTCTTTGGCGACGATCCTGCGACCACCGGCGCCTAACCCGCCGAGACTATTCGTCTTTTTGAGCGAGCCGCCCGCGCCGGGCCTCTTCCGGCGATAGCGGTGCCTCATCGCGCAGCGCACGCTGCGCTTCGCCTTCAAGGTCTTCATATTGTCCGGTGCGTAGACTCCATACGAAGGCGCCGAGCCCGACGATGCCGAGCAGCAAGGCGATGGGGATTAAATAGTAGAGTGAGGTCATGCTGGGCGTTTGGCGCGCATGCGAAGGGCATTCAATGTCACAACGATCGACGAAGCCGACATCAAGATTGCGGCAATGAAGGGCGTTAGCGCACCGCTCAAAGCGATGGGAACGGCAACGAGATTGTAGCCCAACGCCAAACCGATGTTCTCGCGAACCAGTTTCATGCTTTTGCGAGCCACCGCATGTGCCTCTGCAACCGGCGCCAAGAGATCGCCCTGGAATACGATATCGGCCGCGGTTTGGCTGATATCACTCGCGGTTGAGGGTGACAGCGATATGTCGGCCGCGGCGAGAGCCGGGGCATCATTCAACCCATCGCCGACCATGGCGACGTGCTGGCCCTCTTTGCGCAGCAGTTGAAGGCGCTCGACCTTGTTCGCAGGGCGGTACTCACCGTGCCAGGTTTCGATGGACACTTGTGCCGCCATATCGGCGACAACCGCTTTTCGGTCGCCCGAAAGAATTTCGACCCGGCAGCCGCGTTGCACCAAGTCGGCGATGCACTGCCGGGCATCTAATTTCACCCGGTCTTCGAAACCAAACCGCGCGGGCTCGATATTGGGTCCCCCAAACCACAACTCGGGTCCAGTGCCCGGTCCATTGCCTGCCGGTATCCCGACAAACTCTGCCCGGCCCAAACGAAACTCCCCGGCCGTCCCGCGATGGAAAAGTCCGTCACCCGGAACCTCTGTGGTATCGGGTAAGGGTGCGGCACCGGTTGCGTTGGCCAATGCTTGGGCCAAGGGGTGCGCGCTGTTCGCCGCCATTCCCGCCGCGACAGCCATTACCGTCTCGGAAATATCACGCGTGCTGGCGAGCGTTGGCCGCCCGAGCGTGAGCGTTCCCGTTTTATCGAAGATGAATGTATTGACTGCTTGCAATCTCTCTAGCGCATCACCGCTCTTCACGAGTATCCCCTGGCGAAACAGCCGCGCCACCGCGCCGACCTGAACCGCGGGCACCGCCAGACCAAGGGCGCAAGGGCAGGTCACGATCAGGACCGCTACCGCGATCATTAAGGCCTCATGCCAACCGGCACCGAGCACCGCAAACCACAAAACAAAGCCCGCGATGGAAAATCCAAACACAAAGGGGGTGTAAAGCCGCGCCATTCGATCGGCCAGCGACACGTAGCGGCCGCGGTGCTGCTCGGCGTTTTCCATCAGCGCCGATATTTCGGCGAGCAGCGTATCGGCGCCAACCGAACTTGCCTCGACCACAACTGCAGCGTCGAGGTTCGAGGATCCCGCATAGACGGCCTCGCCCGGACCGGCCAACAAAGGTGCGGCTTCGCCTGTAATGAGGCTTAAGTCGACCGATGTCCGTCCTTCGACGATGTTTCCGTCGACCTGGAAATGCTGTCCCGGGGCGACGTGAACGCGATCGCCTACTTTGATCATATCAACAGCGATGTCTTCGATTCTGCCGTCCGCTGTTACCAGCCGCGCCACCTTGCCGCGTAGTGCGAGCAGATTTTGCGAGGCTGAAAGTGCTTTGCCACGCAGCGACGAATCGAGATACCGGCCGATCAGCAAAAAGAAAAGCAACGCCAATGCCGCGTCGAAATAGACATATTCGGCACCGCGTATGGTCTCCAACAGACTGGCGATGGTTGTGACGATAACTGCGAGTGAAATCGGCACATCCATGTTGGTTGATCGGCCCGCTAGGGCAGTCCAGGCTGATCGGAAGAACGGATACCCAGCAATTGAGACCGTCGGCACGGCAATCAGAGCGGCGATCCAGTGCAGGAAATTGCGCGTCGACGGGCCCATGTCTTCTGCTAATCCGGCCCACACGGCAACCGAGAGCACCATCACATTCATCGCTCCGAACCCGGCGATCGCCAGAGCTTGCAGCAGCGTGCGGCTATAGCTCTTATTGGCGGCTGCGACATCGGCCGAGTCGCACGGAACGGTGCGGTAGCCCATTCGCTCGACTTGCTCCAACAAGGGCGCTAGTTCGGTTTCCGAGGGCCGCCAGGATAGGTGCAATCTATGGGTCGATGCGTTGACCCGAGCTCGGATAACGCCGTCAATCGGTTCGAGCGTGCGCTCTATGCTCTGGACGCAAGCTGCACAGTGGATTCCTTCGACGGCGCAGGTAACAGCCTGATTGCCATCTGCCAACCGGCGCACGAATGACGCCCATGGGCTCGGCGATGAACCGTCGAGCGCGATTGTCATCGATCCGGTACCGGATTGGGCACCTGGTCAGGTACCTGAATGTCGAAATCGCGCCGAAACGGTGTCCCGTCGGCCGCCACAGCGGCGAATTGAAGCCGCCACTTGCCGCCACGGGGGAGTTGAATTTGAATGCGGTATTGCCCAAGACTCAATATTTCGGCCCGAAGCGGTCCACGATCGAGCGATTCTTGCAAGGGGTGGGCGAGTGTCGCGGTCGCTTCCGTCGCGGCAATCGGTCGGCCTGCACGATCCCGAAGTTCGACGTCGAATGTAGTTAATCGGGAGGTCCTAGGTGGCGAAATGATCCGAACGTTGGCCGTCCAGCCAAGCGCATCCTGGCGCTCAATGGCCGCTACGCGTTTGGAGTAATCGTGACCTTGGCGGTAGATCGAGGCCCCTACCGTGCCTGGCCATGTCGCTTCGGCGATGAGTACTTGCTTCACCTGCATGACGACTGGCACAGCCACAACGCCGCCAACTGCAATGATCAGCCCCAATGTTGGCAGATTCAGCCACTTCGGTCGGCGCCGCCCGGGGTGCTGGTCGGTCGTTTTGCCACCAGCGAGCATCGATCCATCCGGCGTTAATTTTTGCTCGACTCGCCACCGCCGAGTGCGTGGACGTAGATCGCCAACGCCTTGATGGTCGGCGTGTCGAACCGCTCGGTCCAATGCGGCATCACACCGGTACGGCCATAGTAGATCGTTTGCCACAGCGTCTCGCGATCACTACCGTAGAGCCACACCTGGTCGGTCAGGTTCGGGGCACCGGTTTCGTAGTCGCCGCGCCCTTTCTCACCGTGGCATGAGGCGCAGTTCTCGGCGAACAAAGGCACAGCACGTGCCGCGCCTGCGGCGTCGTGCTCAGCGCCGGACAATGAACGCACATATTCGATCATGTCTTTGACTTGCGGGCGCTCGAGTACTTCGTCTTTGCCGAACGCAAGCATCGCGCCTGAACGGGTCTCGTCGTGTGATGCATTAATGCCGAAGCGTATGGTTTGTTCGATCGCCTCGATGCTGCCGCCCCACAACCAGTCTTTGTCAGTGAGGTTTGGAAATTTTGCCTGACCCTTCGCATTGAACCCGTGGCACACTCCGCAATTGTTACCGAATACGGCCTTGCCGCTGGTGATTGCCTTCTCGTGCAACGGCCCGTCGGCCTTGATATCAACGAATGACATGCTGGTGAGTTTGCCCTCCCAATCAGCGCGTCTGCTCTTTGCTTCCGATACCTGGTTGGTGACCGACACACGTTGGTGATAACCCAACACACCGCGCGTATAGTCGGTTACGTACGGCCACGCCGGCATCAACACCCAGTAGATGACCGCGGCAACTACTGAGAGCCGATAGAGCCACGCCACCACCGTGGGCATCGGCGTGTTCAGTTCCTGAATGCCGTCCCAGACGTGTCCGGTCGTCAGCTTTCCGGTTACTTCGTCGCGTTCGGGCGCCATGGCCGATCATCTTCCTCTAACGGCAGGTTCGCTGCGCGCTTAAAACGCTCGCGGTTTCCCGGCCAGAATGCATACACAACTGCGCCGAGGAAGAAGATCATGAGGTAAATCATTCCCCAGCTTTTCGCGAAGCCCGCAAGATCGTCGTAAGTCAAGATCAGTCCTTACCTGAGATCCGGCCCGGTGGCCTTGTAGTCTTTGAGATTAGCAAGCGTGCCCAGCATCTGTAGATAAGCGATCAGCGCGTCCATCTCAGTTATGCGCCCGGGATCGCCATCGAAGGTTCGTACGCTGACCTTCTCTCCGTAGCGTTCAATCAATCCATCGGCATCGTCTGACTCTGCGACCGCTTGGGCGCGCGCGTCTTGGGCTGCGTTCTCGATCATTGCGTCGGTATAGGGAACGCCGGCGCGGCGTAACGCTACGAGGTCGCGGTGGAGTTTGTCGACGTGGAGGCTGTGCTCGGCGAGGAATCCGTAGCCCGGCATGACCGATCCCGACACGAGTTCGCGCGGGGCGATCAGGTGTTCGCGATGCCACTCATCGGAATATTTTCCGCCAACGCGGGCGAGATCAGGTCCGGTGCGTTTTGATCCCCACAGCATGGGGTGGTCATATCGAGATTCAGCGGCAAGGCTGTAGTGGCCGTAACGCTCGACGTCGTCGCGCAGGGTGCGGATCATTTGCGAGTGGCAGCCATAACAACCCTCGCGGATGTATATATTGCGCCCGGCAAGCTCGAGCGGCGTGTAGGGGCGCATGCCCTCCACCTTCTCAATCGTGCTGTCGATGGTGAATAGCGGGCCGATCTCGAACAATCCGCCGAGCGACGCGGCAAAAACCATCGCGATGAGAAACCGAATCGAATTCCGCTCTAATGCGCCGTGGCGTTCGATAAACATCTCAAATCACTCCGCCGGCTGCGCCACGGGCAAGGCATCTGCACTTGCCGTGTCCGCGGTGCTTGCGATCCCGCCGCTGATCGTCTTCCAGATATTGTAGGCACCCAGTGCCGCGCCGATGAAGTAGACCAAACCGCCGACCGCGCGCGACACGTAGTAGGGATGCATGGCAATAACGGTATCGACAAACGAGAAAGAAAGGTTGCCAGCCCCGTCATAGGTTCGCCACATCAATCCTTGGGTGATGCCCGAATTCCACATCGACATCACGTAGATCAGTGAGCCGAGCACCGCGAGCCAGAAATGCCACTCGACGAGACGACTTGAGTACATGTCTCGCTTCCACAGCCACGGGACCAACGTGTAAAGGGTGCCGAAGGTAATAAAGCCGACCCAGCCCAACGCGCCGGCATGAACGTGACCGATTGTCCAATCCGTATAGTGCGACAGGGCGTTGACCGTCTTCATCGCCATGAACGTCCCTTCAAGCGTGGCAACGGCGTAGAAAGCAACAGCCAACATCATGAAACGCAGCGCCGGATCCGTTCGTACTTTGTCCCACGCGCCATTGAGCGTGAGGATTCCGTTGGCGACCGATGCCCATGAGGGCACGATCAGCATCATCGAGAATGTCATACCCAGCGTCTGTACCCAGTCGGGCAGTGCTGTGAAGTGCAAATGGTGGGAGCCAACCCAAATATAGAAAAAGGTGATGCCCCAAAATCCAACGATCGACATCGGATAGGAGAAGATCGGCCGCTCGGCCTTCTTGGGCAGGAAGTAGTACATCATGCCTAGGAAGCCCGCCGTCAGCAGGAAGCCGACCGCGTTATGCCCATACCACCACACGGTCATCGCATCCTGGACACCGCCAAAGAGCGAGTAGCTCTTGGTCGAGAACAGCGCCACGGGGATCGCCAAATTGTTGACGATATGAAGCATCGCAATGACGACGATGAAGGCGAGAAAATACCAGTTGGCGACATAAATATGTGGTTCAGCGCGCCGCGCCAGCGTTCGGACAAAAACGCCGAAGTAGGTGACCCAAACGATCACCAACCAGATATCGGCATACCACTCGGGCTCGGCGTATTCCCGTGACTGGGTCGCGCCATAGAGATAGCCGGTGACCGCCAAGATGCAGAACAAGTTAAAGCCCAGCAATACGAACCAGGGTGACAACTCGCCGGCCAAGCGCGCGCGCGAGGTTCGCTGCACGATATAAAATGATGTCGCGATCAGCGCATTGCCGCCGAACCCCCATATGACTGAAGTAGTATGGACTGGGCGTACGCGCCCGAAATTGGTCCATGACGAATCGAAGTTAAGATCCGGAAACGCGAGCTGCCAGGCAAGCCAATCACCGACCCCAAAACCGATCAAAGCCCAAATAACGGTGAGGACGATCGCGACGCGCGTGATCGAATCGTTGTAGCTGAGCGCAACCGGTTCGAGCGGTCGCGTCGAGTAAGCGTGCGCGATGAGCTTGTAGAATCCATACAGGGCCGCGGCGAACACGATAACGCCATGCATCACCATGACGCCTTCTTCGCCTGCACTGAGCATGAGCAAGCCTGCCAGGCCAAGCAGGAACGCGAGAGTTAGGTAGGCGTATGTCTCCCCTCCGAAACCAACCCGCATATACATCACCCCCGGTTAGCCTTTCGATGCCCAAACACTGCACCGCCGCACGCCGCGGCCAGTTCAACTTCCCCTAATGTTAGCTTAAACCACGAATCAGAAAACTGCGACGCTTCGCTGAAATTTTTTCGCTGCCATTCCGGCGTCGGCGATAGCATAGGAAGTGACGACATTGTCCGGTGCCAAAGCCTGACCTGGGACTGACAAGAGCTGAGATGGCCACCCGAACCGCAAAACGTACGCCAAAGAATCAAAGGCGTCGACAAAAGCCTGGCAAAATACAAGGCCAAGCGTGACTTCGCAAAAACGCCGGAGCCTGATTCCATTGGGCTGGTTTCGAGCGCAAGCCAGCGGTTTGTCGTGCACATGCACGATGCGTCGCGACTTCACTACGATCTCCGCCTCGAATTTTATGGCGTTCTTAAAAGCTGGGCAGTCACGCGCGGCCCAAGCCTTGATCCAAAAATCAAACGCCTCGCCGTGCGGGTGGAAGATCATCCGCTGAGTTATGTCGAATTTGAGGATGTAATTCCCAAGGGCCAATATGGCGCCGGCCCGATGATTGTTTGGGACCGGGGATCCTGGGTACCAATGGATGACGCCCACAAACAATATGAAAATGGGCAGATCAAGTTCCGCCTCGACGGTAAGAAACTCAGCGGTGGGTGGATGTTGGTACAGCTCAAGGGGCGCGATGAAGACGGCAAGAATTGGCTGTTGATCAAAGAGCGCGACATCTTCGCGCAGAGTGAGTCGGACGGGATTGTCACCGACGATGAGCCGCTCAGCGTTATTTCCGGCCTCACCGTCGACGAACTCGCTGCGACCGCCGTACCCGCCGCGCCCCGTCCCAAGCGGCCAGCCAAGAAAATCGCCGTTGCCAAAATAAAGGGTGCGCAGAAGGCGCCGGCCGGGAAGGCGCCCAAACCGATGCTGGCAACCTCGGTGGACCGTGCGCCGGATGGCGATGATGGGCTGCATGAAATCAAGTTTGACGGTTATCGCACTCTCTGTCGCATCGACGGCGGGGAGGTGAAACTGTTCACCCGTAACGGCCACGATTGGACCTACCGCTATCCGTTTATCGCCGAGGCGTTCGACGACTTGCGTTGCCAGAGCGCAATCATTGACGGCGAGGTCTGCGTTCTTGATCGCGAGGGCCGGACCAGCTTTTCGGCCCTTCAGGATGCACTCGGCGACGGCCACAGTGAACGGCTCGTGTTCTATGCCTTTGATCTCATCCACCTCGACGGATACGACCTCAAGAATGTGCCGCTCCTCAAACGCAAAGATACGCTCGACGATCTAATTTCACCGCTGATTCACGATACCTCACCAATTCAGTACAGCGATCACCTCACTGGCAACGGTCCGGCCTTCTTCGATCAGGCTTCGCGGATGGGTCTGGAGGGCATCACCTCGAAGAAGGCCACCGCGGCATATGTGCCGGGCCGATCCAAAACTTGGCTTAAAACCAAGCGCGTGCTCAGCGGTGATTTCCTGGTGATTGGCTATGGGGAGACCACGGCCGCCGGGGGCCTTAGGTCTTTGCTGCTGGCCGAAGATGGCAAAAACGGCCTCGCTTATCTCGGCAAGGTTGGCACCGGTTTCACGGCTCGGAGCGCGGTTCAACTACGCGAGACACTGTCTGAGATCGCCCGTGACACCCCGCTTTTTGCATTCGAGACCAAGGAGAAGCTGGGTGACGTAACCTGGACCGAGCCGCGCTTTCTTGCCGAAGTCCAGTATCGTGCGCTAACCGGCGAGGGCCGGCTTCGGGCGGCCGCCTTCAAAGGCCTGCGTGAAGATCAGACGATTGCGGCGGCGGCGACCGCCCCGCCGGTGCCCAACCTTGTCAGCGATGCCGATCTCGCCGCGATCTGGGTGACCAATCCGGATCGTGTGATGTTCGGAGACGATGGACCAACCAAACTCGATCTCGTCCTCTACTACGCACGCATCGGCAATTGGATGTTGCCGGAGCTGATTAATCGGCCCGTTACCCTGGTGCGATGCCCGACCGGCAAGTTGGCCGACACCTTCTACCAACGCCATGCCAACGAGGGCATGGTCGAAAACGTTCTTCAAATCGACATACCCTCCAATAAGGCGGAAGAACGAGAGGACTATCACTACATCAAAGACGCCAAGGGGCTATTCGCGCTGTCTCAGTTCGGTGTGATCGAGTTTCATCCGTGGGGCTGCCGGGTCGACAAGCCTGAGCGCCCGGACCGGCTGATTCTTGATCTCGATCCCGATGAAGGGCTGGAATGGCGCGATGTGGTCGACGCCGCGCACCAAATTCGCGCCGAACTCTTGGAGTTGGGATTGGCGGCATTCGTGCGCACCACCGGTGGCAAGGGCTTGCACCTGGTCGTCCCGGTTGAGCGACGCACAGGCTGGGCCAAGTTCAAAGATTTTGCCCAGGCGTTTGTTGAAGCGCTCGCCAAGCGCGAACCACGACGCTACACCGCTTCGGTCGCCAAATCGGCGCGGCGCGGCAAGATCTTTATTGACTACATTCGCAACGTCAGGGGCGCGACCGCAGTCGGGTCCTATTCACTGCGCGCTAGGCCAGGCGCGCCGGCCGCCACACCACTAGACTGGAACGAGCTGTCCTCGGTCGAGGATCCGCGCGACTTCGACTACCAGACGGTGCCTCTGCGAATGGCGTCGTTGGGGGCAGATCCCTGGCGGGGGATGAATGATTCCACCCAACGCATTACCAATGACATGGCCCAAAAATTAAGGATTCACAAATAGCTAGCGGGCAGTGTAGAAATTACACTCGAAGTTCGTAACAGCGTTTGGAGGTTGAGGATGGCGCCCCGAGCGACATGGAAGGGTTACTTGAAGCTGTCACTGGTCTCGTGCCCGGTGCGACTGCACAACGCGACCACGACTGTGAATAGGATCTCGTTTAATTGGCTGCACAAAGACACCCATAATCGCGTGCAGATGAAACCCTCCGATCCGGAGCTCGGGCAGGTCGAACGCTCGGAGCTGGTCAAAGGGTATGAGTTCGAGAAGGACCAATACATCGTTGTCGGTGACGAGGATCTTGAAAAGATCCAAATAGAATCGACCGAGACGATCACGATCGAGGAATTCGTTGATGCGGACGATGTGGATCCGATCTTTCTCGATTCCCCGTATTTTCTCGCGCCGGACGGTCCGGTGGCTGACGAGACCTTCCGTGTCATTCATAAGGCAATGGGCGGGAAGAACAAGGCTGCCCTTGGTCGAGTGGTTCTTTCAGGTCGCGAACGACGCGTCATCATCACCTTGCGCGGCAACGGGTTAATGCTGACGACGTTGCGTGTAGCGGCCGAGGTGCGCAGGCACGAGGAATATTTCAGCGATATCACCGACGGTGATCTTGACGACGAGGCGCTGAAACTGGCGGAGTTGATTATTTCCCAAAACGAGGGAGCCTGGGACTCGAGCGAGTTCGAGGATCAGTATCAGAAAGAACTGCTCGAGATCGTCATGGCAAAGATCAAGGGCACTAAGCCGGTGATCACCAAGGCGCCGGAGCGCGGCAAAGTTATCAATCTGATGGACGCATTGAAACAGAGCATCGATGACGGTGGCTTGAAAAAACCACCGGCCAAGAGCAAGCGTCGCAAGGCAGCTCCGGCTAAAAAAAGCGCCGCGGCTAAAACTTCAACCAAAGCGTCGGAAAAGAAATTGGCGACCAAGGCCGCGTAGGCTTTGCCATTGCTTCACGGCTTCCGTCACGGGATACTCAAACCACAACTGGTCGCACGCCCAACGTGAAGATATTCAACGATAAGACCGTCGTTTTCCTCGGACGCCTCGGCTCGATGCCGCAGAAATTGGCGAAACAGGAGGTCGAACGCCGCGGTGGCCGCACCCAACGCAGCATTAGTCCTGATACCGATTTCGTCGTCGTCGGGCACTTCGCCTATCGTCTGCTCGATGGGGGGCGCCTGCAATGGAAGCTCGATCAGGCCGACGCCGCCAGTGCTCGATGCATCAGCGAGAATCAGTTTCTTGCGCTATCCGAGTTGCGCGAGATCGATGAGCCGGAGAAAACGCTGTCCGTCGAGAGCCTGGCCGCACAGGCCGGCCTCGATGCAACAACAGTCGCACAGATTGTGCTGTTCGACGTCATCGAGCCGAATGAAGGCTGGTGCAGTTTTCGCGATGTCGTCGCCGCCAAGGAAGCAGCGAGATTGATCGGTCAAGGGGCGAGCATCGCCGAAATCGTTGCCGGTAATCTGGCGTTGCAGCGCAATCCTAACGAACAACCGCAGAATCTCGCCCAGGTCCACCTGACCCGGTCCGAACCGGATGGCTTGGTCATGAAGATCGGCGAGAAGCTCGCCGAGCTCGACGGCCAGATGAAGCTTTCGCTCCCCGAGCTCGACAATCCGTCGCTGGACGAGATGTTTGATTCGGCGGAGGTGGCCGAAGACGCCGGCGAATTGGAAGCGGCCGAACGTTACTATCGGCAATGCGTCGACATTGATAAGAGCGATCCGTCGGCGTTGTTCAATCTTGCCAATGTTGCCCGCGAACGCGGTAAGCCGAAAGAGGCACGGGTCTACTTTGAGCGCGCTTTGTTGATCGACCCGAACTACACCGAAGCTTGGTACAACCTCGCTGATCTCGCCGAATCCGATGGCGATTTCCGCACCGCCAGGACTTATCTCCTCAAAGCCCTATCGATCAATACAGACTTTGCCGACGCCCTGTTCAATCTCGCCCGGCTCTACTACCGCGATGAGGCGTTCGACGATGCGGTGCCGTTTTTCGAACGCTATCTGGAACTCGATGCCAATAGTGAGTGGGGCCACTCAGCGCGCGATCATTTGGCCGTCTGCCGTCAGCAGCTAACGCGCTCTCGACGTCGGCCCGCCTGATTACGCGACCGGCTTTTCAATCGTCCTGACTTTGCTTTGTTTTGATCTACGCTTGGCGCTGAGCGCAGATCAGCCAGCACAAAATGTACGTCAACGTCAGTAATGGCCGGCAAAAAAACGGATAGCCAAATGCAGGATGATCCGTGGGGCCCGTTCGCTGGTGGATTCCGGCGTGAACATCTGACCGAAGAACACATGAAACAACTCGCCAAACAGGTCGGCGAGAAACCCGGTTTCACGCCTTTATCCGAAGCCGAACGCGACGCGAGCCGCAATGCCATTCTGCGTTCGAAGCCGGGGAATCAAGGTGTCTGGGTTTTCGCGTATGGGTCACTGATGTGGAACCCAGCCGTCCATGTTGCCGAACGGCGCATTGCCAGAGTGTACGGATTCCGGCGCAATTTCTGTTTATGGATGCCACTTGGCCGTGGCTCGCCAGACAACCCCGGCATGGTGCTGGGACTTGAACCCGGAGGGTCCTGCAACGGGGTCGTACTGCGCCTGGCGCCACAGCGGGTCGAAAGCGAAACTCAAATCTTGTGGCGGCGTGAGATGTTTTCTGGCGTCTACACGCCGCGGTGGATCCGGGCGGTAACCGAACGCGGTTCGATTTCGGCGATCGCGTTCACGATGGACACCCGCCACGACCGGTATGCGCGCGACGTTTCGCTGGAACAAACGGTCTATGCTCTGGCAACCGCCGAAGGGCGGCTCGGGAGTTCGTACGAATACCTAGCGAGCACGGTAGCCCATCTCGACGAACTCGGTGTCGGCGACGGTGCGATGCATCGGCTCCTTCGTCTCGTCGAGGCCTATCGAACGGCGCCCCGTTAGCAGTATCGAACGCGTTAGCGGTATCGAAAGCGACCCGATGACCGATACGCCGCGCCCGGTTGATGCGCCGCTCCGCGGCATTATCCTGATGTGCGTCGCCATGCTGCTCATGGTTGGCATGTCTGCGACGACCAAACATCTCAACGCCACATTCTCGCCAACCCAGGTGATTTGGGCGCGCTTCTTTTTCAACCTGGTTTTGATCTACGTCGTGTTTCCCTCGCGCGCGCGCCGTATGTTCGTCACCCAGTACCTCGGCCTTCATCTCGCGCGTTCATGCCTGATTGCGTTCGCCAGCGTGCTCTTCGTCATGGCCCTGCGCCACATATCGATCGCGGAGATGGTGGCGATCACAAATACGGCGCCGATTCTGATTACCATTCTGGCCGCTCTGTTTCTTAAGGAGCGGGTAACCTCGGCAGGGTGGTTGGCGGTCGGCATCGCCTTTGTCGGGGTGTTAATTATTCTGAGACCGGGAACCGATGTCTTTCAATGGACAGCAATTCTGCCGCTAATAATGGCGGTGAGCTATGCATTCAACCAGATCATTGCGCGTAAACTCGGCCATCTGGAGGACCCGGTCACGTCACTCGCCTACACCACCCTCGTCGGATTGATTTTATCAACCGTGGCCGTACCGTTTGATTGGACGATGCCCGATGCAACCGGCTGGGTGTTGCTCGTAATGGTTGGATTTTTTGCCGGTGCGTCCCACTTCTTCATCATTCGCTCATACGAGCGGTCGTCGGCACCGACCGTCGCGCCGTTCATCTACACCGAACTATTGTGGGCGATGATCGTCGGTTACTTGGTTTTCCAGGATCTCCCCGATTTTTGGACTCTGGTCGGTGCAGCCGTCGTCGCGGCCAGCGGGCTCTATGTTCTGCTGCGCGAAGGCAGAGCATGATCGGGCGCTCCGCACGCCGCTGATGTGATGAGTGTTTCAAGATTAACCTCCCGCGGGCTGCGACCTGAAGACGCGCCGGTCCGCGGTGTCATTCTCACGGTGATTGGCGTTCTGATGCTGGTCGGCATTTCTGCGTGTTTCAAATATTTGGCGACCAAATATCCGCCGCTCGAAATTGTTTGGGCGCGGTATTTCTTCAGCTTTGTCGTCGTATTGTTCTTATTTCCAAGACGGGTTCCGCGGTTGTTCAGCAGCAACCACCCCAAACTCCAACTCGTACGGGGTTTGACCGCAGTTAGCGCAACCGTCCTTGCCACCTACGCGTTGCGGCATATCTCGATCGCCGAGGTCGTGGCCATCACGTTTGTCGCACCGATGCTTACGATAGCGCTGGTAAGCTCCGTTCTCGGCGAGCGGGCCGGCCCACGCGTGTGGGGCGCCGTCGTCGTCGGCTTCGTCGGCGTGTTGATAATCGTCCGCCCGGGTGTTGGCGGCATCGTCCATTGGGCCGCGATGTTGCCGCTGCTGATGGCGCTGTGTTTTGCCGTTGGTCAGCTGATTATTCGCTCGATCAGTTATCTCGAGCATCCGGCCACATCGCTCGCCTACCAGATAATCGTCGGCTTGGTGTCGATGACCGTGGCGTTGCCGTTTGTGTGGGTGATGCCGGCGAGCGCGTTCGATGTCGGCATCTTCGTATTGAGCGGGTTGCTGGGCGCAGGCGGCCACTACTGCATGATCCGGGCTTTTGAACGCACCGCGGCACGGGTTGTTGCCCCGTTTACCTATGTCGAACTGATCTGGGCGATGGTGATCGGCTTCGCGGTGTTTGGAGACATACCGGATCCGCTGATGGTGCTGGGCGCGGCAATAGTCGCCGGCAGCGGTCTCTACATACTTTATCGGGAGCGCGCCTGAGCGTCGCAGAAACGTGTTGTTCTTGAGCTAGGTTGCGTGGGCGAGAAGATGCTAATTTTGGCGCCTGCGCGGTTAGCGACCGCGATTCGTGACCAGGAGAGTGTGCCCGATGGCCAGCCAAATCACCCCAACCGGTACCGATGTTTTGCTTGTTATCGATGTTCAGAATGATTTTTGTAAAGGGGGCACCCTCGAGGTGCCGCGCGGCGATGACGTCGTTGGCGTGATAAACGAGCTGTCGAGCCGGTTCCAACATGTCGTCGTCACCCAGGATTGGCACCCCAACGACCACACCTCGTTTGCGACTCAGCATGCCGGTGCCGAGCCTTTTCAAATGATCGATGTCGATTACGGGGAGCAGTTACTGTGGCCCGACCACTGTATTCAGCACTCGCCCGGCGCCGATTTTCACGACAAGCTCAAGGTTGCGAATTGCGAGCTCATTATTCGCAAGGGATACCGGCGAACGATCGACTCCTATTCGGCGTTTTTCGAGAATGACCGCAAGACCCCCACCGGCCTGACCGGTTATTTGCGGGAACGCGGCCTGACGCGGTTGTTCGTTACCGGCTTGGCGACGGATTTTTGCGTTCGCTTCTCGGCTGTTGATGGGCGCGCTCAAGGCTTCGACGTCGTCCTTCTCGAAGATGCCTGTCGTGGCATCGATAACAACGGATCGATGGCTGAGGCGATGCGCGAGATGGCGGACGTCGGTGTCGTTTCGGCCGACTCTAGTAAAGTTGCCTAAGCGGCCGGCGGGATGACCGAGGCTTACCTGCCTCGGTCATTCTTTCGCGGGAGCTACGCAATTGCGAACCTGGGTCGCTAGTAGGTTTGGCGCTCGGCGTCGATGATCTGCCAACTGCCGTCGGGTTGTTGGCAGGCGCGACCGTAGGCAGCCACGGGTTGACCATTAATGATTACTTCGCGTTGGTATTCACGATAATAACGACCCGACGCGGTGTCGTAGACCGTCGTTATTTGAACCGTATCGGTGACCGGTGGCGTCACCGGGCACACGTAGACCACCCGCGAATTATGGTTGCCGTGATTGCGTGATCGATAGGCGTGCCGGCGGTCACGGCGATGGTGACGGTGCGCTTTGCGATGGCCCCGGCGTTGATGATGATAGACCGGCCGTGGTGCCGGCCGGCTGACATAGCCGCGCTGGCCTTGTGCCAGATGTTTGCCAAACATCGACCCCACGAGCGCACCGGTCGCTGTCGCGACCAGCCGGCCGCGACCCTTGCCGAGCGTAGAACCGAGCAAGCCACCGATCGCCCCGCCAATGACGACTCCGCCAAGGTTGGTGTCGTCGGCATGGCTGGGTGCTGCGAACGCTGCGGTCACGAACAATGCCGCCGCTGCGAGGGCCGTCGTCTTCGGTGCCTTCATTTGCTCTCTCCAGATTCAGGTGAATATCAAAATCGCGACGACTATGACGATGTTCGGCTGAACCAAACCTGAGCGAGTCGTTCATCCTGCGTTCAGGTTGTGAGCTGGTCGAAAGCCACGGGGTCTCACCAACGTAGAGAGCGCGGGTTTAGTTTCTCACGACCACCAGATGATGATTATTGGTTTTGTGATGGAAGCCGTGGTGGCCGTGGTGGTGGCGATGGCACGCCGAAACAAGAATCGTGAGGGCCAGGCAAACGGTAAGTATCTTGGCGGTTCTCATGGCGGAGGCTCCCTGTTAGTTGACGACTGTCAGGGGGGCGCTATGCGAGGATGAGGACAACTCCGGCAGCGCTCCGGTTCATGCGCGATTCATCTGGTTCGCTGTATGATCGACCGATGCTGCGATTCCTCACAAAAGTCGGCCCTGTGGTCGGATTGGTGGCCGGATTGGCGCTCGCACTTGCTTCGCCGGTGGCGGCGAGCGAGCACAATCGCGCCCGCGACGCGGTGCGGTCGGGCTAAATATTACCGTTCCGCACTATCGCGGCGAAAGTGCGCAGCGAGTACGGCGGCAAAGTGCTCGACGTGCGCCTGAACCGCACTGGAGGCCCGCGAGACTGGCATTATTCGGTGAAAGTCTTGCGGCCCGATGGCAGGGTTGTGATCGTCAACGTTCGCGCCCGCGATGCGCAGATTCTCGGCGTGCGATGATTTTCCCCATGAGGGACTGACCCCATGCGCGTTCTTGTTGTTGAGGGTGACGAGACAATCGGCAGTCAACTCGCTGAAGCGCTGGCGGCGGCCGATTATGCGGTCGATGTTGCGGGCGACGGCGAGGAAGGGCACTTCCTTGGCGATACCGAAGAATATGATGCTGTAATCCTCGATCTCGGCCTGCCTGGTCTCAACGGCATTTCTGTCCTTGAGCGGTGGCGCGAAGCCGGCCGTTCGATGCCCGTGATTGTTCTAACCGCCCGCGATCGCTGGAGCGAGAAGGTGTCGGGGATCGACGCCGGGGCTGACGACTACGTCACCAAGCCGTTTCAAATTGAAGAGGTATTAGCGCGTTTGCGCGCGGTCATCCGCCGCGCGTCCGGCCACGCCTCGGCCGAGCTCTCGTGCGGTCCGTTGATCGTGGACACCCGGCGCAGCCGCGTTTACCTCGCCGATATGCCAATCACACTCACGGCGCAAGAATACCGCCTGCTCAATTACCTCGTTCACCATCAGGATCGGGTCGTTTACCGCACTGAACTCACCGAGCATATTTACAATCAGGATTTCGACCGCGACTCCAACACGATCGAGGTGTTCATCGGTCGTCTGCGCAAGAAAATCGGTGGCGGGCTAGTTCACACGGTGCGCGGGCTCGGCTACCGCATGTCGACCGAAGCGCCTGCCGGTGATGACACGTAACTCGCTGGCGCTTCGCCTGATGTTGGGCGCGGGCGTATGGATTGTCCTGGCTCTGGTGGCGAGTGGCGTGTTGTTGTCGACCCTGTTCCAGGGCTATGTCGAACGGAATTTTCGGCAAACCTTGAGCACGTTTCAACAAACTCTTATTGCCGTCAGCGATGTGTCCGATGATGGCTCGCTAGTAATAACCCGACCGCTTCCGGATCCTCGATTTGAGCAGCCGTTGTCGGGCTGGTACTGGCAAATCAATCGAGGTGAGCGTATCGACGCGCGGTCACGGTCGTTGTGGGATCAGATATTGCCGGTCGTACCAATCAGCGACGACCAAGCCGATCGAAGCGCGCCGGGCCCCGATGGGGAACGTTTGTGGATCGCGCAGAGAGATTTTCGCTTACCCGGTATTGCTGGGCCCGTCACCGTTCTCGTCGGCGCAGATGTTGCGGCAATGCGGGCAGACGTCAGCTCGTTCACCGCGGTCATCGCATGGGCGCTCGGGGCGCTCGGGGTTCTGTTTTTTGTCGCCGGGCTTCTGCAGGTCCGATTTGGATTGCGGCCACTGCACCGAATCGAAACGACTCTGAATGCGATCCGTAGCGGCAAATCGCAACGCCTCGCCGACGATTTTCCCACCGAGATCGAGCCCTTGGCACGCGAGATCAACTCCTTGCTCGATCGCAACGCGACGATTATCGAGCGTGCCCGCACGCAAGCCGGCAATCTCGCCCATGCGTTAAAAACACCGTTAACGATATTGCGGAACGAAGCGCGCGCCGCCGAGGGTAACCTCGCGAACTCGGTCAACGAGCAGGTCAGCGGGATGCAGTTGCATATCGACCATCACTTAACCCGGGCTCGTGCGGCCGGTGCCCATCGGGTGCTCGGCGCGACAACCGGGGTGCGGACCTCGGTCGACGGAATACTGCGCGCGATGGCACGCCTATATGCGGACAAGGGTTTGGACTTTTCGGTTGAGATTGAAGCCGGGCTCTCGCTTGCCTGCGAGCGTGAGGACGTTGACGAAATTCTCGGTAATCTTGTGGACAACGCTTGTAAGTGGGCCCGTTCCCAGGTCGTGGTTGGAGCGCGGCGGGACGCGGCGACCTGCCATTTGCGGGTTGAAGATGACGGCCCGGGGGTCGATCAGGAAAATCGTTCAACCGCGCTTGATCGCGGCCAACGTCTTGATGAGTCCAAACCGGGCTCAGGGCTCGGACTTTCGATCGTAACAGATATCGTTGCGTTGTACGGTGGTGCGGTTGAACTAACCGCAAGTCCTCTCGGCGGCTTGGCAGCGCTTATCACGCTCCCCGCATCGCCGCACAAATGACCACCGCACGGGGTCGCGATTATGCCTGGATTCATTTCTACACGACCGACCCTGGTTGGGATTTTTCTCGTCCTTGGGTCAGCGTTCTCTTTCAGTATCGCCGGCGTGCTAATCCGCTGGGTCGAAGAGGCTAGCGGTTGGCAGATCGTTTTCTACCGTAGCGTCGCCCTATCGATAACACTGCTGATCTTCCTCGCCATTCGCTATCGCCGGGCGATGCTCGGCGTCTTCGTAGCCTCGGGTTGGACGATGGCAATTGGCACGGTGTGCATGACGTTTGCCCAGATATGCGTCATCTGGGCATTTCTACACACGCAAGTTGCTAACGTCGTCTTTGTGTTCGGCGCCGTGCCCTTCATTAGCGGTGTGCTGGCCTGGTTCGTATTGCGCGAACCGATTCGCGGCGGAACTTGGATCGCCATGTTGTTGGCATTCGTCGGGATTGGTGTCATGACCGTCGATGAGTTGGCGGCGGGACGCTATGCCGGCAACTTGCTGGCGATCGCGACAACGTTGTTTTACGGCGGGCTCGTGGTAACGGCACGGGTGAGCCGCACCGCTGATATGGCGCCTGTGCTGTGCTCGGGTGCGTTGTTCGCAAGCGTCATCTGCGCAATCCTCGTCGATAGCTTTGCCATCACTTGGCACGACTTCTTCCTGTGCGCCTTGATGGGCGGCGTACAGACATTCTTTTCCTATTGGCTGATGACCTTGGCTGCACGTTACGTACGTGCCGCCGAGCTAACCCTACTGGGCAGCGCCGAACTCATCCTCGGCCCGCTCTGGGTGTGGCTCGCGATCAGCGAAACCCCGACCTACGCGACGATTATGGGTGGATTGGTGATTATGGTCGCGATTGTCGTTCAGGCCTTTACGACTGCGACGACCTCTGCTCAGACCGCGAATCCGAGCTGATCGCGGTGACTAGATCGGCATAACGACAACAGCGTCGTCTTCAAACGTATCGTCGCTTAGGCCTTGATCGGTTCTACCCGCGGAGTCGTTGAGACATTCGCGTGCCCGATTGATCTCGTTGAATCGGAAAAACATGTCGGGCCGGCCTGGGTTGAGATCGGGGTGAAACAATTTTGCCAGCCGGCGATAGGCTCGATTTATCTCACGTTCGGTGGCGCCCGGGCTAAGTCCGAGAACGCGATAGGGATCGTCTGCCAATCTCATGCTCCGATACCCCATGAATCATCAAAACCAATCCGTGTAAAGGAGAATAACGTTTAAATAACAATTTCTTATGACGCCGCCACATGAAGACCGGGCCGCATCGTTACAATCGATGTTTGTAGATCAGCTCGGCGTACCCGCAATGATCGCGGGTGGGCTAGGTCCCGGTTCTAGAACTAATCGATTGCCGGGAAGCGGTATCGACGCCGGTTCCTTCGAGCGTGGCATTATCAAAATTCGTTCGTTTCAAGGTGGTGCCAAGCAGACTGGCATTTGTGAGGTCGGCATCACGCAACCGCGCATCGGTGAGATTGGCGTCGTTTAGATTGCTTCCAACGAGGGAGGAGGAAAAATATCGTCCGGTCCCATTGCCCTTCTCATCCTTCATCTCGGTCGGATCGAGATTGGCGCGTCCAAGATTGGCACCGGAAAGATTGCAATGATTGAAACGAGCGCCGGCGAGATCGGCATTGGCAAAATTGGTGCGCATGAGATTGCTGCCGGTAAAGTCGGTCAAACATAGCGTCGCGCCATGGAAGTTGGCACCGGTCAGGCCGACCGCTAGGAAGCTCGCGCCCGACAAATCCTTGCCGGCCAGGTTAACCGCCGTTAGATCGGCCTTCTCGACAATCAGACGCTCGCCCGATTCGCGTTTGGTGCGGATCCATCTTTCATGGGACTTGACCGCTTGGCTTATGTCCTCTGACAACTCCCGCTCGACAAGGGCGCCGGTGATATCGGCTGTTGATAGGTCGACTTGGTGGAGTTTCGCGCTCACCAGATTGGCATCGACCAGCTTGGCGTTTTCGAGATTTGCGTTCGCCAGATTGGCGCCGGAAAGATTGGCGCCCGACAAGTTCACGTCGCGCAGAGTAGCACCCTCGAGATCGGCGTCTGTGAGGTTGGCATTTGAAAGGTCGGCGCCGCTGATGTTGGTGCCCCTCAGAGACGCGCCTGTCAGGTCGGTCCGCGTTGCGTGCGAATTGCGTATCGTAGAACCGTCGAGAATCGCGTCTCGGAGGGAGGCGCCCGCGAAGGAAACAGCCATAGCGTCCCGTTTTTAAAATGCGGGATTGAAGTCCGACACGGTCAACATCACGCCGTCGCAAAGGTTGGCGCCCTGCAGGTCGGCATTGTCAAAGCAGGTGCTGTTCAGATTTGTGCCGCGCAAATCGGCTTGGACGAGAACGGCCTTAACGAGTCTGCTCTCGCTCAAATCGGAGGTGAACAGATCCGCGTGCGATAGATTGGCGCCGCTGAGGTGCATCTGCGAATATCGGCGCCGACAATCGTCGCCGACGCCAAGTCAATACCGCTCAACGCAACACTGCCGAAGTTGCGCCGCGACAAATCTGCCCGCCTGCCACCGTTCAGATGCTTGGTCCAACGACGGTGGCGTACCAGAATTTCGTTGAGCTCTTTAACTTGCATTGGATTAATTGCCGCCATCGCGAAGTAATGGCGGTATGCAGAAAATACCGCAATACGGAGTGATACCTAATAGCTACGGGAAACTCCGAACACCGTAAACAGGTTGGGTACTCTTAATTAACGATCTAAACTGGTTTGTTGACGGTTATTCCATTTACAAACGAATTTCGAGTATTAGCCAGATTCTCTCGATGTTTGTAGCGAATCGTTCGGAGTCATAAGCCGCATACTTGGCCGTTAGTCGATAGTGACGCAAGAAGCTAAGCGCGATGGCCGCATCGATCTCCGATCCGTACCGCGAATTGGATTGCGCAGCTTCGAACTCGTGATACGCACCCCAGACGCGCACCGAATCAAGCCCCGCGATGCGGGGTTTCTTATAGGAGAAGGCAAGGAAACGATCCTCGATCCCATTGGTTGGGGTGGTGGTGAAAACATCGGCGAAGCCTTGAAATCTTTGAAGCGTGGCAAAGGGAGTTTGCACGGCGTTGGTGCCATTACCCTCGAGCACCTCCAGCCCGATTGAGACCGAGGCATCGCCGGCCCTTAGTCCGGGCTCGACTCGATAATAGTCGAGCGAAAAAGAAGCCGAATTGTTGCCAAAGTCGCTCTGCCGTGCAATTTCGGCCGCGTAGATAACGCGTAGATCTTTAGGGGCCCGGTGCTCACCGCTCACGCGGGCGCCGATCGTTCGCGACGAGAGGCTCGCGTCGTCATCCACATCTATGAAATATCCGTACGCACTAGCTGCCAGGCCCGACTGGGCGCGGTAAGTCGCGTGAAATATGCCAACATCGGTATTGAAGCTGCCTCGCCTTGAGCCACTACCCAGCGGCCCTTGCGCACCCGATAAATGGTCGTAGCGCAGTTCGGTCCGTGGCAGCGCTAGGTTCACGAGTGTGACACCGTCAAACGTTTGTTGGTTCTGACGAAAATCTGCGTCGCCGAAGAACCGCTCATTGTCGAGCACGACGCGGTGGCGTCCGGCGATGATCTCGGTTCGCTTGGACGCCGTAATTCGTAGCACTGCCTGATTAATTTCGGTCGGGTCCGGATCGATGATTACCGCCCGATCGGTGACGGGATCGCTACCATCGTTAAACCGGTCCTGGCCAACATGCGTGTTGTTCTCAAACTCCAACAACAGAGAAAGCCCACGCCACTCTCCCGTCGCATACCCAAGGCGGGAGCGTAGGGTATTGGCCCGGGCGTTCCGGACCAGGCTGCTTTGATCAACTTGTTCGAAGCGGTAGCGAAGGTTGCCCAGGGCGCGCCGTTTGCGGCGGTATCCCAGAGTGACGACCACAGATCCGCGCCGCCGGATTGAGATAAGCTTGGCGCGGGAAGAAGGACCATTGTCGCGACGAATGCGATCGCTGCACCGGTTGTGCGCCATCTACGATGTCCGCTCGCTTGGTTGTCTTGTTGTCGGCCCATGCTTATCTCTTCATCCGGCTGCGTATCACTAGAGGAACACCGTGATGCAGATCAATAATTTTGCGGCTTGGGTGTTTGGCGTCGCGTTTGCCATGACGCTTGGTGCGACGATCTTGGTTCACCAAGGGTTCGCTGCGTCGAGCAACGTCGGCGAAGTTGCCCGCGCCCGTCAGTTCGTCGAAGGCCACCTCGCCGGTCAAAGCCGGTCGCTTTCTCCGGCCGCACCGATTTTCCTGAACGAAACCATCAAAACCGGGCCGGCTTCACGTGCCGAGCTTGAACTCGGCGACCAATCGCGGCTCGCACTCGGAGAAAGGGCCGAGGTCGTCATCGATGAGTTTGTCGCCGGCACCGGTGGCAATGCGGTCCTGAAATTGGTGCGCGGGGCCCTGCGATATACCAGCGGGGTCGCTAAACGCGGCCGCAAGGTAGCTTTGGTCACGCCAGTTGCGACCATTGGCATCCGCGGCACCGATTTCTGGTTTGGACCCATCGAGGGTGCCTTCGGCGTCGTCCTTCTGGATGGCGTCGTTGAGGTTACCAATCAAGGCGGTGCAGTTATCCTCGACGAGCCCGGCGAGGGCACGCTCATTTTCGGCGCCGATGTCGCGCCGGGAGAGCCGGCCATCTGGCCGGATGACCGGCGCGCACGTGCGCTTGCCACGGTGAATTTCTGATCGTCATTGCGGAAATCATGCGAGGGCGATGGCATCGACCTCGACATCGAACTCGCGCGGCCATGATCCAACCGTAACGAACGTCCGTGCGGGGTACACCCCACCGGTGAAGTATTTTGCGTAGACCCGATTGACCGCGTCGTAGTATCCGGCGTTGGTGATGTAGACCGTGCATTTCACAACTTTTTCCAACGAGGAACCCGCGGCTTCCAGCGCGGCTTTGAGATTATCGAGAACGATTTCGGTTTGCCGGACGACATCGCAAATTTCGCGCTGCCCGGTCTGGTGATCGACCGGCGGTAAGCCCGCGATAAATACGAACCCGTTCGCCTTAACTGCGACCGACGCTGGCACGTTATTTCGTTCCATCGCCTCGGAGATTGCCCCGACTCGAATTGTTTCCTTATCCATAAGTCTAGTCCCTTTCGATTTTTACGATTCCCGATATTCGGAGAATGCCGACGTTGTTGCGCCGCGGCGTCACGCTGGCAGTCGCGGTGAGCTCTCGCGTAAAGTGCGCCACGATTCATCGATCAGATCACCGATAAATCGAGAATCAAACGGAGATATCCGCCAATGCCGTCTCGCGTTGATATTTTTTGGTCGTTCCGCAGCCCTTATTCCTATCTGGCGACGTCGCGGCTCATCGAGATCGCCAAGACTTACGATGTCGATATGCAATTTCGACCGGTGTTGCCGATGGCAATTCGTACGCCTGACAAATTCGGCAACCCAATGGCGATCGATTACATCCGCATGGACGCCGAGCGCGTTGCCGCGTTTCTCGGAGCCGATTTTTCGTTTCCCAATCCTGACCCGGTCGCTTTTGAGGCTGGGACGATGCGCGCGACAAAAGAACAGCCGTACATTTACCGGCTCTCACGATTAGGTGTGGCGGCTTCCGAGCAGGGGCGGGGATTTGTTTTTGCTCGCGAGATCTCCTGCACGATTTGGGGCGGCAAGATTCAAGATTGGTCTGGCGAGGAGAATCTGCGTGACGCCACCAAGCGCGCCGGTCTCGATCTCGCCAGCCTTGAAACGTCGGTTGCTGGCGATGTGGCCCGGTACGATCAGGTGATTGCTGCCAATGGCGACGCTTTGGCAAAATCCGGCCATTGGGGTGTGCCTACATGTGTGTTCGAAGGCGAGCCCTTTTTTGGCCAGGACCGACTTGATGTATTGTGTTGGCGCCTCGATCAACGCGGCCTGCGTGGCCACTAGATCGAAGAGCCCAAACGTTGGCTGAGAGCGCGCCCAGTTCCGACCGGGATATCCATGCGACGATCGCCCGGCACGCGTGGCTCCCGTTCGCGTTGCTCACCGGGGCAATGTTGTGCATGGGTGGCAATATTACCATGGGCCGAGCTATCAGCCCGGAGCTCCCGCCGATCGCACTGACGTTTTGGCGCTGTCTGGTAGCGGCGCTGATCGCGCTACCGTTTGTCTACCCGAAACTGCGTAGCCAGCTCCCAATCCTGGTGGCGCAATGGCGGCTGGTTCTCGGCTTTGGGTTTTTTTGGGCCGTCGCCGGCCACGCGGTGACCTATGCCGGGCTGTTCACGACCACAGCGATCAATGGCGGGGTCATCGCCGCGACCCAACCGGCGTTGACGATCGTGGTCGCGTGGTTACTCCTGCGCGACGCGATCAACCTGCGCCAAGGCACCGGCGTTGGCATCGCCTTGCTTGGGGCGGTGGTAATCACGATCCGCGGCGATCTCGCGCTGTTGCGCGATCTCCAGTTTGTGATTGGGGATTTTCTAATCGCCCTCAGCATGTTGAGCTTTGCTGTCTACAATGTGCTGGTTAAGAAAGCGCCCCGCGAGCTCGATCCCTTCGTCATGATGGTGGCGATAATGGCGAGCAGTTGTTCCCTCCTATTGCCTTTTTACGGGCTTGAAATCGTCTTCGACGATCGCGTATTTGCCTGGCAGGAATCGGCGATATGGGCAGTTCTCTACACCGCGATTTTCGCCTCGATTGGCGCGGTCGTCCTGATGAATTTAGGAATCCAGCATGTTGGACCGGGATCGGCTGCCATGTTCATCAACCTGGTTCCGGTGTTCTCAACCCTATTGGCGGTAGCGTTTCTCAACGAAGTCTTTCAGATCTACCATGGGTTTGGAATTGTGCTTGTGGTTGGTGGGGTCTATCTCACAATCCGTTCGCGCGCGCCGTCATCGGCTCAAGCCACATGATCGGGTGGCGGCGTGCGGATCGGTCGCCGCGTCTCGCGATGGATCAAATAAAGTCCGGCCAACACGATTAACGCGCCGCCGGCGATGGTCCAGTTATCGGGTGTTTCGCCGAACACCAGAAAGCCCAGCAGACCGGCCCAAATCAACGAGACATAGCGAAATGGCGAAACCGTTGACGCCTGCGCAAACCGCAACGCCTCGATCATAAGGAACAGGGATGTTGTTACGATCACGCCGGCCAATCCGATGAGCCCTGTATCTTGCCAGGACGGGACCTGCCACCCGAACGGCAGGGTCGTGAGGCTCGCCAACGCGACGATGCAACTGGTGTAGAAGAGAATTCCACTCGAGGTATCGCCTGCGCTCATGCGCCGCGTAATGACATCGCGGGTAGCCCCGAAAAATGCTGCCGCGACGGGGAGCATTGTGGCCCATTGCAGGCCTTCACCGGTTGGCTTCAGCATGACGATAACGCCGATGAAACCGAGAATGACCGCCGACCACCGGTGCCACCCAACGCGTTCGCCAAGCACGGTTGGCGCCATCGCAGTGATGATTATCGGCCCGATATAGACCAGCGTCATGACATCGACCAGCGGCAGTGCGCGCAGCGCGCTGATGAACAAAAACATGCTTCCGACCTGCAATAGGCCCCTGATCAGGTGGACACGATGCTGGTTGACCCGCAGATCGTTAAGTTGACCGCGAACGAGCACCACACTGACGATCAACGCGACCGAGACGAGCGCGCGCAGGCAGATAATTTCACCGAGCGGGATCGTCGTGGAGATCGACTTAAGGACGGCGTTATTGACGGAGATGAGCAAACCGCCGCCGATCATGCAGGCGATTCCCAAACCGGGCGCGTCGATCTGACTGCGGCTCGAAGAGCCTAAAAGCGATTGTCGGGCCATCCGAATTATTGCGGTTTAAGTTGCGATCCGACCGTGATCTAGCGCTTGGATGACGGGGCTTGCTCCAGCTGAAAAACGGCGGGAATATCTTTCCGTTTGCCCCCGCTTTGTTGAACTTGCATTATTTAGCCTCATGACCGACCACATAGTCGACCCAGTTGAACCCAATGGGCACCAGGCGAAGTTCGCAATCGGCCAGATTGTGCGGCATCGCTTCTTCTCATTTCGCGGCGTAATATTTGACGTCGATCCGATTTTTAACAATACCGAAGAGTGGTATCAGTCGATACCACCGGACAAACGCCCTCGTAAGGATCAGCCGTTCTACCATTTGCTCGCCGAAAACGACGAAACAACGTACGAGGCGTACGTATCCGAGCAGAACCTACTCATCGACCAAAGCGGCAAGCCGTGCCGTCATCCTTGGATCGATGAGATGTTTGGCGATCGCAGCGACGACTGCTACGGCTCGCCGACCTATTTCACGCCCAACTAGAAACCCACTCGACCGGCCAGCTGGCTAGCGACCGGCGAACCGTGGCGCGCGTTTCTCGAGAAACGCAGTAATCCCCTCGGGAAAGTCTTGGGTCGCGGTGCAGGTTGCGAATGACTCGGTCTCGCGTTCGAGTTGTGTTTCCACCGTCGCTTCGAGCGAGTTGTTGATCAAGCGCTTGGTGTGGGCAAGCGCGACGGTGGGTCCGCCCGCTAGCCGTTTGGCGAGCGTCGCCACTTCGCTATCAAACTCGGCTGTAGGGACGACACGGTTTAACAGGCCGAGGCCGAGCGCCGTGTGCGCATCGAAGCGATCACCGAGCATCGCGATTTCCATTGCCTTCTTAACACCCACGACGCGCGGCAACGCGAAAGTCGACCCGCCATCGGGACTGGTGCCGATGTTGCAATAGGCGAGTGTGAAGTAAGCGTCGTCCGACGCGACCGTCAGATCACACGCTAACGCGATACTCAGCCCCGCGCCCGCTACCGCGCCATGGACTGCGGCAACGACTGGTTTTGGCATCCGTCTTATCGCCAGAACCGACTCGTGGAATCGATGGATCAGCGAACGGAACTCAGCACGTCTTTGCTCGGGCTCCCTATCGAGCATACCGGCAAAAAATTTGAGATCCCCGCCGGCCATGAAGCCGGCGCCGGCACCGCGCAAGATCACGACACGCACCGTCCGATCGCGTTCCACTTGATGCAAGATGTCGGACAGAGAGATCGCAAGCTCGGTGTCGAGAGCATTAAGAGCCTTTGGCCGATTGAGCGTAATCGTTGCGACGCCTTCGGTTAGGTCGTGAAGCACTACCGCCATGTTGCCTCCTCTTGGTTACACCGCTGTCGTGGTGCGGACGCGTGGGTTAACCCGAATTGCTGTGTCGGCGATCACAGCCTAATACTTTGTTGTTTACTAGCATTGTCGCGACGCACCTGAGGAGACAGCCGGCGTCATGATAGATTCCTCGCGACCCGCGTTTGCGAGCTCGCTCGACAATGCAATCACACGTTCATTGCTCGAGCAGGTCGGGGCGGGCGCACTGCTGTATGCGTTTGCGTTACCGGCGATAGGTTTCATCCTGTGGCCAATGGTTTCGCTGCAGTATCTCGTTCCTTGGGCCACAGTCCTTGCGCTTACGGCGATTGCCCGAGGCATCATCGGCGCGTGGGCCGCTAGGAAGGCGCGCGACTCGATCGAGGTGCGTAAACTAGGCGCGATCACGAATGGGGTGCTGATCGTCAGCTCAATTGCATGGGGCGCATCCTCGGGCTTCCTCCTCGTTATTTCGTCTCCGTCATATCAAATGTTCCTTGGGGTTACGCTCGCGGGCGTTGCTTCAGTAACCGTTTTGTCCATCACTTCGGCGCCGGCTATAGCTCGTGCTAGCGTCGTTTTGATCTTGCTCCCGCTCACCGTCGTAACGGTGTTTGCTAACCCGATGTCATATACGTTCGCGCCATTTATCGCGGTTTGGGGCGCCGTTCTCTTGGTGCTAGCGAAGCGGCTGCATAACAATCTTCGAGCCAATCTCGAGCTGGAAATCACCAACATCCAGCTGCTTGATGAACTCAAGGAGCAGTCGGCCTCGCTCGAACGAAGCGAAGCCTATTTTTGCGCTCTGGCAGAGCGCGCGCAGGACATCGTGCTAACTTTGTCCAAAGACGGTGTCATCGAATATTGCAGGCCTTCGGTCGAGCGAGGCCTTGGCTATCGCGCAGAGGAACTCCACGGCTCCCGGCTTCACGACTACGTCCATACCGACGATATCTCAAAACTCGACTGCGCCTTATCCAACGCTGGGGAAGCGCGGGAGCCAGATGGATTGCTTGTCACGCGCATACGCTCTCGCGACGGTGCTTGGCGCTATATCGGATCATCGATCCGCGATCTAACTCAGAATCCCGTGATTAGCGGGATCGTCATCAATGCTCGCGACATTAACCACCCGGAGAAAAGCGGAAGCCGAGCTAGTTAGCGCTAACGAACGCTTCTTCCAAGCCAATCCGGCGATGGTTGCAATCACCTCGGCCGACGGCGGCGAATTGCATAGCGTCAACGACAGATGGACGGAGGTGTTCGGCCACAGTCGTGAGGAAGCCATCGGTAAGACGGCCGTTGAACTCGGCATCTGGTTCGATCCGGCCGAGCGTGCCGGCGCGCTGGAAACATGGTCATCCAATGGTTCGTTGAACAATTTCGAAGCCAGGTTCCGAGCGCGTGATGGTGCCATCATATATGGGTTGCACTCGGCCGAGCCCATCGAGGTCGACGGCCAGGCTATGTGTCTTGGCCAGTGAGATCGCCATGAAATTGGCGAATGTGCCGATTCCCACGGCCGCCAATGCGGTGGGCCCGAGCACGCCGACCATCGCCGTGTCGACCAGATTGAATACGTTCTGCGACAGCATCCCGCCAACGATCGGCACCGCCAGGTGGTTGATGGTCTGCAGGCGCGAACGTTCAATCATGGGGAATGAACCAACTACTACGGATTCGTATGTCGGGCGGCCTTGCGTCACCTCCTGCCGAAGCTGATGCGGCAGGACGACAACAGTACGTAGGTGCGTCTGAAATAATTGGTCGGGGAGACTGGAATCGAACCAGCGACCCCCGCCTCCCGAAGACGGTGCTCTACCAGGCTGAGCTACTCCCCGACCGGCCTAGTGTGGTCGGGGCCGTTATACCTCCGGCCCGAAGCTGCGACAAGCAGCGCAGGCGTTGCTGCCTAGTGGCCGCGCGATACGCAGAAGTCGACGATCCCCAGCAAAGCTTCTTTGGTGTCGCTGTCGGGAAATATCCCCAGCGCGTCCTTGGCGATCTCACCGTAGTGGCGCGCCCGCTCGATTGTTGCGTCAAGCGAGCCATGCTTGTTCATGAGTGCGACCGCGCGCTCAAAATCTTCATCGTCGCGATCGTCTTCCTCAAGGGTCTTCTGCCAGAACGTACGCTCCTCGGCGCTGCCACGCCGGTAGGCCAAGACAACGGGAAGGGTAACCTTGCCCTCACGGAAATCATCGCCGACCGTTTTGCCAAGCGCGGCCTGTTCGGCAGAGTAGTCGAGCGCGTCGTCGACGAGTTGGAACGCGATTCCCAGATTGCGCCCGTAGCTGTCCAGTGCATCTTCTTCAATGTTCGGCCGATCGGCGACCACCGCGCCTATGCTGCAGGCGGCAGCGAATAGTGCGGCGGTCTTGGCGCGTATGACCTCTAAATAGGCGTCCTCGCTGGTCGACGTATCGTTGTTGGTTAGAAGCTGGGCAACTTCGCCTTCGGCGATGACCGACGATGCATTCGATAGGATTTCCAGCACTCGCAGCGAGCCATCTTCGACCATCAGCTGGAACGATCGGCTAAACAGGAAATCACCGACCAGAACGCTGGCCTCGTTGCCGAATACGGCGTTGGCCGTTGCCGCGCCACGCCGCAGGTCGCTTTCGTCGACGACATCGTCGTGCAGCAGCGTCGCCGTATGAATGAACTCGACACACGCCGCCAACTTGAGTTGGCGGTTGCCGCTGTAGCCACAGAGTTTGGCGGATGCTAGTGTCAGCATCGGTCGCAGGCGCTTGCCGCCCGACGCTATTAGGTGGCTCGCCAGTGTTGGGATCAGCTCGACGCGGCTTTGCATCCGCGCGACAATCACGTCGTTGACCTGGGTAAGTTCGTCGCGGACCAGATACTGCAGCACGTGTAGCGCCTCATCGCCTCGCCGACGATCCCCATCAAGTGGAACGACTACCGCCAATTTACGCCCTCCCCAGTGGCGTGAGCCCAATTTTTTGCCGCCCTTGCTTGACGTTGTGGGGCGGCTGGCGCGAGCATAGAAGGCGGCCATCCGGCCGGTCAAGCAATCCTAACGAGTTATGGTAGTTGTACTTTTCCGAACGCGTGGGCAAACGATGACCGTTACATGAACTCAACCAGCACTGGAATCATCGAGCTCTTACGGACCAACGATACTGTATGGTTGTCCTGGTTGGTCGCCCTGCTGGCGGATTCCGAGATTGAGGCAGTAATCTTCGATACCCACACGAGCTTTGCCGAGGGTAGCATCTCCGCCATTCCGCAGCGTTTGATGGTGGCGGCTAGCGACGAAACTCTGGCGCGACGCATAATAAAAAAGGCGGATATTCAATGACGCCGCCGGTTCCGCTATCCGACCGGTCCCGCATCGAATCACGTGCGATCGACGACGTCATGCGCGAGCCCTCATTCAGCGTCGATGAAATTCTCGGCGGCCGACTTGCGCTTAAACAACCCCGCCAAGGCGAACGAATCTCAATTGACGCAGTATTTGCCGCCGCCGCGGTTCGCGCAAAACCGGGCGAAACCGTACTCGATGCGGGTTCCGGCAGCGGTGCGATCGCGCTCTGCGTCGCACACCGCATACCCGGTGTCAAAGTAACTGGGATTGAAGTGGATCGCAGCTTGGTCGATCTCGCAAACGACAATGCGCGCGAAAACGGCCTATCCGATGCGGTTTCTTTCGCCTGCGCTGATATTACGGCCCTGACGACCGATTCCGGCGGTGCCTACGACCACGTGGTTACGAACCCACCTTTCTATCGCGCAGGACGTGGCCGCGTTTCTCCCAACCCGGCGAAAGCCCAGGCCCATGCCGAGCAGCGTGTGGGGTTGTCGGATTGGCTCGCATGTAGTCAGCGTCAGCTTCGCTCCGGCGGCAGAATTACGGTGATCTTTCCCGCCGAACGGCTCGATGAACTCCTGCATGAACTTGGTCGAGAAGCCGGAAATATTTGTGTCTTGCCGCTTTGGCCGAAGACGGGCAAAGCGGCGAAACGCGTGATCGTGCAGGGAACGCGCGGCAGCAACGCCCCGGTTCGCCTGCTTAGCGGCATGGTGCTGCATGGCGACGACGGGCACTACACGCCGACCGCGGAAATGATTTTGCGCGGCGGAGATGCGCTCACGCTACCGCGATAGCTTGCCGGACGCCGTTACAGTGTTTATCTAATATCCATGGTTCTATCCGCAATTCGCAGCACGCCGCCGATATCCTGGCTGCCGTTTATCGGTATTTCGGAACGGGCGCCCGTGGTTGCTGTCCTTCGACTTA